>Ga0209541_10003612_pt1 | contig 28229 bp, 22 predicted proteins | sample RifCSPlowO2_01_FD_184027 | JGI IMG/M metagenome (GOLD analysis project Ga0209541, IMG submission 184027) | Groundwater microbial communities from Rifle, Colorado - Rifle CSP2_plank lowO2_0.1 (SPAdes) (version 2) | ecosystem: Environmental > Aquatic > Deep subsurface > Groundwater | place... | reverse complement strand
CCAGATTCGTCATAAAGATCTCTGCCTGTTGCTTTTGCGCAATATCCTGATAGACAACATCAACCTGTGAAATTTTGTTGATATACGTCTCAGGGTGAGCAGCATCAGCAAGCATCGGCGCAACATTTTTCCGTGCTTTCGCCAGAAACACCAGATCGCGAACAACACGGGGCGCACTATCCAGCGCAAAAATAAATCCGCCGTTGCCCACAATATCAGAAAGATAGCTCACCGTATAGCCATGTGCAGCGCCCAAATAAAGGATGACATTGCTATTGCGCACAAAAATGTTTTTGCATCCCGTAGCGATTGCCGCAGCAAGCTTGCTTCGCCTGCAGTCCCATTCACGGAACTCACGCCCGCCTTCATGAACGATAACCTCTTTAAAAAAGGATTGTCCAGGTGTAATGTTTGGAGTAAACAGTCTATTCTTTTCGCTGTAGACTTCAAAAACAGGCGATGGCTTAACCATATGTTCTCCAATCGCTCAGATATTTTCGAAATCCACGAACGTCATCAGGTGCAAATCTCTTCGTCCTCAGGAGCTTCTTCAGCTGCGCAGGTGAAACAAATGCACCCCACTGAAGTTCAGACCGTTGCAGTCGTATATGCCCATCATACTTACAGAGATAGAATCGTGTAAAGTTATTATTGACGGAATTCTTATATCGCAACGTAAACAATTTTTGAAGTTGTGCACCGCGAATGCCTAATTCTTCCCTCAGCTCACGCAGCGCTCCCTGCTTATACGTTTCACCTTTCATCACGCCGCCGCCTGCAAACAGCGCATAATAGCCAGAATACACACGTTGATGGAATGCGCGGCGATGAACAAAAATTTCACCAGAAGAGTTGAGCACCATTGTTGCAGCTCCACGATGCAAAAGATTCTTTCGATACACCGAATCAATCGGCGCATATCCAATGATATGGTCACGCTCATCGACAAGGATGCGGATTTCAGTCATTTTTTCCCTCGACCCTTATAGAAAGCCTCAACTTCTTGTGCAGTCATATTCGTTGTGTTGTCCATCATATAGCCAAGCTTCTCAACACCTCGAACAACATCATCTTCAGTCCCACTCTCAACCTCGATAAAGGGTGGAATTCCAGGATAAAAATCTAAATCATATTTGATCGCACCAAGTTTATAACATTCCCGCCGTCGTATACTTTCTCGTCTGCGTACGTAACCGAGCATCTGGAGAAGTGCAACAGTCTGCTCATAATCGCCCGTTACTACTTCAAATTCATCGATATTTTTAAAGCGGGATTTTTTTCTATTGCCTTTCGCGCATAGCTCAACCCGATCACCAGCAGTTCGAACGCGAAGCACAACACCTTTTTTCTTCAGCTGATCATCAGCAGTATCAAAATAAACCGCATGCACATCACCGTCAAAATATTTCTTCGCTCCAATCTTTTTCAGTCGTATACGTATCTCTGCAGGATGAACATCGAGTATTTTGACTTCAATTTCTTTCATTGAAACCTCAGCTCCAGTTCCTGCAGCATTTCTTTTGCTTTGAATGCACCTTTAAAATAGTCCAATCGCGCGCACATGCTGATTTTATCCGCAAGCGCTCGTGCAGCTTTTCCTTTATCGCCATGGCCAACGCGCTGCACAAGCGGATGATTGACAATAAGTCCATGCTTCGGGCTGCGCGCTTTCCGTGTCAAATGCCGAAACAGCGCTTTTTCAGCGCCCAATAATTGAATAGTGCTGCTGGGCAGCATCGCAAGCCTCTTCAAGCCGCCGCTTTTCGCAAGCAATTTCGCCGCGATGATCGTGCCACAAATCTCCTGAACATTCGGGCAGTGCCGTTTTAATAAGGATGTAAGATATGTTTCATAAACGCCCCGCAGCTGATGCAGATGACGTATCTCTTCAGCGAGCAATTGAACTTCCATGATATCAGGTTTGTCAAGTTCGACGCCCATTGATTCAGGCTCAGGAACACCGAGCTCTTCAAGGATCTGCAGCTTCGTCTTTTTCACGAGAGCGTCAACAAATTGAATGTTATCCGCAATCATGCGCGATGCCTCAGGGCAATACAGCCCATACCATTCCCGGCAGCGCTTCACCATCTGGTTAATCTGTGCTTCAAGATCTTGAAGAGAATTGATGGTATAGTTCACAAGCAAATCAGCCGATTCAACACGCCGAAGCTGTTGGATAGTATCACGAACATGTGCTGCATGAAACAGCTGAAAATATTTGGAATCCTTAAGCGACGGCAACAGCTGTTTATACTCATCCGTTTGTGCTGCACGTGCATCAGGGTATTTTTTGAGCGCCTGCTTGATATCTTTGTCCGTGCCTTCACACGGCACATGCTCAATAAGCTTGCCATCAGCGACAAACACGCCAATAGGCGTCCCAAAAGCCAGTTTCATGACCATCGAGAGAAAACAAAACTATATAAACTTTGAGCATGGAATGAGGGGGATGTTCGCGGTATATATCACGTGCAAGGACAAAAAAGAAGCGAGAAAAATCGCAAAGTTATTGTTGGAAAAGAAGCTCATTGTCTGTGCAAACTTATTTCCTATTGAGAGCCACTTTTGGTGGCACGGCAAGCTCGAAGAGGCAGCAGAATACGCAATTCTCGCAAAAACAAAGGACTCACTACTGGACGCAATCAAGGAGCTTGTACATCATGCACACAGTTATGAAGTGCCGGTGATTACCGCATGGAAAGAGTTGTCAAACAGTGCCGCTGAAAAGTGGCTGGAGAGTGAATTGAGATGAATATGAGCCAATTGAAGATGCATGATACAGTCGTACACAATGACGAGATAACAAACTGTTACTGTGGTTGCACACTTGATAATTGGAAATCTGAATTTGACAGCACATTTCATTATAAGACCGTCACATGCAAAGAATGCAACCGAAAAAACCGCGTGCAAGTCTCATTTGAAGGCTCAGGTTTTGATCGCTGGCACGAATTGCGGTTAAAAAAAGACACATTTGAAGTGCTTGTAAACCATGAGCACAGCAAAGTTGAAGTGATGGAATCACGTGGGCACGGCGGCGGACATGGTGGGCACTAATTCAGCACGTTATTGGTTGTAAAAAAGTAAATATAGAATAAAGATAATCTAATCAACAATCGTCCCTTTAAATTTTCCACCATTAAGCACATTCGAAATATTCTTCACATCAGCACCGACAAGTACCAGCTGAAGCCCGAGCCTCGCTGCAAGCTTCGTCGCAATAGGGTCAAACGGCGCATGTAACCCTGGTTTCCATTCGCCGCCAACTATTTTTTTCAGTTGATACCAGCTCGCATGTTCGATTTTCTTCGCACGAGAATTCGTCCGCGGATCGCTATCATAGAGATAATCAACATTGGTGACATTGATAACTCTTGTCGCGCCATATGATCGCGCAAGTTCAACCGCGTCAAAATCAGTAGAATGCCCAGGCATCCCACCACCACCGACAAGAATGCGCTTGCCCGTCTTCACACACTGCAGTGGATTAGTTATAATTTTTTCATAGGCATGAACACCAAACACACTTCGTACAAGCTGTGCATTCAGATGAGTGGCCGCGATGCCGACCCAGTCTTTGTCATCAGGAGAAACAGAAAATGACCGCACAGCATCGATGTACATGCGGCATACACCGCCGCCGCCAACAACAACAACAAACCGCTCAGGGCGCGAAAGCACAAGATCAGTAAATTCCTTCAAAAAGCCAATATTAATCTTGTCCTGAACGATGACCGAGCCGCCGACAGAGATAACAACTGTCGTTCCACTTTTCATAATAAATCCCCTACACCGATGAGTGAAATACCAAAAACAATTGCAAATATACCCAACCATCGCCATGTATTCATTTTCTCACTCAGATAGCGCCGTGCAAGAAATGTCGCCCAGATATAATTGAGTGATCCCAATGGCACAAGCACCGTAAGTTCTCCCCCTTTATACGCAATGACCGTTAACACAGTGGAAATGCCGTACAGGAACACTCCGATAATCAGCTCCCTATTAAGGAGCGAGCGCATCGTAAGCTGCAGCTGCTTGCTTGCAACTTTAAAGAGAAATGCCGCAACTGAACTGAGCACCGTCGACACAACCAGCACAACCGCGCTCCAGAATTGCGTCGCCATTTAATGCATCCCCCGCGCAATAGAATAGACGCCAAAGATGACGCTGCCGATACCCACAATTTTTACAGCATTCAATGAATCAGTAGGAAAAAAGAAAGGCGATGCAATTGCAACCCAAACATAAGATGCCGCCATCAGTGGATATAACACAGTTAATTCGCCACCGCGAAGCGCGATAATAAAAAGCACTGCAGTGATGCCAAGAAGCCCAACACCAAGGATCAGCTCAAGCTGAAAAATCCCTTCGATCGACAATGCAAAATTCTCGCTTGCTTTTTTAAGCAGCAGCTGCGCACCAGAAAGCAGCAGTGATACGATGAAAACGAGTACGACAGACTTGTCCATGCGATAGAGAGCCGAATTGGAATTTATAAACATTTGTTTTACAGCAATATACAGGCAGATGGAAAACAAATGAACTTAGAAATGCAAAGCATTTCTGGTTAACTTAGAAATTCACTCGAATTTCTGGTTTCCCAGAAAAGCCAAAGCTTTTCTGAGGATACCAGAAACGCACTCGTTTCTGAGCATGCTCAATAACTATCCGAAGGGTGGTTATTGACAGGTATAGTCCATGCTACCTACAACCTTCCAGAACAACCTTAATATACTAAATCCCCCATACTATATCTCATGCCAACCACAATTATAAAGCAGCTCAACGAAATTAATGAGCAGGCAGCAGACAAAAAGCGTGAGCAGCAGGAAAAAAAGCTCCAGAAAGTGATTGTTCACAAGATTGAGCATTTGCAGAACAAGATGAAGCGTCTCGACGCAGAAGTGAAGCATCTGGAGAACAAAGTTAAAGCCCTTCACGCTAAAAACAGTACAATAAAATTGTGGTGGTACACAAGAAAGCTTCGCATCAGGCGCATGCAGCTTGATTCTTTAAAGAGTATTACGCCTTCAGCAAAATTTTCAGCACGGCAGCGTACGCTGGGCGAGCAATAAGCACGCCAAAAGACACGCCTGCGATTGTGGTGAACGCAAAGCCTTTTAACAATCCGGCACCAGCAAACCACAACGGCAGCATGCCTGCAAGCACCGTAAGATAGGAGCCAAAAATGATGGACATTGCATGTTTCAGTTTTTTCTTCCAGTCATACACAGCTTCGCCTTTCAGCGTTTCGTCTGAGATAATAATGAGATGATCAACTGCAGTTCCGATGGTAATGACAATGCCAGCCATCGCCGCGATGTCAAGATTCCAGTTCACCAATGCTGCAAAGCCGAGGATAAGGATGATTTCAGATATCATCGTTAAAACCATAGGAATTGCTATGGTGAGCTTTCGATAGTGAACAAGCACAACAAGCGAAACGCCTGCAAACGCCGCAAGCGCAACAAGATACAGATTGTTCAAAAACCGTGCACCAAGCACTGGTGATAGGGTGTCCATTTTCACGATATCAAGCTTGACAGGAAGCGATCCTGTAATGAGGATAGTTTGAAGCCGTTTCATCTGGCCGAGCGCACCGCTCATTGCAGCCTGCCGTGAATTGCCCGCACCGCTGCCGGTGATCTGGATGTTTGTTGCGACTTGCCCTTTCAGGTCAGCAGCTATTTGCAGTGTATCCACAAGTACATCATCAAGATAAAGGTCGAGCGGCTTTTCAAGATAGCGCCGTGTTCCTTCAGACACGACCGCAAGTTTTTTCGTCACATCTGCATGCGCCTGCGCAGCATCTGCGCTTAATGCGATTGAAAAGAAGAATCCGCACACCCATGTTCCTGGCTCTGCCTGTTGGCATGGCTGTTGAGGATTTAAGCCGCTGCAGTCTGCAGTCTTACACACATATGCAACATCTTTGTTGCCGCCGACAAACACTGTATCATTGCCTATCACCGCTTCAAATTTGCCCTGGCGTGCGACAACATCGCGCACTTCATCTTCAGTGACGCCTGCAATTTCGACAACGATGAACTTGTCACCGGATAAGTCAGTCGCATCTCGCACCGCAACATCACTTAATCCATAAACATTTAACCGTTCAGCCAAGCTGTCGATAATGCTCTGGAGATCTTGAAGGGTGACTTCTTCCGCGGGCTTTAATACAACACGAGAGCCACCCGCTAAATCGAGCCCTTTGCGGATATTTGATGTTGCAGCTGCTGCAACTTGGAATCCCAGCGGCTCAACACCGACAACTTCACGAAGCACTTTTGGAACAGTAACCTGCCGCACAACGGTCTTGTTCAGCTCAGTATCAAATTCTTCAACAGCAACGATCTCAGTTTCATTGAGTGTTGTCTCTTTCACTGATTCCTTGGTGCGGAGAACATAGGATGCTTTGTCAGTGATCACTCGTAAGGTTGTATTTGCTGCAATGCCTGTAATTGCATCACTATAATCTTCGAGTGAGGCGATTTTAAGGTTATCAATCGCGATGATGCGCTCGTACGAGAGAGGCGCAGTATTTGGCTCGGGCGAATGAATGCCCGCAAGTGCCGCTGATGAATTGTCAGCAACGGATCGAATGGCAACGCCATCATTCCATGGGCTTGGCCGGAGTGCAACAAGCGCAAGTGCTAAACAGATAAGCAGCGTGATGACCCGCCAATTTTTGAAAATATCACCGAGCATGTTTTCTCTCCGCGTACATGCGTACGATTCCTGCATTTTGTATCCATGTGTTGATCATGTCCAACAGCAGCCCGATGAGCAGAATCACCATTATTTGGCGGATGACTTCACTGTTAGTGAATATAAGTGCAGCGATAACAGCGGTAAGGGTCGTCATCGTCATCGTCAGCCCGGTTTTAATTGAGCTAATGATGCGCTCAAGCACTGTTCCCTCAGTTCTTTTAAGAACGCGTGATGTGAGCAGTATATCGGTATCAACTGAATAACCAATAAGCATGAGAAATGCCGCAACACCTGCGGTGCTCAGCGACATGCCCAGGAGGTTAAAGATCGCGATAGTTTCAACGATATCAGAAAATGCTGCTAAGATCACTGCAACGCTGGGGATGAATGAGCGGAAATAGATAAACACAACAATGCCCATGAGCACAAACGCAGCAATCATTGCCCGGAACGTCTGTGCAAAGAATTGCTCGCCGAGCGCTGCGCCGGTGATTTCAATGGTGATGTCTGAGTCAGTAAGAGAGATTTGAGAGCGTACGAGCGCAACGATTGCTTCGATGTCTTCGCTCGTCTGTGCAGCACTCTCAATCGTAATTCCTATGAGCGCACCCGCATCGGTGATGCCGCGGACAGAAATGCTAAACTGTGGAAACGCCGCTGCAAGTGATTGCTGTAATTGATCGATATCAGCAGGCTGAAGCACGGTGATGACGCTGCCGCCCTTGAGCGACACCCCTTTATTGATGAAATCTCCTGTAGTTGCAACCTGTACGCCTATCTGAATCATCGCAAGGATAAAAAGAATGATAGGAATGATCATCAGCTGCTTATACTTTGTATCATAAAAATGGATGACACGCTGCAGAGTTGATGGCACTGAGCTTGCTGGCTGTTCCATAAAAGCTGAAGAATGACAATATTATATAAACATTTGTCTGCTGTGGGCTCGTTTGCAAGTTCATTTTTGGCACCTCATAATTAGGTTATGAGCAAGACATTTTCCGTAGAAATGTCTTGCTTGTTGTCCGACGGTACGACCACGTAAAATGTTACTCATTCCTCTTTTGAGCATACTATTAAGTGTTTCAGCCAAAACTCTTCTGTGGTAGCTTCTGCCTGGCCATTTACGTCGTAATTGCTTGCGTCGCGCCCCTTTTGTACGCCACAATGGAACATTTTTGTGGCGTAGCGGTGCTACGCCTTTTCCACCAAATGAAATTAATGTTTGATGAAATCGCTCTTCTGCGTCAAACTCCGTATCTCCAACAATCGTTTTGTTGCACATCCAAGGTCCAGCCATTTCTTCAAAATCGCTTAAGCCATTGCGATGGCTATCTTTATGGATTATAGCGTCTATAATACGCAGGCTTCTTGTTCCTGTTGCAATGGTAGTTTTTCTGTTTGGTTCATGAAGAATATTTCGCTTTATTCGTTTACAATATGAAATACTCGGATTGGTTATCTGAAAATGTGTTGGATCAATCGCCACGCATTTGTCTCTTCCGCCTTTGCCCGTAAGCTTCACAAGCTTACGCAAAAATCGTGGCGAAAAGCGTCGCCACGCTCGCCACATCGTCGAATAGTGTGGTGCTCTCTTCAAGCCAAGCAATTGTAAGTCTATTATTTTAACCCATTCTCCAAATTGATCAATCGGTTTTTCTAAAAGGCAAAATAACACAAACAGAAGCAACATTTGATGAACGGAAAATTGCTCATTTTTAGACTTGCTAAAGTGTTCTTTGACGTCGAAGCGACGTATCAAACGAAATGTTACTTTCACAAGCTTTTTTAAGTCTACTACATACGTTACCATTGTGGGCGCTCCCCACCCCATCGTGTTCCTTTTCCAAATACACGAAGTGGGGAAACCCACTTAAATTATTCGAACTTGCAAACAAGCCTCCACCATATAATACTTTAAATATGTCATATCTCTACAGATAATATGCGCAGTGATGGCTTTTTCACTACAGAATGGTTTGATACATTTAAATTTCGCAATCTCGGCGGTCCAAACAACTGGCTTCTTTTTGTCGCATGCAATGAGGGTCTGGATTTGGCAAAAAAGTACGTTCTGAGTATAAGTCGCTTCTAAATCAAAATGAAAGTTCTCTAAAAGCAATTCCTTCACTCAACGATACCCATGCGTGGAATAGTAGTACGGATGGTCGGCTCATAAGACACGCTCCAGATACAGAGACAATTGTTAGGTTATCAGACCGTGTTGCCGGCTCAAATGCATATGTCTTTCAATCAGTTCATGAGCTAAATTCAGGGAATACGGTCAATGATAATTTTATGCAGCTCCTGTAATTACAAGCGCTCGACTACATGTTCATTCCTGATACTGATCTTCTGGTTATCGACATAAATAAAGAAACGCTGAACGACATCAAGAAATAATTGCCCGAAAAGCCCGAACAGAAATTGAAAAAGCTGATCAAAGCAGGCGTCGAACCAACCACCGCGCAAGTCATTGCAGCTGATCTTCCATTATCGGAGTTATTCGAACATTTATCAAAAAGAAACAAGCCAACCGCCGTCGCAAACTGGATCCGAAAAGAACTGCTGCGCTTGCTCAATGACCAAGACAAAGATTTCATCGAAATGAACTTTAATATGAAGCATCTCGAAGAGCTGATTGATCTGATCGACACGGGAAATATCACCGAACAAGTGGGAAGAAAAATACTCAAAGAATTAACGATAAAACCATTCTCACCAACAGCGTACGTCAAACATCAGAATTTGACAGCCTATCCGGCTCGTCTGAATTGGAAAAATTCTGAAAAGACGCGATAAAGAACAATCTAAACGTCGTCGCCGATTACAAGTCCGGCAAGCAGGAAGCGCTCAATTTCCTCGTTGGACAAGTCATGCGCGTTACCAAAGGTAAAGCAAAACCGCAGGAATTGAAAGAAATATTTATGAATTTGATTTGTTGCGTTTCAGCTTTTCAATCTCCTTATCTAGTCTTTTTTCTTCTTTTGAATATTTTTTGCTGATTTCGTTATGTTTATTCCAGTGTTTTGCATAGGGCGAAGGCTTAGGCTTTTTCAAGTCGATTTTTAACTGGCTTGGTTGTGACTGTTTTCTCAATTTTTGCATAACGAATGTATCGCTCTTCATCTGTTCAATTTCCCGTGTGATAACATCTTCTTCCGAGTCATAATCAGATGGAGTCTCTTTCTCTTTATTCCAACGTTCTGCAAATGGCGATGGCTTTGGCTTTTTCATGTTGATTTTAATTGGAGTTCTTGGTTTCGAAACGCCCGTATTTTTATTTTCAACCTGCATCATTGATTTGCGTTTCATCTGTTCAATTTTCCGTTCAATTCCTTTTTCTTCTCTCGAATAATTCTTGATACCCTCTTTCTTCTTATTCCAGTGTTTTGCATAGGGCGAAGGTTTGGGTTTCTTCATCTTCAATAAGGTTGGTTTTCTCACTGTCATGATTTTCTGTTTAGGTATATTCAGTTCTCGCAGCTCTTTCTCAATCATCCGTTCTTCCCTATCATAATCAATAACCTTTTCTTCAGATACTATTTTTCTGTATATGTTTCCGGGCAGTTCCAACAATTGCGGGCCGCTGCTGTTGAATCCACAACCTACGGCATACATCATAAACAATGCAGCCAAAATAACAACGGCTGCAATTGCACGTATTACAACGAATAGTATCGAGCCTTTTGACCCGCAGGCATTCGCACAAGATTCTTCTGAACATTGTTCTATGCACGATTGCTTGAGATAAAGTGCATGCTTCTGGCGTGCAACAATTGATGCTCCACGCCGGAATATGAACTCTATTTCATAATCATCGATGAAAGATTTATCGTACGCAAACTGCTGAGCCAATAAAATACTCTCGCTCGATTTTAACGGATATGGTCCAAACCACTCGACTGCCGCTGTGTGTGCTCCATTATTTTTATTGATGACTACTTCAATCGTCAATTCCTGTGAAAATATCTTGTCAATTGCAGCGTCATACGTGCTATTGCTTTGTCCCGGCGCATCGCTGATGATTGCATATATATCAAGCACACCGTCTCCAGCATATATGGTGCTTGCCGCTACTTTTTTAGGAAGATCAAATGTGACAGTCTCGCGCGCAATCTCCTGCCCAAACGTGCTGTAAACGACATCAACCGGAACTTTCTCAAGTGCAGTGAACGGCAGCTTCACCTGTAACTTCTGCTTGAACGTTTCGCCCGGCGCAATCTTATCAATGACTACATTCCCAAGGAGTTGAGCAGTGATTATTTCAGGATTTACAGCTTTCTTAGTGACTCTAAATGGTCCTGCGTTCATCGCAACAATTTTTGTCGGATAGATAGGGTTATAATTCTCTGTCTGCGCGATAATCAGCGAATCAAGCTCGCTGGTTATTTCTTTTTTGATCGCTTCAACCTTCGATAATATCGCGGAGGATGTTTCAGCAAGCGCATCAGCATTCTCCTGATCATACAGGGTGCCTTTATTGTACGAATCATCCAACCGGACAACAAATATATCAATGGTCACTTTAACCTGAGCGATCTGCTCGTTGATTTCCTCTGGATCATCAAACGTAACATTGATCGTCACTTTCAGCCCGTCCAAGAATTCCTTGAGCTGTTCGCTTTGATCTTTTGCAGAAGCTATGATATCGCCCGTAATTTCAGGAGCATGAACCTCTGCGACTGCACTGCCGGTGACTGCATTTCCAGCGCTGCCTGATTTCGGTCTAATGTGATCAAGCAAATAGTGTACAAATCTTTCAAATTCCTGAGTTCGTGCTTCAAGCCGCGTGATGTCTCCAGTGACCCGCTGGATCTTTTCTGTTGCGCCGACGCCGAGCGCAAGATTCGTGAGTGTTTCACTGCCTTCATTCGTGAATTCGACTTCAATATCACGGATAGGACGCGCTTCCTGTTCTGTTTGTTCAGCTTTGACTGCCTGTGCGATTTCAGACCCTCCTACAGCACGCGCTGAAAATGGCGTGCTTGTTCCTCCTGATGCAGCTGGAGCTGCTGCGCCTGCGCTGCCGGATGCGCCGCCGCCTGCTGAGCCGCTGCCAAATGACGGAGACGAACCAGCGCTGCTGCTGCCACCGCCTGAGCCTCCTCCTCCGCCGCCGCCCTCGCCGGATGCCACGGTGCCGCGTATGCCAGAGTGGCTCATGTTCTCAAATTGGATCCTGCTGCCCTCGTCGATGCATCGGATCGTATTATTCTTGACACCGGTGCTGTTGCCCAAGCATTGAGTAAACAGTGTTTCATTTGTCCCATCGCAGTCTGACGATATTGCATCGACTGAGTTTATCTGCTCATCTTTTACACAAAGCGCAGTGAAACTATTGTCTGCAATGTACACCGTTTTTGTTTCATTGCGCGCAAGCAGTCCGCTCATGTTGATGATGACTGAATTTGACGCGATAGTGATTGAAACATTGCTTAAAGCCAGTCTGCTTGACGCGGACATATTGTGCGTGAAGTTAAAGAGTAGTGTTCCGCCGTCGTAAAATGCGAAATGCCTGTATCCGCCATCAACAAGCCGGCTGAGATTTGTGTTGCCATCAATGCTGATGTTCAGATTAGTGACGCCGCTTGACACAACACTTGTGATGTTTCCTACGACCGTGTCGTTTACATTGTCCGGCAGTCCGTCATTATCCGCATCGAAATATGTTACATTAAACGTTGTTGTCTGTGTGCTGTTGATGTTGCCGTCGCGGTCAGTTGCGATGATAGTGATGTTGTATGCGTCATAAACTTCGGGCACGAAGAACGAGCGATTAAACGTGCTCGCATAACCGCTTCCATTGTTCAGCGTATAGTTGAAATAGCTGCCGTTCGAATAGGTGACGTTCGCCTGCACGTCAAGCAGCACATCGTTATCTATGACAGTTGCCCCGATTGCGATAAACTTTCCTGCAGGGATGATTGAATTTGGGGTTGGAGTAATGGACGTGACGTTGGGTTTTATGGCTTCGCGGATGGTGATATTATTGCTTCTCACAGGCGCGCCGTTCTCAAAACCATCGTGTGCAGTGACTTCAGCAAACCAAACCTCATGCTTTTCTGTTTCATTTGCTACTAGTACGCTCTGATTATTGAAAATTGCAGCTATCTGTTCGGCTGAGAGTGATCGATTGTAGGAAGCTAATTCATCAATGGTGCCATTAAAGAATGCTGAAGTTCCCGCGAATGCGCCGATTGTTAATGGCAATGTGTTAGGAATTGGTGTCGTGCTTACTGTTTTTGTTGAGTTCAATATCCCGTTTATGTATATTTTCAATTGTGTTGGTGAATATACAGCTGCAATGTGTGTGTATTTTTGCAGCTTGATCGAGTTAGGTACTATGATTGATTCAATTCCAACCGAAAAGACCAGCGACTCGTTCTTCTTCACATCGATATCGTAGTTAATATTGCGCTGATGGGGTCCATACCTGATATACGTCTCTCCTTCCCCATTTGTCGTACCTCCAGCTCCTTCGGCGAAACGCGCCCCTATGATTACATCATCAATTCCATCATTATTAAAATCTCCTGAGTCTACTGCAGTTCCTAAATGATCATTAGTGTTAATCCCAGAAAATGTTACATTTGCGTTTGACAACGCCAGAACTGCTGATCCATTAAATGGCCCATACATGATGTATGAATCTCCTGCGAAATTTGGATTTCCTCCTGGTCCGTCTGCTCCATTTGCACCTATGATTACATCATCAATTCCATCGTTGTTAAAATCTCCACTTCCCACTGATTGGCCAGAACTATCACTACCATCAATCCCAAAGAATGTCACGTTAGCATTTGACAACGCCAGCACTGCTGATCCATTAAATGGTCCATACTTTATGTATGTTTCACCTGCACCAGTTGCACTTCCTCCTGCTCCTTCTGCGTTAGTTGCTCCTATTATTGCATCATCAATTCCATCATTATTAAAATCCCCAGAGCCTACTGCAAATCCTGCTGAATCAGAAGCGTTCATTCCAAAGAATGTCACATTAGCATTTGACAACGCCAGTACTGCTGATCCATTAAATGGCCCATACAGGATGTATGTCTCTCCTGCGGTGCCTGGACTTCCTCCTGCTCCTTCTGCTCCACTCGCTCCTATGATTACATCAACAATTCCATCGTTATTAAAATCTCCTGAGCCTACTGCACTTCCTGACAAGTCATTAGTATTGATTCCAAAGAATGTCACATTGGCATTTGCTAAACTCAGTACTGCTGATCCGTTAAATGGCCCATACAGGATGTATGTCTCACCTTCCGCATCTGTCGTACCTCCTGCTCCTTCTGCCCCACTCGCCCCTATTATCACATCATCAATTCCGTCGTTATTAAAATCTCCTGAGCCTACTGCAGTTCCTGACGCATCAGAAGCGTCCACTCCAAAGAATGTCACATTAGCATTTGCTAGACTCAATAACACTGATCCATTTATTGGCCCATAAATGATGTATGTCTCTCCTGCGGCACTTGGACTTCCTCCTGCTCCTTCTGCTCCACTCGCTCCTATGATCACATCATCAATTCCATCGTTGTTAAAATCCCCTGAACCCGCCGCAATGCCTGACAGATCACTGGTATCAATGCCATAGAATTTGATATCCGCTGTGGACAATCCGATTACTGCCTGACTATTGTTTGATTCCGCTTTGCTGACGATCTTTTTGCTATTTTTTGAAAACGCATCTGGCTTTATCCACGCACTAATTGTAAAACCATTCGTCAAATCAATCGAATCAGAGTCATTAATCATTATAGAATCATTAATGCCATCAAATTTGTAAGCACCACGGCCATCAAATCCTGCAGTACCATTCCAGGTTGCTCCATTTACAGAACCGTTATTCCCATATCCTGAATAATCTCGTGTGGTTGTATCATTAAACTTCTCAAAAGGCATAATCAATCGTGTCCACGGAACACCATCAATAAACCAGTTTGTAATATTTCTCAGTGAACTATCAAAATCAATATCTGTCACATTAATTATAACTGAAATGTTGGCATCTGTATCATTTACAGTAATGCTCGTTGAATTAGCATTCGCGAAATCAACCCGTGGTGCCGTATCTGCCATGTGAATAGTCATAATGTCACTATATCCGAGAGCATCTGCCGTGTCATTTGCCCAAAATCTGTATTTTACTGCTTGTGCTCGCGTGGCATTCAACTGCACGACAAAACTTATATTAACAGTCGTGCCGCTACAAATTTTTGGTGTCGTGTCTATTAATGTTATTGTATCATTTGCTATTTCAAATCCGCAGTACGATAGACCATTTGCATCAGTCCATTGAATTGAAAAATTTACAGACTCAAAGCGCTTTGCACCTGTCGTATTTGTAATGTTTGCGTTTGCAGTTGGAGCATTTGATAGTGTAATAGAATTGCTTTGTATGGGTTCTCCGTCAACAACGCCATCATTCGGCGTGACAATGGCATACCAAACATCGTTATCAATTGATTCGTTTGGTGCCAATTTCGTGATATTATTAAAAATATATTTTATCTGTTCAGCAGAAAGACTTCTGTTAAAAATTTGCACTTCGTCGATTGAACCATTAAAAAATATACCTGGTCCAGTCGAGCTGTCAAGCATTGATCCGATCGCAAGATAATTGTTGTTGTTTACGCTGCCCACCGATGAGATAGATATCGAACCCTCCTGTACGCCATCGGTGTACACGTGCAATATCCCATCTCTATCAAAAGTTGCGGCGACCAGATGCCATGAGCCATTGGTAAGATTTGTTGTTCCGAGAACTGAAACGTCATTCGTTCCGTCATCGATGCTTGCATTCAAGTAGCCAGTCAGCGGATTTATGGACAGTCCATAGGACGGCTGCTCTGTGGCACGATCGCCTTGGAAAATGATCGTTTGCGCCGTCCTAAACCAACTTGTATTTATGCGTGCAATCAATGTGAAATCTGTCGTACTCCCAAAATCAAAACTGCTGTTTTCGCTGATGTTGATAAATCCAGTTGTTCCGTTGAACCAGTACGAAGCATTTCGATCATAGCCGCCGTTTGCTTTCCATTGAATGCTTCCAAACTCGCTGCCTTTATTGTTGAGACCAGCATAATCCCAGGTGTTATTCACATCTGTGTTGTTGATTTTTTCGAATGGCATATTCAGCACCATGATTGGCGTTGAATTTCTGTACCATACAATGGCTTTTGTTATCGGATCGTTGTCTACATCTGATGAAGTTATAGTAAGCGTCACATTAGGTTGTGAGCCAGCAGCTGCACCGCTCTGATCAAGACTAACAGTTGCAAGAGGAAGTGAATTTGAAACGTGTAAAGTAAACTCAGTGGTGAAATTGAAATTATTATCAGTGTCATTTGCCCAGAAAAGATACCTCACGACTTGGGAGCGTGTTGCATTAATTTCACTTATGAAACTGATGTTAAATGCAGCTGCCGCACAGCTCTTGTGAGAGACGTTTACGTAATTGATAGTATCATTCGCAATTTGGAAACCACACACAGAAAGCACAGATGTATCAGACCAGTATACCGAAAAATTTACTTCGTCTCTGGCATAAACTACAGAAGCATTGGTTATATTCGCCGACCACGTGGGTAAAGAAGTATCGCGGATGCGAACTGTGTTTGATTGTACCGGCGCGCCGTCATCATAGCCATCATTTGGTGTTGCAACGGAATACCAATTCTGCCCCCCTTCTGTTTCATTTGCTACTAGTACACTCTGATTATTGAAAATTGCGGAAATCTGTTCGGCTGAGAGTGATCGATTGTAGACAGCTAATTCATCAATGGTGCCATTAAAGAAAGCTGAAGTTCCCGCGAATGCGCCGATTGTTAATGGCAATGTGTTAAGGATAGGTGTCGTGCTTACTGTTTTTGTTGAGTTCAATATCCCGTTTATGTATATTTTTAATTGTGTTGGTGAATATACAGCTGCAATGTGTGTGTATTTTTGCAGCTTGATCGAGTTCGGTACTATGATGGATTCAATTCCAACCGAAAAGACCAGCGACTCGTTCTTCTTTACATCGATATCGTAGTTAATATTACGCTGATGGGGCCCATACATGATATATGTCTCTCCTTCCAGATTTGTCGTTCCTCCTGCCCCCTCCGCCTGGTACGCCCCCATAATTACATCATCAATTCCATCGTTGTTAAAATCTCCGGAGCCGACGGCACTACCTGAAAGATCATTTGCCGTAATCCCAAAGAATGTCACATTAGCATTTGCTGGACTCAGTACTGCTGATCCGCTAAATGGCCCATATATAATGTATGTCTCACCTGCACCACCTGGACTTCCTCCTGCCCCCTCCGCCTGGTACGCCCCTATTATTGCATCATCAATTCCATCATTATTAAAATCCCCAGAGCCTACTGCACGTCCTAACGAATCACTAAGGGCTGTCCCAAAGAATGTCACATTAGCATTTGCTGGACTCAGTACTGCTGATCCGCTAAATGGCCCATATATAATGTATGTCTCTCCAGCGTTAGTTCCACTTCCTCCTGCTCCTTCTGCCAAATACGCCCCTAGGATTAGATCATCAATTCCATCGTTATTAAAATCTCCAGAACCTACCCCACTTCCTGATTTGTCGGTACTTCCTCCAGAGAAGGTTACATTTGCGTTTGACAAATCCAGAACTGCTGATCCGTTAAATGGCCCATACATGATGTATATATCTCCTCCATCTGTGGGTTCTGATTGTCCTTCCCCCTCCGCCTGGTACGCCCCTATAATTACATCATCAATTCCGTCGTTATTAAAATCTCCTGAGCCTACTGCACTTCCTGATGAATCAGAAGCGTCCACTCCAAAAAATGTCACATTAGCATTTGATAGACTCAGTACTGCTGATCCATTAAATGACCCATACAAGATATACGTCTCTCCTTCCCCATTTGTTGTACCTCCCGCCCCTTCTGCTGAACTTGCTCCTATGATCACATCATCAATTCCATCGTTGTTAAAATCTCCTGAGCCTACTGCAGTTCCTGACGCATCAGAAGCGTCCACTCCAAAAAATGTCACATTAGCATTTGATAGATTCAGAACCGCTGATCCATTAAATGGCCCATACTTTATGTATGTCGCACCTTCACCATTTGTCGTACCTCCCGCTCCTTCTGCTGAACTTGCTCCTATGATCACATCATCAATTCCATCGTTGTTAAAATCTCCAGAACCTACAGCACGTCCTGACGAATCGTTGGCATCATTCCCGTAGAAAGTTATATCCGCTGTGGACAATCCAATAACTGCCAGACTATTGTTTGATTCCGCTTTGCTGACAATCTTTCTGTTATTTTTTGAAAATGCATCAGGCTTTATCCACGCACTAATTGTAAAACCATTCGTCAAATCAATCGAATCAGAGTCATTAATCTGTATATAATCATTAATGCCATCAAATTTGTAAGCTCCCCGTCCATCAAATCCTGCAGTACCATTCCAGGTTGCTCCATTTACAGAACCGTTATTCCCATATCCTGAATAATCATAAGCATTGTCATAAGCAGTGCCATTAATACGTTCAAAAGGCATCAGCAGCCGCGTCCATGAAACGGCATTTATCAGCCAATTTGTGATGTTTTTGACAGAATGCCTGTCATCATCAGTGACATTCAAATATAATGTCAAATTAACTGTTGTATCATTCAATGAGACGTCTGTGGTATTCAGTATCGCTGTGGTAACAATAGGTATTCTGTTAACAACTGTAAAATTTGTTCTCTCAGTCGCATTAATATTTCCAGAAGAATCGTTTGCCCAGAAAGTCACATTATATTGTCCGATAAGATCTGTGGCAGCAAAAGAAATATTGTATTTTGTTGCATGAGTGCTTGCGTTGCCTAAAAACAATCTCACTTGAGTTCCATTCGGCAGGGTCACATTCGCTGTAACATTCTGCACAACACGATCATCAGTGATATTTGCCGCAATTTCAATAACAGTGGACTTATTGATCACTGTATTAACGACCGGAAGCAGCGAGCTTACATCAAGGGTAGTCTCAACCTTCCCAAACACTCCAAAAACACTCTCTGTGCTCATGTTCGTAATATTCGCATACACGAAGTTGAGCGCAGGCACCACATCATTGACAGTAAAGAACGACGCATTTGTCCATGGACCTGTAGAGTTATACTTCCACACGCGCAGCAGCGATTCGTTCATGATCGGCGTCGCTCCAACCTCAACATCAAGATACGAAATATTAACAAACACCCATGACCAGATAGTCGTATTCGTAATATTCACATACTTTCCAAGCGCAGTCTGTCTATTTGGTCCAGTAGGCGCCTCACTCGAGTTCATCGATTTAATCCTCGTTCCATTATAGACAATAAAGTCAACAGTAAAGTTCGTGCGTATGAACGTCACATTAGTCAGCGTATTGTTCAGCGTCTGACCTCCGCGTTGGTGCTGCGTCTCGATCTCAACGCTTCGTGCAGAAGTTACATTAATGTTTTCAAGGAAGAATGTATTGTGCGAGCTGTTTTCAATGCGGATACCCGCGCTGCTTATCGTGTCATTGAGCGTTATATTATTGCGCGCAAACACGTTGTTGTCTGCTCCCGTATGCAGGTAAATACCATAACTCTCATCAAAGCTTCGGACGATGATCTGATTCCCTGAAATATTATTCGCAGTCGCAAGCGTCGTGATAATAATACCATCCTCTCTAAATGTTCCATTCGTCACAATCAAATTAGAAGCAACCGCATTGCTCTGTGCATACTCCAACAGATAAACTCCAAAGCTGCTTCCCGTGCTTCCATTGCTATATGTATAAATCGTATTCCAGCTGATATTATTTGAACTGCTGTAATTATACAGGAACACCCCATAATTGCTGAAATTCCCATACGTTGCGATGGTATTTAACCACATAGTATTATTCGAGCTTCTCTCGGCAAGGATGCCATAATTTCTATTGCCGCCGCCCGCGCCGCCGCGTGTATTGATTGTATTTGAATGAACTGTATTATTCTCGCTGTCAAACAGATAGATACCATAATTCCTAAACGATCCATCAGTTCTGATAGTGTTTGAATCAATGCGATTGTTGCTGCCGCTCACATACAATCCCCAGTTCTGTTCATTGAATCCGTTGGTATTTATCCTATTTGAAGAAATATTATTTCCGTTGCTCTCGGCATAGATGCCAATTCCATACGTGTCTCCGTTTGTGGTGACATTATTATTATAAATGACTTCATATGGTGAAGTTGAAGTTATTCTCATTGCATAATTGATTGTTGTTCCATTCGTTCGTACTGAATTATTCACAGCAAAGCTATTTGGTGTCATCTGGAAATAGATACCATAGCTGCTGCTTCCGCCAACACTTTGCGTCGTCACTGCATTGTCCGTGATGTTCACCGACGAAGAATTGTAGAGCCATATGCCCATGCTTTCGTCCGTGCCATTCGCTGCGATTGTATTGTTAAATATAGTTGAGGATGAAATATTTTCTGCGTAAATTGCTGTCTGCTGTGTATTTGATCTGTCACCGGCAAAGATGCGGCAATTCTTGATCGTTATATTGTTCATCGCTTGTGACGGACTATCTTCAGCCCAAATTCCAATGACACTGTTGCTGTCAACAGTTCCATACGTGATTGCATATCCTCTGCAATCCAGCGTTACATGTTCTGTTTGAATAAACATGCATGAGCCTGTTGCTGAAATATCCTGTGTTAATGTGTACGTTCCGCTGCTGCTGATCGTCTGGCAAGATGTGACATCCGCTTGGATCAAAACTTCTGAGGTATTGGCTGGTGATGGTTGTGCTAAGAATAATGGCTCGAAGTTTAGGTTTTCAATAGCATTAAATGTTTCCTGCGCTGTATCCGTCCCAGGAGTCTCGTCCATCTCGTCGTCCGTCTCCCCGTCCGTCTGATTAATCTGATTAGTTTCGTTAGTTAGATTCAACGTCTGATTCGTTTCATCCGTCTCGTTGCCAATTCCAATCGTCTGATTAATTTCGTCAGACGTTTCATCAGGTATAGTTACAACAGTCTCCTCGCTCGTATAATTAAACGCAGTAACTATCAGCAGCACATCACCATCAACAACAGCCCGCAACGAACCTGCTCCAAGTGCAATCTCGCACGTCTCCAAACAGTAATCCGCAAGCGCCGTATCCAATGTAGCAGTATCAAATACAACTCGTTCGCCAAGGTACAGCGCAATCTGCCCCGAACCACTAACTGAACCCGTCACGCGCAGCGACGTCACATTCTCTCCTAAGTCCAGCGTCGTATTCGCAGATATGATTGCGCCCGTGTTCAGCACAGCAGCTCCTGTGATGCCTTCGCCGTAAAACACTGCAGCCGCCATAAACAGAAGTATGATTCCTACAACAGCCATCACTATCCTCTTTCCTGTCATGTTTTTTCGCGTCATCGTTTCTTCGTCCATCTCCAGTATGTCGTCTTAATCGTGCTCGGGCTTCGATGCAGTAATTCAGCGATCTTCACCAGCGGCAGATGCTGTTGTTCGCGCAGATACGAAACAATATGCTCGAGAACCGAATAATCTCGTTGAGATATCAAATCAAACGGAATCAGAATCGACGTGTCGCTCGTGTCAAGCGCTTCAGGGTGTTTTTTCTTAGAATTCCTATACGTCTCATAAATGGTAGGCGTCGCTCTTTTTAACAGTCGCGCAACCTCATTGACAGACTTATGCTGTTCGTCTTTGAGATAGCGCACAATGATTTCAAAGCTCGAAAGCGATGCGCGGAAAACAGAGATTGGTACACCTTTCGTCTGTTTAAGCTCAGAAAGCATCGCTTCGACTTCGGCAAACGATGTTTCTTCGACAAGCGCAGCTAGTTGTTTGCGTAAATTCATTGTCTTCTGTGGACCCACAAGAAAACCATTTTTACTGTGTTTATTAATCTTATGGTCATGTAGACCTAATTTATTATTATGTGGCACTTATTTTACTATTAAATGGACTTTTTTATTGTTAAATAGACCTTAGCTGCACGACTCTTTTATTATTAAGTAGACTAATCTACTATTAAATAGACTTTAGCTCTGCACCATTTAAACTATTAAGTAGACCTTTTTACTATTTAATAGACGTCCATTCTATGTCCATCACTGCTCCTGTGGAGCCAGGTAAAAATCCCAATCACCGCAAAAAACACCATCACTCAGCGACTGGGTCGTAAAAATGTAAACCCTACTGTTTACTGCCGGATAGAAAGAAACCGCAGGAATTGAAAGATATTTTTGTGAAGTTGATGAAGTAATCTATTCTGGAAATCTTTTCAATTCTTCTTCTAGGTTATCACCAGTAACTCCGTAATACACATCCAGTTGTCGTCGTAAAGACACATTATGCTGATAGTCATTGCAATATTTGTTAATCTTATCGCAATTCGCGCATTCAAGTTATCTATCCTGTCATTTGTACGTGTTCTGCACCATACTCTCTTCAATTCCAAATAATTCTGCCGCCGATGAAGAGTATCAATTCTTTCAGAATCTGACGCCATGGCATTATCTAATTCGGTGCGCGCTTTATAATAGAGAACTTTGCATAAATAGTTGATTTCTAAATTTGTGAGAAATTCTGCTCTCATGTAGCAAAGTGCCATTAAGGGGTCACTACAAAATAAAATGCCAATTTCAGCGGATAGTATAATTCCACTGTGGGTTAATATTGTGGTTTAGAATGTGAATTTTCTCGAGTTCTTTTTCTGAATTTTTTTTGCCTAATTCGTATATTTTTTTGTCCATTTCCGCTTTTATCTTCAAACCTTTTTTAGTCTTTGTTCCCTCAATTAAGTTGAGAATTATCTCGTAATTTCTTAGTGGCTTTCCTTTCCAATTCATGCTGATGAATGAGAACATTTTGTGTTCGATTTTATTCCATTTGCTCGTTCCTGGTGGGAAATGGCAGACAGTTATTTTCAATCCAGTCTTGTTTACAAATTTTTGCAAATAAAATTTCAATAATTTACTTCGGCTCGCATTGCTTCCTCCGCTATCTGCACAAATTAATAGTTTTTTAGCATTTTTGTAATTTTTCTTTCCTATATTTTTCCACCATTGTCTGATACTCTCAACTGCAAATTCTGAAGTGTCGTGGCTAATTCCTACATTAACAAATCCGTTGTTTTTTAGCACTTCGTAAATTCCATATGGAATTGCTTTCCCTTTTGCTAAAGATTCAAAATCGTAAACATTAACTATTTCTGCCTTACCTTTCTTTTGCCATTTTCTCCAATAATTCTTGAAGTTACCGACGAGCTCTTTCTTTTTTGTATCAACCGAAATCACAGGCATATTCTCCTTTTCAAATATTCTTATCTGCTCGTTGATGTACTTAAACTGAGAATCTCTTTCTTGCGAAGTGCCGCTTTCTTTTGATTTTACGTTCGTTTGCAGGCTGTAACCTAATTGTTTTATAATTCTTCCAACAGTAACTTCAGAAATAGTTTGGTGTTTATTTTTCAATTCATTTGAGATTGTGTAAGTGGACTTATTTGTCCACCTTAATTTGTTCATTGGATTTCCAGCAGTATTTTCTTCCAGTATCTTTTCTATTTCTTTTTTTACATCTGGATTTTTATCTACAATCTTTTTTCTTCCGCCTCCTTCTTTTCGAAGCCGAGTTGTTGGTCGTCTTTTTGTGTTTCTCACTTCTTTCATTCCTTTTATAATGGTATGATGCGACATCCCAGTCAGTTTACAGACATACAGAAGTCCACCTCTTCCAATTTCAATAGCCCTAACTCCTGCCAATCTTCTACGTTGAACTTCATTGCATTCTGAAAGAGCTGTTAACCAAAGCCGGTCAGTATCATTTTTTCTCATTAAATAAGGAAATAACTCAGAATTTATAAATTATGGCATTTTATTTTGGGTTAAACCCTTAGTGCAAGAGCAAAATAGACCATATCATCAGAATCAGGCGTAATCTTCTCTGCTTCATCAACATAGGGAACAAGCTCTTCCAAAGCAACAATAGTGATTTTTCGCTGTAGAACTGCAACTAGCTTGAAAAGTTCTTCAGTAGTTCTCTCCGTTTTCTCAAGAAGTTCGTCTTTATGCTTTTCCAATTCCATAAAAATGTACTCTGGAGCAAACAAGCGAAGTCACTCATGAAACAAAAGTGTATAACCAAAACTGTCCTTAATCAAAGCTGCAAATAATGCGTTAGCATCAACAACGAGTTCCACAGTTACCTCGTCATTTTTCTCAGCTTGTTGCTCACTTCTTTGCTAACAGCTTTGCCCAATCTCAACGCATCTGCCTCAGTAAGTTTGCTCTTTTCCTTAAATTTTCTGAGAAAATCCATATCTTCCATCTTCTGCCTGAATGCCTGGCGAGCTACCTCAGACCAGTTCATCTCAGGAAAAGAGTCCATTTTCTTTTTCATTTCATCTGGAACCGCTAATGTTAACGTTGTCATATCTCCTCCATTATGTGTTTATACATATATTATGTGTAAATATTTAAATCTTACTGTTAAAAAAGAGACGGGAAGATAAAAGTTACCATCATATGACACACTTATCACAACAACAAACCTTTTAAACCACCATAAGCCAAGCCCATTATGCACAAGCTCTCCATTATTATCCCCTGCTATAACGAAGAAGATGGCATTCCTCAGCTCGCAGAACAATTACCGCCAGTCATTGAGCAGCTTAAACCAAATTACACGGTCGAGCTTATTTTTGTTGACGACGGCAGCACTGACCGCACAAGTGAATTGATAAAAATGCACTTCCCATCAGCAATAATTTTAACGCACGAAAAAAACAAAAATCTCGGCGCTGCGCTGCGAACAGGTTTCGCACACGCAACGGGCGACCTTGTCGCAGCATTAGACAGCGACTGCACTTATCATCCATCTGTTCTCCCGAAAATGCTTCCGTTGCTTGACAGCAATACACACATTGTCACTGTTTCTCCCTATCACCCGCAGGGCAGCGTTGAAAACGTTCCTGCATACAGATTATTCCTCAGCAAAAGTGTCTCAGCGATTTACCGCGTTCTCCTTCGCTCGCATCTTCACACGTTCACCGCAATGGTTCGTGTCTACAAGAAAGAAGTTGTAAAGAATATTGAAATAAACTCAAACACATTTATGGGCGTGACAGAAATTCTTGCAAAAGCGCTGCTGCGCGGCTACAAAGCAAAAGAAATTCCTGTTACTCTTACTGCACGTAAATTTGGCGTCTCAAAATTAAAAACCGCTCGTGCAATCCGCGACCATCTGAAATTAATCAAATCCATCGCCGCACATAAAGTGTGGGGTTCAGAATTATGAAAATAGCAACCATTCTCGGCACGCGTCCGGAAATAATTAAGCTATCTCCATTAATCCCGTTGCTTGAAAAACAATTCACTCACATTCTCATCCACACAGGCCAGCATTATGATTACGAGATGGACAAAGTTTTTTTTGAAGAGCTTAAACTTAAAGAGCCCAATTATAAATTAAATGTCGGCTCACATCCGCAGGGCAAGCAGACCGGCATCATGCTCGAAAAAATTGAAAGCGTTTTGTTGAAAGAAAAGCCAAACCTCGTTATCGTCCAAGGTGACACAAACAGCACGCTTGCAGGCGCGTTGGCGGCATCAAAGCTTGGCATAAAAATTCTTCATGTTGAGTCTGGCTGCCGTTCATTTAATCGAGAAATGCCCGAAGAAATAAATCGTGTGCTGACTGACGCAATCAGTTCATACTTGATAGCACCCGACGAGCAGGCTGTAGAAAACCTAAAAAAAGAAAACGTTCACGGCAAAATAATCAATCTTGGCAGCACAGCTTTTGACGCAGCATTGAGAATAAAAATTTTTGTTGATTCAACACCCATGAAAGAAGAATATGTCTTATTAACTCTCCATCGTGCAGAGAATACAACACCTGAACAGCTTCGCAGCATCCTCGGCTCACTCAACGAGCTTGCAAAAGAAATCCCAATCATCTTCCCAATTCACCCACGGACGCAAAAGATTGTCACAGATCACAACATCAACATCAGCAACATCAAAAGCATCCCTCCAACCTCATATCTCAAATTCATATCCTTGCTTGCACATTCAAAATTCTGTGTCACCGACAGCGGCGGCATCCAGGAAGAAGCTTTAGTATTCAACATCCCTTGCTTAATTCCTCGAAATGAAACCGAATGGATGCGATTAGTGGACGCAGGAAAAAATTTCCTTATCGGCACAGAGCCCAAAAAAATAAAAAACGCAATCCTTGATTTGTGGAGCAACGAGGATAAGTTGCAATTCATAAAAGAAATTCAGGTTGATTACCCTCGCAACGTGAGCAAAAATATTATCGACATGATCACAGGTGAATCATGATCCATCCAACTGCTGATATCTCAAAAGACACATCCATCGGCGAAAACACGCGCATCTGGCATCACTGCCACGTCCGTGAATTCGCAAAAATCGGAAAAAACTGTATCCTCGGAAAAAATGTCTACATCGATCATCACGTCTCCATCGGCGGCAACGTCAAGATTCAGAACAACGTCTCCGTTTTTAACGGCGTGACAATTGAAGACGGCGTTTTTGTTGGCCCCCATGTTTGTTTTACTAATGACAAAGCTCCAAGAGCAGTTAATGCCGACGGCACAATAAAAACTGCACAGAACTGGAAAACAGAAAAAACGCTGATCAAGCAGGGCGCAAGCATCGGCGCAGCTGCTACTATCCTGCCCGTTACCGTTGGTGAATGGGCGATGGTCGGCGCAGGCAGCGTTGTCACAAAAGACGTTCCACCGTATGCGCTTGTGATTGGTGTTCCTGCCAAACAAATTGGCTTTGTCTGCAAGTGCGGAAATAAGTTAGAAAAAACCTGCAGCAATTGTAAAATGTCAAGAGCTGACATCATATGATCCCAATCGCAAAGCCAATGATTGGTGATGAAGAAAAAAAAGCGGTGCTTGCCGTTCTTGAATCAGGCATGATTGTCCAAGGTCAAAAAGTAAAAGAGCTTGAAGAAAAGTTTGCAGCATTCTGCGGCGTTAAGCACGCAATCGCTGTCAGCAACGGCACTGCCGCGCTGCACGTCGCGCTCAAAGCATTAAACATCGGCCCAGGCGACGAAGTTATTACATCGCCATTCACATTTGTTGCAAGCGCAAACTCAATTTTGATGGCGGGCGCAACTCCGGTGTTTGCTGATATTGACGAAAAAACATTCAATCTCTCACCAGCAGCAGTTGAAAAAAAAATCACAAAAAAGACAAAAGCAATTCTAACAGTTGATTTGTATGGCTTGCCAGCGGATTACACTGCACTCGGTGCAATCGCAAAAAAACACCAATTAAAACTCATCGCCGACGCTTGCCAGTCAGTTGGCGCCGAACTAAATGGAAAAAAAACAGGCAGTTTGGCAGACATCACCGCATTCTCACTGTACGCAACAAAAAACATCATGTGCGGCGAGGGCGGTATGATTACAACAAACGACGACGCAGCCGCTGACTTCGCGAAAAAATTCCGCCACCATGGTCAGCATCAGCAATACTCGTACGAATTCCTCGGCTATAATTATCGGATGACCGATATCGCAGCAGCTATCGCGCTCTGCCAATTACAGAGGATAGGAAAAATAACAGAGCAGCGCAGAAAAAATGCAGCGCAATTAACAGCATCTCTGAACGGCATTGTCCGCATCCCTTTCATTCCACCAGCATCAACGCACGCATTCCATCAATATACAATCATCACAGAGCAGCGTGATTCACTGCGCAATTATCTCAAAACCAAAGAAATTGACTCTCGCATTTTCTATCCAAAGCCATTGCATCTCGAGCCGCATTTTGCATATCTTGGCTGCAAGCGCGGCGACTTCCCTATCGCAGAAAAAGCGTGCGAAACTGTTCTCAGCCTGCCGGTGCATCCGTTAGTTACCGAAAAGGAATTGAAATATATTGCGGAGAAAGTAAGAGAATTTCATGGGATGTAGCAGAATTTTGTGTTTTTCCGCACTCATATTGATATCGCATCAAAAATTTCAGCAGGTATAAGGTTTAATGCACAGCATATCGTCTTTACTCTCGCACCTGTATCTCCCACCATGTATGAATGTTATTTGATTATAAGTATCTTCTATTACTTTCTGATGTTCTTTGCGTACATGTGGAGATTCAGCTTCAAGTTGTGCAATTCGCTTGTCTAGTGTTTCACCATTCAATACTGTCCGTTCTCTCACGATGATTCCTTCTTTGCGTGGATCCGTTTCCCATTGGCTCTTTGGCAGCATATATCTTTCTGCATCACCAATAAAAATGGTTGCACTGTCTGTGCCTACCGAAAGTGAAAATGAGAATTCTTCTTTAGCGTCGAGCATCTGACGAGCTCTCTCAATATCGTCAGGTGTAATATTTGCATTCTGTATAAGTGCATACTGATCGTCGCAGCTGATCATAGCCCACACACCATCTCCTCCAGTAGACCAAAATGCGCCATTCTGGAGATATGAAACACGCTGATTTTTTCTTGCTTGAC
>Ga0209541_10003611_pt1 | contig 28232 bp, 31 predicted proteins | sample RifCSPlowO2_01_FD_184027 | JGI IMG/M metagenome (GOLD analysis project Ga0209541, IMG submission 184027) | Groundwater microbial communities from Rifle, Colorado - Rifle CSP2_plank lowO2_0.1 (SPAdes) (version 2) | ecosystem: Environmental > Aquatic > Deep subsurface > Groundwater | place... | reverse complement strand
TTGCCTGGGGCGGGACCCCTCTGAAAAGATATCGGAGGGGCCTAATGACAAGCTCATCCAGGTCGGAAATCTGGAGTGGAGTGTAAGGGCAAAAGCTTGTCTGACTGTTTTTTGAAAAGCAAAAAAAGCAGAGTTGAAAGACGGGCCTAACGAACCATTGTAGACTTTTAATGGGTCTCAATTGTGTCAGAAAAGGTACCCCAAGGATAACTGGGTCGTTTCCCCCGATAGTCCATATTGACGGGGAAGCTTGCTACACCGCCGTCGGCTCTTCCTATCCTGGCTGTGCACAAGCAGCCAAGGGTGTTGGAGTTCACACATTAAAAGGAATCGTTAGCTGGGTTAAGATCGTCGTGAGACAGATTGTATGATATCTATTAGGTATGTTGTTGTCTGAGTGGAACGACCCTGTAGTACGAGAGGAACCAGGGTTGGATGCCTCTGGTTTAACAGTTGTTATGAGCAGGCTGTGCAGCTACGCATCACATGGATAAGCGCTGAAAGCATCTAAGCACGAAGCCATCCGCAAAACGAGACAACAAAGGCTGTCAAAGAAGATGACATTGATAGAGTTGGTGTGTAAGATTCAAGAACCCGAGAATTTCAGCATGCAACTACTAAAAGCCTCAAATTTTTTGCTATAAACAGCAAGCAAGATTATTCTCTACCTGTATTTTGAAAAAATAATTCTAATTTTATCAATTAAGGCTCTTAGAAAAAAGCCTTTCAATTGAATCATTATCAGCTATTTGAATAAAATTCTCTGGCGGAATTGGAAAAAAATCCTCATTGGATTTGCTGGATTTTTTAGTGTCTATTCCTAACTCAAGAACTTTTGAAACAGGAATCCAAAGCCAAGTTTTAAAATCATAATCTTCATTTGAAATTGCATACCATATTGTAATATTAAACTTTCTTTGAAAAGATGAATATTTCTTTGTTTCTTTTTCATCCAGGCAATAATTTTTGTATTGAGGGTTTATCTTTTTGTTTTTCACATCTACTAAAATTGAGCCAAAATTTCTAAGGAGAATCATAAAATCCGGGCGCTTTCCAAAATTCCCTTCCAAAAAAACTGAAGAGAAAGTATCTAAATCCTGCTGAATATAAAAATAAGGTATTTTATGCTTGTCCAGCCATTCTCTGAACCTCAACTCTGCTTCATTGCCTACACCTTTAATATCTTCATTTTCCATTATTTTAAAAGACTAAATAACTATTTAATAATTATCATGCAGGACTATACAATCTTAAATGCAAATTACAACAAAGCATTTAAACTCTAAATTTATAATCCTTTAAAGGAGCTGGTGAAAAGGCTTAGTAGCTGTTAGTCTTCAACTTTTTCTGATGTTGATTAACAGCTTGTTAAAAGGAGTTTGTCTTCCTTGCTGGCTCCTTAAAGCATATCCACATACAAAAATCTGGGATATTAATTTCGAAAGAAATTAGGTTTTTAGATAGATATGTGGATATGCTTTTTGCTGGCGAAGGAGCAAAATTGAGTAAAACGAGTTATTTCTTTCTCAGTTTCCAAACACAAAAATTAGGAATTTTAGTATATTGTTCATAATAATTTGGAAATAATTTCTTTGATTTTTTTAAAGGATAACAATCTTTATAGTCAATTATTTCAAATCGATTTTTTAGGATAGTTTTTATTATTGTTTCATAGGTTCTATGATAATTCCATAACTGTATTTCCTTTCCTTTAATATTCTCATAAAGCCCCTCAATTTTTCTCTGAGTAAAATAATCTCCGATGACTCTTATTCTTTTTCCATCAAAATCCATTTTTTTACTTATTTCAGTTACAGGATTTCCAAATGAAAAAATAAAAATTCCTTTATCATTCAATACTCTTTTTACTTCTGAAAAAACCTTATCCCAATCTTTTGTATAATTAATTGCTAAAGAAGCAAATACAATATCAAATTTTTCATTAAATGGAATCTTATATCCTGACCCCTGCCTTAAATCTAAATCAGGATTATTTATTTTTGCTATTTTAATCAATTCTTCAGATATATCAAATCCCTTTACTACTGCACCTCTTTTTGATAAAATTTTTGCATATATTCCGGAACCGCACCCCCAGTCTAATATCTTTTTCCCTTTAACCTTTCCTAAAAGCTCAAGAGTTCCAGGCATTTCAAGATACTCATTAAAAAATTTTCCTATACCCTCCATGCGCATTTCATGATATTTTGATGCAAGAATATTATAACCTCTTTTTGTTGATTTTTCTTCAGGTTTCATTTTTTCCTCTTTATTCATGTTAGACACAATGAAACTTAATTTTTAAATCTTAACATGGTCTTACAAATTTTTATTCTTAAAAGGAGGTGGGTGATTTTCGTTAAGTTAATAAATCAGATTCTTTTCATTAAAGCATTATGAAAAACTCATATGATTTGTTTGGAGAAGCATTAAGGGCTTATCTGCATGGAGATAAAAGCAAGTTCTATTTTGAAGATAAACAAGGTGATAAATTTGAGCAATCAATATCCTGGTATTTTGATAAAAATAAGTCTTTCACTAAATTAGAAAGAAAAATAATTTCACTATCAAAGGGGAGAATTTTAGATATTGGTTGTGGAACTGGCAATTTTATTCCAAGCTTAATGAAAAAGGGCAAAGTTCTTGGAGTTGACATCTCTCCAAGGATGATTAAAATTTGCAAGAATAGAGGATTCAAAAATGTAAGGGTTGCAGATATATTTAAGCTCAAATTAAAAGATAAATTTGATACAATCGCATTGCTAGATGAAAATATTGGCTTAGCTGGAACAATTGAGAATACAAAGAAACTTTTAAAGAAATTGTCAAGTTTATTATCTCTTAATGGGCAAATTCTTGCAAATGTTGAAGATGTAAAAAAAGATTATGTTATTTGGGAAGCTCGTTGTACATGGAAGAAAAAACATGGACCTTGGTTTAAATGGATAAAATTCAATTCAAAATTCTTGATTAAACTTTGCGAGAAGCAAGGATTAAAAGCTCAGATAATAAAAAGAGATAAGCCCCGCTATATTATAAAGATTCAAAACAGCAAGCCTTAAAAACCCCTTTAACCCTGTATTTCTGTGAGTGAGGTAGCTATACTATCGGGAATCTGCTATTGGATTGGCAAGTGTTAAAATTATGAACACTGATTTCTGAGGAAGGTCTGCCCATCTTCAGGAGAGATTTCTCCCGAAGCATTAATATGCAATCATCTGCGAAAGCAGACTGCAGTGATGCAGAGCTCTGGTGTAGAAACGACACAGCCATCTTGGAGTTATGAACCATGCGGGAAACTTAGAAGAGATGGATATGATGAAACGAGCAACTTGGTTGATGCAAGCTCGAACGAGCGCTTAGTCAAATGTTAGCACAATCTGTTCCTTAAGGGAAGATTGACAAAAGGTGGCCTATTCCTCACTCACGATTTTTAAAAATGGAGTTAAAGAAAAGATAAATGTTAAAATTCTAAATCTTCAAAAAATGGGGGAGGCGTGAATCGAACACGCTACCCATACGTCTTCAGCGTATTGCTCTCCCAATGAGCTACTCCCCCAATAAAAATATTATAGACCTTGCTTATTTAAAGATGTTGGTTTATTAAAATTCAATTTTTTAAATAATCTAAAGCTCTATTCAATTTATAAGGATTAGTAAAGCCTATCTCTTCCACCCATTTCTTAAGGTTTCTTTTTCCATATACAGCAATTTTATAAGCTTTAAGTGCATTAATTTGTTTTCTTATGTTTTCTCTTAAAGAAACTCTAAATCCTAAATTTATTAGTATCTGCTTTATCTGATTAGCTAAATTTCGGATTCTTACTGAAATCTATAAACATATAATTACGAAACAAGCAGGCCTGTTGGGTTGTTAGCATCGCGAGGTCAGCAAGCAAAAGAGACAACTCTTATAATCATCTCCCCAAAAGTATTTTATATGCTCTTTTCCTTATTTAATCATGAAAAAGAAGTATTTTATATATCCTGCAATCCTAATTGCATTAATTATCTTATTCTGGATTATTTATTCTAATTTTTATTCGGTTTTTTCAGATGTAAAAAATATGAGAGAGTTTGTTCTTAATTTTGGAGCATTGGCTCCGATTGTATTTATTTTCCTTCATATCCTTCAGATATTAATTGCACCTATTCCAGGGCAGGTTGTTGGATTTGCAGGAGGATATATATTTGGAATTTGGCTTGGAACACTTTACAGCATAATTGGAACTGTTCTTGGCACTCTTGTTGTGATATTTCTTGCTAAAAAACTTGGAAAGCCTTTTGTTTTAAAGATGGTAAAAGAAGAGGATTATAACAAGTTTAACAAATTTTGCGAAGAAAAAGGATTGCCTTTTTTATTTTTAATCTATCTCTTGCCTTTTTTTCCAGATGATATCTTAAGCTTTGTAATTGGATTGTCAAAAATAAAAGTAAAAAAGATAATACCAATTGTAATTCTTGGAAGATTGCCTGGGATGTTTGGCTTGAGCCTGCTTGGAGCAGGCGTTGCAAGTTCAAACGCAAAAATAGCTGTTATAATTGTAGCAGGATTAGTTATTATATCTGGAATTATTTATTTATTCAAAAATAAACTAGAAAAAATAATGGAGAAGGTTGTTAAAGCAAAATAGAAATCAAAAACATTTATAAATATCCTTTAGCTGTATAATCTATAAAAATGAGGGAAAATAAAAGAGCTGCTCTTGAATTGTCTATTGGAACAATTGTTGTATTGGTGATTGCTATGACTATGCTAATTCTCGGATTAGTTTTAATCAGAGGGATATTTTCAAGTGCAACTGAAAGTGTTGAATCTCTTGATGACAAAGTAAAAAGCGAGATAATTGGATTATTCACAGACCAGTCTGATAAAGTTGTTGTTAAATTAGGAGCTGACAAAACAGCTAAAATAAAAGCAGGAACTCAAAACTTTGGGATTGCTATTGGAGCTAAAACAAGAGATGGCTCTTCTGCCTCTGAAAGCCTGCAGTATAAATTATCTCTTGATGAAGGGGCAAGAGACAATTGCTTAAAAACACTTGGGAAAACAAGAACAGAGCAATTGTTCAAGCAAAATTTCGGAAAATTTTCCAGCTTTGACAAATGGGAAGGAGATTCTGCATTCACAATAATACAGGCGGACATACCTGAAGGAACTCCCTTATGCACGCAGAAAGTTCATGTTGATGTGAAAGAAGATGAAGAATCTATTGGAAGGGATTTTTTTATAATTCAAGTCATAAGAAGCGGGATTTTCTAGTTATTTCAGTAATTCCAGAAGGCTGTGTTTCATGGTATGATGGATGCAATACCTGCGGGGTAGATGGTTGTACTGAAATGAATTGCCAGCCAAGTGATTACAAGGAACCCAAATGCTTAAAATATGAATAATTCTATCCAGCAATAAATTTTTATAGGGCAGTTCTTATTGTTTATCATGCTAAAACTCTATAATACTCTGACAAGAAAGAAAGAAACATTCAAGCCAATTAAAGAAGGAGGAGTTGGAATTTATTCCTGCGGGCCGACTGTTTATAATTATGCTCATATTGGGAATCTTCGCTTTAATATAGATGTAGATCTTCTTAAGAGGGCTTTTTTATTTAACAATTATAAAGTAAAGCATATAATGAATATAACTGATGTTGATGATAAAACAATAAAAGGCTCAAAAAAAGAAAAAATGAGCTTAAAAGAATTTACAAGAAAATATGAAAAAATATTTTTAAATGATTTGGAAAAATTAAACCTTATAAAACCGGATATAATGCCAAGGGCAACAGAGCATATTAATGAAATGGTGGCTATGATTAAGACTTTGTTAGAAAAAGGCTATGCTTACAAGGCTGAGGATGGAATTTATTTCTCTATTGAAAAATTCAAGGATTATGGAAAGCTTGCAAACTTAAAGAACATCAGGACAAAAAAAAGCAGAATTAAAAATGATGAGTATGACAAAGAAAATATCCAAGATTTTGCATTATGGAAATTTTATTCTGATGAAGATGGAGATGTTTTTTGGGAAACTGAAATTGGAAAAGGAAGGCCTGGCTGGCATATTGAATGCTCTGCAATGTCTCAGAAATATCTTGGAATGCCAATTGATATTCATATGGGCGCAATTGACTTGATTTTTCCTCATCATACTAATGAAATAGCTCAAAGCGAGGCTACAAATGGGAAGAAATTTGTAAATTACTGGGTTCATCCCGCATTTTTAACAATGAAAGAAGGAAAAATGTCAAAATCTATTGGAAATGTTTATTATTTGAATGACTTAATTGAAAAAAAATATTCTCCGCTTTCATTTAGGTATTTAGTTATAGCCTCTCATTATAAAACTTCTCTTTTATTTGATTTTGACAATCTTCAAAATGCGCAAAACTCCCTTGAAAGGCTGAGAAATATAATTAAAGAATTAAAAGACAATGGCAAGACAAATGAAAAATATCTTAAAGAGTTTGAAAAAGCAATTAATGATGACTTGAATACTCCAGAAGCTTTGCAGGTTTTGTGGAATCTTGTGCGCGATGAAAAAGCAGAGGGAAAAATAAAGACAATTGAGAAGATGGATTCTGTGTTTGGATTGGATTTGCTGAAAAAAGAAGAGATAAAAATTCCTGCCGAAGTGCAGAAGCTTATTGACGAACGAGAAAAAGCAAGAAAAGAGAAGAACTTCAAGCTTTCTGATGAACTAAGAGACAAAATCAAAGAAAAAGGATATAAAATTGATGATGCTAAGGAGGGGGTGAGGGTGAGGAGGGTGTAAAAAAAAAGAAAATCTGCAAAAACAATAATTTTATATAGGACAGAATATTAAAATTAATTTCAATATCAGAAATCCATTATCTTTAAATATCAAGGTTTCTTTTGATATTTATCATGAAATCGCTTTTAGGCTCAGAGGACTTTTTTAAAGTTTATTCAGAGGTCCCACTTGACGAAAGAAAATTAGTTATAGTTGTGACAGATAAAGAGCCAATCAGCTGGAATCTTGCTTATCAGGAAATAAAAAATAATACTAAAAGAGGAGAAAAAATTTTAAAAATCTTAAAGGAATTAAAGATAATATGAAAGAAGAAAATGAATTAAAAGAGATTGAAAAAGAAATTGTCATAGAAAGGCTTAGACAAACTCCTCCAAATTTTAGTATATCTTTAGGGACATCTGAAGGGAAATTTATGACTCGGGATGAATTAATTGGAGAGGTAATAAAAGAAAGTGAAATTGGAGAAAAAATAATTAATATACAATTAGAATATTTAAGAGCATTTAAAAAAGGAATTTTCTCTTAAAAAATGAAGTGTGTTTTATTTTCAAGGCCAAAACATGATGACACCATGGAGTATCTTTATTTTTATAGCAAAGAGCTTCTTAGTCTATCGGAATCTCTTGGATTAAAAACAATAAACAAAGAAAAAGAAGATGCTAATAAAAAAGTTGTTTCAGATATAATAATTAGCCAGAAACCTAATTTGATTATATTCAATGGACACGGTTCTGAGAATACTATTTGTGGGCATAAAAATGAAATTATAGTCTCCTCAGAAAATGTAGGGCTTTTAGCAGGAAGTATAACCTATGCTCTGGCTTGTTCTTCTGGCTTAGAATTAGGAAAAGAAGCTAAAGATAAAGGTGCAATTGTTTTTATTGGCTATAAGTATGATTTTTCTATTGGGAGAGACCCTAATAGCGAAGCTTCTCCAAGAATGGATAAAATAGCAAAACATTTTTTAGAGCCTTCTAATTTATTAGTTTCTTGTTTATTAAAAGGGAAAATTGTAAAAGAAGCAATTACAAAAGCTAAAGAAAAAATGAAAGATAGCATAGGGTATTTTAGCACTACTAAAGATTTTCCAGAAGCTCCTCATTATGCCCCTTATCTTTATGGAAATTATAGATAATTGCGTTAATCTGTATACTACAACACAATAAACTTAATTAAGGGGTGATTCTTTATTTTTATATGAAAAAGAGAGATGGTAGAAAGATACCTCGTGATGCTATGGAATACATGAGGATGCAAGCGATAAAACTTATTAGAGAAAATAAAAAAGTAGATGACATCGCTGAATTTTTTGGGGTTACAAAAGATGCAGTTTACAAATGGAAAAGAAAACACAAGGAGAAAGGCATTATAGGTTTAAAAAGCAGAAAAGCCCCTGGTGCAAAACCTAAACTGACACAAGAAGAGCGAGATAAATTAGTTGAATTAATATTAAAACCTGCAACTGAATTTGGGTTTATTGATCCTCTTTGGGATTGCAAAAGAATAAGTAAATTGATAATCTCTCAGTTCAATAAAAAACTTGATTACACAAATGTATGGAGATTATTACAAAAAATGAGCATAAGCAATCAGGTGCCTGAAAAAGATTCTCTAGAAAAAGATGAAAAAGAAGTAAAGCGATGGCTTAATGAAGATTGGCCCAAAATAGAAAAACATCGACGTAGATGGCAGGCAATGCTTTATTTTCAGGACGAATGTGGAGTTTCACTTATTCCTGTTTTAGGAAAAACATGGGCTCCAAAAGGAAAAACACCGAAGGTTAAAGTCACAGGAAAAAGAGGTTGTTTAATAGTCACAGCAGCAACAAGTACTTCTGGGAGATTAGTTTTTAGGATTGAAAAAGAAAGAATAAATGCAGAAAGACATATTGAGTTCTTACAACAAATACTTAATCATCATCCAAATAGAAAAATTATTGTAGTTGAAGATAATGCTCCAGTGCATAAATCAAAAAAAGTTCTTGATTTTGTTAAACAAAATAAAAAGAGATTTGCACTATATAAAATCCCTGCTTACTCTCCAGATTTGAACTTTCAAGAAGATGTTTGGAGATATCTTAAACATGTAAAACTTAAAGCACATCAAGCACAATCACTTCCTGAATTAAAAAATAAAATAATCGGAAGTATGACTTCTATTAGGCAGAAAAAGGGATTATTGCGAAGTTTTTTTTATGCAAGTATATTATACTAATCATCGCAATTATCTATATATAGGTTTAATTGCTCATGGTGATGAAAAAGTTTGTGTTTAAAAAATGAGATTTAATACAAAAGGAACTTGCATTTATTTTGAAGTGAATGATTCAGAAACTCTTTCAAAAATTGATGATTTTTTAAGGGATTTATGGCTAGAATGCTGCGGACATTTAAGTTTATTTAGAATGGAACAACTACCTATCTTGAATTGCAATGCTTGTCTGAAAGAATAGGAAATAAACTTAAAGATATTGAGATTATTGCAAGAAATAATATGCCTGATTTTAAATGCAAGTGCGGAAAACAGGCAAAAGAGATTTGCACAGAATGTCTTTGGGAAAAAGGAATGGAAGCTATGTTAAATCCAATAGCTGAAGAACCTTAAAACCCCCGGCCACCCACCTCATTTTGGAGGGGGCACACTATTTTAATCTATATTTTTTTCTTAATCTTTTAGCTTCTTTGCTATACTTTGGATATGTTCCTGGAAAAACAAATTCTGTGGCAAATCTTGATTTACCATCAAATACAGATTTTAACATACCTTCAAGTCCATGGGATAAATAGTCTACAAGAGTCAAATTTTCTGGTTTTTTTCTTAGATTTTTTGCAAGAATAGATATTTTTTTAGCTATATCTTCCCCGCTAACTTTTGCCCATCTGATTAACCTGCCCTCAGGAAGAACCTCATCTAATTCTCCATTGCTCAATAAGGCGCGATACAGAGGTTGATCATGTTGATTTAATTCTGTTCTGCTCAGCCCAATAAATTCTTTTTCATGGGCTAAATAATAATCTCGCGGACTTGCATGACCCCTGAACCCCCTTCTCCCGCCAGTTCTAATAAAAGGCATTGTCCCTCCTCTTCTGTCCTTTATTCTTTGTACAAGTTCACTATATAATGGATAGGTTCCGGGATATGCGCATTCTATGGCTAATCTTGGACTTCCCCCAAAAACGTTCACCAATATAGCCTGTAGTCCAGCTTCTATAAAATCATTGAATCTGATTTTAGAGGGTTCAGTATTTTTTGATTTGACAAATTCTCTGATCTTCTTTGATATTCTCTCAAGAGGAATATCAGTATTCCATTTATGGGTTCCGTATACATCTTCCTCATTTATATCTGGAAAAATATCCTGCAATAAAGCAAATACTTTGTGTTGATACTGTACTTGAAAAAAGCCTTCTAATTTATATTTACAAAAAAAAGCGCGTTTACTCTCACTCGATCTGGCAAATTTTCTGGGTGATAAGCTTAATGCTTGAAATAAAGTTTGAATATATTTTACTGCCCTATCTTTTGATCTAGGATGTCTAAGATATCCATCAGGAAACCATTCTCTTGCCCCAAGCAAAACTTGAGCATAAACAAACAATTCTTCATCACTTAAATCCATAGCAGTTACAACTTTAATTCTATCTTTTGTTTCGGTTGATGGTGGCTCAGATAAATGTAAATTATAAACATCACTGCATCTATCTATGAATACTTTCATATTCTCAGCAGCTTGTGAGCCAAATTCTTCCCCTATTTGATAAATAAGATCATCAATTGCACTTGCTCTTTCTATATCCCTGTCTCTCGTTGGTACAACAAGATTTGGGCCAGGCACTCCATCATCATATTCATGAACTAGGCAAACTTCACCGAGAGTCCTCTTCCTCTTTCTCATAAGCCCAAACATCGCATTTTGAATTGCTTTTTTGACATAAGGCATAATTGCTAATTTATCTGGATATCTATTCGCAATCTCGACTACTTTTATATTTGCTGCCTGAATAAGGTCATCAATATCAAAAGCAGGATCTCTGTTAAAAAATCTAAAATTTCTCCAGCAGATTTTATCTCTTTCCTGAATATATTCTGCTTTTTGCAAAAATTCTTCCACAGATAGATTTCTATCTTGAACAACTCTCTGATAATTTTCCTGAGTTCCTTCTTTCCAAGAATATCTTTCTCCCATGATTAAACAAAGGATATGGGATTTATATTTATTCTTATTGCAAACTTTACGTGTGCCCCCTCTTATTATTAGACTGGAACACTTCGGTGTTCCCACCATCCTAAGGTTCCTCAGCTACTTCTTCGAGCTGATGCTCTCGATTTTTTTCTTTGGCAAAAAAGGACTTAACACACGGTTTTATGGCTCAGCTCTTTTCGGCTTCACCCATATTTTTTCTTTGAGGTGCGGAGTAGAAAAAACACTCGAATGTTCGCTCATCCCATAAATTTGGCGAACTTCGAGCCCTCGGGGGGGCTATTGCCCCTTAGGTCATAAAACCTAACGTTATGTGAAGAATGTGCAAAAGAACATGAATGTGGTGAAGACATGTTTTTGCCTGTGGTAAATTCTCCAAGAATGGGAATGTGTGGATATACTAGAGATTATTAAGATGATAAGAATTTTGAAATATTTTTTTAGCTAGTAATTCTCCTCTAACACCTCAAAAAAACCCTGGGCATGCAAACAAGCAGGGCAGACTTTAGGTGCTTCTTTTCCTTCATGAACATAGCCACATTTTCTGCACTTCCATTTTACTATCTTATCTTTTTTAAAGACTTTTCCAGAGTTAACATTATCAAGTAATTTCCTGTATCTTTTTTCATGCTGTTCTTCTACTTCTGCTATTTCCTTAAAAGATTTTGCAATTAATTCAAATCCTTCTTTTTTAGCTGTTTCTTCAAAATCAGGGTAAATCTTGCCCCATTCAGCTTTTTCACCTTCTGCTGCAGCCAGAAGATTTTCAGAAGTTATTCCTATTTTTCCAGCAGGATAAGAAGCTTTGATTTCAACTTCTCCTCCCTCAAGATGCTTAAAGAAAACTTCTGCATGCTCTTTTTCATTATCAGCAGTTTCTAAAAAGATAGCTGAAATCTGCTCAAATCCTTCTTTTTTTGCGACAGAAGCAAAAAAAGTATACCTGTTTCTTGCCTGGCTTTCCCCTGCAAAGGCTTTTAACAAGTTCTTTTCAGTTTCACTTCCTTTTAAGGTTTTCATGATTATAAAAAAGAAGCTTAATATTTAAAGATTTAGTTAATAATCCATGCACTCTTTTATTGTTATTTTTGAATTATCCTTAAAATAACCAGAGCATGGATCTGAAAGTTTATATCGCAGAGTTGCATCATTTACAAAAACAAAGCATGGCTTTGATCTGGAAGTTTCAGGCTTTGATGTCAATGAAATCACACATTCCCTGCAGCAATCTTCAATTGAAACTGACTGCTTTTGCCTTGGAGAAAGATTATCTGATGCAGAATCATTTTTTATTGCTTTATATGCAAATATTGCAATGATATCAAAAATAATTAAAATCAGGATTAAAGAGACTATTATTAGAATATATTTTCCTTTCATAATAGGTTTGTGTTTTTATATTTTAAAAGCATTTGTATGCCAAAGTTATTAATAGAAAGAGCCTATGGCCGCTATTCAATATCTTTTTAAACTTTATATTTATTCTATTTCTATAAAAAGGTTCCGTAGCTCAGCCCGGCTAGAGCACTCGGCTCTTAACCGAGTTGTCGCGGGTTCAAATCCCGTCGGGACCATAATGCAATTGCAAGAAGTCAGGATCATATTTAATAAAAATGGTGAAAGCTTCTAAAGAAAAAGTTGTTAAAGTCTTGAAAATACTGGAAAAACATTTCCATTATACTGAAAGAACTACCTTAAACAGAATGAGAAAAAACCCAGATGCTTTTAAAATTTTGATTTCCTGCCTTTTATCATTAAGAGCAAGGGACGAAACAACTGAAAAAGTCTCAAAAAAGCTTTTTAAAATTACAGACACACCTGAAAAAATAGCTAATCTGCCAATAAAAAAACTTGAAAAAATAATTTTTTCTTCAGGCCATTATCATAAAAAAGCAAAGGCATTAAAGCATGTTTCAAGGGAGTTAATCCAAAGATTTAATTCAAGAGTTCCGCAAAACAAGGAAGATTTAATGTCAATAAAAGGAATAGGGCCAAAAACAGCAAATATTGTATTAAATTTTGCATTTAACAGACAAGTTATTCCTGTGGATACCCATGTCCATAAAATTCCCAACAGATTAGGATGGATAAAGACAAAAACACCTGAAAAAACAGAAAAAGAGCTTGAAAAGATAATTCCAAAAAAATATTGGCATGAAATAAATGGTATTTTTGTCTTGTTCGGAAGAACAATATGCCTTTCTGTTTCTCCTTTTTGCTCTAAATGCCTTGTAAATAAATATTGCAAAAAAATTAATGTAAAAAAATCAAGGTAAAACTTATAAATTATAGATAGTTATTCAAATAAGAATATATAAAAGATGGTGAATGAAAAATTAGTCTCATATTTGAGAGAGCAGAATTTAAAAGGATATTCTTTTGAAGAACTATACAATATCCTTATAAAAAAGGGATGGAATTCTGATGAATTAAAATCTGCAATAGAACATATAAAAACCCAGGAAATTTCAAATTATCCCAAAAATTTTTCTGACCTTTCTGAAATAGGAAAAGAAAATCTAAGAAAGATAATTGAAATCATAGGGATTTTAGTCATTATCTTAATAATTTTATCAATAATTATTTATTTTCTTTTTATAAAAGTTAGCTGTAATGAAAACCAGTACAAGATTGGAAGAGAATGTTTCGATTATGCATGTTTAAAGGACTCTAATTGCGATGACAATAATAAAGATACCTTGGATTTATGCGTGAATGCTTCTACTAAATATGCATCATGCGTGAACAATGTTATGGCTATAGCAAAAGAAAATCCCCCCCCTGATGCAGCAACCACAAATAAGACTAACCAGGCAATTGCAAATATGTCTTTAGATGTGTGCATTTCAACTGCAGATTGCAATGATTTTGATTATTGCACTAAAGACAGTTGTTCTGGAACCCCTAAAAATTGCGCTCATCTAAAAATAACAAATTGCACTTCTGGAGATAGCTGCTGCCCTTCAGGATGCAAAAAAGACAAAGATAATGACTGCCAGAATTAAAAAGAAAAAAAGAGATTTACAATTAACAAGCGACACCTCTTAAAATAATCTAAGGGAATTTAACTTAATTGTCTTTTTATAGAATCAATGTTTTCAGCTATTTCCTGGCCTTTTTTTGTCAACTTTATCAGCTTAATCCTGCCTTTTTTTTCAAAGTCAACTAAACCAAGAGCCTCAAGTGTTTGAAGAATCTTGACTGCATGAGAATAAGTGCAATCAACTTCTTTAGCTAACACAGAGCCATATCTTGCCTTAGACATTCTTTTTAGAGCAACCAGCATTAAAGCAGGTTTTCTCCTGAAAAATATATCAAAGTTGTCTTTCATTTTATTTATATATGAAAAGCATGTTTCTTTTATGACTTTTCAAAACTATATATTTAGAGTTATATATTGCCTTATAAAGCTTTCTGTTTGAAAAGTTAACCATTTAGTAGCGAAATTTAGTAGTATTGAAAAAATAGTAAAATGATATTACTACTTTGTCTTTAATGCAGATTTGGAAAGATACAAAAGATAAATAAATTGTGATATGCTAACCAACATCTTTACCCTTCCTTCCCAGTTATTTCTTTGTACATTGCAAGATACCCTTTGCTTGCAAGCTCAACTTTTCCAGCAACAATTTCTAGTTTTGTATCCCCATTATTTACAGAATCTTTTAAAAATTGTTTTATATCTTGAGAAAGAAGAGCTCTCACAGCTTCTTCTTTTGAAAGAATTATTATCAAATCTTTATTATCATTTCCAGCTTTTATTGTGTTTGGAGCTCCCTTTATTATTTCAGAACTCCATATTTCTCCATCAAGATTTAATTCAAGAACAGGATTTCCATATCCAATAGGTGATTTGCTTAGCTTGCTAGCTCCAAACGCAGCAATAAGATAATTAATATATTTCTCATTAAATTCAAGAACAGCTTCTTTTATAACCTCTTCTTGATTAACCTTGCCCTCACTATTTGTATTTGCATAAACAATATTTTCCATTGGATTTTCAAGGACAATATTTACAATATTTTTTTCCTCCCTTGAATAAAAGCCTAAAATATAAACAGCTACTAAAATAATAATTATCACAAGAAAAATAAAAAATATCTTCAGAAATTTCTTAAATATTCTCCATTTTTTTCTGACTAAAATTTCTCCGCTCACCATTTTTAATTTCATGTAAAAGCGAATATTTAAATATTCGCTTGGGATTTTAATTCCATGATAGACATTAAATTAATCAGGGAAAACCCTGATTTAGTTAAGGAAAACATAAAAAAGAAGTTTCAAGATAATAAGCTCCAGTTAGTTGATGAAGCAAGAAAGCTTGATGAAGAATGGAGAAAAGCAAGATTCTCTGCTGATAACTTAAGAAGTGAAAGAAACAAAGTTTCTGAAGAAATTAACAAAGCTAAAAAAGAAAAAGATAATAGGAAATTTAAAGAGCTTATAAAAAAGGCAAAAGAGATTCCCTTGGAAATTGCAAAGCTTGAGGAGAAAGAAAAATCTCTTGAAGAAGAAATAAGAAAAATAATGTATCAGATTCCAAACATAATTCATAAAAGCGTTCCAATTGGAAAAGACGCAAGCGAGAATGTTGAAATAAAAAAGATTGGAAAGCCAGCTGTTCCAGAATATGAAATCTTTAATCATGCTGAACTTGCTGAAAAATTAAACGGAGCTGATTTTGACACAGCTCGAGAAACTTCTGGAAAAGGATTTTATTATTTAAAAGGAAAAATAGCTCAGCTTTCAGCTGCAATGGTTAATCTTGCAAGAGATTATATGATTAAGCAGGGATATGAATATATAGAGCCTCCTTTAATGATAAGGAAAAAAGTTGTTGAAGGAGTGATGTCATTTGAAGAAATGGAAAACATGATGTACAAGATTGAAGGAGAAGATTTGTATCTTATAGGGACTGCAGAGCATCCTTTAATTGGCATGTTTATGGATAAAGTGCTTCAGAAAATGGATATTCCCTACAAAATAACCGGATTTTCAGCTTGCTTTAGGAAAGAAGTAGGTGCTCATGGACTGGAAGAAAAAGGATTTTACAGATTACATCAGTTTAATAAGCAGGAGATGATTGTCATTTGTGAGCCAGAAGATTCTTATAAATTTTATGATGAAATGTTACAGCATACAATTAATGTTTTCAAAGCATTGGAAATTCCAATAAGAGTTTTTGAATCTTGTTCAGGAGACTTAGCAGACTTAAAAGCTAAAGGCTGCGATGTTGAAGCCTGGAGTCCAAGGCAGAAAAAATATTTTGAAGTTGGCTCTTTAACAAACATGGAAACCGCCCAAGCAAGAAGATTGAATATAAAAATCAATGGAGCAAAGGGAAATTATTTTGCCCATACTTTAAACAACACAGTTCTGGCAACCCCAAGAGCATTAATTGCTTTTATGGAAAACCACCAGCAAAAAGATGGCTCAATCAAAATTCCAAAAGCTCTCTGGAAATATACAAACTTTAAAGAAATAAAACCTAAAAAATAATCAGGATTATTTTTTCCTGTTTACGGTCATAAATATTAATATAAAAAGAGCAGAGAGGGAAATTATAGAAATTATTAATAAAAGATAATTTCCCGAAACTTTTGAAGCCAGAAGCACTGCCTCTGGCTTTTCTGTTGCAAGAGAAATTTCCTCTATTTCTTGAGCAGTTTCATTTTCTTTTTGATTTTTTAACTCCATATAGTTTTTTTCAAGTTTTTTAAATATATTTTCTTGTGATTCTTGATTCATTAAAGAATACTGCCAGTTTATGAAATCTTCCTTATTATTAAATCTAATAAACTCATTATTATTAAATGCAAAATAAGCTTTTTCTTCAGAGTCATTAATTCCATAATCTTCCATATATTCTTTTTCAAGCCTTTCTAACATTTCTTTTACCTTTTCACTGCTATCTTTATCAGAGGCTTGTTTTTTTAGCTCTGTCTTACCCTGGTCATAATAAATGTAATTTTCATTAATATAGCAAAAAGTTGTTACATGGCTTAAAAAAATAACATTATAGCATTTCAATGAAGGTTTATAAGCTAAAAATAATGACAAAAGCGCTGTGCTGAAATCCTCACAATCCCCTTTTTTTCTTTCAAAAGTCTCTTCAGGAGTCTGCCAGTAGCTTTCCTTAAAAAACCCCCAGTCTTTAGTATAATTAATTTTCTTATTCAGATAATTATTAATTTCTGACAAATCATCAAAAACATTTAATTTTTTAAGATTAATATTAGCTAATTCATTTATTGAATTCTCAGGCTGGACAAAACCAATAAGCTCTTTTCTTGAAGGATTATGTGAGTCTATTTTCGTCTTAAAATTAAAAACTGATTCTCCTTCAAAATAAAAATCTTCTATTTTTGGATTTTTCCATGATTTCTCAAAAAAAAGATTGCTTTTGAAGCATTCTCCTAATTTTCCAAAGACAGTTACATTTAACTCAGAATCATTAAAATTTTCCCTATAATTCTCAAAAGTTAAATTGAAAAATCCCCTTTCTGTTTTTCCAATAAGCTTGTTTCCTATAAACAAATACCCGTCAAGAGGGCATTTTGTAACTTCTTCATGAAAATAAAATTGAATTTGTTTTTTTTGCCCTTTTACTACATATCCTGTAATCTGGAATTCTATAATAAAAAAAATAAGCAAACCTAAGAAAAATACAACTGATGCAAATAAAATCTCTTTTTTCATGGCTTAGCCTGAAAACCATCCTAAAATTTTGTCTTTGAAAACAATTGTTAGAATTAAGATTCCTGAAAGAATCAATAAGATGATTATTAAAATTATTTCTTTAAGATAGCTTTCTTTTTCACTAGCTTCTTTAACAGCTTGTTTTTGAATTTGAGGTTTTGAAACTGGTTTTATTTCCTGAATTGCCTGTGCTTGTGGTTGACTAATTGGAGCCTTAAAGATTTTCTTTTGCTCTGGCATTGCTAGATGCTCTTCTGGCTTTATCTGTTGAAGGCTTATTCCCCCTTTGCTGATGAAATTAGATGCTTCTTCAACCTCCCCAGGATTATATCCTGAGCTAATAAGAACCTGGGTTATCTCTTGCATAGATTCTCCTCTTTCAATTCCATTTTTCAAAGCAGTAATTATATCTTCATTGACCATCTATTTTCCTATGTTTATTGCATTTATTTATTTTTCGCTTAAAACCTTAAAGTTTGTTTATCATTTATTAAATGGACATTTCTTTTGTCTTTATAGCCTAATTCTTCAGCGAGCTCAACCATAGGGGAGATTTTTCTATGGTCTCCGTGAGCAGGTATAATATGCTCTGGATTTATCATGTTAATAAAATCCCTTAAATCCTCTCTCCCAGCATGGCCCGAGACATGGATATTGTTAAATAATCTCGCTCCTTTTCTTTTTAAAATATTATCTAATTTCTCTCTGTTTCTTATATTTATTTCAGTAGGAATTACTGATGAAGAGAAAATAACATGGTCATTTTTTTTAAAGTTAAAATGCATTTTGTCTCTTGCTAATCTATCAAGAATGCTTCCTGGCTCTCCTTGATGGCCTGTGCAAACAACCATATATTCTTTTCTATTTTTGTCAATATTTTTTAATTTTCTTTCAATCTGATTTCTGTAAGAAACTAGCTCTATATCGCCTCTAAAAGGGCACATATCTATATTTATCGCTGATGAAACATATCTGTTTAAGCTTCTTCCTAAAAAGATAATTTTTCTTCTAAGCTGTTTTCCAAAATCAACTATTGATTTCAACCTTGCAATGTGAGAAGAAAAAGTTGTAACAAACAAGCCTGAATTTTCATTAGTTGTTGTAAGAAGGACATCTTCTAATAAAGTTCTCGCAACTTTTTCACTTGCTGTTTTTCTTTCATCGCCTGAATAAAGAGAATCAACTATTAATGCCTTAACACCTTCTTTTGCAATTTCCCTTAATCTTTCATAATTTGGTTTTTTTCCTAAAACAGGGTTATTGTCAAATTTAAAATCATTAGCATAAAGAACAATTCCTTCATCAGTATGGAGAGCTAACATTGAAGTCTGCAGTGTTGAATGAGTTATATTGACAAAATCAACTTTGTATTTCTTGTTTTTTCCCTGGATATAGCAAAAAGAATTTGGTTGAACAACTTTCAGCTTGTTTTTAGGTATAGTTTTCTCATTTTCAAACAGAGTTTTTAAAACTTCAATTGTGAAAGGCGTTCCTATTATGTCTGCATGATACCGATGAGCTAAAAAAGGAAGAGCTCCTATATGGTCTAAATGTGCATGGCTTGGAAGAATTGCACGGACTTTATCTCTTAAACCAAGGCTGTCTAAGATATAGTCAGAAGGAACAGCTCCAATAGCTCTTAATCTTTTTTCAGTATAAACTCTTTCAGTTTCTTCTAATTCAACTATCGGAGGAAGATATAATCCGCAATCAAACAAGAAAACATCTTCATTAAGCTCCACAGCGCTCATATTTTTCCCAACTTCATTATAACCGCCTATTCCATGAATTTTCATATTTTCACACCATTTTTATTAGTATTTTAATAATTTTGGGTTTAAATAGGTTTTTAAGACAAGGACAAGCTTAATAAATATGAATTCATTATTTTATAAAGCAAAAAGAAGGTAAAAATGAAAATTGAGCATAATAAAAAATTATTTTATATTATTATTTTTCTAATTATATTACTAATAATTTTAATATTTTTTATTCTAAAAAATAAAAAAATTGAAAGTGATAATAATATTAGTAATAAGAGCGATTCTCTAAAAGAATGCTATCTTGACACTGATTGTGTTCCAAAATCCTGCTGTCATGCAACAGCATGTGTTTCAAAAGAAAAAACTCCTGAATGCAAGGAGATTTTCTGCACAGCAGTTTGCTCAGGACCTTTAGATTGCGGCGCAGGATATTGCGGATGCGTAAATGAAAAATGCGAGATTGTTAAAGATAAATAAAATTTTAATAAAATGAAAAACAAAAAAAGAGGTATTTTTTTAATAATTATTTTATTAATTATATTCCAGATTTTATTTCAGGTTTTTTTAACTGCATCTGAATTTGAAGAAAATAAAATAAGCCCTGAAGTTCAAAAAACAATAAGCAAAGAAGGAGAAGCCAGGGTTATAATTAATTTAGAAGAGGGAAAAACAAATTTTGAAGACAAGAATATAAAAAAGCAAGCCTTGGAAGATATAAAAGAAAATATTGGAGAGGAAAATATAAAGCATGTTTTTGACGACAGCATAGCTATAGAAATTTCTAAGGATAATTTAGAAGAATTAAATAAAAATCCAACTATTGATTCTGTTGAAATAGATATTCCTGTAAAAGCTTTTCTTCAGGATTCTATTCAGCTAATAAATGCAAGCACTGCCTGGCAGATTAAGATTTCTAATAAAAACATAACTGGAATTGACGAAACAATCTGTGTAATTGATACTGGAATAAACTTTACTCATCCTGATTTAATTGGAAAAAATAAAACCTGCAATATTGACTGCATTAACCAAAATTGTGTTGAAAACTGCACAATGAGCGATGACAATGGCCATGGAACTCATGTTGGAGGAATTGTCGCAGCAACTGGAAGAATTAATGGAGTTGCTGTCGCAGCTAATTTAATAGGAATAAAAGCACTTGATTCTTCTGGAGGTGGTTATAGCAGTGATATTTATGCTGGAATGAGATGGTGCATAACAAATGCAAATGCCTATAATATTTCTGTTATAAGCATGAGCCTAGGAATTGTTGACGGAGAAGGAGATGAAGTTCCATATTACTCTCATTGTGATTCAGAATATTCTACTTTTTCAAGCATAATTAATAATGCAACTTTTAATAACATATCTGTTGTAATTGCTGCTGGAAATGCTGGATTTACAAATGCTATAACAGCTCCTGCATGCATTTATAATGCTACTTCTGTAAGCGCCTCTACTAAAACAAACTCAATGATTTATAATAGAGCGAATATAACTGACATTGTTGCTCCAGGAGTAAATATTAATTCAACTTTTTTTGGAGGAGCTTGCCCTTCTGCTTGCTCTTGTTCTGGGAATTACATGAGATGTTCTGGAACTTCAATGGCAACTCCTCATGTTGCAGGAGCTTTTTCTATTATAAGGCAATTTTTCAAATTGCAAAACAACAGAATTTTAACACCTCTTGAAATTTTAAATATTTCAAATGCAACAGGCTTTAGAATTAATGATTCTTCAACTGGCTTGAATTTTTCAAGAATTGATATTTATTCTGCATTAATTTCCCTTGATAATGGAAATCCTGCTGTTAATTTAACTTCTCCTCTAAATGCAACAATCCAATTTTCACAAAATATAAGTTTTATCTGCTCTGCAAACGATGTAAAATTGTCAAATATAACTTTGTATTTATGGAATTCTTCAGGAATTTACAATAACACAGAAATAAGGCAGTTTAATGCAGTAAATGCAAATGCAGAGTTTAATTTAACTTTAGCTTATGGAAACTACAACTGGAACTGCCTTGCATATGATAGCAAAGGAAATTTTTCCTTTGCAAGTTTTAATAATAGTTTAACAATAGGAAGAATATTAGTTAGTTTAAATTCTCCATTAAATAACACATTCACAAACCAAAATCAGAGTTTTAATTGCTCTCTTGAGACAGAAAACACAAAACAGCTTGCAAATATCAGCTTTTATTTATGGAATTCAACTGGAAGTTTAGTTAATAGCTCTATTATTAATTTATCTGGAACCTTAAATTCAACTATTTTCCAGTATAATTTTAGTTCAGAAGGAAATTACAACTGGAACTGCCTTGGCTCTAATAATCTTTCTGAATCAAATTCTGCTGATTCTAATTTTACAATAAACTATGATGTAACATTTCCAGAGATAAATTTAATAGCTCCTCCAGATTCTAGCTCTTATACCTCAAACTCACAGCTAATAATTTTTAGTTATAATGTCTCTGATACTAACCTTGCAAATTGCAGCTTAATAATCAATAATGCAATTAGTATTACTAATTCTTCTATTTTAAATATTTCTGAAACTCAAAATTTTAGCCAGAGTTTTTCTCCTGGAACTTATAATTGGGGGATAAACTGCACTGACAAAGCAGGCAATGAAAAAAATTCAAGCTCAAGAAGTTTTACAGTTAGTGCTCCTGCTGAACAAGTTGTTTCTTCTTCAGGAGGAGGTGGTGGGGGAGGAGCAATCACTACTAAAACTTATAATTTAACTTCATCACAGGTTTCAGGAGGCTATACAAATGAATTAAACAAAAATGACAAAATTATTTTTTTTGATGAAAATGGAAAAATGCATACCTTAATTATAAATGAAATAAAAAGCAATTATGCAAATATTAGCATTGAAAAAATAAAGCTTGCCTTTGGCATAGGGCAGAGCGCTAAATTAAATTTAACTTCTCCGGATTATTATGATTTATATCTTAAATTAGAAAATATATCAGGAAATAAAGCAAAATTAACAATACAGCTTATTAGGGAAAATATGCAAAAACCAGCCCCTATAACTGAATCTGCTGTTGAAAAAAACGAAGAAAAATTAATTGAAAAAGAAGAGATTAAAAAAACTGAAGAAGAAACAAAAATCATGCCTGATATAAAGAAATTCAAGCTAATTGTCTATAGCATCATCTTAATGATTATAATAACTTTGATAATTCTCTTAATTTCAGAAAGAAAATATATAAAAAATATAACTAAAACAAAAGAAAAAATGAAAGAAAAATTCAAAACCTATATAAAACCAAGAAAATTAAATAAATAAGATAAAAATGAAATTATTAAAACCATCTCACAGGGAAAAGAAAAGATACTTGCTTATCAAAGGAAAAGATGCTGAAAAGAAAACAATAGAGGAAGCTATCCTAGAATTCATTGGAGTTTTAGGGTTTGCAGAAGCATCTCCGCAAGTGGTAAAGCAGGAAAAAGACAGATTAATACTAGCAATTAACAAAAGTTCTTTGGATAAAGTCAGGGCAGGATTATTAATGAGCAGAAAGGATTTAAAGATTGAGAGGGTGAGCGGAAGTTTGAAGGGGCTTGAAAAATTAAATATTAATCTTAGATTATCTTGTTAGGTTATTTAATTTCAGGATAAAACACTAAAAACTTCCAGCGAAATCTTTTTAAATGCTGTTTTCCTGATTATATAAGAAGAAACAGAATCACTCTAAATCCAAAGACAATTCTTTATTATTTTCTTTGGCAGGAGACAAAGATATTAGATTAATGTAAGGAGTAAGATAAAATGGAAATACCAGACATGCAGCATCAGGTAATGGGTTATGACAGAAGCGCAACTATGTTTGCCCCTGATGGCCATATACTTCAGGTTGAGTATGCAGAAAAAACAGTAAGGCTAGGAACAGCAAGCATTGGAATAAACTGCTCTGAAGGAGTTGTTATTGTAGCAGATAAGGGGCAGAAAGACAGCCTTATTGTAACTGAATCTGCTGACAAGATTTATGAGATAGACGAGCATATAATAGCAACTGCCTCTGGATTTATAAGTGATGCTAGGATATTAATTAATCATGCAAGAGTTATTGCACAACAGCATAGGGTTACTTATGATTCTCCTATTGATGTTGAGTCAATAATAAGGGAAATATCAGATATAAAACAGCAATACACCCAGCACCCCGGAGTTAGGCCTTTTGGAGTTGCCATAATGATTGCTGGAAAAAATGGGAAAGAGACAAAATTATATACAAGCGACATAACTGGAAATTATTTTGAGTATAATGCAATAGCAGTAGGAGAAAATGATGAAAAAATAAAAGAGAGCTTAAGAAGAAAATATAAAAAAGAGATGGGAATTAGCGAAGCTGTAAAGCTTGTACTGGAAATTTTTAAAGAAGTCTTAGGCGATAAATTTGACATGCAAAGATTTAACATTGCTTATATTAAGAAAGATGAAGAGAAATTAAGAAAATTAACAAGGGAAGAGATTAAGAAATACAAATAATGGCAGATACAATAGCAAGATTAAAAAGCGGAAAATTAACTTTTGAAACAATGGTTGATTTGGATTCTGCCTTAAAATTAAAAAAAGGAGAAAAAGTAAATATTAATTCAATAATAAGGGATAATTTTATTTATCTTGATTTAAAAAAAGGCATGAAAGCTGGAAAAACTGAATTAGAAAATGTTTTTGGGACTGCTGACTTATTTTTAGTTGCTGAAAAAATTGTAAAGAAAGGAGAAATTGAGATAACCCAAGAATATAGGGACGAAGCAATTGAGACAAGGAAAAAGCAGATAATTGATTTCCTTTCAAGAAATGCAGTAGATGGAAGAACTGGAAGGCCATTTCCTCCAGATATAATAAATTCTGCATTAAAGCAAGCTGGAGTTAAAATTGATAATCAGGCAGTTGACAGGCAGATAAAAAAAATAATAGAATCTATAAAAAGCATAATACCTATTAAAATAGAAACAAAAAAAATAAAGTTAAAGATTCCTGTTGAATATACTGGAAAAGTTTATGGATTGCTCCAGGAACATAAAGAAAAAGAGGACTGGCTCTCTGATGGAAGCTTGGAAATTATTTTAAATATCCCTATAGGGCTTCAGTCTGATTTTTATGATAAATTAAATGGAATTACCCATGGCTCTGCTATAACACAGGAAATAACGAGTAAATGATAAGAAGGAAAAAATGACAATAAAAAAAACATCAGCTGAAAATGAAAGAAAATTAGTTATTCCTGGTGAGACAATTGTTTCTGGAGAAGATTATCTTCCAGGAGATTTCACAAGAAAAGAAGGCAATGACATTATTGTAAGCAGGTATGGATTAGCTGAAATAAACAGCAGGGTTGTAAAGATAATTCCTGTTTCAGGAGTTTTTGAGCCAAGGAGAGGGAATACAGTTATAGGAAGAGTTGAAGACATAACTTTCAACGGCTGGTTAATGGATATAGGAGGGCCTTATTCTTCCTTCTTGCCTTTAGCTGAATGCCCGAGATTCATAAACAGGAATAATCTCTTTGAATTCGCTGATATTGGGGACATGCTTACTGTTAAAATTTGGAGCGTTAAGAAAGGAAGCGTAGATTTAACTTTAAAATCAAGAGGCTTAGGAAAATTAGAAGGAGGAAAGATAATAAAAATAAATCCTCATAAAGTTCCTAGAGTTATTGGAAAAGAAGGGAGCATGATTAATCTTATAAAAGACAGTACCAATACAGAAATAACAGTTGGGCAGAATGGGTTTATATGGATTAAAGGAAATTTAGAAGGAGAGCAAAAGGCAGAAGAAGCAATTAAATTAGTTGTTGAAGAATCTGCATCAGGAGGTTTAACTGAAAAAATTGAAAAGTTTTTGAGAAAATAATGGCATATACAAAAAGACCAGATGGGAGAAAATTTGATGAATTAAGGCTGATAAAAGCAGAGATAGGAATAATTCCAAATGCAGACGGGAGTGCATTATTTGCATTTGGAGACACTATTGCCATTGCTGCTGTCTACGGGCCAAAGCCATTGCATCCTCAGCATCTCCAGAATCCTGAAAGAGGAGTAATAAGATGCAATTATAACATGCTTCCTTTTTCTGTAACTGAAAGAGCAAAACCAGGTCCAAACAGGAGAAGCAAGGAGATAAGCATGGTTACTGAATATGCTCTTTCAAGTGTAGTTGATTTAGAGAGATTTCCTGGAACTGTAATTGATGTTGAGATAATGATACTTCAGGCAAATGCTTCTACAAGATGCGCTGGGATAAATGCTGCTGCAATGGCTCTAGCGCATGCTGGAATAGTGATGAGAGAGCTTGTTTCAAGCGTGTCAATTGGAAAGATAGATGACAAGATAGTAACTGATGTTATAAAAGAAGAGGAAGACTGGGAAGAGGGAGAGGGAGCTACTGACATGCCTTTCACTCTTACTTCAAGGACAAATGAAATTGTGCATCTGCAATTAGATGGAAAAATACAGATTCACAGATTAAAAGAAGCTTTTTCAGCAGCAAGAAATGCATGCAGAAAAATACTTGAATATCAGCTAAGGGCACTGAAAGGAGAAAAAATTAATGAAACTAAATAAAAATGCAAATACCAAACATAAATAAAAAGAAGATAATAAATCTCTTGAAAGAGGATATAAGAATGGATGGAAGAAAACCATTTGAGTATAGAGAAATTTTTATTGAAACAAAAGTTTCTATTAATGCTGAAGGAAGTGCTAGAGTGAGATTAGGAAAGACAGAGGTCATTGCAGGAGTAAAGCTTGAAATTCAGGAGCCTTATCCTGATCATGAAGATGAAGGAACAATGATTACTGGGATGGAATTTAGCTCTCTTTGCGGAGAAAGATATGAATCAGGCCCCCCCTCAATTGATGCAATTGAAGTTGCAAGAGTAGTTGACAGGGGGATAAGGGAAAGCGGTTTTATTGACTGGAAAAGATTATGCATTAAAGAAGGAGAAAAGGTCTGGTCTGTTGCAATTGATATTTATTGCATAAATGATGACGGAAATGTTCTTGATGCAGCAGCAATAGCTGCTGTTGTGGCTTTAAGTATTGCAAGATTCCCTGTTTATGATGAAAAAGAGGAAAAAGTGAAATTTGGAGAGTTTACAGAAACTTCTCTGCCATTGACTGACAAAGTTCCATTTACAATGACTTTCAGGAAGCTCGGAGAAAAATTCATAATTGACCCTAATAGGGATGAAGAAGATTCTGCTGATGCAAGATTGACTTTTGCAATATCCTCCCCTAAAAAAGAAAAAATAGTCAATGCAATGCAAAAAGGAGGAATGGCTTCTATATCTGAAAAAGAGTTTGAATTATTAATAGAGCAAGCTGATAAAGTGTATGACAAAATATTTCCAGAAATTGAAAAGAATATAAAGGAGCTTAAGAAAATAACCAAATAATTTATAAACCTATTTTTGAATCTAATTATCAGGGGAAATATGCAATAAGATGATAGACAAATCAAAAGAAAAATTTACAAGATATGAAATAGCAAGAATTCTCGGAGCAAGGAGCTTGCAGCTCGCAATGGATGCTCCTGTTTTGCTTAAGCTAAGCAAAGGGGAGGAAGAAGAGCTTAATTATGATACATTAAAGATAGCTGAAAAAGAGCTTGAAGCAGCAGTTCTTCCAATAACAGTTAGAAGGCCCTTGCCTAAAAAAGCTGAAAAAACAATAAAAAAGCTTTCTGAAGAAGAGCTTAAAGAAAAATTAGAAAAGCAGGTTGTAGAAGAGAAAAAAGAGATAAAAGAAGAGGTGAAAGTAGGACCTGAAGAAATCAAAGAAGAAAAAGAAATTGAAGAAAGTGGAGAGATAATGGAAATGGCAAAGCCTGAAGACGAAATAGAGGAGGAAGTCGAGGCTGAAGGAGAAGAAGGGGTTTGATTTTTACTCCAAAGCCCCTGTGAAATCTTCAAGTTTGTAATTAAAAGGAATATTTTTTGCTTTGCAATATCCTCTTGCGAGTATATAGAGAACACACCCTATTGATTTTCTTGACTTGTTGTTGCAAGGAATAATGTTTGTTACACCGGTTATAAAATTATTTGTATCACAAAGAGAAAGCACTGGCTTTTTCAGTTTTGCAGTGTCATTCAGGGCATTTTTATCTATCCATGGGTCGCAGATAATTGTAAGCTCTTTCTCAAAAAAATTTTCTAAAATTAAGTTCGTAGTAACACCTGGTGGATAAGTTTTAGTAAAAGTTTTAATCTTTGTTGCTTCTTCAAATTTTTTCGCAGGTATCCAGCCTGCTTCTCTTCTGCATACTAAGTATACCTCTTCTGCAGAATACTTTATTAAAAAATCTATGGCTTCTTTTAATCTCTCGTCTATAAGGGCGGTATTTATTACTGCAAGCCCATCAGCTCTTCTTTTATAGACATATTTTCTCATATGGGGCGTTATTACTCTAGTTCCAAGATGAACTGCGCATTTTATATAATCTTCAAGAGGAATTAAAGTTTCTTTTTTCGCCTCTTCTTTTTGTTTCACTTCCTTAACTTCCTCTTTAACCTCTTCCTCAGATATTTTTTCAGATATTTTTTCTATTTCCTCATCAGATATATCTTCTTTTTTTATCTGTTTTTCTTCTTCTAGATTGTCAATAATTTCCTCTGCTGAAATCCTTCCTTTTAACTCTTCAACAAGGCTTTTAAATTCTTTCTTTCTCCCAGCTTTATCTTCAGATGGCCTTTTTGTTTTTTTCTTATCTATCATGAAACTTTATTGGGAAATTGATTTATAAAGTTTTGCCTGACAAAAGCTTTGCGTGTTTA
>Ga0209541_10003610_pt1 | contig 28236 bp, 28 predicted proteins | sample RifCSPlowO2_01_FD_184027 | JGI IMG/M metagenome (GOLD analysis project Ga0209541, IMG submission 184027) | Groundwater microbial communities from Rifle, Colorado - Rifle CSP2_plank lowO2_0.1 (SPAdes) (version 2) | ecosystem: Environmental > Aquatic > Deep subsurface > Groundwater | place... | reverse complement strand
GTTCGCTGATTGGTTATACAGGTACAACTACAAACGCATTCATCTTGGAATTAATCTAAAAACACCATATGAAGTTGTCGCAAATGTCTTGGGAGATTAAGCCCCGATTTGAGTGGGGTAAATTTAGGAACATATTATATCTAAACCTTCAGAAACACTGCGCTATGTGTGGTATTCCAAATCTTGATATGCTTTCTACCACTTTGATATATTGCAAGCAATGAAAATAAATGGTAAAAGTTTGTCATGGAATTAGAAAAAGTCGCTCTAATATCGGACGCAATCGCAAAAAGGAGAGCAAGTGCCCAAGAGCTACAAAGCGCTGAACAAGCAAGAGGATATATACCTGAATTTCAGAAAAGATTATCAAAATTAATTGTCGCAAATGTAGTCCGGGAAATAAAAAAGGAAGATACATTTGATACGCGCTTGGACTGTGGCATTATTATTCCTGATGACCCTGAAAGGATTAAGGTTGTAATTTTAAGCTCCTGCTATCCCAAAGCAGGAGAGACTCCTAATTTTGAAATTAGCGTAGAAGAAAATGATTCAAGACTAACCATTAATCATGGAGGAATTCGTGTTGTATCAAAAGTGGATTCTGATGTACCAAAAGATTCAGGACACATTGTAATGGGAGGAAAATACAATTTCTGGCCAAAGTGGGAAAGAGACGCGACGATGGAGGATGCACAAAAGCCTACCTTGACCTTCTGGAGATTATAGAAAACGGTGATGTTGAATTTAGTGGAAAAACTCCCCCAAAAGTACATATTGCAACCTCCCCGCAAATCCTCTCTAGATGAGACTTCGTTAATATCCTGAACACATATACTTAACTGCTTGCATTACTTTCGCACCCAACCTTAGTCGCGATCCCAACCGCTATCACAAACCCAATCACTTCGAAGCTCAGGCCTCTCCCTCGCTTCGCTCGCGTTCGCCTTCGCAAAAACATTTCCGTTTTCATTGCTCGGTCGCCTTCGGCGACATCGCTTCCTTACCGCTTAGAAATTATCGCTAAAAAAGAAAGGGGAAGAAAAGGATTCCTCGATTACACGATTACACCTTCGAGGTGTTTTACGATTACACCTGCGGTATACTGCTTTGATACACCCAGCGTGTTTTTTGCTTACACATCGGGAAAACAAAATACTTGATGGGTGAGCGAGGGACGGGAAATCCCATTTTTTTTGAGCTCCTGACGAGGTCTTAGCCAGACTTCCAGAGTTTATCAGATTATTCCTATCTGACGGTCTTTTACCAGATTTAGTTTATGCGTTAGAACTAAAAACTGCATAAGTATGCATATTGGGATAAGAGATTATTTATTAGCGCGAATCAGTTTTTTTGGGGGTTCCATCCCAATTATAGTTAACATTTTGCCAAAGCTCATTAGCATTTCCCTCAATCCTAACTACATCATCATAGCCAAGAGCAAATGGTTTGTCGGCTCTATTAGATCGTTCCCAATCGGCACTCGCTTCTTGATAAAATTGAGCACCACCCATACCCATACCATAAACTCCTCTTGGTAATTTTAAAGCAACTAAATCGGGTATAACTTCTTCAATTTGAGTTTCGGTAATTGGATAGCCCTCTCGCTTACACATTTCTACCACTCTCTCGCTACCTTGATGAGTAAGGTATACTGTCAATCCTGGTTGCTGGCTGTAGTTATCGTTGGCTTGTCCCTCAAGTCTTCTTTTGCCATATTCTTCTAAGGCTAACGAGGTTTCTCTTTGTGCAATTAAGTCAACAACTTCGGTTGCTACTAAAGTAGGATGCCTACCTAAAAGTTTTCTTGCTCTTTGCTCGGCGTCTTCTGCAACTTCGGTTGACCTACCTACTAAAAGCTCTGGTCTTGGTGCTAATCGCTCCATATTGTTGAGAACTATATCAAATTGTTATTTAAAAGTCAAATGTTATGGGCTGTTAAAAGATTATCATGTTGAGATTTAGCATAAATTTAATGGAAGGAGGTGAATATATACCATGTTACCGCTGGAAATAATCAAGAAATATTATCCTAATGCATCAAAAGAAGAGCTAAAAGATATGCAAGAAGTCGTGTACTTGTTAGCATGTGCAGTTATGCAAGAATTTTATGGGTCAGAATGGATGGAAGATTTTGAAGAGTCCGACCAAGAAGGAAAATAACGAGCCTGAAGTTAGTTCGACTCCCGTTAGGGATTAAGTTATAGGATTAAATTTAGACAAATTTCAGCAAACTTCTGAAGCTAAAATTTGTTAGTTCGATTAAAATCGTATGGAGCTCCTGACGTACTGCTACACAGACTGCCGGAATTTATCAGATTGTTCCTATCTGACGGTCTTTTACCAGATTTAGTTTATGCTTTAGGTCTAAAAAATGTATAGGTAAGTATATCAAAAACTCGATCCCTACGGCAGAGACGGATCACCGGTTATGGTGCCGACATTCGCTCCCTAACAGTAAGGTACTTTCACCACAAGGATCATTCGGTAATAGTAGTATATCATAAACTTTCTGTTAATTTTTGCTGTATAATCAAAGCAGCTAAGAGTTAAAATATTATGATATATAAGGGCGTTATTATTGAAGAAGGTCTAAACAATACTTCTATCTTAAAGGACGTTAGTATTTTAGAAACTAAAGTTGAAACGGTCACTCCTGAACATCAAACTCCTTGGTTGAAACAATGGACGCTTCATACAGTGGAAGTACCAGAAGATAAAGCAGAAGATATAGCTGTAAAATTAAGTAAATCCCTAGATTATTCACACAATAGTAATTGGTATGCTGATTTTAAAAATGATAAGTATCACTTTATTATTTTTCAAGATAAAGTTTTTAAGATCAAACTTGATGACGCTGAAGGATTCAAAGAAGCAAAACGATATGGTATCTCTTTAGGTATTCCAGAGTACCAAGTTGATTTTGCACCAGAAGATAAAGTTTGGGAGCGATAAATATGGGTATTACAGGTCAACAAGAAAAAGACTTAATAACAGCAGCGCTAGAAGGAATGAAAAGTGCTTTTACTGGTACTAATAAGCCAGAAGACATTAGATATGGCGCAGCAGTTCTTACAAAGAAAGGTAATATTTATTCTTCCGGTCAGTATTATTCAGATACTTACTCTCTAACTCTACACGCTGAACAAGCGGCTTTAGCTCATGCAGCTGCTCATGGAGAGTATGATATTGTGGCTATTGCTATTACTGGAAATGAGCCGGTTGGTCCGGGTGATTCAATTTATCCTTGCCATATGTGTAAACAGCTCCTTTGGGAAAATCACTTGCGTTCAAAAGAAAACACAGAGCTTATTTTACTAGATGAAAAAGGACAAGTTTTGGAAAGATTAAAACTGCTTGAAGTTATAAACTACCCATGGCCAAAAGAAAGTTAATAATGTATGCGATCTACTACACAACTGAACCAAGAGGAAGTTGTTGAAATAAAACCAACTTCTCCATTTGCTTTTGATCCCACTTTTCATAAACCAGACCATTTTACTTCCGGTGATAATTATTGGGAACCAAAAATCAGATGGCAGACATGGAACTTTAAGGGTAATTGCTTAGGAATTAAGTTCGAAAATAAAGGAACTATTGGTAACCCGAAAATAGCAGTTCATATATATTCACAAAAACCACTCTACAAAGATTTAATTGATAGTTTAATTTCAGAATTGAAATACAGTTACAATCTCAATCTTGATTTAAGCAACTTTTATACCAAGTTTAAAAACGATAAGGTTTTAGGCCCGATTATAAAAAAATGGCGTGGAATGAGACCTGGACACCCTAGTTCTCTATACGAATATTTGATTATAGGAATAGTTTTACAAAATGCTACTGTTAGGCGTTCAATCCAAATGTTTAAAGCCTTGCTTGAAAATTACGGAACACCTCTTGAGTTTGATGGTAAAAAGTTATGGTGTTTTTGGAAACCTGGAAGATTGAAGAATGTTTCTGAAGAAGATTTACGAGCTTTAAAAGTAGGATATAGGGCTAAAGCGATAAAAATTATTGACGATCAATTTAATAATGGCTTATTAGATGAAGTGGAGTTAAGAAAAAAAGATAGAGGAACACAGATGGAGGAATTATTAAAAATCTATGGCGTAGGTCCTGCAACAGTTTGGTATCTGCTTTTTGATGTGTTTCATCATTGGGACTTTTTCAATCATGTCTCACCTTGGGAGCAAAAGATATATTCTAAACTCTTCTTCGATAAAGACCCTGAAAATCCAGTGCCAGTAGAAAAAATATTAAATCACTTTGAGAAGTTTGGAGATTATAAGCGATTAGCTGTTCATTATATCTGGGAGGATTTATGGTGGAAAAGAAAACACGAGAACATTCCATGGCTGGAAAAACTTATAAGAGTATAAGGATGGTTCGAGTTCTGTATGGGTATAAGGTTATAGGACTGAATTTAGGCGAAATTTATTAGCTTTCTGAAGCTAAAATTTGCAAAGTTCGATCTTTTTGTATGGAGCGGGTGATGGGAATCGAACCCACGAACTCTTCCTTGGGAAGGAAGCATTGTACCACTCAACTACACCCGCAAACTAAAGCATATTTTATCTTCTTGTTCTACTCAAAACAAGACAGAAGCAAAAAACCAGTTGACCGGACAAAAAAATCACTCGTTTACCAAGCTTACGCGCCCAAAACTTCCCTTAGCGGGGTAAGGTAAATTTGTCGCCCGGATAAATCAAATCGGGGTTTGAAAGATTGTTAACTTTCGCAACTTCTGACCATTTGAATCCGTCTCCGTAGGCCCTTACCGAAATTGTCCAAAGGCTATCTCCTTCTCGTACGGTATACGAATTTCCTGTAATCTTTTCAGGATCTGCCCGGCTCCCTGAAGCTACCTTTTCCGCAGCAGCAGCCGGAACTACAAGCTTCATGCCTTTTTCAATAATATTGGGATTAACGATTCTGTTTGTCTGAGCCAACTCGCTCCACTTGTATCCGTCTTTATAAAGTTTTTCCGCTATCGCCCAGAGGTTATCTCCTTCCTGGACTTCGTAAACCTGCGCGCTAGATCCGCTTTGCGTATTAAATGCTTCTTCTGTTATAACTCCTTTTTTAGATACGGTCTTTAAACCTATAAATAAAATTACAAAAAGAACAACTACAGTAAGGACACCATAGGCAAGACTTCTGTAGGATTTGGAAGATGGAACCAACTTGTCAATGCTTTTTTCTTTTTTTGATCCGCCTTTTTTTCTTGGCATTATTCTAAGTCCCCTAACTCCTTCCCAGGCAGAGATATAGGTGCTGAAATATTAAAGTATAGTTGGAGTATTTGTCAACCCCGATTTAACCGGTCCGCACGGAGTCCTGGCGAAGCGTGGCGGGATGGACGGGACTCGAACCCGCGACCTTCTCCGTGACAGGGAGACGCTCTAACCAAACTGAGCTACCACCCCAAATAATTGGGCGTGCTCAATTTTACATAATTGTTGAACTCCAGTCAATCGTCGTATAAAATAGTTGCTATGACAAATCAGGAAGTAGCCCGTTTGCTCAGAAATGTCGCAGCTGCCTATTCAATAAAAGACGAAAAAAAACACATTTTTCAAATAATTGCCTACCAAAAAGCTGCTGATGCTATTTATAATTTACCTCACGAACTTAAAGATGTTCTAAGGGAAAGGACTCAAGAAAAAATTCCCGGCGTCGGGCCATCAATTTTATCCCATCTTGAAGAATTATTTGCAAAGGGCCGGGTTAAGCACTTTGAAGAAATAATGAAGGGTATACCTCCCAGTGTCTTTCCTTTGCTTAAGGTAACAACACTTGGTCCCAAAAAAGCATACAAATTAACCTCGCATCTCAAGCTAAATAACCCTGATACTATTGTTGATGATTTAATAATTGCCGCGCAAAAAAATAAAATTGCAGGTATTCCTACATTCGGGGAAAAGTCACAAGCGGATATTCTGCGCGCACTGGAAGAATACAAACTGGGAAAGATTAAAGCCAATAGGATGCCTCTCCCTTATGCGTTTGAACTTGCAAGGAAGACGGAGGAGTATCTCAGAAAAAGTAAATTCGCGGAACAGGTTTTTCCTCTGGGCAGCCTGAGACGAATGATGGCAACGGTTGGTGATATAGATTTTGCCGTTGCTACAAAGCAACCAAAAGAAATAATTAACCATTTCATTAATTATCCCGGGACCGAAAGGGTAATTGAAAAAGGAGAAGCTTCATCATCTATTTTGGTTTCCGGAGGAAGACAAGTGGATCTTATGGTGCAAGATCCTGATAGCTTTGGTAGCCTACTCCAGCACTTTACCGGTTCAAAGTACCACAATGTTGCGCTTCGTGAATTTGCATTAAAAAAAGGAATGTCGCTTTCTGAATACGGAGTAAAAGTAAGAATAGGGAAAAAACAGGAATTAAAAAAATTTAAAACAGAAAAAGACTTCTATCAATTTCTTGGACTTGATTGGATAATCCCTGAGATGAGAGAAAATAAAGGAGAAATAGAACTCGCAATTAAACATAACCTTCCCAAAATTGTTGAGTTAAAGGATATAAGAGGAGACTTACATATACATTCAAGCTATCCCATTGAGCCAAGTCATGACTTGGGAAAAGACACAATGCAGCAAATGCTGGGCAAGTCAAGGTCTTTGGGTTATGACTATATTGCTTTTTCCGAACACAATCCAGGCATCACAAACCATTCGAAAAATCAAATTTATTCAATATTGGCAAAGAGAAGTGAATATATCGAACAATTAAAAGAGAGTAATAAAGGTATTCGAATAATTAATCTACTCGAAGTTGACATCTTGCCTTCAGGCGAGCTTGCAATGGACGATAAGTCGCTTGACTATGTAGAAGCGGCAATAGTTTCTGTACATAGTGTTTTTAGTACGCCGAGGCAAAAAATGACCAAAAGAGTTCTGAGAGGTCTTTCCAATCCCAAGGCAAAAATACTTGCTCATCCGTCCGGAAGGTTAATTAACCAACGGGAAGAATATGAGCTGGATTGGGACGAGATTTTTGATTTTGCGCTTAAACACAATAAAGCCATAGAAATAAACGCCTGGCCAACAAGGCTTGACTTAACCGACACGCTTGTTGATCAAGCTAGGAAAATGGGGGTTAAATTTGTAATTGATACAGACAGCCACGCTTCATATCAAATGGACAATATGTTTTACGGGGTATCTGTAGCCCGGCGAGGGTGGTGTACCAAAAAAGATATTCTCAATACACTACCTTACGAACAGTTTTACAAATGGCTTACAGGATAACCGTAGATCGTTAAACGATACGGTTATTGTAATCAATACCCGTTGACTTCGGTTAAATGTTGTGGGAAAATATTTACATGAACACACCCCTAATAATAAGTATAGTTATATTGCTCTTATTGGTTTTTCTATGGTTTACATACAACTCTCTCGTAGTCCTTCGTGAAAGAATTAAGGAAGCATTATCACAAATTGACGTTCAGCTCAAAAGACGTACTGATCTCATTCCCAATTTAATCGAAACAGTCAAAGGATATGCAAAGCATGAGAGAGAAGCATTTGAAAAAGTAACTCAAGCTCGAGCCAACATGCTGAAAGCAGAAACTCCACAGCAAAAAGCAAAAGCAAACAATATGCTTGAGGGCGCTTTAAAATCAATTTTTGCCGTGGCAGAAGCATATCCCGACCTTAAAGCAAGCAATAATTTTCTAAATCTTCAGGAAGAACTGACTGATACTGAAAACAAAATTTCTTACTCGAGACAGTTCTATAATTCAAATGTTCTAGCATACAATTCTTCCATAAAAACTTTTCCGGCAATGATTTTTGCCAATATGTTCGGCTTCAAAGAGTCTGAGTTCTTTGAAACAGAGGAAGAAGCAAAAAAAGAAGTCAAAGTACAATTCTAACCCCAGCTTACATGATTATTTCATTCGAATTTGTGGTATAATTTTATAGCTAAATTTATACTTAAAAAATAACAATGACTATTTACAACGCTATATCGGCAAACAAGATGAAGACATGGATCATAATGATCCTTTTTGTCCTGTTTTTCTTGACAGCCTCCTATATTCTTGGCAGGGCACTGGGCTACGGACTATCATTTGCTGGTATCATGCTTATCATATCCGGCATAATGTCCTTTATTTCCTACTATAACTCAGACAAAATTGTTCTGGCTATGTCCGGGGCAAAACCCGCGGACAAAACAAATTACAGAGAACTCTATACTACGGTTGAAAATCTTTCAATTGCTTCCGGCCTTCCAATGCCAAAGGTTTATGTTGTTGATGACCCGTCCCCAAACGCTTTTGCAACAGGACGAGATCCAAAACACGCGGCGGTTGCCGCGACAACAGGGTTACTTTCAAAATTAAAAGACGTAGAGCTTGAGGGTGTTATAAGCCACGAACTTTCACATGTTAAAAACTATGACACGAGGCTTATGGGTGTTGTGTCAATCTTAGTTGGTTCAATTGCGATTCTTGCCGATGTATTTTTCAGATCAATGTGGTTTTCAGATAGGGGTTCTGACAGACGAAGCGGAAACAGTATATTTTTAGTGTTGGGAATAGTTTTCGCGATTCTTGCACCAATTATTGCAATCTTAATCCAGCTAGCTGTATCCCGACGGAGAGAATATCTGGCGGATGCCGACGGCGCACTTTTAACACGATATCCGGATGGATTGGCAAAAGCATTAGCAAAAATCGCGCAGGATAAAACTCCCCTTAAACGCGCAAGCACGGCAACTGCTCACTTATATATTGAAAACCCTTTTAAAGGTGAGCGCGCAAAAGGTTTTTTTGTAAATCTATTCAGCACTCATCCCGCGGTTGAAGACCGTATCCGGATTCTTCGGGAAATGTAAACTCACTGGTTTAGTACTTCGAATTTAGTATTTCGTGCTTTATAATATCTTTATGAACTTACTGCTAATTTTAGTTGGAAAATTCATTTTGTTTTTTTCTAAAACTTTTAACCTCGGTTCCGGTTCTACCTGGCCCGGACATATCGCTCTTGAAATAAACCCGAACTTTATCCGACAGGTTTTAAAGAAAAATCCTGATCTTAAGATTGTATTGGTTGCAGGAACTAACGGAAAAACCACAACAGCTACCCTGCTCAGGCACATTTTAGAAAAGTCGAAAATTAATGTTTTTCAAAATGAAGAAGGAGCAAATCTTCTGAACGGAATTGGGTCAAGTATTATTAAGAATTCAAATGTCTTTGGAAAGCTAAACTTTGATACCGCCTTGTTTGAAGTTGACGAAAACAGCCTACCTCTTATTTTGGATGAATTCGAACCTAATATACTGGTATTGCTCAACCTTTTCAGGGATCAATTGGATAGATACGGAGAAGTCAATACCGTTGCAGACAAGTGGTCAAAAAGTCTTCAAAAATTAAAGAAAACCAAGCTGATCGTCAATGGAGATCATCCTGAACTCGCATGGATGGCAAAAGAATCAAATTTAAAATCTTATTATTTCTCAATTCCTCAAAATCTTATGAAGTCAAAATTTCCGGAAGATGATGCCGACTTCCTCTACTGCCCCAATTGTAAAACGAAACTTAATTTTAATAAAATATCTTTCTCAAGTCTCGGGTTATTCGAATGTCCAAAGTGCGAATTTTCTAATCCCGAATCTAAAGTTCTCAACCTTTCAAATCCCTTAACAGGAGACTACAACTATTACAATGTCGAAGCCGCCTCTGTTGTCGCAAGTGAAATCTTTGGTACACCTCTGGTCAACATCGAAAACGCTTTTAAAACATTTAAACCCGCCTTTGGAAGGCAAGAAGTATTTGAAAAAGTCGGCAAAAAAATAATGGTTATCCTCTCAAAGAACCCGGCAAGCCTTAATAGGTCTTTTGAGGCAGTCTTATCGGTAAAAAAAGACAATGATTCATTGCTTATGGTTTTAAACGATAGGATTCCGGATGGAAGAGATATTTCATGGATTTGGGATACAGATTTCGAAAACTTTATTCCAAACTTTAAAAACATTACAGTCTCGGGAGACAGATGCTACGATCTGGGATTAAGAATTAAATACGGGATGGAAAATCAATCCGCCGGCCGGCGGACAAAAATTAAAATTTTTGAAAATCTCAAAGAAGCAATCGGAAAAGCAGCCAACGAAACCTCGACGAACGAAACGCTTTTTATCTTACCAACCTATTCGGCAATGTTAGAAGTAAGAAAAATTTTATCCGGAAGAAAAATACTATAGTCGTTTCAAGGATACTCCTTGTCATGCGTATCAGGGATAATCCTTGTTTTAAATGAAGGGAAGATGAAAAAAAATAATAAATATTCAATAACTATCGGCTGGCTATACCCCGACCTCATGAATACCTATGGGGACCGTGGAAACATAATTGTTTTGTCTAAACGCGCCGAATGGCGCGGCATAAAAGTAAAAGTCTTACCAATAAACATTGAGTCTAGTCAATGGTCAATTGTCAATTGTCAATTGTTATTCATGGGCGGCGCTCAAGACACCCAGCAGGAGATCGTTAATCGAGATCTTCTGGGTGCAAAGGGTCGGACCCTGGTTTCAATGATTGAAAAAGGAATTCCGGGACTTTTTATCTGCGGAGCATACCAATTCTTAGGTAAATATTATATAACTGCAGGCGGAAAAAAATTAAATGGATTAGGTGTATTCCCTCTTTTCACCGAAAACCCGGGAGAAGGCGCGAAGAGATTAATCGGAAACGTCCTCGCTGAAGCAGTTGGCAGTAATACTAACCCCCAACCCCCAAACCCTAACCGCTTACTAGTTGGTTTTGAAAACCACGGAGGAAGAACATATCTTTCAGATAAAAACCAGGCATTTGCAAAAGTTATCAAAGGACATGGCAATAACGGAGAGGACCAAACCGAAGGAATCCATTATAAAAATGCAATAGGATCATATCTTCATGGGCCAATCTTGCCAAAAAACCCCGAACTTACAGATTTATTACTGGCATTGGCATTTGAGGAAAAATACGGCAAAAAATTCCATCTCGAACCCCTGGATGATTCAATGGAACAAAAAGCAAGAGAAGCAATCATCGAAAAAATTAAGTAATGTCTACTTGTTATTCAAGAGCCTCGTTCATATAATTAAACTATGAAGATTGATGTAAAAAGGGTTGCAAAACTGGCAAATCTTGAACTAGACGATGAAGAACTTCCGAAATTTGAAAAACAGCTTGAGGAAATCCTTTCCTATTTTGACAAACTCAAGGAAGTAAACATAAAAGATGTAGAAATTACATCACAAGTCACAGGACTTGAAAATGTAATTCGGGAAGACAAAGCCGCACCGTCTCTTTCTCAAGAAGAAGCACTTTCGCAAACAAAATCACAACATAATGGATTGTTTAAAGTCCCCGGAATATTAGAAAATGAATAATTTAAATAATTTAACAATCAAACAATCGTACGAATATTTAAACAAAAAAAAGTGTTCCTCGGTGGAACTAACAAGCTCATGTCTTGAACAAATTGAAAAATTAAACCCGGAGATTAACGCATTTATAACAGTAAGCGAGCTTGCGCTTGATGAGGCAAGAAAGGCAGACGAACTTCGTTCAAACAATCAGGAATTACCTCTTCTTGGAATTCCGATTGCTTTGAAAGATATATATATGACTAAGGGGTTACGGACTACTGCGGCTTCAAATGTTCTTCGAGATTACATTCCGCAATACGACGCAACAGTAGTTCGAAAGCTTAAGGAAGCGGGAGCGGTTATTCTTGGAAAAACAAACCTTGATGCTTGGGCTCATGGTTCAAGCGGCGAAAATTCCGATTTCGGGCCAACCAAAAACCCTTGGGATAGAGAATATTATGTACCCGGAGGCTCAAGCAGCGGCTCTGCGGCGGCTGTAGCGGCAAATTTGTGCGCTGCAGCAACAGGGACAGACGCGGGTGGATCAATTCGACTTCCCGCATCATTCACAAACACTGTAGGTCTTAAACCCACATATGGTCTTGTGTCGCGTTATGGAATAATTGCGATGGCCTCGTCTCTCGATTCAATCGGCCACTTCACAAAAACAGTTGAGGACTCCGCTCTTTTTTTGAATATAACGGCAGGAAATGACCCTTTTGACGCAACAACTACAAATAAAGAACTTCCGGATTATACAAAAGACTTACATAAAGGCATAAGAGGGCTGAAAATTGGAATTCCCAAAGAGTATCTCGCAATGGGTATAGATAAGAAAATAAAAGAAAATTTTGATAACGCTCTTAGGCAAATTGAGGAGCTGGGAGCAGAAATTATTGAGATTTCACTTCCTCATACAAAATATGCTGTCGCTTGCTATTATATAATTCAGCCCTCGGAGGTCTCTTCAAATTTGGCTCGATATGACGGAATAAGATTTGGAAATGATAGATCGTATTTTGGAGATGAAGCAGTACGCAGAATAATACTTGGAACCTTTACTCTTTCGGCAGGATATTATGAAGCTTATTATAAAAAAGCAATGCAGGTACGAACATTAATCAAGAGAGATTTTGAGCAAGTCTTCAATCCGCCGGCTGGCGGAGTCGACGCAATAATTGCTCCGGTCTCCCCTACTCCCCCATGGAAATTGGGTGAGAAACTTGATAATCCCCTAAGGATGTATCTGTCTGATATTTTTACAACTACCGCAAACCTGGCCGGAATTCCGGGACTTTCCGTTCCGTCAGGTTTTATAAACGGCTTACCAGCAGGATTTCAAATCTTGGGGCCCCAGTTTTCAGAAAAATTGCTATTTCAGATCGGACATGCGTTCGAGCAAACTCAGGAAAGGAAGATACTTGATATATGAAATATCAACCAGTAATTGGACTAGAGACCCATGTTGAGCTAAAGACAGAATCAAAAATGTTTTGTCGGTGTTCCGCCGACTATTTTGGGCAAAAACCAAATACCCATACTTGCCTTGTTTGCCTTGGTCTCCCCGGGGCGCTTCCTGTCCCCAATAAAAAGGCAATTGATTGGTGTGCTATGATCGGACTTGCGCTCAACTGCGAAATTCCATTATTTTCTAAATTCGACAGGAAAAATTACTTTTACCCTGATCTCCCGAAAGGTTACCAAATTTCTCAATATGATGAACCGTTCGGGATAGATGGCTACGTAGATCTCTCGGCAAGTCGCGTGTCGCAAGTCGCAAGTCGTGATAGCGAAGAGCGAAAAGCGAAGAGCGAAAAGCGAATCAGGATTAGAAGGGTACACATGGAGGAAGACACGGGCAAGCTCATACATGAGCTTGCAGATCAAAGATCAAAGATCAAAGATCAAAGATCCAGCTTTATTGATTTTAATAGGTCCGGAGTACCACTCGTGGAAATTGTCACCGAACCTGATTTTGATAATGCGGCAGATGTAAAGGAATATCTTCAGAAACTTCAGCAAATAGTTCGATACCTTGGCGTTTCTAATGCCGATATGGAAAAAGGGGAAATGAGACTTGAACCCAACATATCATTGGCTCGTCGTGATTCGCACGTCGCAAGTCGAAATCACGACAAGCGAATAGCGAATAGCGAATTACCATCCTATAAAGTCGAAATAAAAAATATTAATTCTTTCAGGTTTGTAGAAAAAGCAATCAATTATGAAATAGAAAGACAGGCAGAGCTTCTTGAAAAAGGAGAAACTCCCGTTCAGGAAACAAGAGGATGGGATGAAAGATCCGGCAAAACAGTTTCTCAAAGGACGAAAGAAGAAGCACATGACTATAGGTATTTTCCCGAGCCCGATATTCCACCTATTCGCTTTGCTCAATATCAAATATCAAAAATCAAAGATCAAATAGGAGAATTGCCGGATCAAAAACTCAAAAGGTTCCAAACTGAATACAAGCTAACACCGTATGATGCGGAAATTTTAACGCGGGAACTTGCGCTCGCGGATTATTTTGAAGAAGCTGTTCGTACAGGAAAAGCCCATAATGTTGCCCCAAAACAAATCGCAAATTACATAATTAACAAAAAACTAAATATAAAAGAAACTGCCCCCTCTGAATTAGTGGAGCTCATTCTTACAACAGCCCAAGTAATAAGCGTTGGATCAGAGGAGCTACGAAAAGCAATCGAACAGGTAATCTTAGAGAATCCGAAAGCAGTGGAAGATTATAAGTCTGGAAAAACCCAAGCCATAGGTTTCTTGATCGGCAAAGTTAAATCTCTTCTTCCCCCAAAGTCTTCAACAGACAAAATTAAGGAACAGATTGAACAAGCCCTCAAATAAGTGTAATATTTACCTTGATGGCGGACATATCAGCAAAAGAAACAGGAGGTGCTTTGAAAACCACCCCGGAAGTAGACAGAGGGGTTTTTTTATCAAAACTTAATGAATCTGATCAAGACAATATTACTACCCTGGCAACAGCTTTCGAAAGAAAAATGAAAAAAAAACAGCAACGAGGGGGGATGATAGTCGTTGGAGGAATATTGGAAAAACCACTGCCAAGAAAAGATATAGATATTAGAGTTGTTGTGGAGACGGGAAAAACAAGAAACGATTACGAAACTAGAATAGCTCAGGCAATGGATCGATTTAATATTTTAGAAGAAATTACATCTCAATTGGTATCTGATAACCCGGATCTGAAAATAGCAGCAAGAATGGAACCGGCAATAGATGAAGAATATCAAAGTCCTTCAATCTTGAAACACGAGGGGACAATAAGAATCGAAAGAGTTGGTGCTACCCCAATTGAACTATTAAATACCGTGGGAGGAACACTTGAAGAGGAAATAAGAAAACAAGAAAGACCTTTCGCGGTAATCGCAAGAGTTTCATAATAACATGGCAGATTTTGTTCACCTTCACAACCATTCGGAATACTCGCTGCTCGATGGTCTTTCCAAACTAAAGCCAATGGTGGAACGGACCCGGGAACTGGGAATGGACGCGCTTGCCATAACCGATCATGGAGCGTTATACGGCGCCATCAATTTCTACAAAATTTGCAAGGAAGCGGGGATCAAACCAATTATCGGCTGTGAGATCTATATTGCTCAGGGTTCCCGTCATGAAAGAACGGTAGAAGATAAAGATTATAACCATCTGATATTGCTTGCCAAAAACATTACTGGGTATAGAAATCTCATGAAGATAGTCTCAATCTCCCAGCTTGAAGGTTTTTACTACAAACCGAGGACAGATATAAAGCTGCTTGATGAGTATCGGGAAGGGCTGATTTGTTTGTCTTCTTGCCTCAACGGATATGTATCCGAACCGTTAATGACAGGACATGAAGCAGAAGCCGTAAAAAGAGCATTAAAGCTTCGGGACATTTACGGCGAGGATTTTTATCTGGAATTGCAACGGCACCCAAACATAGATGATCAGGAAAAATTAAATCAGAAATTAATAGAGATCTCAAAGAAACACGCACTTCCGATTGTCGCAACCAATGACAACCACTACATAAAGAAAGAGGACGCAGAGGCCCAGGAGATATTGCTTTGCATAGGCACTCAAACAACAATTGATACCCCAAATAGAAAAATATCCATGATAGATTCTCCGGACTTTTACATAAAATCCCCGTCTGAGATGAGAGCAATGTTTATTGACTTGCCGGAAGCGGTAAAAAATTCCGTAAAAATAGCCCAAGAATGCAATGTGGAATTAGAGTTGGGCCGGTGGATAATGCCCATGTTTGAAGTCCCGGGAGAAAAAACAGGAGCAGAATACCTCAAGGAACTGGTGTATCAAGGACTCAGAAGACGCTATAAGGAAATCACTGCGGAAATTGAAGAAAGAGTTGAATATGAACTTTCGATTATCATTAAAAAGGGTTATGAGGATTATTTTTTAATAGTGCAAGACTTTGCGAATTGGGCAAAAAACAACGGAATATCGGTTGGTCCGGGAAGAGGATCTGCCGCGGGATCTGTTGTTTCGTACGCATTAAACATTACGGATGTAGACCCATTTTTCTTCAAGCTCCCATTTGAAAGATTTCTTAATCCCTTTAGGCCATCCGCGCCGGATATTGATTTGGATTTCGCAGACACGAGAAGAGATGAGGTAATCCAGTATGTTACTTCAAAATACGGAAAGGATAAGGTGGCTCAGATTATTACTTTTGGAACTATGGAAGCAAGACAGGCGGTGAGAGATGCGGGTCGTGCTCTTGGAATGCCATATGCCGCTCCTGACAGAATCGCTAAAATGATGCCCCCGGGCTGGCAAGGACATGCAATGACAATAGAACACGCGTTAGTTCAAAGCCCTGATTTGACACACGCCTATCGCACCGAACCTGAAACAAAAAGGTTGATTAATTTAGCTCAAAAACTTGAGGGCGTCGCCCGGCACGCCTCTGTTCACGCGGCGGGTGTTGTAATCGCAGATAAACCTCTTACAGATTATACGCCCCTTCAGCGGGAAACTACCGGCAACAGAATCATTACTCAATATGACATGTACACTGTTGGTGAAGACGGAGTGGGTCTTCTTAAAATGGATTTTTTGGGATTGAGAAATTTGACCATTATCGAAGAAACTCTAAAATTTATAAAGCAAAACAGGCTTAAGGAAGTAAATCTTTCAGAAGTCCCGGTAGACGACCCTCAAACTTATTCCTTATTATCCTCGGGTGAAACCACGGGAATATTCCAACTTGAGTCGGCCGGGATGAGAAGGTACATAAAGGAACTGCGCCCAACCTCTATTTTTGACCTGATGGCAATGGTAGCTCTCTACAGGCCCGGACCCATGCAGAATATTCCCGAATTTATAGCAAGGAAACACAATCCGAAATTGATTAAATATCCGGACCCAAGACTCAAAGATGTCTTATCCCAATCATACGGTATTCTTGCCTATCAAGATGATGTGCTCTTAACAGCCATGGCCATTGCGGGTTATTCCTGGCTAGACGCGGACAAACTAAGAAAAGCGGTAGGGAAAAAAATACCATCTGAAATGAAAAAACAAAGAGAAACTTTTATAAAAGGCGCCCAGGATAACGGATTAACTCAAACCCGCGCCGAAGAGCTTTATGATCTTATTGAACCGTTTGCGGGATACGGATTCAACAAAGCCCATGCCGCATGTTATGCAACAATCGCTTTTCGGACAGGATATCTTAAGGCACACTATCCTGTCGAATTTATGACGGCATTATTGACTGCCGAATCCAGGGGCACATCCGGACCTCAGAGAAACGAAAAAATTTCACAGGCAATAGCCGAATGCAGAAGGCTTAATCTTACAATCCTTCCCCCTTCTGTTAACTACTCGGAGCCGGAATTTAGTATTGAGGATAAAACTAAAATCCGGTTTGGGCTATCGGCAATTAAAAATGTGGGGACATCAGCAATTTCCTCAATTCTTGAAGCAAGGAAAAACGGTCCCTTCAAAAGCCTCGGGGACTTATGTGTCAGAGTGGATCTTTCAAAAGTTAATAAAAAAACAATAGAAAGCTTAATTAAGGCGGGAGCAATGGATGAGTTTGGAAAAAGAGCAGCTCTCCTTGCAACATACCCGGAAATTGTTGAAAAAATAGGAAAAGAGCAAAAAAATCGCGACCGAAATCAATATGGGCTCTTTGATAATGATCCGAAACCTTTGAAATCCTATTATGAAGTACAAACAAATCTGGCCATGGATGAATTCTCCGAAAAAGAAAAGTTATTGTTTGAGAGAGAACTTCTGGGATTTTTCCTGACCGACCACCCTCTAAATCAGGAGCTTGAGACCCTCTTTAAAAGGACATCGCATAGAATATCTTCTTTGGCCGAGGAAAAAGAAGGGTCAAAGATAAGGGTTGGAGGAATGGTTGCTAATGTCAAGAAGATATTTACAAGAAAAAACAACAGCGAGATGGCTTTTTTAACTCTTGAGGACAACATTGGATATTCAATAGAATGTGTAGTTTTTCCTAAAGTATTTGATATGTTTAAATATTTTTTAATTAAAGATTCTATAGTAATAGTCGAAGGCAAGATTGATTTTAAGGATGATAGACCCGTCTTAATTGTTGAGAGCCTCGAGAAGCTTCAATCTTAAATTTCTGCTTATTGTTGTTGACTAATAATTGCCCTTTCTATAAAATAGAATCGTCCCTATGGCTGCAGTTTCTATTGCACCTGAAGTTATTTTCAATATAAATGGGTTAAAAGTTACTAACAGTATACTTGCTACCCTGCTTGTTGATTTTGTCCTCATATCAATAATCTATAAAATTAGAGCGGACTTGTCCCCCGTTCCGGGAAAACTTCAAACCATAGTAGAGTCAGTTATTTCTTATTTCTATAGCCTTACAGAACAGATATCGGGTAAGTTCGTAGATGTTATATTTCCCTGGTTTGCAAGCTTCTTTATATTCATTTTCGCATCAAATATTATTGGTCTTCTTCCGGGATTTGGGACTATCGGGTTTTTTCAAGAGGAGCATGGAAAAGAAGTATTCATCCCAATTCTGCGGGCAGTTACTTCCGATTTCAATGCTACATTTGCTTTGGCCATAATTTCACTTGTTGCGACTCATATTTTAAGTATTAAATATAATGGAATTTTCTCATACCTTAAAAGATTTTTCTCATTGAATCCTATTTTTCTTTTTGTCGGAATTCTTGAGCTCGTATCCGAGGTAACAAAAGTTATCTCTTTGTCATTTCGTCTTTTTGGAAATATTTATGCCGGAGAAGTTGTGCTGCATACAATATCTTCTCTTTTTGCCTTTGTTGCACCAATACCTTTTCTTTTGTTAGAATCTATTGTTGCGCTGGTTCAAGCGCTTGTTTTCTCCATGTTAACAATGGTGTTTATGACAATACTCATAACACCACATTCAGAGGGAGGTGAACATTGATGGAATTATCGGTAAGTGGTGGCTTAGTTATTGCGCTGGGAGGAGCTTTTCCTGCTCTTGCGATTGGTCTTATTGGATTAAAAGCGATGGAAGCGATAGGCAGAAACCCGGATGCGTCAAATAGAATACTTCCTGCAATGCTTTTGGCTATGGCTTTTGCTGAAGCGATAGCAATCTATGCTCTAATTCTTGCTTTTGTAGGATAATCTCATATGGAAATTTTAAAGAATTTTGGATTCGAGCCTGTTTTTTTTGTTGCTCAAATAATCAATTTTTTAATATTATTCTATGTCTTTAAAAGATTTTTATATAAACCCATATTAAAAGTTTTAAAAGACAGACAGAATTCTATTGCAAAAGGGATTGAGGAGGCAGAAGCGGCCAAAAAAGCTTTGAATGAGGCTGACGCGCAGAAAGATGAAATTATAAAATCGGCAACACTTGAAGCTGAAAAGATAATATTGGAAACCAGAAAAAATGCCGAAGGACTCAGGGAAGAACTCATGCAAACGGCTAAAAGCGCGGCGGAACGAGTGATTGGCGAAGCCAGAGAAATGGCTGATCTTGAGTTTCAAAAAGCAAAAGGTGAAGCCCGTGAAATTTCCCTCGAATTGTCAAAGAAAGTTCTTGCAAGAGTGCTTGATGAATTATTCACAAAGCAGGAGAAGGAAAAAATCCTTGAGAGGAATATAGAAAAATTAGAAAAATATGACTAACGAAAAATTAAAAAAATTAGCAAAATTAACAGTAAGACTTAAGGTGATCGATCCAAAACTTTCATATTTTGTCCTTAGGAAATTGCCAAGAAAAAACCTTATCTTTTATTTAAGGTATCTTAAGAAATTATTGGATCAGGATACGGTCAGAATATTATCAGCCACAAAACTCAACGCGGGTCTAAGAAGGATTATTGAAAGAAAATATAGAGAAAAAAATGTGATATTTGTTAAAGACCGCGTTGGCGATGGAATAAAAGTAGTAATAAATGATACAATTATTGATCTGACCGTAAAGGGTTTCATAGATCAAACAATGCATAAATTGAAGTCTGAAATATGAGCAATAACAATATAAGAATGCAAGAATTCCTGAAGGAAATTGAAAAAAGAATACAAACCATAGACGTTATTCCCCTGGCCAGCAATGAAGGAAGTATTATCTCAATCGGGGATGGGATCGTTAACGCATCGGGACTCTCTCAGGCAGGATTTGGTGAAGAAGTCGAATTTCAAGGCGGAACGCGAGGACTTGTCTTTAATCTGGATGAGGAACAAACTTCAATTATTTTACTATCTGAAAGCCCCGAGCTTGTTGAGGGGATGAAAGTCAAAACAACCGGAAGAATTTTGGGAGTAAATGTTTCGGAGAATTTAATTGGAAGAGTCATAAATTCGCTTGAAGAACCTCTTGATGGAAAACCTCTAAAGTCAGGCGGAAAATTGTACCCTTTAGAAAAAATTGCTCCTGGAGTAATTGAAAGGCAACCTGTAGACACCCCTTTAAAAACAGGGATCAAGGCCGTTGATGCAATGATCCCAATCGGGCGAGGACAGAGAGAGCTGATCATCGGAGATAGAAATACGGGGAAAACCGCTATCGCAATTGATTCAATCATAAACCAGAAAAAAAGGGACTTGGGATTAAAACAAGTAATTTGTATTTATTGCGCAATAGGGCAGAAAAGAGGAAATATCGCAAGAATCGTAGCTATTCTTGAGGCTGCGGGGGCAATGGATTATTCAATTGTTGTGGTAGCCTCGGCTTCCGACTCGCCGGCCCTGCAGTATCTTGCTCCTTTTACGGCTACCGCAATTGGTGAATACTTTATGGATCGGGGGCAGGATGTCCTGATAGTTTACGATGATTTATCAAAACACGCGTGGGCATACAGGCAAATCTCCCTCCTTTTGAGGCGGCCTGCCGGAAGAGAAGCATATCCCGGAGACATATTTTACCTTCATTCGAGATTACTTGAAAGGTCCGCCAGGCTTTCCGAGAAGAAAGGCGGAGGATCAATAACTTCATTTCCCGTCATAGAAACTCAGGCGGGAGATGTTGCCGCATATATTCCAACCAATGTGATTTCAATTACCGATGGGCAAATTATTCTTGAAGCAGATCTTTTCAACAGCGGAATTAGACCGGCAATCAATGCCGGACTATCGGTTTCTCGCGTGGGAGGAGCTGCGCAAACTAAGATAATGAAGCAGGTTTCAGGCCCCTTAAGGCTTGAGCTTGCTCAATTCAGATCCCTTGCCGCTTTTGCTCAATTTGGTAGTGATCTTGATGTGGAAACCCAAAAACAGCTGGACAGGGGTAAAAGAATTTCGGAGGTTTTAAAACAGTCTCAGTACCAACCTTATGATGAAGCTGCCCAGGTTGTCAGCATATATGCCGCATCCGCCGGGCTTCTGGATGATTTACCTCTTGAAAAAGTATCGGAGTTTGAGCAGAAAATTTACAATTACATAGAAGTTAAAAATAAAAAACTAACTCAATCCTTGTCTCGTGGAGAAAAAATGGACAATAAAACCTTGGAAGAGCTGAGCAGTGAAATTGATAAATTCAAGAAAACGCTGAAATAAAAATGGCGCAAAACCTGCAATTGTTAAAACGGAGAATTAAAACTTCTCAAAATATAGCTCAAGTAGCACGCGCTATGGAAATGGTTTCCGCGTCAAAAATTAAAAAAGCACAGGGTGCAGTTGAAAACAATAGACCATACGCTGAGAAAATAACTAATTTAACAAGAACTATCTTAACACACGCGGATCTTGAACAATTTGACCACCCCTATATAGACCAAATTGATTCGCCCATAACTATCCTTCTGGCCATTTCTTCCGATAAAGGGCTCTGTGGATCCTTAAATACCAATCTTTTTAAAAAGTTAATTGAGTTAGATAATAAAAACTTAAAAATCATTACTCTGGGGAAAAAGGTTGAGCAATTCTCACGCAAGCTTGAAGGAGAAGTCATCGCGAACTTTAATATGGGCACTACTCTACCCGATTACTCAATTGTCTTTAAAATTATTGAAACAATAGACAACTTCTACGCGAATAATAAGCCTTCCGGATTCCAAATCCTTTTTTCTCAATTCAACTCCATTTTTTCTCAAGAATCCGCGGTAAAAGACATATTGCCAATTCAAGCGCATCATGAAGAAGTTTGCCTCCCATACATTTTTGAGCCACAAGCGCAAGGAATTTTGTCTGAACTTTTACCTTATTATCTTGAGGTTGTGCTCTATTCAACTATCATTGAGGCTTTTACTTCCGAGCAGGGAGCGCGAATGATTGCTATGCAAAATGCTAAAAACAATGCATTCGATATTGCTGATTATTTAACGCTCTCTTATAATAAATCCCGCCAAGAAAGAATTACAAATGAATTATTATCACTTGCGAATAATATTTAGCTATGCCTAAATCAAATAACAGCAGAAGAGGTAAAGGAAAAATAATAAGAATCCAAGGACCTGTTATTGATGTGTTGTTCCAAAAGGAAACTCCCGAGATTTTTGAGGCGCTTGCGATCGAATTTAATAATAAAAAACTTATTCTTGAAACGGAATTTCAAATAGGAAATAACGAAGTCAGAACTCTTGCTCTCGGACCTGCGGATGGTCTAAAAAGAGGGCAGGAAGTTTCAAGAACTTTTTCGCCAATCATGGTTCCCACCGGAAAAGAAACCTTGGGCAGAATTTTTAATGTATTAGGTGAAACCATTGACGGCATCGGTAAAATAAATGAAAAGAAAACGAAACTTGAACCAATTCATAAGCCGGCTCCTCTACTTTCGGATCAGTCAACAACACCTGAAATGCTTGAGACAGGGCTTAAGGTAATTGACCTCATCGCGCCATTTACAAAAGGAGGAAAAATTGGAATTTTTGGGGGAGCGGGAGTCGGAAAAACCGTAATTGTAAAAGAATTAATAAGAAATATTGCCATGGTGCATAAAGGCCATTCTGTTTTTGCAGGCGTGGGTGAACGAACTCGTGAAGGAACGGATCTTTGGCTTGAGATGAAGGAGGCGGATGTTTTAGACAAAACCGTAATGTTATTTGGGCAGATGAATGAGCCGCCGGGAAACAGATTGAGAATTGGACTGACCGCTTTGACCATGGCGGAATATTTTCGAGATGTAAAAAGTGAGGATGTTCTCTTGTTTATTGATAATGTATTTAGATACGCACAGGCAGGATCCGAGGTTTCTGCTCTCTTGGGACGAATGCCCTCGGCTGTGGGCTATCAACCTAACCTGGCGCAGGATATCGGAATGCTCCAGGAAAGAATAACTTCCACGAAAAAGGGGTCCATCACTTCAGTCCAGGCAATTTTTGTTCCCGCGGATGACTATACGGATCCGGCTCCCGCGACTATTTTCGGCCACCTTGACGCCAGCATAACGCTCGAGCGCTCGATTGCCGAGCAGGGACTTTATCCGGCAGTAGACCCTCTTACATCATCCTCAAGACTCCTTGACCCCAATGTTGTTGGGAAGGATCACTATCTGGTAGCCTCAGAGGTAAAGAAAATTCTGCAAAGATACAAAGACCTTCAGGATATTATAGCAATACTCGGAATTGATGAGCTTTCCGACGAGGATAAACTAACGGTTTCACGAGCCCGCAAGATTCAGAGGTTTTTAACGCAGCCCATGTTTGTAGCGGAAATGTTTACAGGGATTCCCGGCAGATATGTTAAAATCGAGGAAACTATTAAAGGTTTTAAAGAAATAATTGAAGGGAAATACGATAAGCTTCCGGAACAGGCATTCTTTATGAAGGGCGCAATTGAGGAGGCTGTCAAAAATGTCCAAAAGTAGTTTCTCTCTTGAAATCTTATCCCCTCAGGGAACAGTTTTTAAGGATGAGGTAGACAGCGTTTCGCTGCCAACATATTCCGGTAGAATCACTATTCTTCCAAATCATGCGCCGCTTTTTACAAAACTATCGGAGGGCGAAATTGAAATCAAAAAAGAAAGCAAAATTAGTCACATAGTTGTCGCGGGCGGTTTTCTTGAAATAAAAGAAAACTCCGCTCATATTTTAAGCGATTATGCGGTTCGGGCTGAAAGTATTGAAATAGCCCGCGCTGAGGAGAGGAAAAGAGAAGCGGAACTTAAACTTAAGCAGAAGCTCGATAATAAGGAATTCACAATTGCCGATAAGGACTTGAGGCTGTCAATTTTAGAGCTTAAGGTAGCACAAAGAGTAAAAAAAAGAACAAGAGTTGAATAGAAACATGGATTCAAGACTCAAGCGGCGTTCCCTAAAGCAAAGCAAGAAACAACTATACGGATATCTCATAGGGATAGTTTTGCTCATTTTTATCACATTGAATTTTGGCCCTTATTTGATTGGAGCAGTAGGCTCTGCGATAGATTTAATAAGCGGGAAATCAAAGCAAATTACGAATATAAAAATAGATGGCAGTCTTGAGCCCCCGCTACTTGACCCTCTACCCCAAGCAACACCTTCCGAGTTCATAAATGTTACCGGAAGATCTTTTTATCCCGAAGGGGAAGTCGAGTTGTTTGTTAACGGATCAAAATACAAATCGGCACGGATTGATGAGTCTCTTGATTTTAATATAAAAGATGTGAAGCTTGAACCCGGCGAAAATATATTTAAACTTAGAATAATAATCGGGACCCGAGAAAGTGACTTTTCCAAGGACTATAAAATTTCATATTTAAAAGACAAACCAAAGCTTGAGGTAGACTTTCCACAGGACGGCGCGGCCTTCTCAAGAGCCGATCAGGAAATATCCGTAAGAGGAAAAACCGATCCTGAGAACACTGTCAAAGTTAATGATTTCATAGCAATTGTTGACAGTGAGGGCAACTTTTCATATGTTTACAAGCTAAAAGATGGTGAAAACAAATTGTTAGTTTCCGCCGAAAACGCAGCCGGACAAATAACAACTAAGGAAATTATTGTTTCTTATTCACCGTAGTTCCCGCAAGTATAAAAATCCAAACCAATATTAAAGGGTAAAACAAACTATTTATAAAAAAGGCGTTAATAAATATTGCCGAAAGGGAAGACTGAACCAGAAATTTAAAACCGGATTGTTTTTTACTCTTTTTAATAGCCTGAAACAGGCGCCATCCAAAATTAATAAATGCTAAAGCCCCAATGATTCCCGTTGTTGCTAAAATAAAAAGATAACTATTATCAGTTCCCGCATCGGCATTACTGTTCTGCGCTCCTGTTTCAGTTCTCAAATCGTATCTAAGCAAAGCGTATCTATAGGCATTAAAACCAACACCAAAAATAAAATTATCTTTTATAATATAGATTGCGTCTCTTGCCGAATTTACCCTTGCTTCTGCCGAGGCCAATCTTAAAGGATTTAATCCTTCTATCTTAAGGTTTGAAAAAAAGAGGAGCAAAAGCATAAAACCAAAAAGCAAAGGAATGATAACTTTTATTTTTTTGTTTAAAAATAACAGAATAGATACTCCTAAGACCATAGAAATAAAAGCTGATCGTGAATAAGTCAGATAAAGAGCGATGAGAGCCAAGACGGAAAACATTGCGATCACGATTTTAATTTTAGTTTTACGTTCCAGAAAAAAATATTGAACGGTTAATAATAGAATCAAAACAAGAAATATCCCCGCAAAGTTCGGATCAAGAAATGTAGAAAATAATCTATAAAGGTGATCATCCCACCCCAAATAGTATAGATTTCTCAAATTTGAATAAAACAAGTATTGAATATAGCCGAATACAATAAATATTGCTCCTGATACCATTAACTTTTTTGCAATTGATGTGCTTGATTCCTTAATAAACTGAATGGAAAAAAATATTGATCCGTAAATCAGGAATCTTAAAAGATAGGAGACTGAGACAAAAAAAGCGGAAAGCGTTAAACTTCCAAAGTTTAAGATAAGCGAGAAGAAAGCAATCGCAATGAATATCAGGAAAGCATTGAGCACTTGAGGATGGCTGATTTTTTCTTTTTCAAAGATAACTTTATGTAAAAACAATAGAAATATTGCCCCTGCGACTGCGTCGTGGAGATAAAAAGAAAAATTAGGGAATGGAGTAATTCTTGTAATTACTCCAAGAGGGAGAGAAAAGATTAATAAATTAAACAAGACATTCATTTGGAGTAAAGTTTAACATTTGTTTTTCTATTTTCATAGATTTTTTTAAAAGATTTGAGTTTTTCGGGTAGATCCGTGTTTTGTACTAATACATAGTTATAATAATCCGTATCTTTCAACCAGGACTCATGAACATAGGGAAAGTTGACATAATAGAGATTATGGGATCCAATAATTAACACCCTGTCTCCCTCTTTGATTTTATTTTTAAAATAACCATCCACATCATAAAAATCTCCAAAAGAAAAATTTAGATTTTTTGCCAGATATGATTCCCTGGTTTCAAAACCCAAGATTACAGGAATATATTTTGAATTGGCTTGTGATCTATAGCCTATCGTTACTAAACTTATCAAAACAACAATTAAGATAAGATATTTTTGAATCATTTTGTTTGGAAAAGCCTCAATAACAGCTGCCGACAAAATTGAAAAAGCAGGAAGATAAGGCATAATGAACCTTGAACCCGCGCTCGGCGGCAAAGAAAGCCAAAAAATAAATGCCAGAAACGAATAAAGAGAAATTACTCTAAAAGGCAACTTGAATTTAGAAATCATCATCAAGAGTAAGGGAAAGATTATTATATATATTGGAGAAATAGGGTCCGGACTGTGCCAAAAGCCTTTGAGACTTGATATAAAATCAAAACCTTGGGGAAGAGGAATACTTGAAAATAAGGGATAGAAAGGATTTCCCGTGTTTAAAAGAGAAAAAATAAACCATGGGAGAGGGATAAGAATGGAAATAGAAATGAAAATTACCAATTCGGCAATAGACTTTCTGAAGATGATAAGCAATACCGAGAAAATGACGACGGAAAATATTGCAAGAATTTTGGTTGTAACCGCTAATCCAACCATCAGTGCTGTTAAAAACAACCATTTTTTTTGTTTGTTCGCAAGGAGGTTAATAAAAGCAAATAAAGCCAGGATCTCAAAGAAAGTCCTTCCCAAATCGACAAATGCTGTAGTTGATTGCCAGGAAACTACAGGATTTGAATAAAAAATCAAAACAGAAATAAGCGCTGTTTTTTGAGAAAGATATTTCTTGCCTAATAAAAAAATTGTAATCAAAGAAAGTACCCCGAAAAAATAATGAATCATTTTGGCTGTAATCTCACTTCCAAAAGCAAGCGCCGCCGTATATATCATCTCAACAAGCTTTGGCATATCGGAATAATAGAGAAGACCTCCGGGAATATGATAAATCGAATGGCTTTGCAAATACAATTTAGGAATAGTCAGATGATACCAAAGCGCATCAAACGCACGCTCAGGAGCTAACGCTCCAATCAAATTTATAACTATCTGAACCAATAAAAGAAAGGTTAAAAGACTACGGAGTTTGTCCTTGGAAATAACCTTTTTAAGTTTAGATATGCTATTTATCTCGAATATTTTGCTCGTATATTCTACCATGCTATGTAGCACTATAGTAAGAAGGGATTTTCGCGAGAGGAAAACACTCACAATAAAAATAATAGTCACAAGAATAATTGTGTTTTTATACAACAGTCCGAGCAAGCCAAGGGCAAAAATAATATAGGAATAGATCCCAATTAAAATGGCAGCTTGAAACATAGGTCAACACGACAAAAAAGGTAGTAAATATAATCCAGCAGAATGAAAATTGAATAAATCAAGAAGAGAAGAAGAAGTAATTTATTGTTTTTCATTATCCTCAAGCAACCACAGCTTTCCCCTTACTAAAAAGGAATGGAAACTCATAAAAAGCGCAAGGGCCAAACCTTGTATCCCATCCAAAAACCCTAATCTAATAAAATAATTCAGAAAAAATTTAATCTTAGGAAACAAGATTATCTCATACCATTTAACTCTTTTTCCCTCATCAAATAGTTGTTTGGAACGAAGACTTGAGTAAAAATTAATTTCGGAGAGAAATTCTCTTGTGCTTTGATGGGGATAGTGAATTAATTCATTATCCAAGTCCCCAACTTCTCCACTGATATCCCAAACTTCGTGAACTTTACCCACCCACTTTCCGGCGCCTTTTTTTGCCAATCGAATTAATTTAATATTGCCTGTTTCACCATATCTTAATTCTCTATTCCACATCACATCACGCCTCTTAATGTAATACCCATTGATTTTTCTATGTTTGCTATTTACTATTTTATAGTTAATTTCTTTGAAAAGTGAAGCCGGCACTCTTTCATCGGCATCCAGAAAAAAAACCCAATCACTCTTGGCTTTACTTAAAGCAAAGTCTCGTTGTTTTGCGAAATCTCCGTTAAGTTTATGCTTAAAAATCTCAATGTTTTTTTTCTTCA
>Ga0209541_10003608_pt1 | contig 28242 bp, 22 predicted proteins | sample RifCSPlowO2_01_FD_184027 | JGI IMG/M metagenome (GOLD analysis project Ga0209541, IMG submission 184027) | Groundwater microbial communities from Rifle, Colorado - Rifle CSP2_plank lowO2_0.1 (SPAdes) (version 2) | ecosystem: Environmental > Aquatic > Deep subsurface > Groundwater | place... | reverse complement strand
ATAATTGACCTTCTATCCCTTCGTCCAACAACTGTGTCTAAAATCATAGAACCGGATGTCGCACAATTACGGCTGTTGGAAGTTTAGTGGGACAGCACTGATGTCCGCCGAAAGAGTTTTGCGCATCCTCTTCAGGTTGTTCCAATAACATCTGCTCGCGGCCAGATTGAGCGCTCTGAAAATATTTTGACGCGTCGCGTACTCGGATAGTCCCATTTCTTTGGAAAGATCCGCAATATTTTTGCCGTCAATAAGCCCTGTCACTAGCCGATAGAACCGTTGTTCTCTTTCGGATGATAAATTGAAGACCTCTGGGAAAACTTCTTGCGGGGAAAAAACAAAATGTGCGGTTTTCATAATTCTGCCGAAAACATAACACATTCAATGGATTAATCCAACGACCCCCTTTAGATACTTAAAACTGTTACCAAGGATGCCACGGTTTGATAATAAATAGGTTACCGTAGTCAAATATGTATCATGGTTAAACCTTGATATTGATATTCATGAATTTTTCTATCATCCGTGTTAAATCGGCTCAAATGAAGGTTAGGCGGGTATCAGCATGTTATCTTCCAAAACATATCTGAGAGTTTCGGTACTATTTTCTATATTTGTGAAAGTTACAGATAAAATATTACTGCTTATAGACACATCTGTAGCATTGGTTTTAAAACCTCCAAGTCTTGGATAAGGTGTAATATTCGGTTGTAATACTTTCGCGTTACCATCATCGTTTATAATCAGAGTGAGCACGGTGCCACAGGACGCTCCGCAATGAGCGACGACCACGACAGCATCTTCTTCGCCGTCTTTATTTATATCCCCCTTTGCAATTTTTATAATCTCCCGAGTCATTTTAGAATCCGAGACAGAAACATATTTGTCGCCTTTTTTTATATACTCCACATCTTTACCTGATTTATCTGTTTCTCTGACGTTCATCACGGCATCTTCTATCTCATCACTGGTTAAAACATTTCTCTCCGGTACTTTAGGAGATGACGAAGAATAATAGACGCCGATACCAGCGGCAATTATTATAATAGCGATCAGGACAACAATGCTTTTTTTCATAAGTTTTTGTTCTTAATTTTATAATTTTATCAATTTTATTTTTATTGAGACTACCAATTATTCAATAGCTACGCCATCAATGGTCAGCTTGCCCTTTTTATCTATACCATATGATTATGATAGTCAGACTATCATAACATCAAGGCTAGTTAATTGAGGCGGGCAAGACCGTAATCTCGGAAGAAACTCCTTTTGCGTAGTTGGGGCTGTCAGAAGTGTAGACGTAATAGTTGGGTACAACTTTTTTTACTTCCGAACTTGAATTGCTCAACATTACTGTCCAATCAGTATTTGATGTTACATCAATAAAACTGTTGCATATCTCTGGTGATGTTCCTGTGACAACACCGGCTGGACAATAGAAATATAAAGATGATCTAATCGTGTTTGACGGAAATGATAGATTTAATTTAACACTTTCTCCGGAATTGATCGTCGTCCTTCCGGGACTAATAGCGGGCTGTGTTGAGGCCGGACTGAATGTGTGGTTGACAGTTTTTGTTTCTGTATTTGCATGAAAAGTAAAACTCATAGTTATCGGCACCGTAAAATTATCCGCCTGTAAAGATAAAACATTCCAGTTTTGATTCTCATAATTGATCATCACACTTTTGCCGCAACCTTTTACTATTGTTTCTTTATCCTCCGTACTTATTAAAGAAATATTTTCTGACCCACTCAAACAAGGGATCATCACTGATATCATTGGATTGGTTAGTTCAGCTGTCCTCCATTCCAAATTTATTTTTTGATCATTTATCCTTTTTGCTGTAAATAACGTGATTAATGAAAGCGGTGATGTACTTATAGTGGAGGACCCGGACCCAGGACGAATGTTTGAAGCGAGAACATTAATACGCATGCTTGTTCCGTCGGTAAATTCCACGAGTAAATATCCGCCGCTAAATGTCTGACTCGCCATCCAATTGGCTCCATAGGCATAAAAACTAATTTCACTGTTAGGTCCGATTTTGCGGCCTAGATTATTTGTATAGAGACTGAAGGGATCACAGTCTGCGCATAGGTCGTTCGTTACGGCCAATAAATACAGTGCCTTGTTTCCTGCTACAGGGTTGTCTGTAGACTCATCCGTGGCCCAGCCCTCGCCATAAGTATTGTGCACCAATATCATTCGTTTTATTGTTTTTTCCGTTGAACCAGAATTGGCAAGAGAAATTTTCCACTTCCAATCGTTAGAGTAAACGCGCGAACCGTTTACAAATTTTGGAGCTTTATCTTCGTCCGCGCTTACAAGACGAACCGAACCGGCTTCAGAAGTGACATCAACAGGAACTCGGGTTGTCGGCGTGACAGTGGTGGAAGTGTCCGCAGCAGACGCGGAAATTATTTCAAACTTACCGCTTGAACCGATGACAGCATCTTCATACCCTTTTATTCCAGACTTAATTTCAAGAGTGTACAATCCAGAAGGTATACGCGGAGAAATGCTTACAACTTCTTGACCGTCATTCATCACATTATTTGCAAGATAGTACTCAATGCGGGTGCTTACGTTTCTGAGCCGAATTAAATCCAGATAGGTTGATGCGGAAATATTTTGAGTCAGCCACTTTACCACCATACCGTCTTTTCCACCTTTCATGTCAAATACTTGACCTGAATACGGCGACAATATATTTATAAAAGGTTTTTGTGCGTTTTGTGAACCATCACATTTATAAATCTGATTCAACTTCGCTCTCGTGGAAGGACCAACATATCCTGTACCTCTCGCCAATCCGTGTGGCTTGAGAATTTCTGAAGCATATTTTTCCTGAAACGCGACAACGGCAGAAGCAAGTGACTCACTAAAATAACTGTTGCGAATTGAACTTCCCGCGCTTCCGGGCTGCACAAAGCCATAGTAATCATACAAACCTTCGGATGAAAGTATTCTCATCAAAGCGGTAACATCATGATCAATTGCTGTCGCTTGACCTGTTCCGACTCCGTCACCAGCATTTCTGCCGCCATCACCTACCCTCAGGTTTCTGTTAAACGTGTAGCAAAGACTTGAAGAATTGTTCGGCTCCGATGAAACCGAGGGAACCCTCACAGAACCTGGAGAAACCTCCACAGTGTCAGTTCTGTCAATTGACGCGCCCGAAGAGCCGCATTTTTCTCCAGTCATAAAGTTATATACGGCTCCAGTCGGACAACCATAAGTCAGGGTTTCACCAGCGGCGCATTTGGCTCCAGTAAGAAAATTGAACACGGCGCCTTTTGGACAACCTTGAGCATTATATGTTTGTCCCCCTCCGGATTGAGAATAACCGACAGACGCAGGTGTTGAAGCGGGTGATTCCATCACCGCGTTAGTAACTTTAAATTCAAAATGCTTTTGCTCTTGGGAATTTGTACCATATTTCTGAGCACACAAAGAATCAAAACCGACATAGCCGCAATATAAAGAAGCTTTGACTTCGTAGGTCAAATTCTTGTCCTTAGGAGCCGTTAACCTTATTTCCCATAAACCTGTTGAGGAGTTATAAGTGCCATTAACCGCCTCTAAGGCATTATTTGCGCCATCAATTGATAAGTGTGCCTGCACATTAAAACCCTCTTCGTGTGAAGCTGAGGATCCATCCGGCTCTACGCCTTTTACCCAAAAGACTATCGGGCTTCCCGAAGAATATATTTTTTTATGACCTGTAAGTCCTGTTATGGAGTAACCTTCATTGGACGCAGGCACGCTAGATACCGGCGATACTATACTGAACTTTCTGCTCTTCAAATTCTGTCCTTTCGTATCTATGAGATTTACATAGTAGATATCAGGATAAATTGTAGATAGTGTGTCGGGAAGTTTATAGACAAAACTTCCGCTCGTGTTTGTCGGATCCCCCGAAACCTTTTGGCCATATATCTGAAACGTGTCTCCTTTTGATGAAACCAATTGAATCGTAGTAACGCCGGCATTTTCGGGAAACCACTTTATAGTGATGCTATCTTTACCCATGATATAACTGTCTCCGACTTTCGGGGAAGTTATTGATGTGGGTGTGGGAGTGGGAGAAACGCTCGTGTTTGTATTCGCAAGCACAACAGCGGAAGGTCCCAAGTCCAAATTACTTATTTCATTTGAAAGAGTCGGGATAGTAAAAGTGAACAATGAGATGACCGCGAGGACGGCCAATGTGTTTTTCATATTTTAAGTGACTATGTTTATAATGTTAGTAAAATTATTCAGCTAAAAACTTATTAATACCCAAGCACAACCCAAACCGTACCTTCCGAGAAAACACCCTTCCCTTCATAAAACCTAGCCGGCTTTGAACCGCTATTCCAATAAGCTGATGGCTGTTTTGCGTCTCTTGGACTCCATGAATATACCGACAGCCCATCGTCATCAGTAACTTTTGACCCGTCCTTAAATACGTCAAACTTCCCAAAAGTACTGGACTTATACCCCACGGACCATACCCCTTTGGGGTTTTCAATACTAGGAAATTCTTTTGACAAATCATAATTCCTAACATATCCGTCGTTGCTAACTCCTGAAATCTTAATACTCATTTTCAGCCCGGATCCCGACGACTCCCCGGCTCTGCCTCGTCCAACTTGAAAATCAACATACTCTCCTTCTAGCAAAACAAAATCTTTTTCGTAAGTCCGTTCTTCACTCTTTCCCATTTCCCTCCAATAGACTTTTTTGTTATTCGCAAGCACCGTAAGACTCGCTCCTTTGGCCTCATCCCCTCTTACTACGGGCGCAAAATCGGCTGTTACAGAAAACGTGCCGCTTGAAGGAGCGGTAAAACGAACCACGCCATAGTTATCGTCACGAATCTTGGTTGAAACCTTATCCGCTTTTTTTTCTTTTTTTGCTTTCGGCTCCGCAATTTTAAAAGTGTGACTTATTGAGGAATAATCTGTCTTTGTTTTTCCCCTTGTCCTTATCTCTAATACATATGCGCCAGCCGAAGCTTCTAGCGGAATAATCACTTTTTCTTGCCCATTATTTCGCGTATTTGAGGACAATATATAGCTTTTTCCAGAAGAATCATCAATCAGCTTTATCACGACTCTAGATGAGTCAAAATCCTCACTCGTCCATTTGACATTATATTTTTCTCCCGCGATCAATTTTTCATTTTTCTTCGGGCGAAATACGCTTGTGGCTTCGTCCTGTTTATCGGCCTGCGTCGCCACTTGATATGCTGGCGTTATCGGGACATTAGGCGGCTCTTGATCTCTTGGTAAAACAGGCGGCGATGAAGACGCGACAGTATTAATAATGAGTTCCGGCGCAGTTGGAGCGGGTTCTGATGGCTGATCAGACACAGCGATACCTGTTATACCGATCACACCCGAGTATCCTTTTGAACACGGAGTCACACATTCTCTTCCGGAATCGGTACTTTGTGATAACGAAACCATATAGTTTCCGGATTTCAGTCTTTCGGGTATCTGTATCATTTCCCTATGGCTATTCCCGGATTTTCCAATTATTGTTCCGAGGTCATATGAGTCATCCCCCTCATCCTTTACGAGTTTAACTTCATATTTTTCTCCATATGCTGGATTGATGAAATAAATCATTATCATCTCGCCCGTGTAATACTGCCATCCGTCTTGAGGCAACAGCATGTTTATAGACGACGAGGTCTCCGCGGCTATTACGACGCTCGCGCTCTGGCCTGCCGCTATCGCGCTATTATACTTAGCATCCATCTCAAAATTGACGATCTCTTTGGTGAGCGCGGGGATTGTAAATGTTACAAGAGATATAAGTGCGAGAACGGCGAGAAGATTTTTCATGGTTGATTTAATATATTTTGAACTTTTAAAATCTGTAGATCAGACAAAAATTCTTTTATCACATTTAATAAGGGGGTTCTTTGTGTTTTTCTATCTTGCTGTTCTTTTTTGCCTTAGCTGATCGTTTAATCTTGTTGATTCAAGAATATTGTATCTGTCCTGAATCGTCCAAGATTAAAGTTGTATAGATTGTCATGAGTATCACCGCTGTCTGTGTCCCATCTCAGACCATTAAGAATAATCCCAGCTTGCACATCTTTTGGCGCGGGGCCAATGTTGACTTGAAGGGTAAATCTTCTTGTCTCTCCTTCTGGAATTCCATAAGATATAGCTCCGCTTGTTTTTACATCAGGAGCAACGCTGTTTGACCCTTCTTCTCCTTCGGCTTCAAGAATGTACAACGGGAGATAATTCAGATAATCAAACCCGTACGTTGTGTTTGTTGTAGTCGCCCAATTAATGCCGTCTCCGCCAAATCTTGCCCTTGGCACATCCCCGTCAATAAACACATCATCCCCAATGGCGGTTACGTCAAATGTGATTGTGTAAATACCAGTATCGTTTCCTGTAATAGAACCCGAAGAAGCTCCGTCAGTCTTGGCACTAGAGCTTACAAAGTCCACTTTGATTGAGGGTTGCGCGGAAACCACTCCGACTGGCTTAACGGTTATCTCTCCTGAAACCGCCTGATACAGTCCCGGCTTAGCAGGAGTCATGACATAGTAGTTGGGAACGGCCTTGAGTTCAGTCTTTGTGCTGTTGGTGAATTGTATTCCATAACTGAATGCCGTGGTTCCTAATACAGTCCATTTGTTGCACACATTTGTTATTCCTTTTTCCGATACTCCGGTCAAACCGGCGGGGCATACGAGATACATCCACGCGGCTGTGGTATTGGAAGCGGGAGTGAAGTTGAGAGTTGCCACATCACCAGAGTTTATGGTTTGGCGTTCGAGGGTGAGTGTGGGTTTGGTTTGAGTTTGAGTAATTGTGAAGTAGTTGTCACTGTCATCTCTACTATGCATAAAGTCACCAGTGCAAGGTGTTTTTACAAGATTTGGGGCAGAACGAACAACGCAGTTTATTCTTACTTTATATTCTCCAGTTGGCAGGGTAGCTGGCACAGGAAGCGATATAGAACCCTGTCTGATAGAAACACATGGTATTTCATATAATCCCCCTGTCAGACATTTATTGACAGTGTAATTATCAAGTAATGATTCATATATACTTCCAGTAGTTTTATCTATTAATGCTACTTCTAATAGACCTTCTTGAGGCATCCCTATCGCATTCCATAAAATATTAACTGTCCTTCCTCCTGATACCCATGTATTCCAGATACCAATTGATGGTTGAATAATAGTTCTTTCACTTACATTCAATGCAATCGTTTGTGTTTTGAAGTTCAAAGCAGAAGTGTTATAGCTATTGTTCATGATATCTCGGGTCGTTGTCGCCCACTTTAGTTCGTTGATTTGCACACCAGCTTGAACATCACTCTCAACAGGCCCTAAGCTTGACTTAAATGTAAACCGACGAGTCTCTCCGGCAGGAATTCTAAATCTGATGTCATTTGGATTTAGCACATCTCCGCTTATGGAAACGTGGCTTTGTAGAAGAGCGTAATTAACATTTACGCTATCAAATCTCAAAGTTGAATTTGTAGTCGTTCCCCAATGAAGACCATCGCCATACTCCAAACCAAGAAATTGACCTTTATACACATCACCGTCAAGGTAAATGTCATTAGAATCATGAGAAATAGCAGTAACGTCAAAAGTAATGTCATAAATTCCACTATCATTACCCGTTAAAGAACCTTGAGAAGCTCCGTCAGTCTTGGCACTAGAGCTTATGAAGTCCACTTTGATTGATTGTGTGGTTGTTGCGGGAGATATTTTGATATTTCTAGTGTTAGAGATTCCATTTACTCCACAGCCGATATCACCATCAACGATCGTAGTTGGGCATAATTCAACTTTTATTTGGTAATCCGCTGGCAATGTGGCATTTCTTAAAGAACTATGACTGAAATCGACTAAAACTGAAGAGGCGCTACTGTATCGTCGATTAAGCCAGCCAGCTATATAATTGCCTGAGTAATCGAATAGGGTAACATTTGCCCAAGGATATAATATTGGCTGATTTGTTTGCCACCAAACATGTGTAGCATCGCCAACTTTAAAGTTATATCCTGCGTTCGGCAAAAGAATGATGATTGAAGGTTGGAAAACCGGCTGAAAAGGTTGCCCTACTGTCGGTTGGGTGGATGTCGTACTGCATTTTTGTCCAGTTTGGAAATTGTAGATGGCGCCAGCTGGGCATCCCAAAGTTGAGTTTGTAGAGCCGCAAAGGCCGCCTGTCATGAAGTTATAAACCGCTCCAGCGGGACAGCCCAAACTTGAATCAGTCGCGGTAGTGGTTTGCACGGAGGGGGTTACTGGAGCCGGCGCGGGAGAAGCGGTGGTGATAGGAGTTGACTTCACGCATTGTGACCCTGAAACTGTGTACCCAGAATTGCAGGTTACGTTGGATGTCTCGGTGCCAGAAGTGAAGCTGGTAACATTGCATGTAAATGTCTTGTATGAAGTGTTGTAACCGTTGGATATGATTGCTTGTTTCTTTACCGTAATACTTTCGCCATTGCTCTTTTTAGGCACATAGTATCCGTCTATCGTCTTGGCGTAGCAATAATATGGATATGCGGTGGTTTCAGATGATGGCGCCACGTATACAGACGGAGCGGGTGAAGTGGAAGCCGCGGGGGTTGCTGACGTTGTCGGCGTGGCCGAAGTTGTGGCTGTAGGAGTAGGACTTGCTGTGGTCGTGGTGGTAGGAGTTGCAGAAGTTGTTGGAGTCGGAGATGAGCTTGTCGTAGATGTTGGAGTTGGTGAAGAGCTTGCGGCAAGATAAACCGCCGCGTTGCTAGTATCAGCGGTTAGATTGACTATTTGTTCTGAAACGTTCGGCACGCTATATGTGATAAGTGACAGCGTAGCCAGTAAACCTAAGATAATATTTTGCATGTTGATATTTTACTAGATTAATAATTAATTAATGATTAACAAAAAAGAAAAAACCTGCTGCTTTATTTCAAGCAGTTCTTACGAAAACTTTTGAGTAGATGACTTACTGAAAAGTATACAACAGTTTTACCCACGCGCAAGGGAAACCTGGGGATAACTTTTTAGTAGCTCTCATGCGATACCAATATACTACTCCGACGCTTCGGTCGGAGCCCCGACCGAAGCGTCGGGGATGCGTACTAATTATACGAATGGGAGGAGAAAACATCCCATGCTTAGATAAGCACGAAGCACCAAATAACAAATTCGAAAAGGAAAAAATGAGAATAAAAAGGCACTTCCCCCCTTACTCCCCTTCGCTCTAAGAAGAGCTTCGGCGGAGCAAGGGAGGGGAAGAGGAGATCATCCGGCCTCCGGTCATGCCGACTGCGTAAGTCCTATGGTAAAATGGGAACATGAATCTTACTGATCTCAAAAGACAATACCTTGAGCATTTGGAAATTGAGAAGGGCCGCAGTTTGAAAACCATAGAAAACTATGACAGATATTTGAGCCGTTTTTTTCTATATTCCAAAGCCAATAAACCCAGTGACATAACAGACGAATCCGTGAGACAGTATCGTCTCTGGTTAAACAGACAATCCGCAACCGTTGAAAAAAAGACAACTCTCAAGAAAAAAACCCAAAACTACTATCTGATCGCTCTTAGATCTTTCTTGAAATATCTGGCAAGAAGAGAGATAAAATGCATGCCAGCTGAGAGAATTGAACTCGCCAAAACGCCCGAAAGATCACTGGATTTGATTTCTCACGAAGAACTTGAACGCCTACTTCTCGCACCCGACAAAGACAACCTTAAAGAATTGCGGGATAAAGCGATGCTTGAGTTACTGTTTTGCACCGGACTCCGCGTCTCTGAGCTTTGTTCCCTTCCGCGCGATCTGGACTTGAACAAAGACGAGTTTTCCGTAAGAGGAAAAGGAGAAAAAGTCCGCGTGGTTTTTCTTTCCGAAAAAGCAAGAAAAGCAGTAAAAGAATATTTGTCCAAAAGGAAAGATATGAGCGATTTCCTGTTCATCAAATTGCCAGCCGGAACAAAAAATAACATAATGAAAGGCGAAAATTTCCGCCTTACACCCCGTTCAGTGGAAAGAATAGTCAAGTTTTACGCGATAAAAGCCGGAATCTCAAAAAAAGTGACTCCACACACAATAAGACATTCTTACGCCACAGATCTCCTGCAAAACGGAGCGGATATACGTTCAGTACAATTACTGCTCGGACACGCCAATATAGGAACCACGCAGATATACACCCATATTACTGATAGACATTTGAGAGAAATACATAAAAAATTCCACAACAGAAAATAATGAGTAATTATAGGGGAAGAAGTCGTTAGTAATAACAGATACCAATATACTACTCCGACGCTTCGGTCGGAGTCCCGACCGAAGCGTCGGGGATGCGTACTAATTATACGAATGGGAGGAGAAAACATCCCATGCTTAGATAAGCACGAAGCACCAAATAACAAATTCGAAAAGCGAGAAAGTAAGAATAAGGGACTTTTCCTCTAACTCCCTTCGCTCTAGGAAGAGCTACGGTGGAGCAAGAGAGGGGAAGAGGAAATCCTTCCGGGTCATATCTAGTGCTTAAAAAATTTTATGAACATACTTTCGTGGAATGTAAACGGATTGCGAGCTTTGTGTAAAAAAGGCCAGTTTGACTGGTTGTTGCGTCATTCACCGGACATTTTTTGCCTTCAGGAAACAAAAGCCGAGAAACACCAGCTTCCGGCAGAGACTGCGGAACCAAAAGGATACTACTCATATTTTGACCATTCCAAAGCGAAAAAAGGATACAGCGGAGTAGCAATTTATTCCAAAATCAAACCGAACAAGGTGGAGTATAAAATGGGCAACCCCACATTGGATAATGAAGGTCGGCTTATATCAGCCCATTATGACGATTTTGTGCTTGTAAACGTGTATTTTCCCAACGGAGGAGGCGGGCCTGATCGCCTTGAATTCAAACTTGCATTCTATGATGAATTTTTAAGTTATGTGGATGATCTTAGAAAAAAAGGGTGCAAAATTATTTTTTGCGGAGACATCAATACCGCGCATGAAGAAATTGATCTGGCAAGACCAAAGGAAAATGAAAACAATACCGGCTTCTTACCCGTAGAAAGAGCGTGGCTTGACGAGGTCGTGGCTCACGGGTATGCGGATGTGTTCCGATACTTTTATCCCAACAAAACAGGAATTTATACTTATTGGGACATGAAAACTTTTTCTAGAAGCAGAAACGTCGGGTGGCGTATTGATTATTTTTTTGTCACTCCCGAAATCTTGAACAATGTAAAGGCAATTAATACCTTCACCGACATTCACGGTTCTGACCATTGTCCATTGGAAATTAAGGTTGATTTACTCTCTTCCCCTGCTCAGTAGCTTTTAGCTGTCAGCTATAAGATTAAGAGAGAAAAGTAGGAATAAGACAACCGGTGTCCTGCACTGAATAATTCTTTAACTGTCACGAAGTTATCCACAGCTATGTCCTTTACAAATGTCCTTTATAAAATATACTTCTATCAGACACGATAGAACTTAGGAGAACCAAGGGCTTCTAAAGGACATCCATGTTCTTTGAAAAGAGTAGAGACAGGACGCTCTTCATTATTTTTGAGCGGTCCGACGCCGCTCGCGCGAAGACCTCTGTTTTCTCGAGCGGTTTTTTGTTTTAATAATCGTGAATTACGAGCTTGGTGTCATTCCCGCAAAAGCGGGAATCAAGGATATCATCCGTTTACTCTGGATTCCCGCCTTCGCGGGAATGACAGAAAGAAGCGAGAATGACATGGGGGGCGGTCATTTGACCCAATATTTTTTTCTTATTTCATCTATGTCCTTTTCTTCCAGCTCATCCTTTTTTTCCTTTCCCTTCTCCCCTATTTTTTTTAACTCATCCTCCGGCATTTTTGACAACTCCACGGCTCTTTTTTCCAAATAATCCACACTGTTCAAACCCGGATCCTCAAGCACTTCCTCCAATAAAGCATGTAAAATATGGCCAATTTTGGGCCCCGGGGGAATGTTGGCGGTTTTCATTATAGTACCGCCGTTAATTTTAAGCATACTTACGGAAACAGGATCCTTCATGGCCTCCTCAACCATTGCCTTATATTTTCTGAGGCGATAAGGTGACTCTTTCGGCCTGCCCGTTCCTATTCTGTCGCAGGCGCGAACATTCATAAGATCCCATATGTTTTCCCTGCCTACATTATTAATCATTCTCCTGACGGCAGATAAGGTAATCAGCTCCGTGTCTGAAAAAAACATATGCCAGCGTACCAACTTCACAACTTTGTCTACTGTATCTTTGGGAAATTTTAAGCGATCCAGCACAACCCTCGTGACGCGAGAGCCAACCACATCATGTCCATAGAAAGTCCACTCGCCTGTCTTGGGGTTTTTCCGCCTCGTCATTGGTTTCGCGATGTCGTGGAACAACGCGGCTAAACGTATATCCAACGGCCATTTTTTACTATTAGAATGCCGTAATGTTTTCATTAGATGCGTCCACACGTCAAACGCATGCGCCTTGTTCTGCTCAACCCCTATCCCCTCCTCAAGTTCTGGAATAAAATGCTTCAAAATACCTAGTTTTTGAGCCATTTCTATGCCGTCATCAGGCCTATCAGACATTAAAATTCTGATGAACTCGTCCCGTATTCTTTCCGCAGAAATCTTTTGCAAAATATGCGCTTTTTTCAATATCGCTTGGCGAGTTTTTTCCTCTATCTTAAACCCAAGTTCGGACGCTATACGCACAGCACGCAGAAGCCGGAGACCGTCTTCAGCAAAACGTTCACAAGGATCGCCGACCGCTCGGACTATACCCCTTAAAGTATCGCCCTGGCCATCATAGGGATCAATAATGGACACAGACCCATCCTCTCTCTGGTCAAGAGCAATCGCGTTTATAGTGAAATCTCTGCGTTTAAGGTCCTCCTCAAGGCTGTCGCTGAACGCGACCTTATCCGGCCTACGCGCGTCTGAATACGCACCTTCAATACGAAACGGCGTCACTTCAACTATCTTCAACTTGGGATCTTCAGTTTCATTCACGACGCCAACAGTTCCGTAGTCATTTTCATAAAACGTGCTCGGGAACAGCTCCGTAATTTTTTTTGGATCGGCATCTGTAGCCACATCCCAATCCTTGGGCGTACGGCCAATTAGAAGATCCCTGACACAACCACCCACTAAAAATGCTTTAAAACCAGCATTTTTGAGAGTTTTCGTTACACATGAAACCTCGTCAGGAATTGTGTATTTTTTTAATAACATATTCTATAATTATGCACCCGGGAGGATTCGAACCCCCAACAACGGTTCCGAAGACCGGTATGATATCCATTTCACCACGGGTGCTTAGAGCCTGTTCATAATCTAACCGCAAATCAATGAATGAAACAATGCTTGCCTGCCATTAGATTATGAACAGGCTCTTAAAACAATAATAGCTTAAATTATAACAAATAAGAAGACGGGTGCTCTGCGCCAACCTGGTTTTCAAAAAACCGAACCTTCGTGCTATACTTCAGATATGCGAGGTGATTAAGAAAAAGCCGTAGTATTAAGGAGATTCGGAAAAAACTACCTGAAGATAAAGAGCGAATTGGGCGTACCAAAAAGTACCTTGTCAAAATGGTTCGAGGACCAAAGATGGTCAAGAGAAATATTTAAGAGCCCATCCACGATCTAATCGCCAGATATGAAGCAAGACATGGCTTGACTGCCGAAATGTCCAAAATTCTGCTGCAAATTGCATATTTATCGTCAGCGTACCTCGGTATGCTTCCTCAAAATCCGCAATTTTCGCAAAGAATTTTGAACATTTCAGCCAGTCATTAGATCGTGGATGGGCTCTAACACTCTCACCGAAAAAGCAAAATCCTCTCATACCGATCTTCTCGCCGATGATTTGGTGAAAGAAAATTACACTGCGGGTATGGTTTAGTGGTAGAACACGTCCTTGCCAAGGACGAGATTCGGGTTCGATTCCCGGTACCCGCACCTATAATTCTAAGGAGAAAAACATTAAAACTGTGGATAACTCTGTGTATATGTGTATAAAGGACAAACTTCATCTTTCCTTAATGTTTCTCTTAAAAGTGCCGTTAAATGCCTCAAAATAAGGATATTTTAAGGACATGAGTCTTTTTTAGCCCAACCTTGTTGTCCTTTAAAGGTCAAAGTTACACAAGAAACAATGCCGATATACGAATACACAACCCCGACGCTTCGGTCGGGGCTCCGACCGAAGCGTCGGGGATGAATACGAATAAGAAAGAGAAGAACAAAGAAATATCTAATTACTAATTTCTAATATTTAATGGAAGGGCAGAGGGAGGAAGAAATTTCTCCTTCGAGTTCCTCAGGATGGTGAAGCAATTGAACCATAATTACTAACTAGCCCGTAACATTTCACATGAAACACGTCGAAAACTCTCATAATAAAGAATTAGGAAGTAAGGGTGAAGACATAGCGTGTTTGTTTCTGATGAAACATGGATATCATATTATAGAGAGAAACTACTGGAGAAAATGGGGAGAAATAGATATAGTGGCTCAAAAAGGGAAAAGGATATATTTTATTGAGGTTAAAACAGTTTCACGTGAAAGCATAAAGCAAATATCTGGAAGTAGCGCGTATAAACCTGAGGATAATGTCCACCCAAGAAAGAGACAGCGCCTTGCCCGAATTTTTCAAACCTATTTAATCAACAAGCACGTGACCGATGCAAAGTGGCAATTTGATATTATCTGTGTTTACATGTGCCAGAGAGAAAGGATCGCCAGAGTACAAATCCTAAAAGACATTATCATCTAGTATAAAAGACATTCTAAAGGACAGTGTCCTTTATGGTAAACATCACTTAACGACTCCGACGCTTCGGTCGGAGCCCCGACCGAAGCGTCGGGGATAGATACGAATAGGGAACACCCCATCGCCTCGGAAACCCTCCCCCTTCGCTCTAAGAAGAGCTACGGCGGGACACAGTCGGCTTCCCCTCAAAAGGGGGAAGGGGGGGCGGTCTGCGATGCAGCTAAAATTTATAGTGCATCCTTGTTAATTATTCTTTTATCTAGTAAAGTAAGCTCCTGATAGTAAATGCAATTACGGCGGGAGACAACAGATATTTTTTCTTCAATAAACACCCAATCACCTCGTCGACTCCCCTCTTCCCCTCTTTAGAGGGGAAGAGGGGAGAAAGTGTGAGTCATGCGGTTAACAATATCGGGCTGTAGTATAGTGGTAGTATATATGATTTGGGATCATACGGTCTGGGTTCGATTCCCAGCAGCCCGAAAATGAAATGGACCTCTTCTAGTAGGCACTACTTCAGTGTTTACTGTTTTCTTTGTTAGAATTAGATTTAATGGGCTTTGTAAAAAGAGTAGAAAATTTTAAATGTGAGAAATGTGGGCAGGAGATTAAAGGAAATGGGTATACAAACCATTGTCCTGTTTGTCTGTGGAGTAAACATACAGACATAAAGCCGGGGGACAGGAAAGCTGATTGTTTGGGCCTAATGGAACCAATAGAAATACTTTCAAAGAAGCAAGATTTTCATCTTATACATAAATGTTTGAAATGCGGACTCAAAAAAACCAATATCATGAGCGGTAGCGACAATATTGACCTGGCTTTAAACAATGCAAAAAACAGAAATCGCTTCGGGTAAAGCAGTTTGCTGAGAGAACATTGTAACTGCTCACAAGACCGAGTGGTGTCATTCCCGCGAAGGCGGGAATCTAGGCCATATTTTGATCTGGATTCCCGTTTTCACGGGAATGACAGAAGAAAAGAAGGCTGTGGTGTGGCCATTACTCGGTCTTGTGAGGAGTTACTTTTGTTTTGCTGGACAATTTTGTTTTTTTATATTCTACTGTCAAAAATCGGGTTTTTGTGCTTGCAAGTGGTATAAAGTGTTATAAAATGTATACAAGTGGGAAAAAGTGGCATAGAAGAAAAAATATGAAAATATATCTAGAAAAATACCATGTAATTTGCGGGAATCTTTCTTATGAATTAGAAATCTTGCTCTCTGACTTGAAAGTCAGAGAGCTTGTACGTGTGCCTATAGTCAACAATGAACTTCCCGCTAAGGCGAATAATCGTCAAAAAGGGGAGGAGGAAGCATGCTCATAGGAGAGTACACACACAGCATTGATGGCAAGAATCGTCTATCAATGCCTTCGAAATTCAGAAAAGAAATGGGGAAAAATGTAGTTTTAACCCCCGGTCTTGACGGATGTCTGTTCGTTTTTACGGCCAAACAATGGGAACACATTTCTGGCAAACTTTCCCAAGGCAGTTTCTTGCAGTCAGACTCCAGAAGTTTCAACAGGTTTATGTTTGGAGGAGCGGTGGAAGCTGAAATTGATTCAATTGGCAGAGTGCTCGTGCCGGATTTTTTAAAGGACAGGGCGGGTTTGGGAGAAAAAGTGATCATTATCGGAGTGCAGGACAGAGTTGAAATTTGGAACGAGGACGCGTGGAAGGAATACAAAAAAATGGTAGAAAAGCAGGCTGACTCATTGGCGGAAAAGCTGGGAAGTTTCGGCAGTGTATTGTGAGCCGTATGGTGAAAAAACACAAGCATGAACGCCGAGACCATTCACAAAACAGTTCTTTTAAACGAATCAATAGACGGACTTCGGCTCAAAGTGGGGGAGGTCTTTCTGGACGCGACCATAAACGGAGGCGGGCATAGCGCCGAGGTGGCCAGAAGATTTGCCGGATCGGTAAAAATTATCGGCATTGATCTGGATGGTGACGCTCTGGAACGCGCCGGGAAACGGCTCGAAGCCGGTGGAGCTGATTTTATGCTGAAGAGAGCAAATTTCCGAGATATACGCACGGTTGTCGGCGAAATCGGATCAGCGCCGGATAAGATATTGTTTGATCTCGGATGGAGTTCAGATCAAATGGAATCAGGTCGCGGGTTTTCATTCCAAAAGGATGAGCCGCTTCGGATGACATACTCAAAGGAGAGCGATGGCGAAGCGGTCACGGCTCGGGAAATACTGAACAGTTGGGATGAAGAAAATATCGCTGACATAATTTACGGTTTTGGCGAAGAGCGTTACGCCAAAAGGATAGCCAAAGCCATAGCCGAGGAGAGGCAGAGAAACCCCATAAACACCACATTTGAGTTCGTAGAGATTATTTACCGAGCAATACCTGCGGCTTACCGCGGGGGGAAAATACATTTTGCCACAAAAACCTTTCAGGCACTGCGTATGGCGGTCAATGATGAACTGCCGGCTCTGAAGGAAGCCCTGAGCGGGGCGTTTGAAGTACTAAGGCCGGAGGGCAGGTTAGCGGTAATTTCATTTCATAGCTCGGAAGACCGCGTGGTAAAAAGATTTTTCAAAGAGTTATCTTCGGACCGAAAGCATGTCTTGGTCAACAAAAAACCGATTACGCCCTCCGTTCAAGAAGTCAAGTCAAATCGAAGGGCGCGAAGCGCAAAATTAAGAATCATAGAAAAGCATTTATGACAAACGCCGGATTAAAAAAATTTCAAAACAATAAAAAACTTTTTTGGTATCTCCTCATGGCGATAGTCGTTGCCGTTTCTACGTATGCCTATTTTGTAAATCAGGCCGTTTATGCAGTGGCGGAACGCGAGAAAATTGAAACCAAAATCAGCGCGTTAAACTCAAAACTGGGTGAGATAGAATTCAAATATATAGCTCTCAAGAACGAAATCAGTCCCGAATATGCCTATTCCTTGGGTTTTCATGATGTAAAGAACCAAAATTTCATATCTAAGAAAGACAATGCTGATGAGCTGTCTTTGAAAACCGGCCGGTAGCCGGTACGGATTATGGGAACTTCACTTGTAAGGATCAGGATTCTCTCAATAGGAATTGTACTGTTTGCGCTGGTTTTGAGTTCAAAACTTTATATGGTGCAGGTAGTACGGGGCGAAATGTACAGCGAAAGCGCCGAGAGGCAATACTATAATCCTGAGAGAAATCTTTCCGATAGGGGAAATATATATTTCACTGACAAGGAAGGAAAACTGGTATCTGCCGCGACGCAGAGAGTCGGTTTTACGCTGGCGATAAATCCGAGTTTGCTTGAAAACGCAGAGGATGCGTATCAAAAAATAAATTCAATATTACCGATTGGCTATGACAATTTCATCGCTCGAGCATCCATAGAAAACGATCCCTACGAAATAATCGCGAAGAAGGTTGAGGAAGAGAAGGGGCTCGACATAGCCGATTTTGGTATTGATGGGGTATATTTGCACAAAGATAAATGGCGCATTTATCCGGGAGACAGACTTGCCGCCCATGTTTTGGGCATTGTGGGATATAAAGGCGATGAACTCGCGGGGCGGTATGGTTTGGAAAGTCACTACGAAAATATATTGAGGAGAAGGAATGAGAATCTGTACGTGAATTTTTTTGCGGAGATATTTTCAAATGTAAACAAAGCAATAGTTAAACACGATGATCTTGAAGGTAATATCGTGACGTCAATCGAGCCCAATGTTGAAATAACTCTGGAACGGCAACTGGAAAAAATTTCAGAAAAATGGCATTCCGAAATCACCGGCGGAATTATCATGAATCCACAAACCGGAGAAATTTACGCCATGGCTGTATATCCGACTTTTGATCCCAACGCTTTTCAAAACGAAAAAACCTCGGACATATTCTCAAATCCAATAGTGGAAAATGTCTACGAAATGGGATCAATAATTAAGCCCTTAACCATGGCGGCCGGTCTGGACTCCGGAGCTGTTACCGCCGACACGTTTTATGAAGACACTGGATTCGGTATCTTAAACAACACCAGATTTTCAAACTATGACGGAGTTGGCCGCGGGTGGGTTTCCATGCAAGAAGTATTGAATCAATCACTCAACACGGGAGTCGCTTTTGTCGTAAAAAAGATGGGAAAAGAGAAATTTGCCGAGTACATGTTCAATTACGGTCTTGGCGAAAGAACGGGTATAGATTTGCCCAACGAGTCTTCCGGTCTTGTGGAAAATTTGCACAGCCCCAGGGATATTGAATATGCTAATGCCTCGTTCGGCCAAGGCATTGCCATGACACCTATTGCTACAGCCAGAGCTCTGTCAGCGTTGGCCAATGGCGGTATCTTGCCGCGGCCTCGCGTCGTCAGTGAAATTGATTATAAAATCGGTTTTTCCAAAAAATTATCCGCGGAAAACAGCAACAGAGTTTTAAAAAAAGAAACAGCTGAAGAGATAACAAGAATGCTTGTTGAAGTGGTTGATACATCTCTCCTTGAAGGTACCGTAAAGCTGGACAATTATAGCGTAGCGGCAAAGACGGGAACGGCGCAAATTCCGGACAAAATTACCAAAGGTTACTATGATAACCGCTTTCTGCATTCTTTCTTTGGCTATTTTCCGGCCTACGATCCGAAGTTTATGGTCTTTTTGTATACAGTGAATCCGATCGGAGCGAGGTACTCTTCAGAAACGCTTACCCATCCGTTCTTTGACATTACGGACTTTTTGATTAATTATTATGAAATACCCCCGGACCGGCAAGAATATAATCAATAATCATGAATTACAAAACTCTTTATCTTGGCCGGACTTTAGCGGAACATTGCGTCAGACAATGTGTGCCCTCCTCTTCCCCTCTTTAGAGGGGAAGTGCCGAGGTTTCCGAGGCGATGGGGTGTTCATTAAAGAGGAAGTGCCGACTGTGTCCCGCCGTAGCTTATTAGCGAAGGGGGAGGTTTCCGAGGCGATGGGGTGCTCCCTATTTCGTTGGAGATTTTCGCAAAAGCTCTGCCTTCGACGAGTTTTGTAATTCAAAGTCAATAGGTATGAAAAACATTCTAAAAGAAACCATAATAAACATTCTGACTTTTGAAGCGAAGCTTGCTATTAAAAAATATAAGCCGAAAATAATCGGTATAACCGGCAGTGTGGGGAAGACATCGGCGAAAGACGCAGTTTATCAGGTGCTGGCAAGGCAATATTTCGTCCGTAAAAGCGCGAAAAGTTTCAATAGCGAAATAGGTGTCCCGCTTACCGTGTTGGGATTACCGAACGGCTGGAACAACCCTTTTGTCTGGTTGGGTAATATCGTGAGAGGAGCCGCGCTTGTTTTATTACCGATGGACTATCCAACATGGCTTATATTAGAGATTGGCGCGGATCGTCCGAATGACATAAAGAATATAACAAGATGGATTAAGCCCGATATTGCCATTATCACGCGTTTCGGCGACCTGCCGGTTCACATTGAGTTTTTCAATTCAAAAAAACAATTAATAGAGGAAAAAAGTTATTTGGTATGGGCATTAAAAAAAGAAGGAGTTTTGATTGTGAACAATGATGATCCGGACGCCCGAAAGCTCGGTTCCGAATTCAAGGGCAAATGCTTGACAGTCGGCATAGAAAATCAAAGCGATATTACGGCGTCTCACGCGATGATGAGTTATAGGAAAGACGATAAGGGCGAGGAGTGTCCGGTAGGATTGAATTTTAAAGCAAATTTTTTAGGCAATAGCATCCCTGTATCTCTTACCGGGGTACTGGGCGCGCAGCATATCTATCCTGCGCTTTTTGGCATTGCCACTGGAATTTCATCCGGATTAAGCGTGCTTTCCGTGTGCGATTCATTCAGTAAATTCACCGCCGCGCCGGGGAGAATGCGTCTTGTACCCGGAATAAGAAATTCAATAATTATTGATGACTCCTACAACTCATCGCCTGTAGCTCTTGAAGAGGCGCTTAAAACCCTGCGGGATATTTCCGTAAAGAAGAGGAAAATTGCCGTGTTCGGAGACATGATGGAGCTCGGAGCGTATTCAAAGGAGGCTCACGTAAACGCGGGAAAAATGACTTCAGCGATATGCCATACTTTGATTACAGTCGGTTTGAGGGCCAGGGATATCGCGAGTGGCGCTCTTTCCGGCGGTATGAGTGAAAAAAACATATTGCAGTTTGATAATGTCATGCAGGCGGCTAAGTACATGGATGGAATCATAGGGGAAGGGGATATCGTATTAGTGAAGGGTTCGCAGACGGCGCGGCTTGAAAAAATAGTGGAGGAGATAATGGCTTTTCCCCGAGATAAGGAGAAAATTCTCGTGCGCCAAGACGCGGCATGGAAAAAGCGATAACTGGCTGGGCTCGGTGGGCGGAATTCCTACCCAGACTCAGTATGAGAGAATCCACCTCACCTCGTTCGAGCCTGAGGGGGGTGTTTAGTTTCCAACGGTATACTTCACAATGAAATATTGAAAATTATTCAGACTGGAAAATTATAATTTTAAACCGATCTTCGTAGTCTGTTATATAAATCCAGACCTTGAGGGCGTTGCTGGCGTCATCGCGTACGGCGAGGTGGTAAACCGTTTCGTTTTTTGGTAGATTGTAGGTATTCGGAATAGTATTGATGCGCGCTTAGCTCAGTTGGTAGAGCATCTCATTGACGTTGAGAGGGCCGGGGGTTCAAGTCCCTCAGCGCGCACAAAATAATGAGCGGAGCGAATATATTTTGTGACGCGCTAGCAAAGCACCTGCGTGCTTTGCGCGAGGGACTTGAAGGGATTTTTGATGTTTTTTCAGCAGAAAAAACCAAAAATCCGGGGTCGAGGAAAAAACTTGCGGCGGCAAGTTTTTGAGGTGACCAAGTCCCTCAGCGCGCACAAAATAATGAGCGGAGCGAATATATTTTGTGACGCGCTAGCAAAGCACCTGCGTGCTTTGCGCGAGGGACTTGAAGGGATTTTTGATGTTTTTTCAGCAGAAAAAACCAAAAATCCGGGGTCGAGGAAAAAACTTGCGGCGGCAAGTTTTTGAGGTGACCAAGTCCCTCAGCGCGCACAAATTGAGTCTGCGAAATTTGAAGCGCTGAGCAAGCAAACTGCTTTGCTTGCGTAGGGACTTGAAAGTCCCGGAGCGTGCAAGAATGTCAACACTTAGTGTTGACATTCTATTCGTATCTAAGCGCCTCAATAGGGCTTTTCTTGGATGCGCGTCGGGCGGGGAAAATTCCGAAAATGAGGCCGATTCCTCCGGACACTGCTATTCCTAGAGCCGCGGCTTTCGTGGAAAAAACAAATGACCAGTCAAGGTTAAGTGTTTTGCTCAAGACAATGGATACCGTAAATGAAAACAAAGCGCCCAAGATAATTCCTATGACTCCGCCTATGATCGTAAGCATCACTGCTTCAAGAAGAAATTGATAAAGTATGTCAGCCGGTCTAGCGCCTAGGGCCTTTCTCAGTCCTATTTCTCTGGTTCTTTCAGTTACAGACACGAGCATGATGTTCATTATTCCTATACCTCCCACTATGAGAGAAATTGCCGCTACCGATCCGAGAAGAGTCTGCAATACGCCCGTGATCGTGCCTACTCTGTCTACTATATCTTCCTGCGTCGTAATGTGAAAATCGTCTTTTTCAGGATCGGTGATAGAGTGCAGATTGCGGAGTGTTATTTCAATGTCCTTGGCGGCTCTGGGTACTGCCTCGTCGGTGCTGATCTCGGCCATGATCAGATTGTAATGCCGCGAACCCGATATGTAGTTCAGGGCTGTTGTGTATGGAATAATTGCCACGTTGTCTACGTCAAAAAAAGCCACTTGCCCTTTCTTCGGAAAGACGCCGATGACCCTGAAATTTTTATTTTTGATTTTTATATTCTCACCTAGCGCGTCGGACGGGCCGAAAAGCTCTTCTTTGACATTGTAGCCGATAACCACGGAGTTGGATCCTGATAAAACATCATCATCTGATAAAAAGACGCCTTGTTCCGGGAAAATGGACAGCATTTCCGCATAAAGCGGAGAAGTGCCGAGCACGTTTGTGTTTTTTGTTTCTCCGCCGCGGCTCAATATGGCAGGCACCATGACGGCCGGAGCCAGATCTTTGAGATCGGGTATGTTTCTTTTGTTCAGGGCTTTCAGCTCGCGATCTTTCAATGAGTCTGACAATATCTGAGTGAAATCGGAAGGTCCCTCGGGTTCTCTGCCGGGTTCAATAAAAATTATGTTAGCGCCCAGCCCTTTGATCTGGCTCAATATCAGTCCTTTTGCTCCCTCGCTTACTGAGACCACTATTATGATAGCCGTTATTCCGATAACGATACCGAGTATGGTAAGGGCCGATCTGGTTTTATTGGCCCTCAAGGATTTAAACGCTGATTTGAATGTATGGGCTGTTCTCATGCGTGTTACTTTATGAAAGTCTTGGCGAGTCGTCTCGTCGCGATTTTTTCGTCTTTTTCAATCTTGCCGTCTCTGATATTGATAATTCTTTCCGCGTGTTCCGCCGTTTCTGTCTCATGTGTAATGAGGATAATTGTCCGCCCTTCTTTCTGGTGGACCTGTTCGAGGGTTTCCATGACCATTTGTCCCGATTTGGAATCAAGGTTTCCTGTCGGCTCATCGGCGAATATCACTTCAGGGTTTGCGACCAAAGCTCTTGCGATTGCCGCTCTTTGTTTTTCACCTCCCGATAATTCGTTCGGTTCGTGGTTTATCCTATGCGAAAGCCCTACGGACTCCAATGATTTTCTCGCCCGTTCATCCCATTCTTTCTCGTCTATTTCTGAATAGAGCAAGGGCAGTTTAACATTGTCCAGTACGCTCGCGCGCGCAAGAAGATTGAAGGCCTGGAAAACAAAGCCGATTTTCCGGTTTCGCACTTTTGCCGATTCTTCTTCCGTGTAAGATGATGTCTCTTTTCCTTCAAAAAGATAATCTCCGGACGAGTACGCGTCAAGGAAACCGAGAATATGAAGCAGTGTTGATTTGCCTGATCCTGACGGACCCATGATTGCCACAAATTCTCCTTTCCTTATCTGAAGTGATATGTTATCAAGAACAGGCGTAACTGTTTGCCCGTCTCTGTACTCTTTACAGATATTTCTTGTCTCAATCAGCGGGGGCATATTATTCTTGTTTATCAAACACGACAATCTGTTCTCCTTCTTTGATTCCGGAAATGATCTCTCTATAACTGTCCGCGCCTCTTATACCGGGAACAACTTTCTTTTTTTCCACATCGGTTCCCGACGCTGTTACAACTCTTACGAAATATTCCCCTTTTTCTCGTATTACAGCCCGCTCGGGAATCTTGATAACGTCTTCTTTCTTTTCCGTGGAGATGTCTATGTTGGCCGTCATTCCGGATAAGATTCTTGAGTCATCGGAGACGAATACCAATTTGATTTTATATGTAGAAATGCCTTCTTGAGCGGTTTCGGCAGGATCAATGCTTGCCACAAAAGCTTCAAAAATCTCATCTTCTCCATAAGCGTCAAGTGTAACTTCGGCGGTGTCTTTTACTTTGACTTTTGCGATGTCGGATTCAGGAACAAATGCTTCAATCTCGTATTGCCCTGATGATATCATTTTTACGATAGGGGAATTTGTTGAAGCTATCTCTCCAGTTTCGGCGTTTACGGCAACCACCGTACCGCTAAATGGCGATGCTATCCATGTTTCGCTCAGGCGGTCTTCAATGCTAGCGATGTTTGCTAGAGCGGATTTCACCTGGAGATCAGCAAGGCGGATTTCCTCCGGGCTTGAATTTGCCGACGTTTTAAGATAATTATTTTTTGTGAGACGTATTGCCGATAATTCGTTTACTATGGCAGAGCGGGCGGTGTGCAAATCCGACCGCAGTCCTTTATATATGCTTTCTTCAGTCGCGGAAGTGTATGTTTTGGAATCCAAAATGTCACCGATGCCTTGGACCATACTATCGGCATTCATCAGTGTTGTTTCAGCGATGTCGAATACTTCGTCAACATCGGAAGAAAAATTTTCCGCTGTGCTTTCGCGCCAGATTTTTAAATCGGAGTTGAGCATTCTCTTTTCGCGGTTGATGCTGATCTGCTGATCAGGTAAGCCACTGACAAAATATTTAGCGTTTCCGTCATGGATTTCTATGCCAAAATGTGGGGATTGTCGCGAGTCACCGAAAAACTTGTCAACGTATGTTCTTACAGTATTATCGGTTTTCGTATACGCTTCCTTCAAACTTTCTGTGTATTGATTGAGCGCGCTCAAAACGGCGGCTTCATCGGGTGAGATGTTATTGCCGTTTTTCGCTATTCTGGCTCCCGCCCTTTTTATATTTTCCAGGTTGATTTTCTCCGCCTCTAATGCGATTTTGGCGCGTGACAATTCGGCGCGAATATCAGAGTCATCCATAGAGACCAACACTTTACCTTTGTTGACCTTATCGCCGACTTTGACGCTGATCGCGTTGATTTTGCCTGCCCTTACAAACCCGAGCGAAACTTCCTTTGAGGGCTTCACTGTGCCGGTTATGCTCACGACTTCAACAATATCGCCACGTTGCGCGTTCTCCAGTTCATAGCGCGATAGAGGATCCTCCTCTCTGGATACGAAGAAAACGGCGAGCGCGATGATGCTGAGCGCGGCTATGATGACGAAAATTCTCTTTTTCTTTGTTTTAAGCATAATTTGTGATTTAATGCTATATTAACACATTATCTAAATAAAGTAAACCCCTTTAATAATCTTACATATTTATAAATACGCCACTCGTCCGGCGCGTTTGTTTCAGCTAGCGAGGAGAGGAATAGGTGCCCCCACTCTTCCCCTCTCATGCTCCGCCGAAGCTCTTCTTAGAGCGAAGGGGAGTTAGAGGGGAAGTCCCAGCATCTTCTTTTATCGGGTAAAAGAAGATGCTGGGGATGGGGTGTTTCTCATTCGTGTGCGCTTTTCGTTAAGCGGTATCTACCATAAAAAAAGACAAGACGTATGTCTTGTCATCCAAATTGAGCCGTTTGTTGTTCCTTTTTTGCCTCTTCTTGTCTTTTGCGGAAACCCTCGGCGCCTCCCTTTTCAATATAATGTGCCATGGCTTGTTCCTCGGTGACGTCCGATACCGGACATTCAAGGCGGAGTGCCGCGTATCTTCTGTTGTCATCTCCGTACGCTTCAACTGCTTGCGCTAATGACCGGATGTGAGAAATAAGCATTTGTGTCTGCTGAATACAATACTGACATTGGTCCGTTAACGCTACGCGCCTAAGTTTGTCAAAGGTGTTTTCTGCCTTTACCACATATATGACTGCTCGAGTGTGCATTTTGTAAAGTTTTGTTGATTGTGATCTCTGATACAGATTTTATACCTACTGAACCTTAAATCAAGCGCATAAACCAAGTGGCGAGATGGTACGTACGACTAGGTACTTTTGACGTATTTGTTAAGTTATATTAGAATATACGGCAGTCTGAACATGACGTTCAGAAGTACTCAAACAGTTCCTAGAAAGGAGAGAAACCATGCGTGGGAAAGCTTCTGAGTTCTTTATGATAGTTGTAAGGAACGGATTCTTCGCTATCTTTGTCGCCCTGATTTTCTACTTCATCCTTGCGATTGCCTTTGTCTTCGCCATGATCCCAGTTACGTTCATTGTTGGTGACGAAGTGGCGCAGAAGATCACGAACTTCGTCGGTATAGATCTTGGCTATAAATTCGTTTACGCCATCGTATTCATTTCGATGGTACTGGACGACCTTGGTCTTCCAAACATCGAGACCTTTTTTATATGGTGGGGACGGAAACAACGTCGTTGACTCATTGCCGCTAACTTCCATCATCATGGCCGTCAATCCTTAATTGAATGACGGCCACTTTCTTTTTCTGAATTCAAAGAGAGAGAATCTGTCGCCAAAGATGGAAGCTGCTGATCGAGGGCGAGTGGAGAGAAGATTTCCGGATGCAATCAGGCGACGGATGTCTCAGCTTGATCTTCTGTCGAAGAAAAAGGGGGTATCTACGCTGTGTTAAAGAATTTGCTGTGACGTTTGCTCACAAAATATAAAGAGAGAAATACCCTGTCGTCCTTACGGCAGGGTTTTTTATAAAAAAGACAAAAGATATTTTGCCGAATTTTTCTTGGCGGAAAATTACTTCAAAATCTGTCGGTCTTCACTTCGCATATGTTATTACAATTTTCTACTGAAGTAAAAGGAACTTCTGGTACCGGACCGCAACCACCTATGCCAATACATCTTTCTCCGTCAAAATATGCTCCCCATTCTACAGCACATGGACCGTAGTCTGCTTTTTCTGGTCGCCAATTACAATACTCGGGGGCGTGATTGATATTACTACTATCAAAAATTATTGCGTTTATTGTTTCTTTCTGCCACCAATAAATTCCACCGACTACAATTAAAACTCCAACGATTATCAAAATTAATCCATTTTTAGAAAATCCTTTCGAGTTCATAATATTAAAATTGACGGTTAATTATTTCGATTTTATAAAATTGATGAAAAAATTTCTTTTGCCCTTCATTGATAAATCCTTTTCGTTTTTACTCAAAAAAGCCCTTTCACATCCTAGCCGAGCGGCGCGTTTCGCGCCGCGAGGCATCGTCTTTCCACTTGCAAAATCCTGAATTACGGAGGAGGTGAGATTCGAACTCACGGTACCCTTACGAGCACACCGCATTTCGAGTGCGGCCCATTCGACCACTCTGGCACTCCTCCCTTGGGTTGCTGTAGCTTTACGCGCAGGCACCCATCGGGTTGCCGTAGCTCTTCTTGACCCGCGTAGCTTTCCTTGACCTTCGTAGCTTTAGCGAAGTAGGTGCTTGTCCTTCCGTATCCTTTGGCGAATGAGGAGCGTAGTGGGTGGGGAAGGCAACCCTTGGGTTGTTGTATATACAATCCTAGCATTCTTTGCGTTTTCTTCAAAAAATAGTATGATCAATACATGTCAATAGAAAAAGAAAATCCTTTTGAAATGATGCGCCGCGCCGTGGATGCGGGGGAGGGAGAGATAAAAAATACACGGAAATATGACATGGAAGCGCAAGGTAAAAAGCCGGATGACAAAAGCGGCGGCTGGATAGACAGCCATGAGGGGAAACAAGAAAAATACGCAGATCAGTTTGAAGGAAAATTTGGACCGGATGCAAAAAAATAAGAGTCAGTGGATGAAAAAGATTTTTTTGCCAATTTTCCAATAAATGCTAGTATTTTTTTACCTTTTCAATTTTCTAAAAATTAGAAATTAGAAATTCCGCGTTCTGCGCAAGGCCCTATCGTCTAACGGTTAGGACATCGGCTTTTCAAGCCGGTAATCCGGGTTCGATTCCCGGTAGGGTCACCAATACAGAACTTAACGGCTTCCGCAAAATCGCTCCGCTTTCTTACTTCCGACCAATGTTTCTCTTGGTGAACTAATCATATCATTCGCTCGAATTTTACACGAGAAAAAAGGATAGCCAACGCGCCAAGCGCGTGGTAACTTGAAACTTAATCGTACGCTCCGATTAAACGCCACCGGCCGCCG
>Ga0209541_10003606_pt1 | contig 28250 bp, 29 predicted proteins | sample RifCSPlowO2_01_FD_184027 | JGI IMG/M metagenome (GOLD analysis project Ga0209541, IMG submission 184027) | Groundwater microbial communities from Rifle, Colorado - Rifle CSP2_plank lowO2_0.1 (SPAdes) (version 2) | ecosystem: Environmental > Aquatic > Deep subsurface > Groundwater | place... | reverse complement strand
TAGTAATAGTAGGTGAAGTATGCCGCGGATTGCGGGGTTTGACAATTAGCGCTTATAAATTGTACCCTGCTTCCGTCCAACAACGGAGGATGGTCATGACAAACATCAATTGGTTGCGGCTCGAAATGGAACCATATAAGCTCGGACTGTATCTGCTGGGTAAGATTTCGCAGTATGGTTTGAGGAGTTTCAATGCGCTTTACTGGTACGATTCGCAGGCGCTGCTTCACTTTTGGTATCAGCACTACACGAACCGTCCGCAGGGGCCGTGGACTGTTGAGATCGGACTGTTCACGGTGCCTGTCCGGATGGAGGTGGATGATCTCGAGCGCGCGTTGCGGGCCGAGAATTGCGGGCTCGCGAACGTTCACGAAATGCTACATGCATTGTGCAACGGAATGTTTGCAGCAGAGATCGCGGATTCGGTCGGCATCCATCTGGTGACGAATCGCAAGCGGAGGGACAACACTTTTGCGCCCGGCTTGGATGGTGGTGAGTCGTGATATTGGCACGTGGCCAATCTCACGCGACATCGCAACGCTTTTTCCGGCAAACGTGGTGCGCGGTTTGGTACCGCGCACGCATCTGGATTACAACCGTCCGGCGGCGTTGGCATTTGAACAGCAGCAGTTTGCCGCGTCGTACAGCGCGTATCACGGCATGGTATTTCAGCACTTGTGGCAGATGGCGCGTGCTGTTGGACCGGAAAATTTGCTTGTCCTGGACGTGCACAGTTTTCCGAACGAGCCGTACGGCATTTCGCGTGCAAATGAGTTTGATCTGATTCTTGGCACGAAGTATCGCGCCACGGTGCCGCACGGCGAACCGGATCGCGCGTTCGCGGCGTTCATGCAGGCGCGCGGATACGCGGTGCATTTGCCTGATGAAGAATCGGCACACGGTAACGGCCGGCAGCGCGAGCTGTTTGATGGCGGTTTCACCGTGCGCGACATTGCGTCGCGCCATCACGTGAATGCATTGCAAATTGAAATTCGCGCCGCAAAGTTTTGCACGCGTAATTCGGCGGTTGCGGGTACGCGGCTGTCTGCGGACATCGCCGCATTTCTGGCGGCGAATTACTGGAGGTGATGATTGACCGTTCAACAACGTGGTGCACTTCACCACACCGCCCCGTAGGGAAACCTTCGGGGCGCATTTTTACGTTTTTTCCCCAACCAACATCACGCGCTCACCAATTTTATATGCATACGGTTTCGCAATTCCTTACGCATCGCAACGGCAGAGGGCATTCACAATGATAATGCGATTTACGGAAATGTTGTTGCAATTTTTCGCCTTCATGAAAGTAATTTGTTTGTTGTGCGAATTGAAGATGCAACCATCGCACAAACAATGAATGCGATGTTTGAAATGGCATGGAAGAGTTCGGAAACCTTTATAAATTAAGGTGTTTAATGTAGTTTCGAATGCAAAATTTTCAACACCATGCGAAACGTACGTGCGGTGTGCGGATCTGTAATTACTGTTCCAAAAAATGGTTCTGCGAGTGTGATGAGTGCAAGATTATTGTCCCACAATAATAAATCAGTTGTGAGATCCGGTCCTTGTGTTGGTGGTAATGATGCGGCAAGATAGTGCGGGCCAATTTCGCGTGACATTTTTTGTACAGATTTTTGTGATGCATGCGAGGTGATGTCGTATTCGATAATTTCGCGACGGCGCATCTCTGCGGTCCATGATTCCATGAACTCCGGCATCAGTGCATATAAAGTTTCTGGCGAACCGAGCGTAAATAATTCTTTTGCATCAAGCGCACTCAAATAAATTTCCTGAATTTGTTTGAGACCGGAATAAAATTTGATGCGCGGCTTATTTTTTTCCGTGGTGTACAGCGAACGCAAGTCCGGGAGAATACGCGCAATGGTTTCGCGGCGCGACTCGAGCGCACGCAACAGCGCCGACGGATCGCTCGCGATATATGTTTTGCGGTCGCCGCGGCCGGCCTGCTCTTCGATAAGTCCAGCTTCCAATAATTCGCGCAGTACGTGATATGCGTTAGTGCGCAGCACGCCAGTGCCTTTGGCAATCTGTGCAGGTGAGGAAACACCATTTTCCAGCAAATATAAGTATATCTTGATTTCTGTTGATTTGAGGCCGAATTCTTTGAGGTGGCTGTTGATATCCATAGATGTGTCAATAAAAACTATATCATGTTTTACGCAAACTGTCAATATTTTGCTTAAATTATATCAAAATATGGTGCTAGTTATATTGACAAATTGGCAAAAATCAAGTATAGTGTTCAGTCACGCTGAAAAACCCGATGTGATCGGTTGATGGCGGGACGCACGATCATTCACAAGAGGATCCATGAAAAAGATCATTCTACTGCTCATACTTGTTTCGTGCAGCAGTCAATCGTCGGCAGAGCGCTACAGGGCAGTTGCGCAAAAGCTCGTCAGTGGTCAAGCAGTTCCAATGGAAGAATATCTGGATCTCCAAGCAGTATGCATGGCACCAGAAATTACGAGTCCGTTTGGTGGATCGCGTGTCATGTGCAATGCGGCAAATTTTCAAGTGACGATGGTTCGGCGGAAATAGTCACCTCCCTTTTTCGACTGATCACGCGTTGTGGTCATTCGAAAATCGGAACAGTTTCTCAATCACAGCGGAGTGTGCCATGAGTTTCTTCAAAAATCTGTGCGATGACATGAACAAGCGGAAGTTTCTGGCGGACAACCCGGTGCTCAAAGCCGCGCAGCTCAATGAGCTGTCGCCGGCGCGCATCGAGGAGATCGTCGGACAGTACGTGGGTCTGGTGACTATGATCACCAGCTACCTGTTCATGGGTAGTCACATGTTGAGCAAGATTCCGGCGGCGCGTGATGAGCTTGTCCGTAACATCGGCGAGGAGCGGGGCTCGTTGACCGGCGGATACACGCACCACGAGATCCTGAACCGTGAGCTGATGAAGCTCGGGGTCAAGGCAAATCTCACGGTGTGGGACGCTGGGACGCGGGACATTCTGGCGGCGCTCGGTCTCTTCGTCGGCGGAGGAAGCCAGTCCGAATACTTCGTCGCAGGGGTGATCTACGCACTTGAAGCCACTGCAACGCCGGAGCTCCAAGTCGTTGGTCGGATCCTCAACGAGTATGCGCGTATGCGCGGCCTCCCACAGCTCATCACCGATGAAGCGCTCGTTGGCCGTCACGTTGTACGGGCCGCGAGCGCCTCCGAGATGGATCTCAGCGATTTTTTTGGGATCCACATCGAGGCGTTTGAACCCGGGCACCGCGATCGGTTCGCGCAAGCGATTGCGTCGGAACCCAAAGTTGAGTGGAGCGACCGTGTGCAGTTCGCCACCGGATTCAGGTCGGTGCTCACGCTCATGGAACTGTGGTGGGAGCGCCTTGCGTTGCCAGCTGGCACAGACGTCGCGACCATTTCATAGAGTGAGGCGGTATTTGTTTCGTGCAACCCACGAAATGAGTACCGCTTATTTTTTACACACTCATTATCATCCGCGGAATCCTTACCCGTTGCCGCGCCGTTTCACCCTGTAGTAAATTTTGCTCTCGCGCCGTTGCGCGCGAACGTCCATCATTACCCAAAAATTGCGCGCCTGAAAAAGTTTTTTGCGAACCGCCCAAGTGCACGGTGTGTTTGCCAAATGCGGCGTCAAGCGCATCAATGGCCGCATACACGCGCTGCAATTTTTCCATGCGCACGGGCGATTCAAATAACGAAGATTGCACCGACGTGTCCGCGCTCAAGTCCGCCAGCACCACGCCGGTGGCGCGATACAACACGCCGCGCCGAAAAATTTCCTCAACGAGCGTGCGCACATGCGGCAACAAATCATGCGGAAAATTGGATGCGCGTGTAATTTTTGCCTCGGCCGCCGCATGCGAAAATTGTTGCGTGCGCAAGTACACCACCAGCCGCCGCGCCACCAACCCGTGCCGTCGCGCTTTGATGCAGGCGTTTTCCAAATTGCGCGTGAGCTGCGCCATCAAAAATTCCACGTCACCGGACGGCGGCGTAAATGTTTTTGTTTTTGAAATAGAAGCGTACGTTGATTTTTCTTCAGTCACCACCGGCCACACACAAACGCCGTTTAATTCGTGCCACATTTCTTGGTGCGGTTTGTTAAAATGCGCGACAACAAATTCAAATGGTCGCTCAATAAATTCAAGCGCTGTAAAAATGCCGAGCGAGCGCAGGTGCGCCGCAGTGTTTGGTCCAACGCCCCAAATTTTTTCAACGCCCAATGCGCTCAAATAGCCGCGAATGGCGCGGCCGGGCACGCTCGTAAACCCGTTTGGCTTTTGCCACTTGGACGCAATTTTCGCCAGCGATTTTGTGGGCGCCAAACCAACAGACACCGTAAAACCCAATTCCGCGTCAATCGCCGTTTTCATGGCGCGCGCAATTTCTTCATACCCCATGTGCAGCGGGCCACGTAAGCCGGTGATTTCGGCAAACCCTTCGTCAATACCGTATTCTTCAACCACAGACGTGAACCGCCGCATAATGGCGAACATGCGTTTGGAAAAGAGGGAATATGTTTCGTAATCGCTTGGCAAAATAACGGCGTCTGGGCACACACGCCGCACATCAGACAGCATCATCCCGCGCACCACGCCGCGCGCCTTTGCTTCATACGACAATGAAGACGCGATCCCACGTTCCCGCCCCGTAACCACTGGCCGGCCGCGCAACTCCGGATGCAGCGCCGTCTCGCAACTGGCGAAAAACGCATCGCCATCAATGTGCACGATGGCGCGCGGGAATGATTGGAGGTGCGGCGAGGTTTGCCAGAGGCCGATGGAGGTTAATGGCATATTGACGGATCAAGTTTAATGGTGATATTATTTTGTGTCGCACAAAAGCAATGGAGGGGGCGATGAAAACGATTGTAATAACGGTGTTTGGGTTTTGCGCCTATCAGGCGTTTACGTCCTACCTTGATCATTGGCATCTGCCGACCGAGCGATTGCGGGTCGCCATTGAGCAGCGGCTGGATAGAACGCGTTGGTGCAGTCCAGTCATCGTGGACCGTTCTGTTCCGGGTGTTGAGCCAGCGTGTGCTTTTTCCGAAGCGCGGCACGAGGTGCGTGTTCGCTACCGTAACCCGTACGAATATGATGGCGCCACCACACTGTTCGTATGTGCCACGTCGCACGGCGAGCCCCGAAAGATTCTGCTGCCCCACGAGGTGTGGTTGCCTGCAATGCGTGCTGAACCGGTTGCGCCAATGTGGGTGAGGCCGTAAAATACAGAAAGAATGGAGGTGAACCATGGAACCGTGTCCCTACCTTGCAGCCGTGATCACGGCCGACGACGACATTAAAGGAGGAGAACCGGGTTGGGATGACTGAACGAAGGACTGAACAAAGGGTCTGTGACGCACGCAAGAACGGCGCGCGTTGCGGATCCTTGTTAATTATATTTCCGTATTACACTCGTCACCACGCCAGCCACATTTAACTCATCACGCGGTCGAATATCTTGATATTTTTTATTTGCCGGACGTAAAATGACTTCGTCACCACGTTTCAAATAATATTTCATGGTCCAGTCATGATCAACCTCGGCAACCACAATTTCGCCGGGTTTTGGCGCACGGCCGCGCTCAACAATCACCATGTCGCCGGGCATGATGCCGGCGTCGATCATGGAGTCACCGGATACAGTGAGCATATAAGAGGCCTCGGGTCGCCGAATCAAAAACTGATCCAAACTCAACGTATCCACCAGCTCTTCTTCGGCAGGGGACGGAAAGCCTGCCTGCACCGTGCCCAACACGCGCAGGCCATATAATTTAGTTGTCGGAATGAGCCGGCCGCCATCGGTTTTGCCAACCAATCCCTCCTCGACGAATTTTTCTACATATTTATGCAGTGACCCCTTTGATTCCACACCATAGAGATCCGCCAATTCATCGTATGAAGGCAAACGATGAAATCGGCGATAGTACTTAATAAGCTCCTTTTTGCGTAGCTCAAATAAACTTTGAGTCATATAGGTTGTGGATAAGAACGACTGTTCTCTTAAAATGAGTATAGAGAACGCACGTTCTCCTTGTCAATGTGCAAAAACTGTGGATAAAAAAATCGAGACCCGACTGCTGGTGGGCAGAAGGGTCTCATGCGCAATGTGCGCCGGTTTTGTGGTCAGGCCTTGGCCCCCGGCGTTGCAGATGGCAGCGGGATTTCGGGCAACGTCATTTCCAGCGAGACCAGGAATCCCGTACACTCGTCGGAGCGGGGCTTTCCTGACAGATCAACCAGCTCACTGAGCAGAATCAAGGAATTGCGGCCTCCAATATTTTGGAGCGCTGCACAGAAGGTGCTGATGACTGCGGCAGTGAGCAAGACCGTGTCGTTTGACGCGGCGGAACCGAACGCCGCCTCCCACGCATCATCGATTCCAAATGTCGGTGGAAGTTCGCCGGGCGTGGCCGACCTCTTCTTGTTCGTCAACAGGTGCAGCTTTTCAACGCATCCCGTCTTTTCGATCGCGACCATCTGCAGTCCTTTCACTGCGAACAGCAAGAATGGCCGGCTGACGTCGTTGCGTTTGCTCCACATTGAGAACAGCACCAGCGCATAGGCCGCCGCATAGTCGTTGTCGAAGTACGCGCGGAAGAACAGAAGCCGCAGGCGGTGATCGACCACCGCAGGCGAGCAACCGCTCTGTAGCGCCTGTTCCCGTGCGGTTGCTGGCTTGCCATCCCACACCAGATCGTCGAAATCGTGCGGAAGTGGCATGTCTTGGTCAACAGTGATCGTGCTCATGATGAGTGTCTCCGAAGCGCGCAAGTTTGGCGCGCGCTCTTGAGAGAAACACTAGCAAACAAATCGTTAGCAGTCAATATTAAAAAACGCCATTGACACAAACACCAAAATACTGTTACGGTAGAAAGAGGGAGGCCTCCCTCCGAGTCAGTGGCGCGAATAACCAAAATCACTATGCAAGCAATCGAACTGATACGGCGGCAGCTTGCTGAATTTGAGGCAGCGCAGCCGGCGCAAGAACAAAACAAAGAAGAACGAGGAGTCTTTTGGGACTTACTGCTAAAAGCACATACAAAAGTGTTTAAATATCGCTTGAATCATGCGTGGTGGAAATTCTATAACGACGCAAACGAAGAGCGTGGAAATTTTTAAGTGACCAGACTCACGATCGAATCATTTTTTCGCGCATCCATTCCATCACCTTTCGATTCCGCAATGAATTCAAAATTGATTCTTGCACCTCCGGCGCATGCAGCCGCTTGATCGCGTCTTCGTTATTTTTATACGCTTCTTTAATCGCATTCAGTTCTTCTTCGAGCTCTGCTTTTGACGCGTCAATCGAATGTTCGGTCGCGAAGGTGTGCGTCACTAGCCCCATCTTCGCACGCTCGATCGCCTGATCAGTGAAGCCAGCCTCCAACTCCTCAGGCGTTTTTTTCATATCAGTCAAATACTGATCGGGTGAAATATTGTGGCGCTGCAAACTGTGCATTAAATCCTGCATTAATTTTTGTCGCTCAGCCGCAATTAAATTTTCCGGCAGTTCGCCAAATTCTGTTTTTTCAACCACTGTTTTTAACAGTTCAATGTCAGCCACCTCTTCAGCTTTGCGCTTGTGTTCATCAGCCAAATTGCGCGCAATATTTTCACGCAGTTCTGCAATTGATGCGACGCCCAATTTTTTTGCAAATTCTTCCGTCACTTCTGGCAACACGCGGCGCTCAATTTTTTTAACGCCGACTGTAAATCCGATATTTTTCCCCGCATACATTTTTTGGTAGTGATCTTTTGGAAACGGCAACTCAAATGACAGCTCATCACCCGCTCGCGTGCCCAACAATTTTTCCGTGAAGCCGGGAATATAGTACGGCTCGTTCATTTCAACAATGTGTCCACGCGCCTGTCCGCCTTCGAGCGGAACGGCGCCATCAAACAGATCCATATCAACGGTCACGCGCGATGACGCATCAGCTGCATCAGAAATTTCAACAGCCTCAGCGTGCATTTTTTGCAGATCCGCAACCATGCGGTCGATTTCAGAATCGCTGACCGGTTCATTTTTAACGGCAATGGAAATTTTTGAAACATCCGGTAACTTCACGGTTGGCACAACGGAAACAATTGCCTGAAACACCAGCTCGTTCTGTGGCGCCATTTTCTCAATTGAAATTTCAGGTGTTCCGACAGTGTGCAGCTGATGGCTGCGCACTGCCTCGACAAATGTTTCTCGCACAATCGCCTCAAGTGCTGTCTCGAGAATTTTCATGTCACCCACGCGCGCCGCAACTACGTCATACGGCGCGAGTCCGGGACGAAATCCGGGAAAATTGCTCTGCTCTGAAATCTGTTTTGCCGCGAGCACCAGATGCGGCTGCTGTTGCTCTGGCGCAACTGAAATCGTTAAAGCGATCTGCGATTTTGGAAGATTTTTGATGGTGACATTCATAGCGAATAAAAAAGGGAATCGTGCGCCGAAGTGTAGCACGCTAGTCGCTGTTTGACAAGATGTTCAATGTTCATCAGCGAAAAATGAGTGGCACCAGAATTATGCTGACGCCAAGCAACGCAATCACGGAAAAAATTTGTGTGGCACGAGTTGAATGATCTGTGTATTTTTCATGTCCGGCGATGAGTGCGATGATGAGGCCAACGATGAGCGCGCCCAACAACACGGTGCCATGATTTTTTCCAAATAGAACAATGAAGAGCGGCGGGACGCACAGCGCAATGAGTGTGCCGCGTTTCATTGAAAGAGTTGTGGTAAAAATTTTTTTCCACGCAACAATGCTGAGTAGCAAACCGGCGATTACATATGGATCACCAAGTTCAAACAACACCGACCGTCCGGCGAACGCAATGCTATTGATGAAAACAGTGAACAATACCACGAGAGTTAATCTGGTGATAGCGTCGCTGGACTCATCAGTCGCTTGACGAATGTGCGTCAGCGCAAACATGCTGATAAGCACAACACCAATGCCATAGGTGTTGCCGAACTCATAGCCGAGTAACACACACACGATCAGCGCAAGTGTGTGACGATGCGGGAGCGTCGAACGCTCGAGCGCGAGCAGTGTTGCGGCGCCGAGCGCCACACACAGCCACAATAATAACGGAGAAAAATCTGCCGCAATCCAAAAGGTGATCGGAAGCGCGAGCACAACAAACACACCGGCATCGAGCAAATCACGATGCGCAATAATCATCGGTTTTTTGAGCACAATAAATCGTGCGATTGGCGTCACCGCGATGGAAATCAGCACTAAAAAAAAGGGAAACTGAATTGCACGCGCAGAGCCAGAATATAAAAAAATTGCGAGCAGTGCGGCGCTGATGAGCGCGACAAAATACAGTGCAAAAAAGTGTGCGCGTGGGTCAGAATTCAGTCGGTTGGCGAGGCGAACAAACATACAGCAAAACAGCGGTTTAGTTGACGCAATTATGATAGCATAGTATGCTAAAAAGCACATTGTGAAGCGTCATTTGTTCAAAATATTGCTCGCATTCGTTCGGGCATTGGTTGTGGCCAAACGCCTGATTGTCTGGTTTGGCCAAACAGTGGCGCGTTTTTTTGCATGGATTTTGCGGCCAGCCATTCCACTCATCATCGCGCCGCTCTACCAAGTATTTCGTCGCTACTGGCGTCGCTACCTTGAATTGTCTCCAGACGCATGGGCGCGTCGCCGTTTTATTGCGACCAGTCGTCCGGCGGTAACCGCGTACACAATCGCGGCAATCTTTTTTTTAACGTGGAGCTCAGTCAACGCATCAGATCAGCCCGGTGTGGTGAGTGGTTCACACAGCGTTTTGTTAACCTACATTGTTACGGGCGGTGAGAGTGACTGGGTGCCGAGTGAGGATGATGAGTTTTCACAAGGAATTGTCGCAGAGCAAGTTCCAACAATCATGTATCGCGACGGTGGGGCTGTTGCATTCGTGTATCCGTTTAGTGGCGCTGTGGGGCGCGCACCGGCAACACCAGATGAACCACCAACACCAGAACAGCAACCACAAAAAGCGACATCGCCAATTCAAAAATATGCCGTGCAGCGCGGCGATACACTTGCGAAAATCGCGCGCAAATTTGGGATCAAAGTGGAAACTTTGTTGTGGGCAAATAATTTGAAGGCAACGTCGGTGTTGCGACAAGGCGATAGCATCACCATTCTCGCTGCAGACGGTGTGATTTATACGGTCAAAAGCGGCGGCACGGTTGCGGATGTTGCGAAAAAGTTTAATGTGGCGACGAAAACTGTCGCAAGTGCAAATAATTTGACGATTGGCGCGACGTTAAAAAAAGGACAGCAATTGATCGTGCCGGGTGTGCGACCGATCGAACAGCCGAAACCACCGGTTTCCGTTGCGCGTGTTGAAGCGCCGACACCGCAACAGCAAGAGACCGAGCAACAACAAACAGCAGCGCCTGATGCCGCGCCACCAGACGATCAGCTAGCACCAGAACCCGAACCAACACCACCGGCGCTTGAGGTTATCAAGCGCCCAACACTGCAGGCTGGTGAAAAAATGTTGTGGCCAACGAAACGACGCGCAATTACGCAATATTACAGCGCGCGCCACCAAGGGCTCGACATTGACGGCGACTACACGGATCCAATTTATGCAACTGACGATGGAACGGTTACGTTTTCTGGTTGGAATAACACCGGCTACGGCAACATGGTGCTGATCGACCACGGCAATGGCATCGTGAGTCGCTATGGTCACAGCAGTAAAGTGTATGTGCGCGTTGGCCAGCAAGTCACGCGTGGCGACATCATCGCCATGGTTGGCACCACGGGCCGCTCAACCGGAACGCACCTTCATTTTGAAGTCATGGTGAACGGACGTCGCGCAAACCCGTTTAAATATGTGCGGTAAATTTTTGTTATCTGTTTTGCGGCACTCGATATTGCAGCGCCTCGCTCACCTCTGCGACACCCACCACGTCATGCAGCGCAAGATCCGCAATCGTTCTGCTCACGCGCAGCAGTCGCGTGTAGCCGCGCGCTGACAGCCGCAATTGTTCCGCGGCGCGAATTGCAAATGTTTGCGCCTCATTCGAGATTCGTCGTTGCTCTGCGCGTGTGCGTGCAAATTCGCGCGCACGTAAAACGTGATCGCGCAGTGATGCAGACGACACTGTACTATTTTTTTCAGCATCGTTGAGCGAACCGAATTTTTTTAAATCAACGTGCTGCACATCGCAATACAAATCAATGCGATCAAGCAACGGGCCAGAAATTTTCTTTTGATACAACAGACGCTGTTGCGGCGTGCAGGTGCAATGGTGTGTTGGGTCGGTTGCGTATCCGCACCAACACGGATTTTGCGCGGCGATCAGGATGAATTCAGCCGGAAGCGTGACTGAATGTTCGCTGCGCGCCAGATGGATTGTGCCCGATTCAAGCGGCTGTCGCAATTGCTCAAGCACATTGCGTGCAAATTCAGGTAATTCATCGAGAAATAAAATACCGCGGTGGCTCAGTGTGATTTCGCCGGGGGTCACCGAGCCGCGGCTGTGCACGCTGCCAATTAATGCCGCCGCTGAGGCACTGTGATGCGGTGATCGAAACGGCGGCTCGTGAAGCGGCACATGTTCGGGAGCCACCAGACCAGCAGATGAATAGATTTCCGTGACTTCAACAGATTCATCGAGCGTGAGTTGCGGCAAAATTCCGGCACAGGCACGCGCCAACATTGTTTTGCCAGCGCCGGGCGGACCACACAAAACAACGTGGTGACCGCCTGTTGCAGCAATGAGCAACGCTCGTTTCGCAAACGAATTATCGATAATTTCTGCAAAATCAACTTCAGCCCGCCGATCATTAATCGTTTGAAGTCGCACATTGCTTTTTGTATGTGGCTGTAACATACGTGCGCCAGAAAAATGTGCAGTACAAGCGAGCAAGCTGCTAACCGGCAAAACAATGAGCCCCACAATAAGAGCAGCTTCATCAGCGTTTTCAACAGGAACAACGAGTGTACTTTTTCCAGCGCGCAACGCCGCGCGCGCTGCGGCGAGCACACCGCGCACTGGCCGCACCGAGCCATCGAGCGCCAATTCGCCGAGCACCACTACATCGTCAAGTCCGCGCAGCCGCAATTGTTTGTGCAACACCGCAAGCGCAATGGGCAAGTCATATGCAGTGCCTTCTTTGCGAACATCTGACGGCGCCAAATTAATCGTGATCCGAAAATTGTACGGATATTGAAATCCCGTTTGCTTAATTGCGGCGCGAATTCGTTCGCGTGCCTCTTGAATACGAGTGTCTGCAAGACCCACAATAGTGAATTGCGATAAACCTTGCGAAACATCTGCTTCGACCGTGATCAATTGCGCGCCGATTCCAACAAGCGCAGCACTATAAATTTTTGTAACCATACCCCCCTTACGTTATGATTATGAATGATGTTTTTTCGAAAAAATGAATGTGGCAAGACCGGCAATGACGAGAATGTCCGCAATGTTGATGATGCCGTTAATGAGCCGAATATAGTCGATCGTGTACCCGTATGTCAAGCGATCAAGTGCATTTGATAATGCGCCGACCAAAATTGCCGCGCCGGCGATCAAATGTGTGGTGCGGTGACTACTGCTGCTGTGACGAATCCACACAAACAATCCACACAGGAGCACCGCGGTTGCGGGCAGCACAATCCACAAAGGAATTGGCAAACCAAACGCAATGCCCGGATTGTGGAATTGTTCAAAGCCAAAATAACGCCAACCAATCGGCGAATTATCAAAGCGCGGCTGTTCAACGAGCATTTTGAGTGCACGGTCAACAATTCCGAGCAGCGCAACAGCGCCAAAACCACCCCACGTTTTGACGTTCAGTCTCACAGCTCTTGCGTGAGTGCCTTTTTGCATGCCACGCACGAGCTTGAAGTTGGTCGCGCGCGCAAACGCTGTTCATCAATCGGTTTTTGGCAATATTTGCAGACGCCGTACGTCCCTTTTTCAAAACGGGACATGGAATCAACAACATCGCGCATTTCAGAGTTAAGCGTGTCAACAAGCTGCAAATTCGCGTCATACGTTGCAACTTCCTCGGCGCTCTCGTCCTCGCCTTCGCCGTATGACGGGAAAGCTGTGCCAGATTCTTTATTGGTAAATTCAGCAAGCTGGTTTGTCAAGCGCGTCTTTTGCTCGTCAAGCGCCTTTTTGATGTCAGCGAGGAATTCTTTTGAGAGTGGTGAATTCATAGCCAAAAAAATCAGAATGAGTATTATTCAGTATAGGAACAAAAAAAAAGTCTGTCAACAAAACGCGCGATCAAAAAACCCTTTAAAAAGCACAAAGGCTCGGGCATCCACCCGAAAACAATGTTGATATTCGGTGGGCCGCGAGCCTAGATGCAAGACGGACACTACTTGAGGTGCACGTGTGAACGTGACCTCGAGGATGTCTACTTGCGGTTCGTTGTTTGTTCGCGCATCTAATCCTTCTGCGTGGTGTTATGTAACCCCATTTTTTGCGGGGTAGCACCGAATCGTGAGTGGGAACGTCTCTGACGAGATGCTCTACCAGTATTCACGCTCTTTTTCCGTGGAAAGAGAAGTGGGAACGATTTTAAAGTGACAAGGAGCTATTTTTTCGTAACCGCGAGGCAAGGAGCGATATGTGTTCGGTGGATGCGAGCCTCTAGAGCGTCTCTCGAACTCGAGACTCGAGCAAGCCAATCGATCACGAGATACACTATACCATAAAAAAAGTGTTTTGTCAAAGTTGGCCTACACATTGCGGATGCACTTTGCTTAAATTAGCGTTTTTTCCACAATTTAACACACTTTGTCCACAGGTTTATCAACAGTGTGTACGGTAGTATAGACAGGCGAGTTCTGAATTTCCTTGACGTTGTGAGTCATGTGGCGTTAAAATAGGATAAATTCCGATGTTTGCAGGTGTGCCAAAGGAGGGGTACACCCGCAAGTGTCGGATTTTTTTTGCGAAAATTTTGAAAAAGGGCTACACTTTGGTGCATGAAATTGGTTTTTCAATTTGGTTCGCATCCTTCATTGTCACGGGCAGAATTAGTCGCTCGATTTCCACAGATGGTCGGCGGTCGGTTGGTTGCCGAGCGTTTTTTTGTCGTGGATTCGAGCGAATCTCCGGCGTGGCTCATGCAACAGCTTGGCGGCGTGGTTAAAATTTTGGAAGTTATTGAAGGAATTACGGCGAAACCAGCTGAAATGGTTGCACATCTTGCGGATCACCTGATTTTGTCGTGCAGCGCGAAAAACAAGGTCACTTTTGGCGTCTCGATCGTGAATGCGGGTGAATTCAAGGGGTTGGGCATTGCATTGAAGCGTGAAATTCAGGCGCAAACTGATCGTCCGGTGCGTTCAGTCATCAGCCGCGACCCCGTGTTGTCAAGCGCCACAACGATACTTGAAAAATTATTGCCGCCTGACGGCGTTGACCTCACTGTGCTCAAAGACAGTTCTGAAGTTTTGGTGTGTCAAACCGTTGCGGTTCAGCCATTTGACGAATGGTCGTTCCGCGATTATGGTCGCCCAGGGCGTGATGCGAAGCGCGGAATGTTGCCACCGAAATTGGCGAAAATGATGTTGAATTTAGCGCTCGGCATTGGAACAGCGGAAGCGTCAACGGTGTATGATCCGTTTTGCGGATCTGGCACAGCGCTGACCGAGGCGGCTTTGCTTGGCTTCGCGCGCGTGTACGGCTCAGACATTTTGAAACAAGCCGTTGACGACAGTCGCGCGTCGCTCGCGTGGGCAGGCAAACAATTTGATCTTACGGGAACGACGAGCGAAGTTTTTAAGCATGACGCAACGGATCGGCCGCAGCATTTGAAGCCGGCGAGCGTTGATTGCGTGGTGAGTGAGCCATTTTTGGGGCGCCCGCTGAAAAAAGGTGAGCAGCTCACTCCAGTGGAAATGCACGAGCTGGTCGTGTTGTATCAACAGGCGCTGTGCGCACTGGAGCCAGTGGTCACACCGACGGGGTGCGTGGTGTTGTCACTGCCATTCCAAGTTGCGCCGCGCACATTGCTGCCATTAAACGAAATCTTGGAAGGAACGGGTTTCGTCATTGATCCATTGCTGCCAGATCAAAAAACGCTTCTGTATATGCGTTCAGATCAGCGGATCGGTCGGCAGATTGTGCGGCTCGTTAAAAATTGATAAAATAGTGAGCAAAGTAAAAAAATATGGAAAATAGTTCATCAGTTTCAAAAATTGCGATCGTAATCGTTGTCGTCGGTGTTTTGATCGCGGCGTTTTTTGGGTATCGGTATGTTTCGGGTGGCGACGTCGTTGATGTGACGATGCGCGTCAAAAAAATGACGTGGCGCTGGGATCCGGACAATGTGGTGGTGCCGGCAAACAAAAAGATTCGCATTCATATTTTTAATGAAGACGATTTTTTGCACGGATTTGGTGTGGCAGCGCTCGGCATTGATGCTGAAACACCACCACTCAAAGAAACCGTGGTTACATTGCCACCAATGCAGCCCGGGGAATATCCATTTCATTGCTCGGTGATTTGTGGCGAGGGTCATGCGACGCAGGAGGGGAAGATTGTGGTGCAATAGCAGCCCAGTTTGACAAAAAACCACCCCAATGCTATAGTCAAACCCACTTTAATTCCCCCGAACCGGCCAAAAGCCACACGTTCGGCCGCAGCTGCTGACACTCGCGTTGGCACGCCGCGGAAATTATCATGCGAGGTATATGTTAGATAAAAATAAGAAACAGAAAATCATTGCCAAATTCCGCACGCACGCAGGTGACACAGGGTCGCCGGAAGTGCAGATCGCTATTTTGACAGCAGAAATCGAAGAACTCATCGATCATTTGAAGTCGCATCGCAAAGACCACTCATCGCGCCGCGGTTTGCTCCGCAAAGTTGGTGAGCGACGTCGCTTGCTGCGTTTTCTCCAGCGCGAGAATCCGCAAAGCTTTGAAAAACTTGTGAAAGCCTTAAATTTGAAGGCTGCAAAACAGTTCGCTGAGCTCGATAAAGCCGAAGAAGTAGTTGATGTCGTGGAAGAGGCGGCGTAAATCACGCTAACTTTTTTACTCATGTCACGAAAATCAGATACGCCGGAAATTCCGGTGCAAATTCATTACACCGCGCAACGCGTTGGTGTGTTCATTGATGTCCAGAACATGTACTACAGCGCCAAAAATTTGTTTGGCGCAAAGGTCAACTTCATTAACGTCGTCAAAGGTGCGATTCGCGACCGCGAATTGGTGCGCGCGATTGCGTATGTTGTTGAAACGCCACAGCAACACGAAGTTCGGTTTCTCGACGCACTGCGTTTGCAAGGAATCGAATTAAAAGAGCGCGACTTGCAGGTATTTTCAAGCGGCGTGAAAAAAGCTGACTGGGATGTGGGGATCACGGTCGACGCAATTCGCATGAGCGACAAGCTCGACGTTGTTGTGTTGGTTTCCGGCGATGGCGACTACATTCCGCTGGTGGAATATCTCCAAGGCAAGGGATGCAAAGTTGAAGTCATGGCATTTCGCAACACCTCATCAAGTCGGCTCGTTGAATGTGTCGATCAATTTATCGATCTTGCCGATGACAGCGCATCATATTTAATAAAAAATGGTGGCACTGGCAGCGCTGGCGGTGGGCACAGCCACGCGCAGCACGCACCAGCATCTGATGATGTCATTGCGCTTGAACCAGAGAATGATGCAGCAGTAGCGTACATTGAGCCGCGAGAATCTGGTCGCAACGTGCAGCAGAAAAAAACAATGAATGGCAATGGCGGTGGAGGCGGCCAGCGCAGAATGAAACGAACAATCATGTAATAATCAGCGGTCGCGCCGTGGGGTGCGTAACGCTTAACAAAAAATATGTCACAGCAATTTAGCACGCAATGGGGAGGCCGCACGTTAACGATTGAAGTTGGAAAATTCGCACCGCAAGCCGGCGGCTCATGCACGGTTCGCTACGGTGATACAGTGGTGATGGGCACCGCAACCATGAGCGACCGCACGCGCGACGGCATTGATTACTTTCCTTTGAGCGTTGATTTTGACGAAAAATTATACGCAGCCGGTATCATCAAGGGCTCACGTTTCATTAAACGCGAAGGCCGGCCGTCGGACGAAGCAGTTTTGACTGGTCGTATGGTTGATCGTGGCATTCGTCCACTGTTTAATGATTCAATGCGCAATGAAGTGCAGGTGGTCACGACTGTTTTGTCATATGACAATGAGAATGATCATGACGCGTTGTGTGTGATTGCAGCGTCATGCGCACTGACAATTTCAGACGTGCCATGGAAGGGTCCTGTTGCCGGAATTCGTGTTGGTCAAATCGAAGGCGAGTGGGTGATTAACCCGACGGTTGAAGCGCAATCAAAATCTGTGATCGATTTAATCGTGACAGGCACCACAGAAAAAATTACACAAATTGAAGCAGGCGCAAAAGAAGTTCCGGAAGATGTGTTTATCGAAGCCATGGATTTCAGTCGCAAACATTTGCGTGAGCCACTTAAATTAATTGAAGAAGTGCGCGCTGCTGTTGGCAAAGAAAAACGAGTGATGGCCGCGAGCGCGGCCGCAGCAGAATTGCCTGAAGGTGAAATCACTGATACGGCAATTTTGGAACTCGCACACGCGTTTGTTGCAAAACACTCGGCAGAAGTTTTTTATGACTCACCGAAACGAAGCAAAGCAGAGCGCATGGCTGCATTCGGCACGATGAAAGATTTGCTCGACGCATATTTCACGCGCGAAAACATTTCAAAAGATCGCCGCAAAATTGCGTTCAACAAATTGAAACAAATTGTCGAGGAATTTATTACTGAAGAAGTGATTGAGCGCGGCAGACGCGTTGACGGGCGCGGGTTGCGGGAAATTCGTTCGCTCGCTGCAGAAGTTGCGGCGCTCCCGCGCACACACGGCACCGGTTTTTTTCAGCGCGGCGAAACACATGTGTTGTCAATCGTGACGCTCGGCTCGCCGGGTGACGAACAAATTTTGCAAGGTATCGAAGGCGAAAGCAAAAAACGATACATGCACCACTACAATTTTCCGGCATATTCGGTTGGAGAAACTGGTTTGAATCGCGGACCGGGACGGCGTGAAATCGGACACGGCGCGCTTGCAGAAAAAGCATTGATTCCAGTTTTGCCGCCCAAAGAATTGTTTCCGTACACCATTCGCGTGGTGTCAGAAGTCATGTCGTCAAACGGTTCGTCATCAATGGGTTCGACGTGTGGTTCGACACTTGCATTGATGGACGCAGGTGTGCCAATCACGTCGCCGGTTGCGGGTATTGCAATGGGTTTGGCGTCAAACAAAGCGGGCAAATATGTGATTTTAACAGATTTGCAAGATTTGGAAGACGGTCCGGGCGGCATGGATTTCAAAATTGCCGGCACGCGTACGGGCATCACCGCAATTCAGATGGATACGAAGACCGATGGCTTGACCGCGGACATTATTCGCGAAACATTTGCGCAGGCTCGTGAGGCACGCATGCAAATTTTGGACGTGATTCATGAATGTTTGCCAGCGCCACGGCCGGATTTATCGCCATACGCGCCAAAGATCATCACGTTCATGATTCCGGTTGATAAGATTCGTGAAGTGATTGGTCCGGGCGGCAAGGTGATTAATGAAATTATCGACAAGTGCGGGGTGAAAATTGATATTGAACAGACTGGCCAAGTTTCAGTGACTGCGCCGCCGGGTGCAGATCTCGACAAGGCAGTTGATTGGATTAAAAACATCGTGCGTGTTGTCGCAGCTGGCGAAATTTTCGAAGATGGCGTGGTGACTCGTGTTGAGGACTACGGTATGTTTGTTGAAGTGCTGCCAAAGCAGGAAGGATTGGTGCACGTTTCCGAAATGTCATGGCAGCGTGTTGAATCGCCGCATGATTTGTTCAAAATTGGCGACCGTGTCAAAGTGGTGGTCAAAGAAATCGACGAACAAAACCGTATTTCATTGTCAATCAAGCGCATGACTGAGCCGCCAGCAGATTATCAGGAGCGTCCGCCACGAGAGCGCGATGACCGATCGGGACATGGTGGTGGCGCCGGTGGTGGAGGATTTCGAGGACGCAGTGGGGGCGGAGGCCGACCGCATGGAGGCGGTGGCGATCGTGGGCCGCGCAGACCGAGATTCTAGCTTGACAGCGTGCGACGTGCACGTTATAGTCGCATTACTATGAACACACAAAAGGGGGTCGCACTAATTTCACTGCCAAGCGCAAACATCACTGCAGTTTTTAGACGTCTTCGAAAAGAGTGGAAGTTATTTTGGTTGCTGCGTGGAATAGCGCAGTCAGAGTGGGAATTTGAACACGGGCTTTGTAAGGAGTGGAAGCGGGGCGAAACGGTGAAGGAAATTCTCAATAAATAATACAGTGTATGGAGGGAAAGGAGGGGTGGAAAATTTATTTTTCTTCGCATTATGCGCGGCAGCTTAAGCGCCTGCCGATCGCCATGTGCGAATAGGTGCGTATACGCGTCGAAATATTTCGTTATGATCCGTTTCATGAAAAGCTGCACACGCACAAACTAGATGGAAAATTCATAGGGAGACTTGCCTTTTCAGTCACGCATAATTACCGAATAATTTTTCGATTCACGGATTCGAGCACTGTTATTTTCGAGTCCATCGGAACGCATGATGAGGTGTATTAAAAATTTCGTGTTATACTGTCACCACATTTATTCACCACATATGAACATCATTGCAAAAAGCACTACGCTTGCGCAGCAGGACAATCCGTTCGCGAGACAAGAAGAAGCGCAGCTGCAATTGATTGCAGCGCCTCGAGGACTCGGGTCATCTGGTTCAGTGAGCGCGGCGATTGTGAGTGTATTGACACTCCTGATCATTCTTGGTGTGTTTGTCGTTGCGCCAATCATCTTTTTTCGTCGGTTGCGGCAGCGGGCATTGCGCGATCATTCAGCAAAAAAACTTTATGCATGGTACTGCGCGCTGATATCCCCCTGTTTGTTAGTGCTCAATCTGGTGTTATACGCAGTGGTTGGTTTTGTGGCGAGCGGGTTTGACGTTGGTGGTTTGAGTGAGGCAGTGTTTCGAATCGTGAACATGTTGCAAACCATTTTTGGAATTATATACATGATTTTGGTTCCGGTCGGCGTTGTTGCTGCGCTGGTGATCGCGACTGGCGGCGAGCAAAAGAAAGCTTGAACGATCGGGGCGTGCGGGGTACAATGGCCGCATGTTAGAAACCATCAAATCCTTGATTGCACCGCCAAAAGTTTTGGCAATGGTTGGTGTTATTGTTTTGTCTGCCGCGCTGTCGGGCACGGCGTTTTTTGTAAGCGAGCAACCTATTGCTGGAGTTGCCGCGGAGGAACAGATTGAGATTGTTGCTAATACTGAGACGACGCCAGCCGGTTTTGAACCGGAAACAGTGCCAGAAACACTATCAATGATAGTGGTCGGCGATATTATGCTTGATCGCAACGTGTTTAATGCGACGAAGCGAAACGGCGGAAATTTTGAGCACCCTTTTTTGCTCATGGCGCCGGAATTGGCGCGCTATGATTTGCGCGTCGCAAATTTGGAAGGGCCAATCACCACAACGCCGTTCAACATGAAGCGCGCGCAGACAATGTCATTCACATTTGATCCAAAATTTGTGGAGCCACTCGCGAAACATTTTGACATCGTATCACTTGCAAATAATCACACGCACAATTTTGCGGAAAAGGGTCTGGTTTCGACGAAAAAATATTTGAGCGACGCGGGCGTTGAATTTTTTGGTGATCCACTGAATCGTGCGGGCTACACAGGGCGCGTATTTGAACGCAATGGATTTAAGATTGCGCTTATTGGCTATCACGCATTTGGCACGCCGGAAAAAGTTGGTATTCCGGTCGTAGAAAAAGCGATTCGCGAGCTGAAAAAACAATCTGATTATGTGATTGTGATGCCGCATTGGGGACCGGAATATCAGTCGCGTGGGTCTGCATCACAAGTTGTTGCTGGACATCGATTTATTGACGCCGGCGCTAACGCGGTGATTGGCGGACATCCGCATGTGGTGCAAAATGTGGAAGAGTATAAAGGACGAAAGATTTTTTATTCGCTCGGCAATTTTATTTTTGATCAGTATTTTTCAAAAGAAACTATGGAAGGAATGATGGTTGCTATCGAATTCACGCGTGCCGCTGATGAAAAAATCAGCACAGAATTTAAAACAATTCCGTACAAAATTAATACAGAGAGTCAACCCTTTATACCATAACAAAAAATCCCTCGCCGAAAGCGAGAGATTCTATGTTGCGGGAGTCGGATTTGCCTTCCTCACGAACCATGTCGTTCGTCAGGGCCTGCCAGCCCGCCACGCATCCTGCGTGCACTCGGATGCGCGGGCTGGCTTCAAATCCTCCTTGCACCAACAATAAAAATCCCCCCACACGAGGTGGGAGGATTTTTATTGCGGGAGTCGGATTTGAACCGACGACCTCCAGGTTATGGGCCTGGCGAGCTGCCTGGCTGCTCTATCCCGCGTGCGTAGGATACGCCGCGCGTGATTTTTTGTCAAGGCAGCTCATGCGCGATTTTTCATTTCCGCACCCACGTTTGCGCCGGGCTCGTTGTGCTTCCTGATGTTCCGGTAGTGAGTGTTACCACTTCCAATGTGTTTACGTCCTTGACGGTCAGGAACGTTGCTGAATTAATCTCTGTTGCGGTGAACGAATATTTTCCCGATGGGTTTTTTGTCAGTTTAAATTCGTCGCCTGATGCTTTGCCACCAACAACCAATTCGACCGTGCCGGCAGTGAATGAAATTTTGTGGCACAACTTGGGCGCTTTGTCCCAACAGTAGGTGCCGTCCGTTGGGCCTGCGGTCGCCGCGGGCGCGGATGCCGGTGAAGGCGCGGCCTGCTGCGCCTCGACCTCTTTTGTTTTTGCGATTAACGCGTCGCGTTTTGCCTGCTCGGCAGAAATTTCTGCTGATGATGAGCAGCCGGCGCCAATGAATAATATAGATGATGCGAGCACAAGTGCGATAGTAGTTTGTTTCATAGTGCGGACAGTATAAAACGGGTGAGAGAAAATTGCCACTCGCCGCGGGACATTTTTCCCTCGGTCGATTATTTTTTTACGCACACTTCACACACCTGCACCCCACTTCCTTGATGAACCCATCGAAATATTCTTCGCCATAGTCATAGGTGAGTTCGTCGCCGGCCTTGATTTTTTTGATGGAAAAAATGTACACGCGATTTCCGACGGTTCGGCTTTCGCAATTCGGGCGGCAGCTGTGATTAATGTACCGTGCGATATTTTTTCGCGTGCCACCGGCAATATGTTTTCCGTTTTCCAAATCAAATAAATATTTCCCCAAAATTTTTTCTGCGCGCGCATCGCTCACCAGCTTCCCCCAATATTCAATCACAAAACGATTTTTTGGAATCGCCTCTTCTGCATACAATCCGATGCCAGCCGCAGATTTACGGGTGCGCAATTTGAATTGTGGTGGTCGGTGTGGGCGCGCCATATTGTAGGATTCGCAGTATAAACCACAAGAAAGTTTTGTTCAAGGCAATTTGCTATACTATGCGGTATGAATCAGGAAAAAGCCGCTACAGCTCAAAATATTGAGCTGGATTATCAGAAATTTTTTGTTTGGCTGAAAGACAAATATGGTGCGGATCGCGTCTATTATTTTGTTGGGTTCATGCAAAAGTTTCAGGAACGGTATGATTTTTTAACAGAGGTTGGATACACGCTGGTATTTAAAGAAGTTGTTTACAGCGGAGGAAAAGCAAAAGGCAATTGTGACGCAGATTTAGTAGTGCATGTGATGCGTGATTATTATGAGGGTATATGCAAAAAAGCCGTTATTGTTTCAAGTGACGGTGATTATGCTGTTCTGGTAAAATTTTTGTCAGAGCGCGGTGCGTTGCAAACAGTAATTTCACCAGCAGCACCAGATAAGTGTTCAATATTGTTAAAACGCCTTAAGATATCAATGACGTTTTTAAACCGTATCGCAGAGCACTTTGATAAAAATAAAAAAGCCCCGATTCAGGACGGAACCTGAACAGGGTCTTTTTTGTGGTGAAATAAATATATCATGAACGAAGATTTTGTGTCAAATTTTTACGCCCCCACCTTAAAATAACACACGTCCCCGTCCTTCACGACGTATTCTTTTCCTTCCGTGCGCATGGCACCTTTTTCGCGCGCGCCGGGCCAGCCGCCTAAGTCAACAAATTCGCGCCAGCCAACAACTTCGGCGCGGATGAAACTTTTTTCAAAGTCCGTGTGAATGACGCCGGCCGCTTGGGGCGCTCGCGCACCTGTGTGCACGGTCCACGCACGTGTTTCCATTTCGCCGCTCGTGAAAAAGGTGGACAGGCCGAGTAATTTGTATGCGGCAACAATCACGCGGTCAAGGCCAGATTCAGTCATGCCTAAATCAGCCATCATCACGCGCGCATCATCGGCGGGCAAGTCCGCCAATTCGGCTTCAATTTTTGCGCTGATAGAAATTTCGTTGGGCGAATGCAGATGTGCGTCGGCCGCGACAAATCCTTCATCAACATTGCGAATATATAAAATTGGTTTTGCGGTTAAAAGCGAAAGTTCGCGCAGCCACGGCGCTTCTTCGTCCGACGTTTCAACATCGCGTGCCGCCGCGCCGCGTTCAAGCGCACTTTTCACACGTTCCAAAAATGTAACATGCGCCCCAACTTCTTTTGTTGCGCCGGACTTCATCATTTTGCGCACGTTGTCCAAGCGCTTATCAACAGTTTGCAAATCCGCCAGCGCCAATTCCAAATTAATGACGTCGCGGTCGCGCGCCGGATCAACGGAATCGTGGACGTGAATGATGTTGCGGTCTGTGAATTCGCGCACCACCTGTGCAATGGCGTCGCACTCGCGGATGTGCGCCAGAAACTGGTTGCCCAAACCTTCGCCAGTTGACGCGCCCGCAACCAACCCTGCGATATCTACAAATTCAATGGTCGCCGGCACAATCCGCGCCGCGTTTGACACAGCCGCCAAAGGTGCCAACCGTGGATCCGGAACTTCAACAATTCCAACAGATGGATCAATCGTGGCGAACGGATAATTCGCAATCAATGTTTGTTTTTTGGTGAGCGCCTTGAACAGTGTTGATTTGCCGACGTTGGGGAGGCCGACGATGCCGATTTGTAATCCCATAGTGGGGAGAGTGTAGCAGGGAAATTGGTTTTTGACAATGCTGTGCGCTTGTCAATCTGAACGAAACGCCGTCTGCCCGCGTGAGAGTTCTCTGCTACCCTCCCAGCACAGCGGAAAAATAACGTTGCGAAAAAAATGTGCAATGTCTTCATTTTGAATTATGGTACAGGTTACCTTCCCTTCGGTAAAAGATTGGATCGCAAGCACATCATTCCATAAAAAGAATCCAGAATTCCAGCGCGCGATACCTGGTAAAAATTTAATTTTCATATTAAATGATTCAGCTCTGGAATAAATCTGTTTGCCAAATTCAGCATTCGGAAAAATAAGCCGCGTGTGAATACCAAGTTTTGCGCGTCTCTCATAATAATTTTCCAGATATTTTTTGTTCAAAAGATCGGCAAAAATATCAACATACGTAAAAACAAGCACCTCTGATTTTGCCTCCAAACTTTCTTCGAGCATGTGTTTCAATCCGGTAATACCTTCATAAAATTTTACAGCCGGTGTACTTGCGTCAATTTTTTTAATACCCTGAAGCCATTGCACCGCAGCCGCAAGAGACGGCTCGATATTGCCAATCTCATTTTTTTCCTGCTGCAACATCTTTTGAAAAATAGTTGGGTCTGCGGCTGCAACGATGCGGCGCTTACCCTTTCTGCTTTCGAACATTAGTTTTTTTTCAATGAGCCGTTCAATGGCACTATGTACGGTAATTCGATTTTCATGAAATGAGTGCGCGTATTGCTGAATAGTTCCGGGACCAAATGAAAGCGCTTTTAAATAAACTTTGATATCGCGTGTGGTGCAACCAAAGTGCTTCAGAATTTGATTTAATTCTTCAGTGGAGTATTTCATAGTAATTGTAGATATAAAATCTACATTTTTTAATATCAAAATAATACCATATTTAACAAATAAAATGCAAATTTTAGTTTAAATTGTCTATAGATTGTCATATTCTGGTTGACATTTTAATAATTTTGTTGTATCGTTTGGTTTACTATGACATTCATCAAAAATGAAATTAAACCCACTCAACTTATTACTAATCTTGTTCCACTGGATTTTTTGAATCGTGGAGAGGTGCTGGCTGATGTTGAAAAAATTCTTGCACACGGTGAAATGCAACAAAAGTTGGAGAGCTTACTCCCGCGGAGTATCGTGCAAACAGAATTTAATCTGAATGGACTTCTTAATTTACATTTTTCATCTGCAGCAGAAAGTATTGCGGCTGCTCAAATTTTGGAGAGTATTGCGGAGGCACGGTGGGCGGCGGGTGCGCATGAAATGCATTGTAAAATTGATTTGGAAATGATTAACAGTTTTTTTGCGACTGCCGAGGATGTGAATTATGAATTCATGCCAACAAAACTTGAACGAAATTGTGTTCAAGGTGGGGTAGTGCGCTTGCTGATTGGATTTCCGCAAGGTGCAGAAGAGCAAGACAGGGCGCACACCCATCCGGGCGGCCGAATTGTGGTTGCAATTAAGCAGGATGGAGAATTTCAAACCCCGGTGAAAGGCCGTGCGCGTAAATTATCACACGGCAGTGCCATCATAATGCCAGCCCGTGCAGTGCACAATTTTTCATCCGTTGGTCAGCGGGGCGCATCTGTTCCCGAAGGCCTTACCGTAAATGATATTTTATCCGGCACAGTTCCGGGTACGGTTTTTCTTTCTTTTCATATTGGTTTTGTCAATATTGATTCTCCTGATGCGTTAATGTATGTGTCACCGTAGCTGTTATTTTTTTCGGCTTACGTAAAACACGACAACACCGATGAGAATGATGAGACAACTGGTAACGCCGAGCCATGCGCGCCAGCCGTCAACAGAAATTCCGTCAACCCACGGTTTCGCAAAGACGTAGTAAATTGCGAGCGCATTGAACACAACGCCAACCGCACAGGTAAGCCACAAGCCAACTCGTCCGCCGGGAATTTTCCACACAGTAGCGGCGCGTTCTGCATACAATGATTGCAAGGATTTTCGTGCTCGCAGCAAGCCAAGATAGATATAGAATAACGATGCGCACCATACCGCAACTAATCCCGCAAGATACAAATTAAATGTAACAGCGGACGTGGTTTGCGTTGCAAATACAAGAATAACCATGGTTGCAACTGCTGCCTGTACCAATAGTGCAGGCCATGGCGATTTATTTTTTTCCGACACAGTTCCCATGACGCTCGGCGCGCGTTTTTCGATTCCACCAATAAATAACAAGCGTGAGTATGCGTTCATTGTTGATGTTGCTTGGGCAAACACAGCAAAGCAAATTCCAATAGAAACAATTGTGCCAGCGATTGGCGACAGTGTAGTCACGGCACGGGCAAGCCCCGTTGTTGCATCAACGGCTGATGCGTCAGTGGTGAGCAAGATCCCAATAATGCCAATGATATATCCGACGAGTAGCGTAGCTGTTCCCCATAGGAACATGGTTCGTGCAGTTTTTTTGTGTTCAGAAAATTCCGCGCCCATGTTGAACGGCACTTCTGCACCAAGTAGCCACAACACGGCCGCAGAAAAAAGCGCGCCATGTTTTGAGAGATCAAATGAATAAATGTCAGAAGTAATTGGCGTTGCAGCGCCGCCAACATGCATGAGTCCAGCAATGAGAGCGGTGACAGCCGTTCCCATTGCAACAAAGAACATGATATTTACAACGGTCAGCGAAATACGGAGGCGAAGTGTACAAACTCCAAACAGTACCCACACAAAAACAATTTGTGCGGCAACTTGAGCGAATAAACTCCACTCCTGACCAAGTGCATATTGTAGGTGTGCAATGATGACGGAGGCATCAAGCGGTACGAGCAAGAAGATCGGCACCCACGATAACCATCCTGCAATGAAGCCATGGATTGCACCAAATGTTTTATGAGTCCAAACATAAATGCCGCCTTCGCTCGGGAAAAGTGTTCCAAGTTCAAATGCGCCGAGCATACAAGGGATCAGAAACGTGATTGTGGCAAGCAGCAGCATCGGAATACCCGCCCATCCATGCGACGTCATTTGCGCCGCACCATAGGATCCAAAAATAATGGCAAAATAAATGGTCACCAAATCAAAGCGCTTGAGAATGCGTGGCAAGATTTTTGGTGGCTCACTTTCGGCAAGCATTACGTCTGTTTGTTGTAGTGGTAGGTCCATAGTGGACGAAGATTTTGTGCCACTATATAGAATTTGACAAAATATTCAATTTTTTGATATATTAAGCACCATTATTAAACTAATGGTTTAAATTATGCTCACCTTTCCAACCCAAGGACTCGGTGAATCAATTGTTCGTGAGCTCAAACAAGGGCAACTTGAGAATGGTGAATTAATTAATCGATTACAGCAAAAAAATCCACGACTTACGTTGCAGGGTATCTATAAAGCGCTTCGTGCGTTACGCGCCAGCGGTATTGTGTTTATGGAGCGTAAACAAACCATGCTCAATATTCGATGGTTGCAAGAACTGGATTCGTTTACTTCGTTGGCAGAGCACGCATACCGAGATCCACGGGCTGGATCCGGACATTTTTTGCAGCTGCAAGATGGTGACCGAATCACATATTCATTTAAGAATGCGGTACAAGTCGATGCTTTTTGGAATCATGTGTTATATATTTTGTTTGAAGCGCTTCCATCACTCGATCGGTGGTATGCGTACGCGTCGCATTGTTGGTGGTTGCTCGGAAGACGTGAAGAAGAATTGGTATTGCGCGATTTTATGACATCGCGTGGAATTAAATATTTGTTTACCGTCGGTCATCACACCCCGCTTGATCGTGCGATTGCAAAAGATTTTGATAATACCATGTCGCAATACCACATGCGCGATGAGCCGCTGTTTCGCGGACGGGCAAATTTTTTAGGAATTGTATTAAATGTGATTGGCGATTTTGTGATTGAAGCACAGTATGATAAACGCACCACAGAGCGACTCGAAAAATTTTATGCCGAACATTCAAACGCAGATACAGAAACAATTGCCGCACTTGAACAACTGGTAGCGCTGCCTGCAAAAATTAAATTTTCAATTACACGGAGCCGCGTAAAAGCTGAAAAAATTACACGTAGTTTCACAAAAAATTTTCATGTTAAATCGGGTAGTGGGTATCGATAAAG
>Ga0209541_10003605_pt1 | contig 28252 bp, 28 predicted proteins | sample RifCSPlowO2_01_FD_184027 | JGI IMG/M metagenome (GOLD analysis project Ga0209541, IMG submission 184027) | Groundwater microbial communities from Rifle, Colorado - Rifle CSP2_plank lowO2_0.1 (SPAdes) (version 2) | ecosystem: Environmental > Aquatic > Deep subsurface > Groundwater | place... | reverse complement strand
TAATATTTTTACTGACATATAATTTTCTCTTCTATTTATCTTGGACTTCTAACGGGGCAGGTCGCGGTCGTACCGCCCCCTGCCTGATTATCATTAAAATTTTTTAGACCCTTTAACATCAACTATTTTATTACACCGTGACCGCAGCCTCTAACGGGATTTATTTTTCTACCATACCACAAGAATCAATTTCCCTCAAGGAGCCCCTCTGGAGACTACATGCGCAATAACTTTTGAAATACTTCTCCGTCTTTCCATGGACCGATCAGGGCAAGATTGAGATGTTTTTGAACAAAAATTTTCTTTGCGACGCGCTGAATATCCTGCGCAGTAACCGCACGCATACGCTTAATCAGCTCGGCGGGAGTCAGGAGCTTCTTGCGGAGTATCTCCTGAAATCCGTAAAACTCCGCGATTGAATCCGAGGATTCGAGTCCGAGCACCAGACGCCCCGCGAGCATGTCTTTCACTTTTTTGAGCTCACTCTCCTCTACCAATGTTGTCGTCAGATGTTTGAACTCGTTCAATATTGCCGTCACCGCCTCCCCTGCACGTTCGTTGACCACACCGGCAGACGCCGAAAATATCCCATGGTCGGTAAAGGATTCGTTGGAAGCATTCACGTAGTAGCCAAGACCCATTTCCGTGCGGACCTTCTGAAACAGGCGTGAACTCATTCCCGCACCCAAGACCGCCGCGAGCACACCCAACACAGGATAATCTTTGTGGTCGAGTGGAAAACTCCGCACGCCGAGCACGAGGTGCGTTTGATCGGACTTTTTATACTGACAAAGTGCGGCGGGTTTTGTTTGTGTATCCTTCACCTTACGTTTATCGGTCTTTGGCGCTTTTGCGAGTCCGCCAAATTGCGCTCTCAACAATTGCGCGACCTGCTGTTCGTCGAACTTCCCTGCCACGACCACGATTGTCGCCTTGGGAACGTAGTGCATCGCGCGAAATCGCAGAAAATCCTTGCGCGTGAATGTGGTAATGAGCTCTTTCGGCCCCGCGATCTCCCACCCTGCCGGCTGATCGCCATAGAGAAGCTCCATGAAGAGGCTGCCAACCTTTCTCATCGGTACGTCTTCATACATATTGATCTCACCCACAATGGCGCCTTTTTCCGCTTCAATGTCCTTTTCGTTGAACAGCGAATTGCAATAAATATCCGAGAGCAGGTCGAGGGTGTGCGGTAAATAATTGGCAGCGGTTTTCACATAGTAGCCGGTGTACTCATGTCCGGTGAAGGCGTTGAATTCCGCACCTAATGAGTCGAGCTCACGTGCGATCATAAGCTGACTGGGGCGATTGGTCGTCCCCTTGAAACACATATGCTCCAAGAAATGCGCAATACCATTCTCTTGCTTCGTCTCATACTTCGACCCCGTCTCCACTAAGACGAGCGCCGTTGTGGTTAATTGCTCCTGCATCGGCACGAGGAGTACACGCAAACCGTTTGAGAGTTTTTTGATCTTTATTTTTTGGATTTTTTGTGGATTTTTTGGTTTTATCATCATAGAGGGAGATTATAGCACAGTAGACGGAAGATGTGGTTTGAGCAAATCGAGTGCAGCGGCACAATTCTCTGCAACCGTTCCGCTGGCATCGAGGAGATAAACCGAGCGCAAGTTTTTGTATGACTCATGATACGCAAGGAATTCTTTGCTGATACTTTCGAGGTAGGCACGATCAAGTTCACTCCACCCGGCGATCGTATCGCGATGGCGGCTTTTGATACGCTCCTCAACAATCTCGAGCGGCGCATGCACGATGAGCTGCACATCGGGATAGCGCTTGGGTAGATGGTCAAAGATCGAGCGGAAAAGATTGCGCGCGTGCTCATCGAGCACGACGTTGGCATAGGCCATGATGTCCGACCACCCGCGATCGCCAATATAAAGTGTCTTCGAATCGGTCATTTGCGCCTCTTTCAATATCATTTGCCGCACGAACCACAGCTCCGCCCGAAGCGGATCGCTACTTTTTCCCAAAAGAGGCGGTGGGATCGCTTCGTCAATTGACTCAGTCAAAAAGACGCCGCCGAGCTGCGCCGCCAGCTCACGCGCAATGGTCGTCTTCCCGATACCATGAACCCCGCTTAAGACGATATACATAAGTCTATCCTAACACGTCCCCCAATAACGCTCTATTGCTTCCGGTAGAGTAACGCGGCCCCGAAATACGTGAGCAATGTCGCCACCGCATAGAGGACAAATCCGAAACGCACGGCCGCGGCACCCTCACCAACGAGGAAAATAGTGAGCGCGAAGAATGCAAGTACAAGCACACGCCAAAAGCCGAGCGCAACATCGCGCAGGATCATTGTCGCAAAAAAGTCTCTCCCCTTGAGTCCAAGTGTTTCCATTGTTTCCAGATCGATCACATGTTCCGAAACACGTTGGAGCGGTTTCACGATCACCGAAAGCAGAGAAAAAATAATGAACGCGAGCAAGTCAAAACGGACAGCGAGAAAAAAGGTGATCGACGCAAAAAGTATCGAAGTGACAAAAAGGAAGTTGAGCCGATTGCCACTATGGCGCTGTTTCGACAAGACAACGAGGGCGACGACGGAGATCACCGCAAAGATGGTATTAAAAATACCGACATGCACCTCGCTGCCAAGAAAGATGATCGCCGCGATCGGTAAGGAAACTTTCGATAACGCATGCGTAGCAGAACCGGAAAAAAGATAGAGCTGCGCGTGACGATTCCTGCGATCATGAAGAAAATGTTTGAGATCGTCTCGGTCGATTGGTGACGGGCGATAGGTGCGAATATGACGGAAGAAGGGCAGACCGGAAAGGTACACGAGCGGAGCGATGATGAAGAGCAGTGCGAAACTCCCCCAGTGCAGTACCGTCGCGGAAATAAAAAACAAGAGCGTCGCGATGGCTGGAGCGAAGAGTGCGATCAATTGATCGCCTGCGCTCAAGACCGAGGAATAATAGTCTCGTTCGTGGTTCTCTGTTTCCGTCAGCTCAAAGGTATGCAGGGTGACCCAATAGAGGCCAATGCCGAAACCATTGGCAAGCATGAACATGAGCGCGTCGAACTTTGTTACCTCACCCGCAAGCAAGAGAAAACTCATGAAAAGCGCGACAAAGGAGTAAGCATATCCCCACTTCATGTTCAGTCGATACCACGATGCGATCGCCCCAATAAGGCTAAAACCTACGGTACAACCAATAAAGTACAGCATCATTCCGACAATGTTGAATGTCACGCTTCCGAAACGCTCGTACAAAAATATCTGCACGAACATGCTCGTCAATGCACCCACAAAAGAATAGGTCCAGTGCAGATAGACCATCGCCTTCACCGGAGGGCGGAGCGCTTTAAAATGGGCAATGTTCGCCTTCAACATGCGCACAGTCTAGCATAAGGCCTCATCCATTAATAAGTTGCTATAAAAAATGGATGCGGCACAAAGGACTCGTCAGCACCAATAATTCGCCTGAGGCGGATTATTGGTGCTGACGAGTCCTAAGAAAACCGATCATCGGGAGTGATGATCTGTTTAACGCATTCGGGCAATAAGCTCGCTCACGGGGACCCGTTCCTGCTCGCCGGTGTCGCGGTTTCTGAGGGTGACCGTATCTTTGGACTCGGGCTTTTCTTCGCCCAAGGTGTCGAAGTCGATGGTCACGCAATACGGTGTACCGATCTCATCTTGGCGGCGATAGCGCTTGCCGATGTTGCCGTTGTCATCGAACTGCACTCGTCCAAAAGATTTTTTGAGCATGGTGTACACTTCGCGCGCCTTGGTCACCAGTTCCGGTTTGTTCTTCAAAAGCGGAAAAACGGCAACACGGACCGGCGCGATGTCGGGCTTGAACTTGAGATAGACGCGTTTCTCGCCGCCCATTTCATCTTCGGTGTAGGCCTCCGTGAGTACGGCGAGCATGGTGCGTCCAACGCCGAGTGACGGCTCGATCACGTGCGGCAGAAACTTCTCTTTCGTCTCCTCGTCGAAATACTCCAGATTGACCTTGCTCGCCTCTTGATGACTCTTGAGATCAAAGTCGGTGCGGTACGCGAGTCCATACAGTTCTTTGCGCCCGAACGGAAAGTCATATTCAAAGTCGATCGTGCGTTTCGAATAGTGCGCACGATCGTTGTCGCCAACTTCAAGCTCATGCACATGCTCGCGGGCGAGACCGATCGCGTCGATAAAACGCCAGATCGTCTGCTGCCACTCTGCAAAATGTTTCTCCCAATCCTGCGGCCGCGTGAAATATTCCACCTCCATCTGTTCCAACTCACGTACGCGGAAAATAAAATCACGGGGGGCGATCTCATTTCTGAATGCCTTGCCGATCTGCGCGAGACCGAACGGAAGCTTCGGATGGAGCGAGTCGACCACATTCTTATAGTTCACAAACATGCCACCGGCCGTTTCGGGACGCAGGTAGGTCACACCCCCCACATCCTCGGTGGCGCCAATCGCTGTCTTGAACATCATGTTGAATTGTCGCTCTCCTCCCAATGTGCCCCCGCATTCAGGACACTTGGCCTTATCAACAAGATGGTCCGCACGAAAACGGCGTTTGCATTTTGTGCATTCCACCAAGGGGTCGGAGAAACCTCCAACATGTCCCGATGCGACCCATGCCGCGGGATTCATGAGGATCGCCGCGTCGATACCATACATATCCTCGCGTTCTTCGACGAACATGTTCCACCACAACTGTTCAATATTCTTTTTGAGCGCAACACCTAAGGGTCCGTAGTCCCACGTACCCGCTAGTCCGCCATAGATCTCGGAGCCTTGGAAGACGAAACCGCGTCGCTTGCAGAGCGTAATGATCGCCTCCATTTTTCCCTGATTCGTCTCCATCGTTTTTACACTCTACACGAATTGTCTTTAGGGAACAACAAGATCGGTGCCTGTCTCCGCCCTTGGATCTGTTCCCAGCCTCGTAGTGATATCGTTCTTGTTTTGTTTGATGGACACACCGGAGAAGGCATCATCACCAGTGAGCGTTGTCTGCGTGAGGAGTGAGGGTGCCGTCTTTACTTGTGAGAGACTCGGCGTGAACACCACCTGGAAGGCCACTTCGCGCGGAGGTTTGCCGCCGATCCCTGTCCCCGCAGGAATATTCCCCGGTGACCATACAATGCTATTCGTGTTCCGATCGTACACCACATTTTCTCCCGAAGGAGCAACTGATCCGTACCACTTCATATATACCGGAAGCACTGCACGCACCTGTGTGTTGTTGAGACTATTGGAGGTATTGACGATGCTCCAGATGATCGTATAGGTGGTCTCCTTTTCTACTTGTGGTGGTATCGGACCCGAATTGACGAATGGCCCCACATAATAGACCGCACGCGAAGCGAACTGCACCTCCGAACTCACGCGCACATTCTCAACGAGCACCGACTTGATCTCTTCGGGGACGCCCGTTTCCGAGATGCGTTTGCCACGCACCGTCACCTCAGCGGTAATGATCGGATTCAAGAGTGCTTGATTGCCCGACACCGGCGGGAGCGGCTGAAAATGGAAGGTCTCTTGCCCGCTCGCTCCTGATTCCAGAGATAACAGAGACGGGTCTCTACGAGAATCCCAAACGATCGTATCATCCGAAGAACGATAGAATCCTCCGGCGCCCGCAGTGACAGACGGGCGATTGAGCGCGACGCCGCTTAATTTCACATCGATCTCCGCTTGTTCAATTTTCGCATCAAGATTGTTCTGCCATACTACGGTACCTTCAACACGTGTCCCGAACGGCACCGACACATCTCCGGCGGGTTTTCCATTCAAGAAAAGACTGATTCCGATGAATGGGCGCGCAACAGCAAGCGCCGAGAGTGCCTTGCTGTACACCGTGCCGATATCCCGTGCGGTCTTGTCACTGCCAACTCCGACAAAGGTGTGAAAGACCTTCTCTTCTTTTGCCGCACCCGATAATACGCCGTTTATCTTGAGGACGAATTTCCCAGAAGGCGCAAGTGTACCGACGCGCCACATATTTGTTCCCGCATCAGGCTTTGGCTCGGCACTGGTAAAGGTAAAGCCAATAGGATATTCAACCCTAAGCAACACATCGCGCAACGGGATGACCGTATTCGAGAGCGCGGTCACCACAAGCTGGAGCGGCTGCCCGGCGTTCACCTCTCGGAGTGCATCAACAGAGAGGTTGATCGGCGCAGCGAGGATCTGGACGCCATGCACCTCATCTTTGGTAAAAATGGAATTGATCCCCGTGAAGCGATATTCGAGCACCGCGTGGAGTTCTTTCATTGTATTCTCTTCCCCGAGAAAGATCGCCTTGGAACGATATTCAACCGTTGCGCCCGCAGCAATAGTTCCGAACAACTTCTTTTCATCAGGAAGATCTTGATCGGGTTTCGCACCCGAACGCGTACCCGATGGATACAGTATCGTTAAATTGGCATATTCGAGTGGAACGCGATTGCTGTTCGTGACGCGGACAACTACGTCGACGGGTATTCCGGGGGTTGTCCCCACAGGGAGATCGAAAGCGATCGCGATATTTTTTTCAGACGGATTGGCGAATGGATCAAAATACTGATACAAAAGATAGCTGGCGGAGAAAAGCGCGGAGAGCACCGCAAGGATAACAAAGATCTTGAGTACCCCAACCTTCTGTGGGACACGCAGCGCATCACGATCCTTCACGATCGTCGTGTCGCCCCAATTGTTGGCAACATCAATATCCGACGGCGAGAGCCCCGCCTCACGCTCGTTCTTGTTCGATGCATCAGGGCTATAGAGACCACGTTTTAATTTTTCAATACGGCTGCGATCGTAATCAGTTTCCATTTCATTATTGTAACACGCAATCCCAAGGAAATTTATAAGTGGGATAATTCCAGTGCACGATTGACCTCGGAGAGGAGCGCGGTACGATCGGTCTCTGCAAAACGGAGCGACTCGGTGGTCCAGAGGTTTCCTGCAGCGAGCGGGGCAAAGGCCGTCTTGGGCGCCCAGTAACCCAGATGGGATAAGACGCGGACAACCATGACGAGCTCGGCCGCACGGAGTTCAATATCATTTTCGAGACCACTCAAAAACTTGAGACCGGAAAGCATGTCGTCAAAAAGGATCTCGTGACGTTCCTCGCCCTGGATCAGGCGGCGGAGGAGATGTGCATGCTCGGCGATGACCCGCCGCTTTCCGGGGTGCCGCCAAAGTGAGACGAATGAGTCGATCGGATGTGCAGAGATGAGCTTCCACTCCCGCCTGCCGCGGACGAGATCTATCTCAACATGCGCAAAGGTCTGTAGTGTGTAGCGCAATCGCGAGCGTCCCTCACGAAGACTTTTTGCATGCGCCACGACGAGTCCGAGTTCGCGGGTGTAACAGTAAAGCGCGCGATCACCCTCACCGCGCGGGTATCCCCCCAGAATAATCGCCTGTGTATGGTAAATGTGATGGGACATGAGTGAGGGAGTAGTAGTTAGGGAGTAGGCAGTAGGAAATCCAGTTCCAACTTACTCAGTTTACTACAAAACAAGATGTCCCGCGTAGTGATCTATACCTTGGCGATCGAGAGGGTATCTCCAAAAGAGTGACTCCCTGCGCCGACAGTGTCCATGATCTCTTTTGCGTACTTTTCTACAAGTGGACGCTGCGCTTCGGGAATGGTGAGTGTCACGCGGTCGCTCGGGTTGAGTGCGGCTTTCTTGCGCAGGTCTTGGATAGCGCGGATGATATCGCGGACCTCTCCTTCGTCGGTTAATTCCTGAGTGAGGACAGTATCGAGCGTGACTTCTTGCTCACCTTTCTTGCCCCAGATGATCGCTTTGACATTCACCTCGTCGGTGATGATCGCTTCGAGCTGTGCTTGTGCCGCGCCGGACCACTGCGAGCTATGGTTAATCGCGAGCGACGCAAGTGGTTGGCGCACCTTGATCCTCGCTTTCGCGCGTGCCTCGAGCGCTAAGGAAACAATGCGGCGCACCTCGGCCATTTCGTCCAAGATCGCACTCACGGCAACACCGATCGGCGGCCACACCTCGAGGTGGACGCTTTCGCGTTTCGCTTCGACCGAAAGATGTCGATAAAGGTCTTCGGCGAGGAACGGCATGAATGGTGCGAGGAGTTTCGACAATTCAAGCAAGAGCCACCCCGTCGTGTCGATCGCGGCGGTACGATCAGCGACATCGTCGGATTTGAATCGGTCACGGCTTCTCCGAATGTACCACGTCGAGAGATCGTCAATGAACGGAAGGATGGGGCGAGTCGCCTTATCGAGCTCGTGTGTATCGAGATAATGCGTCACCTCCGCATGTGTCTCCTGAAAGCGCGCAACGATCCATCGATCAAGAATGTGCCCTCCCGACATGGTGGGTATTGTACGTGCTATGACGGCGTCGCCTGCATAGAGTTCGTAGAATGAGCGGACATTATCGAGACGCAGCGTGATCTTTTTGAAAATCTCATCTACGCCAGCAGAAGAAAACAAGAGTTCCTCACCGCGCACAACAGGAGAATTCACCATGTAGAAACGGAGCGCATCGGCGCCATATTTCGCAGCAAGCTCCATCGGATCGGCATAGTTTTTCAGCTTCTTCGACATTTTCTGACCATCCTCCGCGAGAATAAGCCCCGTCGTGATGACACTCTTGAATGCCGCACGATCAAAGAGCGCAGTCGAGAGAATGAGCATCGTATAGAACCATCCGCGTGTCTGATCGACCGCTTCCGCAATAAAATCAGCCGGAAAATTCTTCATGAATAAATTTCCCTCCAGAGTCGTTTCATCACCCATGTAATGGAATTGCGCGAAGGGCATCGAGCCGGACTCGAACCAACAATCGAAGACATCACCAACGCGCTCCATCGCCCCCAAACCGCAGGAACACTGATAGCTCACGCGATCGACGAACGGACGGTGAAAGTCGAGCACGAAATCGTCGTTGTGCGGGATCGGTGAGAAAGCAAGCTCCCGCGTTTCTGCAAAGCCAATATAGTCCTCTTCGCCCGAGGAGCGCAAAGCTGTGGACTCTTCATTGTTTGCCCCGAGTGCGACGGCATGGAGCAACCACGCATCGTATTCGTGCGTCACGATGAGGATCTTTTTGCCTTTATATTTGTGATCGATGTCGTAAATGAACTCACCAAGACGCTTCTTCATATCAGCGAGCGTGCTGCCGTTCGGTGTCGGTTTGGTAAATTTTTCAAGCGTCGAGGAAAAATAATTGCGGTAAGTGTCGATAGCACAACCACTGAACTCACCAAGATCGACTTCGGCGATACGCGCATCTTCGATGATCGCATCGGGTTTGAGCCCGAGCACTTCCGCGGCGATATGGGCGGTTTCTTGGGTGCGCAGAAGCGGCGAGGCAATGATGAGTTCGACCCCCCGCTCCTTCAACTTGAGTGCCGCCGCTTTCACTTGTGTACGCCCGCGCTCGGTCAAGTGGAACTCCTCGCCGACCTTCGAGCTGGCGATGTTCTGTGTATTGGTCTCTGCTTCTCCATGCCGCATCAACAGGTAGGTGTTGCCCGATGTGGTTTTCGTGCGCAGTTCGTCGAGTGAACCAATCGACTCGACATTTGCACATTTGTTGCACTTCCACACGGGGATCGGCGCACCCCAATAACGGCTGCGTGAGATCGCCCAATCACGCGCGCCTTCGAGCCATTTACCAAAACGGCCGTCCCTCATGCCCTCGGGAACCCATTTGATCTCCTTATTCTCGGCGATCAGTTTTGGTTTCAGCTCCGTCACATTCACGAACCACGACGATGCAGCGTAGTTGAGAAGCGGCCAATCGCAGCGCCAACAATGCGGGTAACTATGGGTGATATTTTCCTTTGCAAAAAAAGTTCCGTGGTCCTGCATATATTTGAGCACCGCAATGTCGGTACCCAAACGTTCTTTATCATCGTCAGACTTTGGTTTGACCGACATTCCCGCAAAATCCTTCACTTCAGGCTTCATCTTGCCGTCCATACCAACGTGCTGCACGAACGGAAGCTTCATCTTCTTTCCCAGCTCCATATCGTCTTCGCCGAATGCGGGTGCGATATGCACGATCCCCGTCCCGCTTTGCGTTGTCACAAAATCCGCCGCGTACACCTTCCATCCGTTCTCATGGTTGGGCAGCTTTTCATTCTTCGCGTAATAGTCGAAAACCGGCTTATAGGATGTGCCAACAAGATCTTTGCCCTTTATCACCACAAAAGCCTCAGCACTATCGCTCACTTTGTCTTTGAGCACACTCGCGAGACGCTCCTTTGCAAGGATGTAGACTGCTCCATCGACTTCAACTTTCACGTATTCAATATCCGCACCCACCGCGAGTGCGACATTGCCCGGCAAGGTCCACGGTGTGGTCGTCCATGCAACAAAAAATGTTCCCGGTTCATCGACGAGTTCAAATTTCACATACACTGAAATATCTTTGACATCTTTGTAACCCTGCGCGACTTCGGATGCGGCCAAGGTCGTCTCGCAGCGCGGGCAGATCTGCATCGCCTTGTAGCCTTCGTAGATCAGCTTCTTGTCGTGCAATGTTTTGAATGCCCACCAGATACTTTCGGTGTACGAGGCGTCCATCGTCTTGTATTCATGGTCCATGTCCACCCAGCGCCCCATGCGCGGGACGATCGACTTCCACTCCTTGTCGTACTTAAACACGCTCTCACGCGCCTTTTGATTGAACGCTTCGATGCCGTACGCTTCGATATCCTGCTTTTTTTTCAGGCCAAGCTCCTTTTCAATGATGTTCTCGATCGGGAGTCCATGGCAGTCCCATCCCCACTGCCTACGCACGTACCGTCCGCGCATCGTCTGAAAGCGCGGAATAATGTCTTTGATCGTCCCCTGAAGGAGGTGCCCTTGGTGCGGCAGCCCTGTCGCAAAAGGCGGGCCGTCATAAAAGACATATGGGTCCTTTCCTTCGGTTTGTTTCAAGGATTTTGCGAAAATATCATTCGCGTTCCAGAAAGCCAAGACCGCCTCTTCGCGGTCCGATATTGAGCCAGTTTGGGGTTTTTTCGCCTCCTCCTCCGCCATAATAGGCCTAGCATAACATATCCCTAGAGAATTCCTAAAAACTAGGACACTCCACAAATGGCGAACTTCTTCGTTGCGTGGCCCCCGTGCCTCGGTCACCCCAATATTTATAGGGGAATACGCCTTCCGTCGCCACCCGCCTTACCGGCGCTGTACACCTTTTGTCCGCCTCAGGCGGGTCAAAAGGTCTTGCGGTATGGGTCCCATCCCATACCTCACCCCGCGTCTCGAATTTCATCCATTTGAGGAGGTCCTAAAAACACAGCGCAACAATGTTGCGCTGTGATAATTCTATTTTTTCTTTTTTTTCTTGAGTGTGACACTTTCCCCGCACCCACAGGAGCCGGTCATGTCCGGATGCCAGAAATTGATCCGCTTGCCGGTTGGTGTTTGCTCGACGCGGATTACCAAACCATCGATGTCGGCCTCGTGTTCCTTCGTGGTCACAAAAGTGATCCCCTCCACCACACAGCTCACCTCGTCCGAAGAAATGGGCGGCAGTTTCACATCCGCGCAATACTTCCAGCCGTTACAACCGCTTTGTTTCAGTGTGAGCAAGATTCCCGCACCATTTTGTTTCGCGATCGCCTTTGCGTAAATTGCCGCCGCTTCTTTCTCAATGGTAATGATCATGATCGTTCCTCCTTTTGCTTGCGCACAATTAATCCGCACTGAAACTCGCACCGCATCCACAGGTCGTGGTCGCGTTCGGATTCCTTACCACTAGTTGCGCACCCATGAGATCATCGCGAAAATCGATCTCCGCACCCAAGAGATACTGATGACTCATCGGATCAACAAGAAATGTCACCCCGTCTTTTTCGTAGACGATGTCATCTTCCTGTAGTTCATCGAAACGAAAGTCGTATTGAAAACCGGAACATCCGCCGCCGGTGATCGCCGCCCGCAACTTGAGACCGGGTTTCTGCTCATCCTCCATCGTCTTTTTGACCCGCGCGATGACCGCATCGGTGAAAGTGATCCCATCTATTCCTGTGTACATATTTCCGCTCCTCTTGTACAAGATACTCCGGAACAGATGATAGCAGAGTGCACAAAAAAATAAAACAGGTCGCCCGTCCAATCACCGCGGCAAATAGGGCGTGGTATTTGGCGGGCGACACTAGGGCTGTTTTTTTAGTAGCAGAATCAGGCTTCCGTACCGGAACAGTACACCTTTTCGATTTTTCAGAAAAAATCTGAAAAGGTCTTGCGCTCTGGCTCCCATGCAAGAGCATGGGTTCCCGATGGCCAGAGCGCACCGCCGATACTGATATTGTGCATCCCCGTTGCAAAGCAACGGGGTATTACACGCTAATAAAGCGCCGCACTCTTGGTCGCACCTTAATGGACGATTGCGCGGCATGATCTCGGGAGATCAAAAAAGCCGCAGAAAGCTTCATGCTTACTGCGGCCTCGATACGCGAATTAATTGAAAACCTATTCAAGCGGGGTGATATTTCCTTCCGAGGAGCACATCACCAACTTCCCGTCGATCAGATCGACAAGCGGTTCCTTAAACTCCGCAGACAAAGACGGCGGCAAGAACGTACGAAAGCCTTTTTCTGCCGCAAGCCACGTGTCGATCATTGCTTTATCTTCCGCATTCCAGCCATAGGGTGTCACGGATACTGCACGTTGAGGCACAATGACGCATCGGCGACTCTTGCCCGCACCCAAGATGAGGAAAGAGTAGAGTCGATGTCCGTTGTGCTTTTTCAGGAGTGCTTCGCAAGCCAAGATCTTGACTGGGACCAAGAGTTTTTCGTTCAATGTGCCTGACATTTGATCACCTCAGAGTAAAGTTTCGCCGCAAATATTTCTTCCGCGCCGTTGTTGTCGATCACCACGTGCGCGGACGGTTTGAGCAGACGGATCTGCTGTTCTGCCTCCGCCTCACCGAGCTTGATGAACTGCTCGAGTGTCAGATCCGCATCGCCGGGCTTTTCATTGCGCTTTTTGTGGCGCTCGTACCGTTTTTCCAACTCTGTCTCGATGTAGAAAAGAAAGAACGGCGTTACGGGGTCATGCATCAACCTCCCGATATCGACGAGGCGACGGATGCCCTCCACAACGACAAAGGGGCTCTGTGAAACAGACGCTGCCGCTTTCGTCGCTATTGCTCGTTCGAGCATATCTTCCCCGAAATACTCCCTGACCTTTGTGGAAATATCCTGAAGGTCAGGAGTGCTGGCATCATGCGGCCACACGCCGTTGTGCCGCGGAACAAATGTGTCCGCAAGCCACTCCGCAAAACGCGTGAGTGCATCGGGAGGAGCGGTGCTCATGATGCCACCACCGAAGGAGGTCTCAAGCGTGCCCTGCAACGCGACCCCATACAAAGCCCACGGTGCAACATCCTTTTGCATCTGATGGAGCACACAAAACTGTGCATAAAATTCTCTCAAAGAATCAGAGAAGCGGAATGATTCCGTTCCCGGAAACCACGACCGCACGAGACTGGCTGCCGTCCCCTTCCCTGCACCCATCTCACTCGCAAAACCGAGCATGACCTTCCTCATTCAGTTACTCCTCAATGAACATTCTCTCACCCACATCCTACAAATTTTTTCTCAAAAAGCAACGCTGATTGACGGTGCAACCCAGTATGTTAGCGTGTGAGCAGTTTACTGTTCTTTCAATTGACCAAGGAAACACATGCGCCAAATCCCTTCTTTTGTCATCACCGGCGGAGATTGTGCCGGCAAGTCCACGGGGCTTTCCCGTATCCGCGACCACCTCGCAACACTCGGCTACACGGTACTCATCGCCCCCGAAGCAGCAACAAGCCTGATCGGGAGTGGTATCATCCCGGGAAAGATAGTTCCCAATGAGCTCTTCCAAGAACTCATCTTCAGGAGAGTCATCAGCAATGAGAAGCTATGCATGCGCGTAGCAAAAAGTCTCCGCAAAACAAAACCGATCATCCTCTGCGACCGTGGTCTCATGGATGGTCTTGCTTATACGACACCGGAACACTTTGCGAAACTTTGTAGAAAATTTCGTGGAGATGTGACCCGGTTTCGCGATGCGCGCTACCTTGCGGTCATGCACTTGCGCACGGCAGCACTCGGCGCGGAAGAGCACTATACCTACGAGAACAACCCTGCACGCTTCGCGCGCACACTGGACGAAGTCCGTCGGCTTGATGAATGTACGATGAATGCATGGGTGGGTCATCCACATTTGCGTGTGATACCCAACAAGCGGGGCAACACCTTCGATGATAAGATCAATCACCTGATCAAAGAGATCTGTCATGTACTCGGAGAACCGGTCCCGCTTGAGATCGAGCGCAAATTCCTCGTGGAGATGCCCGATCTGAGTATGTTTCCACACTTTGCGCGCATCGAGATCATCCAAGATTATCTCACTGAGAGGCAGGAAGGCGTGGGGCGACGCATTCGTGCACGCGGTCAAAGTAGTTCATGGGTCTTCACCGAAACCGCGAAGCAAAAGCTTTCGGGTCTTGCGCGTAGCGAGATCGAACGCACCATCTCGGAAGAGGACTATAGATATTTGCGCACATATGAACGTGACCCGAAGCGGGCGACCATCCGCAAGCAGCGCAACTGTTTCGTCTGGGAACATCAGTACTTTGAACTTGATGTGTTCCAACAGCCGGCACTCCCCCACGCACTCCTTGAGATCGAGCTCACGCACGAAGGACAAACTGTTGTGCTGCCGCCTTTCCTCAAGATCATTCGCGAAGTTTCCAATGATCCCAAATGGCAAAACAGCGCGATTGCAAAACGTATTCCTGTGTGACACACCACACCCTGCACGAGCAGGGTGTTTTTCATACGTTCCCAAGGTTAAACCTCCCGCAAACCTCCCGCAACACCGGGAGGTTTAACCTTGGGAAAATTTAGTTACTCGCCCCGTGCATTTGGGCGTACGCCGTCTCATTCCACGCCGGAGCACCTTCGAGACGGGTCACCTCGTCTTTAACGTCATGCTCTTTTTTTATCAAGTCCGTTGCGACAATATTGTGCGCCTTCTCCGCTTGAAAAAGTTTCCAGTGATGAAAGCGATAGACAAATCCTACGATAAGCACATTCGCAATGATTGACATGACGATAAGAATGGTGAGGCCGTTCAATTGGATGATCTCTTTGCGTTTGTTGGGTTCTGTTTCCATAATTGAAGATCAATATGTAGTAAGCGATGCTATCGCAGCTTCCTTTCCTTTTTCCTTAAGCAGATCGCGATAGTGCGCAACAGCTTCCGTGTTCACGATCACCGCATTGTCTGCGGCGTTATTCTGTCTCAGCTGTTTGTTCATACCGCTCACATGCCAGAACCATGAAAACATAAAGGTCACGCACATACTTATGAGTACGATGAGCCAGACGCGCCCCATGGGTGTTGATGACGTGGTCATTTCGTTTGCAGTGCTTTCCTCAGTGTTTTCCATACATTACATTTTATCTGGTGCAACTATTCCCAGCAACCAAAGACCGTTTTTTAATGTCATGCCGACCGCTTTCGTGAGTGCAAGTTTGTACGACTGATCCGATGTGCCATCTAAGATCGTTGTATTGCCGTAAAATGAATTGAATTCGCGGGCAACTTCGATCAAGTAATTGGCCACGTGGTGCGGCTCACGCTCCTCACCTGCACGACGCACCACCTCAGGAAAACGCACCAATAATTTCTGCAACACACCGTGATCCTTGTGTGCATGCTCCACAAGAACCGCAGCCCCTCCCGCCTTCTCCAAGATCGAGCATGTGCGTGCATGGGTATACTGCAAATACGGACCCGAGTCTCCTTCAAACGAGAGTGACTGTGCAAAGTCAAAAATAATATCCTTCCCCTTCGACTGACGAAGGATGGAATATTTTATTGCCGCGACCGCTGCCGCCTCTGCCACAGGTTCTGGGGCGCCCGAAACATTTTTCATGATGTTCGCTTTTGCTTCATCCAAGAGCCACGTCGCCGTGATCACATCGCCTGTACGCGAAGACATCTTCCCCGTCGGAAGCCGCAGCATGCCGTGGGAGTAATGCTCGGTCTTTTGTGCAAGCTCGGGAAAGACTTTCTGCATTGCATCAAGGAGCACCTTGAAATAGTCGTTGACCTCGTTGCCCGTGATAACGATAGACGTGTCGTACGGAAATGCATCGTACTTTATTTGTGCGAGGCCAAGCTCCTTTGCTTCATAAGTTGGGAGCCCTTCCTTGTTGATGAACACGCGCGTATGCAAACCTTTTGCTTCGTCGCCTTTGTACACGATAGCTCCATCGCTTTTTTCAAAAATTTCTGGGTGACTCTCAACGACTTTTTTCCCAAACTCCCCTGTCGCAGATTCAAAGAAATAATAGTTGAATGCTTTTTCATCACCATGAGCAGTACCGAGGCGTTTGTATAGAGTTTCAAAATATTCAAGACTTATTTTTCGCCCTTGTTCATACATCTCATTTATTTTCGGGTCAGATCGATTATAGATCTTCCTGTTTATTTCAATTATCTCTTTTTGAATTTCAGATCCTTCTTTGGCATCTTCGTACGACTGAGACCCGAAGGCATAAGCGTTCGCCAGCTTCCCTAAGACGATATCGTGAGAAAGAATTTTTTCTTTATTAATTCCCCATATCGCCTTCGCCACGTGCAGTCCCACATCACCCTGATAGCAGGCGCGTTTTGTTTCTGCGCCGCTTGCTTCGATGAGGCGTGAAATACTTTCGCCGATCGTGTTCGACATCAGGTGTCCGATGTGAAATTCCTTGAACGGATTCGGGTCAGTATATTCCACCATCACCTTCTTTCCTTTAAGGTTTGCATTCCACCCCCAGTTTTCTCCCGAGGAAAGCGCACTGGAAAGTTCTTTATCAAAAACGGTTGGAGCAATTTTGAAATTAATAAATCCTGGGCCGGCAATATCGATAGCGATCACGTCGGTGTTATTTTGAGCTTTCAGTTTTGCGACAATCTCCTCCGCGAGTGTGCGGGGATTTTTGTCGGCTTTCTTAGCTGCGACCATAGCAGCATTCGTCGCAAAGTCACCATGCGCCATATCGGCAGGGTGTTCGAGCACAAAGCTCACGCCAACAATACCGAGCTCCGCGAGTACCTTGGTGATTGCTGTTTTCAGTTGCTCTTCGATCATAGTGAGATAGTAACATGACAAAGGAAAATACAAATGGGAATTTATCTCAAGAGAGAATTTGACAAACTATCGATGGTTTGTTATAGTCAACACCTATTGTTCTTTTTGTTTTACAGGAGTATTTCACGTGATACGTTTCGTTCTCACATTCATTGCCATACTTATGGCAGTCGAAGGCGTTTTTGGTCCTTTCTTTGGTTTGAAACCACAAGAAGAAAGAGCTAAGGATATCTCGATAGTTAGGCAAGTCACTACGGCCGACACTGCTTCCTCGTTCACTCGCCACCATACACCGCCTCACGCCTGCGCCCGTGCGCTTCACTATGAGCGCGGCATCGCTTCGTGGTACGGACCGGGGTTTCATGGACGACAGATGGCAAACGGCAGGTTGTACAACATGCACAGCTACACGATCGCCCATCGACGTCTTCCGCTCGGCACCAAGGTGTGCATCGTGAATCCCGAAAATGGAAGGGGTGTCTTGGCGACCGTCACGGACCGCGGACCATATGTCGGCAAACGCATTGTGGATCTCTCTAAACGCATCGCAGATGATCTCGATATAACCGCACGCGGTATCGGGGTCGTGACCATTGCCATCTTATGATCGTTTGTTCAACCTCTTGCGCCCACCTCGGGCGCTTTTTCTTTGTACAAAAAAGCTCGGCACAACGCCGAGCTTTGCTTTTATCAGTGTGCGGTTACAAACCAGTTTCATTCCGAATAATCCGCTCGACTTCTGCGAGGATCGGCTCAGGGGGTCGATTAGCATCAACGATCACACTGCGATGATTCTTAAAGAATTCATGATACCCATCTCGTACGCGCTGGTGAAACGCTTCTCCTTCGAGCTCAAAGCGATCAAGCACCTTCCCGCTCTTTGAGAGACGCTCTGCGGCGATCTTCGGATCAAGGTCAAGATAAATATACAGATTGGGAGCAATGATCTTGCTCAACATGCGCTCCAAGTCAAGAAATGTAGGGAGTAGATCTTTGCACTCACGACCAACGATCTGGTACGCGTAGGTCGACGCAATGTGTCGCTCGTCGATCACATGCTTGCCGTTTTGTACCGCAGGCAAGACAACTTGCGCAAAGATCTCCGGTCGATAGGAAAAATGTAAGAGCATCTCAGTCGCGGGTGCCATTGTGCACCCCAACAATATGTCTCTCACTTTTTCGCCCACCTCAGTGCCGCCGGGTTCGCGTGTGTAGACAAAGGCTGTTTCAGGAAACACTTTTTTCAAGTGGCCGACAACCGTCCCCTTCCCCACACCATCACCGCCCTCAATAACGATAAATTTGCCGTTCATTTTTTTCTCCATAAGTACATACTGGCAAGCATTGTTTCATACCGGCGTGCAGTGCGACAGTGGACAATTACTCCTGATATTTCTTCAGTACTGCGTCAAGCTGCGCGTAGAGGTCGGGAAGCGTGCCGGAATTGTCGATGACTTCCGCGGCAAAGGCTTCGAGCTTGGCGATCTCACGCTCCGGCTCGCCTTCGTGGTCTTTTTGAAATTGCTCGTAGGTCTTGGTCGTATCGTCCGCATTTTCCCCGCGGAGGACCAGTCGCTCGTGGCGCGTATGCATCGGAGCAGTGATATAGCAGAGTTTGAATTCGGAAATCTCGCGAAGGTACTTCACATCCTCCAAGCGTCGCACGCCGTCGATCACGATCAGGTGATGCGTGTCACTCTTGGCGTCCTCGAACATCACCTTGGCGAGCACATCTTCACCAAATTCTTTGCGGAGAAATGTTGAGAGTGATTGCAATGTCTCGCGCTCCTGAGGCAGATGTAGCCGCGTGAGCACATCGCGAAGCATCGTCGAGAAGCGGTAAGTCGTCGCGCCGTGCCGCTCGACCAGATATTTTGCCGCGGTCCCCTTGCCGCTCGCCATCTCGCCCGCAAAACCTAAAATGAGTTTTTTAGTCATGGGTATAAAAATTAGCGCACCTCATCGTCCTCCCCGTATGTCTCCATTTCATTCGACAACAACTCGAACTGCACCCCCGCCTCTTTGAACACTTCCTTACTCCGCTCTCCCGAATGATAATCCTTCGCTGCAACGACACGCACAATGCCGGAGTTGATGATCATCTTTGCGCATGCATAGCACGGCGTCATGTGAACATAGAGTGTCCCCCCGTCGAGAGACACGCCGACGCGCGCCGCCTGTGCGATCACATTCTGCTCGGCATGCGTCCCGCGGATGCAGTGCTCGCTCGTTGTTCCATCCGCATGCGTCACGGTATGCATCTCATGCCCCAACTCGTCGCAATCTTTTACGCCGGACGGAGCGCCGACGTAGCCGGTCGCAAGGATGCGCTTGTTCTTCGTCGCAACGCAGCCGCTCCGGCCGCGATCGCATGTCGCGCGACTGCCGACCAGCTCTGCGATCTGCATGAAGTATTCATCCCACGATGGGCGCTTGTGTGACTTGTCCGGTGCGTTCATAAATACCAGTATAGCAAATACGACCGTATCACCAATTATGCGCTTTCCTTGACTTTTTTTGACATAATGGTAGGGTTGTTACAGTTTCAAATCAATGGAGACACCTTCATGTTCCTTGCAAGTCGCATTTTTAACGGCCTCGTAGCCGTCGTTTGTTTTGTTATGGCGGTCGTGTTCGGGATGACCCTTTTTCAGGGACTCACCGGTGCTGCTGCCTCTGCAATACAAAGCGCCATACTCTTCATGATGACACCCGTCCTGCTCTTTGCTGTAGACATTATTTTTTGCAAAAAGGGCTCACACAAGACCAAGTTCTTGACCCTTGCGTGGGTGTTGTTCTATGGATACTCACTGTCTTCCATAGTACTCAGACTCTACCCAAACGACATGCAAACACGCTCAACGGATGCGGATGTCGTCACACTGACTGCGATACTCTGGACCTCAATTGTCATTTTTGGTTTGCCGCTGCTCGTGAATGGCATACACTTATTCCAACAAATGATGCGACGGAAGGCTGTGGGGTAACCCGATACAAAACGAACCGCACATGCGGTTCGTTTTTTTCTTTTTACTTTGCTTATTTTATTTACTCACCGTTACCCCCATCGAGCGGGCGGTACCCTGTACCGTTCTCATTGCGGCTTCGATCGAGGCGGCGTTTAGGTCCGGCATCTTTTTTTCTGCGATCTCGCGTACCTGTGCCATCGTCATTGTGCCCGCCTTTGATGAGGTATTCTTTCCGGAACCCTTATCTTTGCCAATCGCCTTCAAGATGAGGCGCGACATCGGCGAGACCTTCATGATAAAGGTGAAGCTGCGGTCGTCGTAGACGGAAATCTCGACTGGGATGATGTCGCCCATCATCTTTGCCGTTGCAGCATTGAACTTGGTGACGAACTCACCAATGTTGATGCCCGCCTGTCCGAGTGCAGGACCAATGGGGGGCGCCGGTGTTGCCTTGCCACCGGGGACCTGCAACTTTACTTTTTTAACGATTTTTTTAGCCATTTGAGTTAGGGAGTAGGAAGTAAAAATAAGAATTCTTTTTCTCAGCGCTCGTTCGGAAGTGAAAATAAGAATTTTCACTTCACTCACTCGCTTGAGAATAGTAATTAGGGAGTAGAAAATTCAATTCATCGGAACGAGAAGCCGAGCATTCCTGCTCGCATTCCAATGGGATGATACTATCGAATTTTTACTTGAGGTGCAACCTATAATTTCTTTATCTGCAAAAAGTCCAATTCGACGGGAGTTTCGCGGCCGAACATCGGGACCATCACCTTCACGCGACCACGGTCTTCGTCCACCTCACCCACGCGACCCTCAAGCTCCTTGAACGGACCATCGGTAATGATGACGGACTCGCCCACCGCAAGATCGATCGTGTGCTTGACGGACTTTGAGCCGATGCGGTGAAAGAGCGCGTCGATCTCACTCTGGTCGAGTGGTACCGGCACCACGCCTGCACCGACGAAACCCGTTACACGCGGCGTATTACGCACGACGTACCACGAGTCCGGGTCGTAGACCATGCTTACCAGCACATAGCCGGGATAGATCTCTTCTTCGATCTCGGCACGCTTGCCGCCTTTCATTTTGATCTTCTTTTCTTTCGGGACGACGACTTCAAATATCTTGTCCTCCATGCCGAGCGACTCAATGCGCTGTTTCAAATTGCGCACAACGGCATTCTCGTATCCGGAATACGTGTGGATCGCGTACCATTGTCGGCTATCGGCCGGTGGTGTAGGGAGTTTTTCTTGGTCCATAAATATTGTGAATTAAATAATACGTGAGAGACCTTGAGCAAAGAGATAGTCAAGGAGACCAAGAAAAAGACCGGTTCCGATCGAGATCAACACCACAATGATCGTGTAGTTGATCGTCTGGCTCTTCGTCGGCCAAGTAACGTGGCGCAGTTCTGCTTTTGTCTCGCGCAAGTAATTGATGAGTCCCATATGCGTTAGTGATTAGTGATTAGTAAGAATAGTAATTCTTTTTCTCTGCGTTCGCTCGGAAATAATAAATAAGAATTTTTTATTTCACTCACTCACTTGAGAATAAGTAGGGAGTAGCGAAGAAAAGATTCCAACACATTTTGCCTATTAAAAAACCCCTGCGGGGCTGCCATGCCGTCTGGCTTACTTCACCAGCGTACTCCCCCAAAAGGTGAAAGTCAACCCCGTAGAAAACTTGGTCGCATTTTGCTCTGGGTAGAGCAAAATGCGACATTCTCGAGTTTTTCAGCTACACACTTTGTGCATAGGAAAAATCGGGAGAAGCGCCGCGCCTTAGGTCGCGCTTTAATGGACAATTGCGCGACACGATTCTGGGGAATCGACAGTTGCGCGGCACAATCTCGGGAGATTAAAAAGCCCCCGAGTGAATACTCGGGGGGCGTTGCGATACCGTTTACGGTGTGGGTGACTTGGTCGCGTCCTCCGCCTTATGCGAGAGGAGCTGCTCGTCATATGCTTCGACGGCTGCGAGGAGGATCAACTGAAACTGCGTGAGTGCCTCGCGATATTGCTCCGGAAAGCGCGACACATCGGCGGCGATCCCCGAAAGGACCTTGACCGGCAGATATGGCCCTTTTTCTTCGAACCGAATTATCTCGAGGCCATCTTTCCAGCACACCCTCGGATGGAGCAACCGCACGGTGCCGTCTTCCGATACCCAGATGTTGAAAATCGCCTTACAACCATCCTTGGTATACACGCGATAAGATCCGGGAAAACCGAATCGTGCGCGGTAGAGACGCGAATCGGCACCAGGACGAACACCTTCCCGTCGCTCACCACCGTAATGTTCTACGGACTCTTCCAACTTACTCGCGTCCGGCTTTGCCGAACGAGTGAAATGCTGCCGCGTCCGCTCCAAGAGCGAAACGATCACACCTTTTTGAAACATTTTGAATTCCTTGTAGTAGTACAGAGTTGATAGAGAATTCTCGCGCGATACAAGGCATAATCGATGCCATACACATACACCGCGCGAGTCATTGCTCAAGACCGCTTTGCTTGCCGGTTCTGCTGCTTCTTCTCGCCGCTTTTCATCTTCCGTGCAAGCGCATGAAAGAATTGCGACATGATGAGGACACGCTTCCGCAGATCTTTATTGCGAATTGCGTCGGGGCACCGGACAAGCTCATACGCGAGTTCCGCACGACAATCACGGAGCATTTCGAGGTGTCGGAAGGCTTCCCCCGACACCTCGAGCACGCGCACGTAGATGACGTTATCGCGGCAATCCAAACGCGCACCGATGATCAGTGTCGCATACGTACCCTTTCCCTTTTCGTCAGGCGCATACACCCCGTATACCTTTCCACGTTCGGAAATGACCCCTCGATCGAGTCCATGAAAAAGAAATTCACGGATGTTGGTATCCACACCTTGTGGAAACTTGGGCGGCGGCGTACGAGGTGCGCGAGGTACGGGCGTCGATGCGGGAACAATATCCGCAAAGTCGACGACCGGTTCCTCGCCCGGCAAAAACCCGATGGTGATCGCCTTGAGGGCACTCAACTCCTCAGACGAAAGCGGCGGATCCTCTACCACACGCGGAATGGCAGCAAGAGCAACGAACGGGCGGTGCTTCCCTCGTTCCAGTTCAGGGGGTACGAGGTCCGCATGAGCGGAGGCGACTGCGCTCTGTGTCATGATGATTCTCCTTCAAAAAATGTGTGAAAAAAAACAAGTCAAAGAAAGAAGTTGGTGGGACCACCATCGATCGAACACCTTCTCCACTAAACACAGTATCACACCAAATATAAATGTCAACTCTTTGCATCCTTTAAAAAACGCCCGCATCTGACGGACGTTTTGGATAGTTGGGTGCATTGGGACGTATGGGGTAACGAGCCACAAGTGATCCGAAGAACACACGCGACACTTAACTGTTTACTAAAACAGACAATAGGCTTAAGACCGCGGTGGTGGTTGCTCAACATCAACCAGAACAGGAGCACATCGAGAATACTTGAGCTCTTTTTTCAGATCGAAAAGTTCTCTCTTTTTCTCTACTAAAGCGGCAAGTGTTTTTTCCCTGCGATTAGTCATCCACAATTCGAACAAGATGGCGATGGCGATGGCAAGCAGAAGCACACCATTGAGTGTCTTGTGCATTTTCGCAACCCGTGCGAACTTTGCAGTCTGTTCGCGCAGGAAAAGTATTGTTGCAGTCGTTTCGCCTTCTGCGATCAACGCGGTACCCGACAAGTCTGGGGCAAGCAATCGCGGCTCATCGGTCGGACGAAGCGCGATCGCTTCGGGCGGCGTGACGTTCTCGGGAACAGCAACACGCACTTCCGGTGCGGGAAGAAGGAAGAGTGTTCCTACGGGAACTTTCTTCCATGCCGCTTCTGTGCAGGGAATACCAAGACGGGTCGAGTTGGCGCACCAGACTCCATTTGCTCCCTCCCAGGGATGCGCTTTCTTGTAAGCAGCGGATTGACGCTTCCACGCGTACCAACCTCCCGCAGGACTCTCTGCGGTGATCATCTCCATCTGCACCAACTCAATCTTTGCTGTAGTTGTATCAGCAGCGAAGGCCGAAAAGGTAAAACAGAAAAATGCGGCAAGGAGCGCGCACATCCAACTACTGAATCGTTTCATGGTTTCTCCTCTGAATCAAACAACAAACATCTGCCGCAAACTCTACTACGCAACAATTCTCTTGTCAAAGAAAACCGCATGCTTTGGGCATGCGGTTTTTCTCATCATTTCCTTGCAGATTCGTTTTATCGTATCTCGTAAACAATGGTCACGTTAGACGTGTACTTATTCTCCCCAGCAGAAACACTCGGCGCGGAAGGCGCCATCTCAACATCGGCAGCCATCGTCTTCATCGCCCGTGCACCACCGTAGTAGATCGGATAGTTTCCGCCCTCATTAAAGGACACAATGCGGACAAGCGTCACATCGAGATCTCTCGCAAGCTGATCGGCTTTTACCTTTGCCTTGGTGATTGCCGCTTCGCGTGCGGTTGCCTGCACCGCGTCTTCGTGCTCGACAAGGAAGTTGAGGCCACTCACGTTCGTCGCGCCGTTGTCCGTGAGTCCACCCAAGACCTTGCCGGCATCATCAAGGTTGCGCACCTTCACCTCAACCGACTGTGACACTTCATAACCAACAAGCACCTGCTTGCCCGGAGGCTGGACACAGGGATAAGCGATACAGACGATCTGTTTTTGCTCCCACTCATACTTCGGATAGAGATTGTACCCCGTTGTCTTGATATCTTTTTCAAGCACACCCGCACCGATGAGGAAGTCATGTATCTGCTTCATCTGCGTATCTACAACTTTGCGCGCATCTACAGAATTTTTCGCTTCCTGCGTGACCGCAAATGAAACCGTCGCGATGTCCGGCGCTGCGTATGCTTCGCCGTCACCCGAGACGCTGATCGTCGTCTGCGCGTTCACATCGCGACCAATATATTGACGCTCGGTCACTGTGTTTATGAAAAGCGCAAAGAGATAGAGCGCACCGGCAAGGGCAAGGAGCATGAATACACCCTTCTTCCCGTGGTGGTGCCAATGCCCACCGCATCTACCACTTCCACAGCCACTCTGCCCACATTCCTTTTCCGCACCACCGCATCCGCACCCACTTCCGCACATATGTTCGTCTTTTGCCATAAACAATGTGATTAATTTGGTTAATATTTGTGTTCACTATAACACGCCCCACCTCAGATGGTCACAGCTACCCAAACTACAGTATAAGCGCGATAGCGCTTATACTGTAGTTTTGAATTTCACTGCTCTTTGTATTGCTGTATTGCGTTATTGCTGTATTGCACGCTCAGTTCACCCTCACGCCATGAAAGTGCTTTTTATTTCACCGTGACGGACTTTGCCAGATTTCTCGGTTTATCGGGGTCGTTGCCACGGAGGACGGCGAGGTGGTACGCAAGGAGCTGGATCGGGATCAAACTCGCGATCGGCGATGCGACACCAAGATCCGGCACCTGTATCCACTCATCAAAAAGCGGCGAATGCGTGGGCGCGATGCCGATGATGTATGCCCCACGACTCTTCAGCTCGGTGGTATTCGACTCCATGTCGCGTTTTGTTTCATCATTCGGAATAAGCGCGATACACGGCGTACCTTTTTGAATGAGCGCGATGGGGCCGTGCTTCAATTCGCCGCCCGGAAAACCTTCCGCATGGATATAGGACACCTCCTGTATCTTTATCGCCGCTTCGTGCGCGATGGGAGCATTCAGTCCGCGTCCAATAATGTACAGATCGTTGGTGTGTACTAATTTCTCCGCGATCTTTTTGATCTCGTGCGAAAGATCGGGCGTGAGCCATGACTTTATCTCCTTGACCGCGCCGCGCATGAGATGTTTCCCTTCCGCTAATTTTTCTTTGCCATTCTTCGCAAGCGCATGCGCAAGCAAGATGAGTACCGCGATCTGTGCAGTCGCCGCCTTGGTCGACGCAACGGCGATCTCGGGGCCGGTGTTGATGAATAATTTTTGATCAGACAAACGATCCATTGAACTGCCGACCACATTTAAGAGTGAGAGGATCTTCGCACCGCTCGCTTTGCCGATGGTGAGCGCCTCAAGCACGTCGGCTGTTTCACCGCTTTGTGACACCGCGAACAACAAGCTTTTGCGGTCGAGAAATTGCTCATAGGTTTTGAATTCCGAACCAACGAACGCCGTCGCGAGTCTCCCGCCCACCCGTGCCGCATAGAGCTCGCCCAACTTCGCCATCTTCGCCGCTGTGCCGCACCCAATGAAGAAGAGATCTTCAGAATCTTTCATGAGTTTCGCAACTGCAAGGACCTTGTCATCCTCCTGATGGATCGCCTTGTCGAGCGTAAGCGGCTGCTCCAATATCTCTTTAAGCATGTAGTGCGGATGTCCTTCTTTGGTTGCACTCGCTTTGTCCCAAAGTATCTCGACCCATTTCGGCTCTACTTTTGTACCAGTCTCCAAGCTCCGCATCATAAAACCATCCGCAGACACCTTGAGGTATTCGTGATCACCAGGGTAACACGCCGTGCGGGTGTGGTCGAGGAAGGCGGGCACATCGGAGGCAAGAAAATACTCGCCCTTACCCTGTGCACCCTTACCCACCACCAAGGGCGACCCGTCGCGCATTGCGAGGAGATACGGCTCATCTTTTTTCATAACGACGATCGCGTAACGCCCCTCGATCATTTTCCCCGCAGCGACAAACGCCTGCTCAAAATTTTTGCCTTCCTTTTTTAAAAAATAATCAATAAGATGCGGTATCACCTCGGTGTCTGTTTCGGAAACAAACAACTCGTCGCGTTTCACGGCAAATTTTTCACACAAGAATGCGCGGAGTTCGTTGTGATTCTCAACAATGCCATTGTGGATGACGGCAATAGTCTTGTCCCGATTGAAATGCGGGTGAGAGTTCACTTCGGAAACGCCGCCGTGCGTCGCCCAGCGCGAATGACCGATGGCTATCTTTCCTGAAATTCCACGAAACTCTTTTTCATTCGCATCAGATATCTTCCCGACCGCCTTACGAATGTACAATCCTTGCGCTGTGGCGGCGGCGATCCCCCACGAGTCATACCCGCGATACTCCAAGTCGCGCAGTGCCCAATACGTCATGAGCGCAACGTCCGAGTCCTCAGTTCCTACATAGCCAAATATGCCACACATGGTTAGGGGGTAGGGATTAGGGAGGAGGGAGTAAAAGTCCAGATGTTCATGTCACTATTTATAACACAGCGCGCGAAGTAAGGTTTCAACGGACAAGACTGTGGATCAACTGGTTGAATTTTTTTCCACGATCAAATTCGTGGAGGAATTTTTCAAAGCTTGCAGCTCCCGGCGAGAAGAGGATTGTCGTTTTTCCTTTCAGTGTTGATGCGCTCATAAAGGCGGCACGCACACACGACGCAAGATCTTCATGTGCACTCATTGGGTATTTTTTGTCATAGCCGATGGCATGAAGCGCACCAAACAATTTTGCCGTTGCGGAGCCGTTCAAGAGGACAAGCTGCTCGGGAGGAATACTCCGCTTGATCAGTGCGGCAAGCGATGCGAACTCCAGTTGTTTGTCCGTACCCCCCGCGATAAGCACGACATGCCCCTCGAGAGAGAGGCGCTTGAGTGCGGCCATTGTTCCATCGGGCGACGTCGCACAGCTATCATTCACAACAGTAAGCTTCCCCTTCTTATATATAGTCTCCTGTCGCATTGGAGGGGTGGGGAGCTTCCGCACACGTGCTTCGTTCACGACCACGGTGGGGTCAAAGAGTTTCACCGCAAGCACTGCAGACAGCAGATTTTCAAGGTTGTGTGCGCCACGCTCGTGGAGGAAGCGTTCGATACTGAAGAGCTGCTGCTCCATGCCGTCAAAACGAAAGATGAGTTTTTTGCCGCGCACGAAAAGACCATTCAACTTTTTTGGAAGCGGGGTTGTGCTCACGAAGAACACCAACCCGCGCGGGCGTTGTTTGAGAAAAAATTTCGTCCACGCATTATCGTAATTGAGTATAAGAAAATCGTCGTCGTGTTGCATGCGAAAGATATTGGCTTTCGCGGCTGCATAGTCGGCAATGCCACCCGTGTACCGATTCAAATGATCGGCATACAGATTCGTGATCACCGCCACATGCGGAGCGCGACCACAAACAGGAAGACCAACACCTGGGACAAATGCAGTGGGGAGATATTCGAGC
>Ga0209541_10003604_pt1 | contig 28253 bp, 37 predicted proteins | sample RifCSPlowO2_01_FD_184027 | JGI IMG/M metagenome (GOLD analysis project Ga0209541, IMG submission 184027) | Groundwater microbial communities from Rifle, Colorado - Rifle CSP2_plank lowO2_0.1 (SPAdes) (version 2) | ecosystem: Environmental > Aquatic > Deep subsurface > Groundwater | place... | reverse complement strand
GAAAGTTCTAACTACATCTGAGAGTTCAGTGAGTTACAACTAACTCACTATTCATAATCAAATCAACAAGAAAAACTTTGCTATTTAGCACCACTAGTCACAGACTAGTGGAATTCTTTTATTAAAAATATCTGTTTTCTAAGATAATTATGGAATACACAAATGGCTCAGAGGTTGCAAGAAGAATAATTGGAATGACGCCTGCTCAATTAAGAGAATATGATTTTGGAAATCCTTATAGAGAAGCTTTATTAAAAGAAGCAAACAAAAAAAGAAAACAGCTTAGAAAAAGAACTCCAAGATGCCTCAAGCCAGGAATTCTAGAAAGCTTATCATTAACTTTATAAATATCTCATCTATATCTTAATTATGGAAAGAAGCTATATTCAAGAAGTATTTGACAAAGGAAAAGAAGAAAAAGTTCTTGTTAAAGGCTGGGTTCATGAGACTAGAGACTTGGGAAAAATAAGGTTTCTCTTGCTTAGAGACATGACTGGAGTTATCCAAGTTACATACTTAAAAGAAAAATCAGACAAAAAAACATACGATTTAATGGCAAGCCTGCGGGAGAGTGTTATTAGTGTGGAAGGCAAAGTTGTAAAAAGCAAGCAGGCACCAGGCGGATTTGAAATTCTTCCAGAAAAAATAGAGCTAATAGCAGAAGCCCAACATCCTTTGCCAATTGATGTTTCTGATTTCTCAAAAACCGAGCTTCCAAAACGGTTGGATTACAGGTTCTTAGACTTGCATAGAAAGCGAACACAGGCGGTGTTTAAAATTCAAAATACAATTTCAAATGCATTTAGAGAGTTTTTCTACAATAAAGGATTTATAGAAATGCAACCGCCATGTGTAATCTCAGCTGCATCAGAAGGCGGAACAGAACTTTTCCCTGTCCAGTATTTTGAAAAAAAAGCGTTTCTTGCTCAATCTCCGCAATTATACAAGCAAATGCTGGCTTGTTCTTTGGAAAAAACATTTATGATAACGCCTGTCTGGAGAGCAGAGAAGCACAACACAACACGCCACATCAACGAAATAAGGCAGATGGATATTGAAGTTGCTTTCTGCAACCAGATGGACATAATGAAATATCAAGAAGAAGTTGTAAAATACATGGTTAAGCAGATAATTGAAAAAAATCAAGAAGAACTAAAACTTTTAGATGTCAAACTAAAAGTTCCAGCAGCAAAATACATCTCCTATGATGAAACAATCAAACTTTTAAAAAAGAATAAAATTAAGATTGAAGAAGGAGACGACTTGTCTCCAGAAGCTGAAAAAAAGCTAAATGATTTGTTCCCGGATACAATTGTTTTTGTCCACTCGTGGCCTCTTTCACTAAAACCGTTTTATATCTTTCCTAAAGACGGCAAAAAAGATGCAAAACTTTCAGAAGGATTTGATGCCATATACAAAGGAATAGAAATAAGTTCAGGCGGACAGAGAATTCATCTTCCAAACCTGCTAATAGAAAGATTAAAGGTAAAGAAATTAGACCCTAAAAACTTCAAAAGTTATATTGATTCTTTCAGATTCGGAGCTCCTTATCATGCTGGTTGGAGTATCGGCTTGGAAAGATTCACTCAAATTATCTGTGGATTTGACAACATCAAAGAGGCTACACTCTTCCCGCGAGACAGGGACAGGCTTACTCCATAGATTTTTAACCCATATTCTCTTTCTTCAATCATGGAACTTAAAACACTTCATGGAAACTTAAAGCTCCCTGCATTTTTCCCAGATGCAACATTCGGGCAAATTAAAGGATTAGATAATAAAAAGCTTAGAAAAATTGATGTTGATGGTGTTGTTGTAAATGCTTACCACTTTCTTAAAGAAAAAACCCACATCAAAGCATGCAAGAAAGGCGGAATCCACAAGCTTATGAGATTCTACAAGCCAATAATTTCAGATTCAGGCGGTTTCCAGGTTATGTCGCTTATCCATAATAATCGCGGGAATGGGAAAATACTTGATAATGAAATTCATTTCAAGCTTGATGGGAAAAAAGTTGTTCTCACGCCTGAAAAATGCATTAAAACCCAGATAGAAATTGGAAGCGATATTATCATGTGCTTGGATGACTGCACAAAAGCAAGCCAAAGCCAGAAAGAGCAGGAAAAATCAGTTAAAAGAACAATAAGCTGGGCTGAAAGATGCAAAAAAGAGTTTTCCAGCCTTACAAAAAATAAAAAGGAAAAACCTCTGTTATTTGCAATTGTCCAGGGAGGCAATAACAAAAAGCTAAGAAAAAAATGCGCACAAGAACTTATAAAAATTGGTTTTGATGGCTATTCATTTGGCGGCTGGCCAATCCATAACAGAAAGCTTCTTAAAGAAATTCTAAGATATACCTCAAGCCTAATCCCTGATGACAAGCCAAAATATGCAATGGGAATTGGAAAGCCACAGGATATTGTAGAGTGTATCAAGCTTGGTTATAATATGTTTGATTGCGTAATTCCAACAAGAGAAGCAAGGCACAAAAAACTTTATGTTCTTATAAAAAATCCTAAAAAAATAAATCCTTTTAAAGATAATTTTTTCACAGCAATCAGCATAAAAGGGAAGCATAAGGGCAGCAAGAGGAAAATTTCTAAATTTTGCAATTGCGAAGCTTGCAAAAAGCATAGTTTGGGGGAGCTTTACGAGCTTTTTTTAAAAAAAGACAAAAAAGCAATTGAGCTTGCAACAATCCACAACCTTACCTTTTATTCAACTTTAATGAAGATTTTAAGAAAAGTGCAACAAAATTGTTCCCACCGAACAGAGACATACTAACTCCTTAATTTTCTTCTCGAGGATAAACAACCGAAAGATTTATAAACCAATTTTCTTTATAAACCCTATATGGATAAAATTTCTCTAAAAGTTCAAAATATTGTCGCAACAACTTCTTTGGGAAAGCCTGTTTCCCTGACAAAATTAGCAAGAACACAGGGAAATACAGAGTATAATCCCGAGCAGTTTCCAGGCTTGGTTTTAAGAGTAAAAAACCCAAAATCAGCTGTCTTGGTTTTTTCTAGCGGGAATCTCGTATGCACCGGAACAAAGAGCATAGACCAGGTTAAGAAGGTGATTGACAGCGTTATAAAACAGCTAAGAAGAATAAATGTAAGAATCACAGAAAAGCCAAAAATAACAGTCCAAAATATAGTTGCTTCAGGGGCAATAAACATGCCATTCAACCTTAATATTTTAGCTTTAGAGCTTCCAAACACAGAATACGAGCCAGAACAATTTCCGGGACTTGTCTACAAGCTTGACGAGCCAACAGCAACCTTCTTATTATTCAGCAACGGGAAATTAGTATGCACAGGAACAAAAAACAGGGCCCAGTTAAACGACTCAATGAAGCAGCTTATCAAGAACACAAAAGAAGTCATGAGGCGAATTAAGAAATAACTTCCTTTTTCTAAAGTATAGTTCCACAAATTTCATTTGCTCAGAAAGTTATAATAAGACAAGTGGTTTATTCTAATCTCTCTGTTAAGTTTTTCTTTTTTATACCTTTCCTAAAAAATTGGGTTTTGGGAATTTGGGTCATCCAATCTGCATACTCTCTTTCTAGTCGATTTTCTATTTGTGAATACATTTTAATAACCTCTAAATTATCTAATCATTACTATTATTTAAACCTTTCTATCATTACTACTAACAAGTTACAATATCTTATTTAACTTTTTCGATTATCAAAAATATATCGGCTATCGTATCACATATAATAATATATCTTAAAGAATAGAAAAGAATAAAAGCAAATCAATTCTACCAACACCATACTTATAATTGGAAAAGAGGAAAATGCCTGAAAAACTTAAAACAGAGGAATTGATAATTGAAGCTAAGAAGTTCTTTGACTATTACAAAAAAGAAGTTGGAAAAAGTATAAGGGAGGGCAAGAAAGTTGTCTATGTCCCATTTTCCGACTTATCTTCATTCTCGCACATAATAGCAGATTACCTTCTTTCAAACCCAGAAGAAATATTCCAGATTTTAGAGCTGGCTTTAGACGAATCTGGCTTAATAAAAAACGCAAAAGTAAGACTGATAGACTTGCCAGAAACCCAGACAATAAAAATTAGAAATATCAGGGCAAAACATCTAAACAGCTTAATCTGCGTAGAAGGGATAGTAAGGCAGGCTTCAGATGTAAGGCCACAGGTAGTCAATGCCAAGTTTGAATGCCCGAGTTGCGGAACAATAATCTCTGTTATGCAACTAGAGAAAAAATTTAGAGAGCCAACACGCTGCTCATGCGGAAGAAAAGGTAGTTTTAGGCTAATAAGCAAGGAAATGGTAGACGCACAGAGAATAGTAATAGAAGAAAGCCCTGAAAGTCTGGTTGGTGGAGAACAGCCTCGAAGAATGGATATCTTCCTTAAAGGAGATTTAGTTGAGCCAAAAATGGAAGAAAAAACAACACCGGGAAGCAGAGTAAGAGTTATAGGTGTATTAAAAGAAGTGCCTGTTCCTCTGCAAACCGGAGCTCTAACAACACTCTTTAATTTGTCTATAGAAGCAAATAACACAATCTCGCTAGAAGAAAGCTATGAAGAGCTGGACATTACAGAAGAGGATGAGCGTCAGATTAAAGAGCTGGCAGCAGATAAAAAAGTTTATGAAAAACTTGTTGGAAGTATTGCTCCTTCAATTTACGGACACGAGCAAGTAAAGCAAGCAATTGTCCTTCAACTTTTTGGTGGAGTAAAAAAGAAAAAATCAGATGGGACAGACATAAGAGGTGACAGCCACATCTTGCTAGTGGGAGACCCGGGAGTTGCAAAATCTGTTTTATTAAAATTCATTTCAGGAATCGCGCCAAAAGGAAGATATGTTGTTGGCAGGGCGGCAACTGGCGCAGGCATAACAGCAACTGTTGTAAGGGACGAGTTTCTAAGGGGCTGGGCATTAGAAGCAGGAGCAATGGTTCTAAGCAATAAAGGAATTGTCTGCATAGATGAACTGGAAAAAATGGACCCAATAGACAGAAGCGCAATGCACGAAGCCATGGAGCAACAAACAGTTACAATTAGCAAGGCTAATGTCCAGGCCACATTGAGAGCAGAAACATCTGTCTTGGCAGCTGCAAATCCTAAATTCGGAAGATTTGACTTATTCCAACCAATAAGTCAGCAGATAGATATTCCTCCAACACTAATAAACAGGTTTGATTTAATATTTGTATTAAAAGACATTCCTGACAAGGCAAGAGACGAGGCAATTGCAACCCATGTTTTATCAGAACATAAAGACGAGGGGGCAAGACAAGCTATCATCCCTGAATTGCTAAAAAAATATGTTGCTTATTCAAAGCAGAAAATCAAGCCAAGGCTGACAAACGAAGCTATAGACGAAATAAAAAACTTTTATGTTAATTTGAGGAACATGCCAGTCAGTGCAGATGCTATTTCAAGGCCGATACCAATTTCAGCCCGCCAGTTAGAAGCACTAATCAGATTAAGCGAGGCATCTGCAAAAGCAAGACTAAGCAAGAAAGTTGAAAAAGAAGATGCAAAAAGAGCAATTGACTTGATGCAGTTCTACCTTTCCCATTTAGGGTATGACTACGAAACAAAAACATATGATATAGACAGAATTGCAACAGGAGTCTCAACATCCCAAAGAAGTAAGATTATAATTGTAAGAGAAACTCTTTCAAGAATGGAGTCAAAATTCGGCAAGCTGATACCAACAAGCAAGATTGAAGAAGAGCTCCAGGGAAAATTAAGCAAGGAGGACATAGACGACAGCCTGCAGAAACTGACTCAGTCAGGCGACATCTTCCTTCCAAAAAAAGGATATATTCAAAAAGTATAGTAGAACATAATTAAACTTAAAAACAAGAGAAAACAAATAACAACATAAGGAATAAAATAAAATTCAGAGGATTGGTATTTGGACTTGAGGACTATGATGATGGTGAATTAAAAAAGGAGCTTGAAGGTTGCTTAAGAAGAGGGTATGAATTTAATATAAGTATAAATCCTGTAAGTATAAATTCAGAGTATGGGCTTACCAGCTTATCTCAGTAACTAAAGATGAAAGAGTATGGACACTTGCTGAACTCGCTGAAACATTAAAAAGATTAAGATTTGGTGATAAACGGGTATTGACCCCAGAGCAAGCTCTGGACACCAAATCACCACTTCCCCACAGCAAGCTGTGGGGTATTACGATAAATAAAGAACAGGTTGAAGCAAAGGAAGTGGCAAAAGTCTTTACAACTGGATTCAATTTACTTAATGAAGAAATACTGACAGCAGTGGCAGATAGATACCAAAAACATATAAAAAGATAAAATGGCAGAACCAAACCAAAGACAGACAGCATACAAGCTGAGAATTGGGGATATTCTAAAAAGCAAGCAAGAGATAAGGGAAGACAGGCTGGAATTTTTAGAAGTTAATGGGAATAAAGTTGTGAGAGTCAATGTTGTTGCAAATGTAGTTGAAAAATACGAATCAGAGGGGGAGAGAAAATTCCTCTCATTAACCCTGGACGATGCCTCTGGACAGATAAAGGTAAGGGTTTTTGGAGAGGATGTCGCAAAATATAAGGAAATTACCCAAGGAAGCACAATAAATGTAATTGGTTTGCTAAGGGTTTTCAACAGCGAGTTGTACATTCTTTCTGAAACAATGAGGAACATAGACCCAAGATACCTGCTTGTAAGAAAGCTTGAAACATTTAAGGAAAATCCAGTTAAAATCCCGACTGATATAAGAGAAAAGATTCTTGATAGGATTAAAAAAGCAGAGCCAGAAGGAATAGATATTGACAAAATCATACTTGAACTGCACGAAGACCCGGAACTTATAAATCAGGAAATAAAAAAAGTTATGGAAGCGGGTCTTGTTTACGAACCACGCCCGGGAAGATTGAGGTTTTTGGGATAAACTTAATTCTTATTATAATAACTTCTCAAATTCTTCTCTTGAAATCTGCAAATCTTTTTTAATAATCTTAGTCAATAACCCTCTACCAATATCTTCATTTGGATGATTAGGGATTACAGTTGTTCTTCCATCTGGATGTTCAAAAAACATATGGCTTCCTTCCTGTCTTAGTAACTTAAAACCAAGCTTATCAAGAACCTTGCTTAATTCTCTTGCACTTAACAAAGGCAGTTTTGCCATCTTACAATTCTAACTTCTGTAATCCAATGAACCTCTCTTTAACTTCTTTCTCTTTTCTACATTTCAAATATAAAGAGATAGCTTCTTTGGTTCTTTTCAGTAATTCATCTAAGTTTCTAGCCTGAGTATGGCATCCCGGCAGTTCAACTACCTCTGAAACAAACATTCCATCTTCATCTTGTTCTATTAAAATATTAAAAGTTGCCATAAATAAACATATCAAAAAGAATATATAAAACTATTGTTTTGGGGGGTTTACGGGGCATCAAATTTATAAATCCCCTATTTCTACCTAATTTATGAATGAATATGAAAAATTACTAGATGATGCATATAAGAAAGTAAAGCAAGTAGAGCACGGAGAAAGATTTGTAATTCCAGATGTTGCAGGGCATGTTGAAGGAAAGAAAACAATTATAACAAATTTTTCGCAGATGGCTTCCATTTTAAGAAGAGACAAAGAACAACTCCTTAAATTCCTGCTTAGAGAGCTTGCAACATCAGGGGTTATTGATGGCGACAGGCTAATCCTTGATACAAAATTTTCTTCAGCAAGAATAAACGAGAAAATAAAGCAGTATGCAGAAGATTTTGTTGTCTGCAAAGAATGTGGAAAACCAGATACAGAACTAATCAAGCAAGACAGATTTTTATTTCTGCACTGCATGGCTTGTGGTGCCAAGCACAGCGTCAAGTCTAAGATTTAATATAAATACAAACTTAATAATAAAATATTTCTCTAATAATAACTTAACTTAAATTCCGCTCTTCTGCTAATCCCTCCAGCGTTTAAAAGTTTACCAATTAACAGAAAAATAGAAATTAGCATTATCAAGTCGTAAAAGGCAAATAGATAGCTTTAAAAATAACATAAATGTTTTAAGTGTGGAGGGAAAAATGTTAAAAGGGAGATGTATGAAATGCAAAGAAGATAGAGAGATGAAAAACATCAAGATAGAACAAACCAAAAGAGGCGGATTCATGGCAAGAGCAACATGCGCTCTATGCGGGACAAAGATGTGTAAAATGCTCTCTAAAGCCGATGCTGATAAATATAAATAAGAGCCAATATGCTTGTGAAAATACACAAGTCTTACAGAAATGTTGTTGCTGTATGCGATTCTGAACTAATCGGTAAGAAGTTCGAACAAGGCAGAATGCAGCTTCATTTAAATGAATTCTTTAATGGAGAGAGAAAAACAGCTGAAGAGGTTTTTGAATTAATGCAAGATTTGGAAAAAGAAGATGTGATTTTTAATATAGTTGGAGAAAAAGCCATAAAAACAGCCCTAAAAGCTGAAATAATAGAAAAAGAAGGCATAAAAACCATTCAGGGCATTCCGTTTGCCTTAGTCCTGCTATAACTAATAACACTCTACACTTACTCTTAACTATTAAGTAAACCCCACTTTTAAACGATTTTTAGATTATCAAAACTAATCATTATCTTTATAAATTATATTTTCATAGCTATATTATGGTAAAAGAGAAAAAAGAGTTTAAAGTCACACCATGGGAAGTTTCAGGGGAAATTAACTATGAAAAACTTGTAAAAGAGTTTGGAACAAGCCTGATTTCTGATAAAATAAAAAAAAGGCTGGAAAAGGCACATCCTTTGTTAAGAAGAGGGATTTATTTCTCACACAGAGATTTTGATAAATGGTTAGAAGCTAGTGATAAAGGTAAGAAAGTTTCTGTTTTGACAGGAAGAGGCCCAAGTGAAAAAATGCATCTCGGGCATTTAGTTCCGTTTTTAGTTGCAAAATCCCTTCAAGATGAATTTAATTGCGAAGTTTTTATTCCAATATCAGATGATGAAAAATTTTATGTCAAGGAAAACCTGACATTTGAACAAGCCCTAAAATATTCAGAAGACAATATAATCGACTTGATTGCCCTTGGTTTCAAGCCAGGCAAGACTTTCATATTTGAGGATTTTGTTTATACTGATATTTACAAATATGCGGCAAGAATAGCAAAAAGAATAACATACTCAACTGCAAAAGCTGCTTTTGGATTGACACCAGAAAATAATGTTGGTTGGAGCTTCTATCCTGCAATGCAAGCAGCCCATATACTCTTTCCACAATTTATTAGAGGAAAGCACATTTCAGTTGTTCCTGTTGGAATTGACCAAGACCCATTCATAAGACTTACAAGAGACATAGCAGAACATAAAGATTTTAATTTTGACAAGCCCGCTGCTCTTCATGCAAAATTCATTCCTTCGCTTCACGGAGCTTCAAAAATGTCGTCTTCAGAAGCAGGAGTCATATTATTATCAGACAGCGCCAAGCAAGTGGAAAACAAAATAAAAAAATATGCATTCTCTGGCGGACAGCCAACAATAGAACTTCATAGAAAAAAAGGCGGAAATCCTAATGTCGATGTCAGCTACCAGTATTTAAAAATGTTTTTTGAACCAGATGACAAAAAGCTGAAGAAAATTCATGACGATTACAAATCAGGCAAGCTTCTGACAGGCGAGTTAAAAGAAATTTTAATAGAGAAAATAAACACTTTCTTAAAACACCATCAGCAAGAACGAGAAAAAGCCAAGAAGCAGCTTGATAAGTTTATTTTTAAATAGTTACTTCTTAAGCTTGTCTAAAGGAACCAAACTTGCTATAAATTTTCCCTCATATTTGCTAATATCATTTGTTTGAATTCCCCCCATATCTTCTTTTGCTTTTCCCTTTTTCCCAGGTTCAGCATATTTTACCCAGTCTTGATAAGCCGGACTATCTTCTCTAATGCCTTGTTTTTTTCCAGAAGATTCTGAAATTTTCCCATTTCCTAAATAAAAAACAACATGCTCTGGATCCTTGCCTTCTTGCCTAAGAAGAATAGCATCCCCGGGTTTAGCGATTTTGGCAATTTCCTTAACAGAACCTTCAGTAGTCCTTAAAGGGTATAATGTCTTGCAACTAATCTTTTTAAGAGAATTAGGAACATTATAACCTGCCTGTCTTAGGTTGTGCTGAACCCAACCACTACAATCAAAACCCGGAACAATTGGCTGCCCTTCTCTCCAGCTTCCAAATGACTGTTTCTTTCCAAGAATTCTTTTTAAAAAACTTAACACGCCTGAAGGGGAATTTCCTCCCCAAACATAGGGTAAACCCTCATAACGAGCTCGATTCTTGCCCTCCACCTCCAATAATTTTTTTCTACCAGAATCACCATCAACAACATCCCCCAGTTCCCCCCTCTTATCTTTCTCCTCTTTAACAAGAAATCTTTCTTCTTTCTTCAGAAATCTCTGATTTCTGATTGCTGTCAAAATCTTATGATTTTGAAGTTTCAAGAACTTCTTAACCTTTTCCACCTGTTTCTTTACTCTCATAATAAAAACAAGAACTCAGAGTTTTTAAACCTTAATCCCTAAAAACTCTCTAAGAGTATATCTGACCTTAACGCTACCGTCCTGCTCGTCAATTATTCCTACCAACTTCACTCTTTTCCCTCTCTCCCCCAACCTTTCTATCCTATCTCTTACTAAACCATCACTGCAGCTTAAATCCTCAGATGTATCATCATAAAAAACCCTATACCGAGTCATTTTAAACAAAAGTTTTTTCCAATATTTAAGCATTTATTTAGTGTAAAATATATCAAAAAATCAGTTAGATAAATTTAAAAAACTCTTAAACATAGTCCTAATATGAAAATATTGTCCTTGCATGTGGATTATATAAAATTCAAGCCATTGAAAAAAGCCTTAAAAGAGCCAGAAGAGCTGAAAGAAGAAGACAAAAAAGAGAAAAACATAAAAGAAGCCCTGGTTATTCTTACAGCTGTTGAAAAATCAGATGAGAAAAATCCAGGCAAATCAGCTGATTTGCTTGTTGATAATATCAAGGATTTGGCAAAACAAGTAAAAGCCAGCAACATTGTTCTCTATCCTTATGCTCATCTCTCCTCACAACTTGCCTCTCCAAAAACAGCAGAAACAATTCTTAAAGATACAGAGGCAAAACTGAAAAAAAGTTTCAAGGTTACACGAGCTCCTTTTGGCTATTATAAAGAATTTGAACTAAAATGCAAGGGACACCCTCTTTCAGAACTAAGCAAAGAAATAACACTCGAAGGAACTAAAGGAAAAGGTAGTGAAGAAGGAGAAGTTGATTACAAAAACCTTTTAAGAGAGATTTCAAGAACACGGCTTGACACATCAAAGCTAAAAGAAAATGACCACAGAATTCTCGGGCAAAAGCTTGATTTGTTCAGCTTTAATGAAGTTGCCCCTGGCATGGTTTTCTGGCATAACAACGGCCTGACAATTTTCAATGAGTTAGTAAGTTACTGGAGAGAAGAGCACAGAAAAGCTGGCTATCAGGAAATCTCAACGCCCCAAATACTTGACAAGAAGCTATGGCAGCTTTCAGGACACTGGGAAAAATACAGGAACAATATATTTATGACAAGCTATGAGGGCAAGGATTATGCAGTCAAGCCAATGAACTGCCCTGGCGGCATGCTTGTCTACAAATCAAATCCAAGAAGTTATAAAGACCTTCCAATAAGGACAGGAGAGCTTGGTATAGTCCATAGACAAGAGCTATCAGGAGTTCTTGCAGGCTTGTTCAGAGTAATAAAATTCACACAGGATGATGCCCATATATTCTGCACAGAAGAACAGTTAGAAGAAGAGCTAATTGGGGTTATTGAATTAGTTGATAAATTTTATAAAAAATTTGGATTCGCTTACCACGTTGAATTGTCAACACGCCCTGAAAAAAGAATTGGAAGCGATAAAATCTGGGATAAATCAGAAGAAATTCTTGAAAATGTTTTAAAAAAGAAAAAAGCAAAATACAAAATAAATAAAGGTGATGGCGCTTTCTATGGGCCAAAAATAGATTTCCATATAAAAGACTCGTTAGGAAGAACCTGGCAATGCGCAACACTCCAATTAGATTTCTCAATGCCAGAAAGATTTGAATTAGAATATACAGACCAGAATAATCAGCAAAAAAGACCTGTGATGCTGCATAGAGTTGTCTTTGGAAGCATAGAAAGATTTATAGGAGTCTTATTAGAACACACAAATGGAAATCTTCCTGTTTGGCTTTCTCCAATTCAGGTAAGAGTAATAAGCTTTACAGATAGAAATGTAAAAGCATGCAAGGAAATAATAAAGAAATTTGGAGAAAAGCTTCCAAATCTGAGGTTAGACGCAGATTTTAGGGATACAACTGTGAATAATAAGGTAAGAGAAGCTGAAATCCAGAGAATCCCGTACATTCTCGTTATTGGAGACAAAGAAGAAAAAAATAAAACCCTTGCGATAAGAAAGCATGGAGAAAAACCAAAATTCGGAATTAAAATTGAAAAATTCTTAGACGAAATTAAAAAAGAAATTGAAGAAAGAGCATGAAACCCAAAGGCTTAAATATCTTTAAAACTTAATAAAAATATTATCTTCCCCATTGTTCAGCTTCGGTTGGGCAATGGGTTTTATCATTAAAATGAGTGATTCTGAAAAAGCGGCTATGTTTATAGATGGGGGATATATCAACAAAGTTCTTAGAGCTTATTTCAATGAGCATAAAATAGACTACTTAAAATTATCTGAGAAAATTTGTGGAGATTTGAAATTAACTAGGTTAAGAACTTATTTTTATCATTGCTTGCCCTTGGTAAGAGAGAATAATCCTTTAGATATAACAAAACAAGCAAATATGGAAAAATTCTTGTCTAGACTCAAAAGATTGCCAAGATTTGAAGTTAAATTAGGAAAGCTTCAGATTATAGGGAATCAGTTCAGGCAAAAAATGATAGATGTATTAATGTCTCTTGATATAGCTAACATGTCGTATGAAAAGCAAGTTCAACATATTATCTTGATTGCTGGAGATTCTGATTTTGTTCCCGCAATTAAAAAAGCAAAAGATTTAGGAATAATAGTTCATTTGTACTATCATCCCTCCTCAGTTCATAATGAAATATTAGATGAAGTTGATGAATTACACCAAATAAACCAAACGCTCTTGGAAATCTGCAAAATTTAAAATGACTCTCCTATATCAATTAGAGTCTTCTGAGGAATTTAAAAAGTTCAAACAAGAAAATAAAAACGCGTATCTTTGCGCAGAATTTCTTATTCTTGATTTTGAAACAGGAGTAGACAGCTATCAGATAGACTATAGCCTTGAAGACGGCAAGATAGCAACTTTTTCACTCGGGGAAAAAGTTGAGATGCAGATTTGTGAAAATCTTGGCAAGCCCCTTTCAGAAATAAAAAATATAAAACTCTCCCCAGAAGAGTTGAAAGAAATAGCAATAAGAAACTTAAAAAACAAGCCGATAACAAAAATAATTGCTGTCCTGCAGAATATTGATAATGAAGAAATCTGGAATCTAACCTGCATAACAAAAGGGCTTGCGATAATCAAGTTGAAAATAAAGGATTCAAATTCCCAGCTTCTTGAATCCAAAGATGCCTCTCTCTTTGATGTTGTAAAAAGAGTGAAATAAGTCCACAGCCTCGCCCTTCGGGCTCGGCTCTTAAAATACCCTGCTCCATCAGCTCGGGGCTCGCTGATTCCGCAGTTATATTCTTGTTTATTAATAAAAATATCTATTAACAATTAACAACATAAAGATTTATAATCTATAGGGGCTATTTAGTTATATGAAAATCATATTAGACACAAATTTCCTTATTTATACAGCTAGATATAAAATAGACTGGCAGCAAGAAATAAAGAGAATATTTGGGAAAGCAGAAACAATAATTCCTTGCCAGGTTCTGCAGGAATTAGAGCAGAAAAAGCAGGAAAGAGATGCAAATCTTGCCTTAATTATAATTGAAAAAGCTCTTGAAGCTGGAAAAGCAAAAATCAAGCTTGTTGAAGCCACAAATACAGACAAAGCTGTTGAAAAACTCGGAAAAAACAATATAATCGCAAGTATGGATAAAGGAATTAAAGCTGGAAAAAGACTTGTTATAAGGCAGAAAAATCATCTTGAGATGAGGGAATAGTAAGTAAGAAAAACATTTATAAACGCAAATTGATTATAGTTACTATCAAGAAAATCCTTAAAATTTTTAGATTTTCTGGACGCTCAGAAATCTGAAATTGTGAAGATTTCTGACATAAAAAGGGGAAAATGGCACGCAAAAAAGAGGCAAAGAAAGATTCTAAAATTGTAAAAGCTGTGAAAAAGTCAGACTATCCAACCTTAAGGCTGGTTGATGAAAAAGAAATAGCAATGGATTTTGCCAAAAAAATCTATCTAAAATTTGACAAGATGATTAAGTCTGTGGTCTTATTTGGCAGCACAGTAAAAGCAACAGCGAGTGTCAGCTCAGATATTGACATTATAGTAATTCTTGACGATGTCAGCATCCAGTGGGATGAAGAGCTGACTGTCTGGTATAGAGAAGAGCTTGGAAAAATAATTCAGGCAAACCCTTACAAAAAAGAACTGCATATTAACACAGTAAAGCTAAGCACATGGTGGCAGGACCTAATCAATGGCGACCCTGTTGTTATAAATGTCATAAGATACGGGGAAACACTTTTGGATATGGGCGGCTATTTTAACCCATTAAAAGTTCTTCTTCAGCAAGGAAAAATAAAATCAACGCCAGAAGCAATTTACACCTTGCTACAAAGAGCACCGCAGCATATGGCAAGAAGCAGGGCAAGCGAGATGGGGGCAGTAGAGGGGCTTTATTGGGCAATGGTTGATTCAGCTCATGCAGCCTTAATGACAGCAAAACAAATACCTCCAAGCCCAGAACATGTTTCTATAATGCTAAAAGAGCAGTTTGTTGACAAGGGCTTGTTGAAGATGAACTATGTTACAGATTACAGGGACTTGTATGTCCTGCATAGAAGAATTGTCCATGGAGATATAACCAATTTAAAAGGCGCAGAAATTGACATCTGGCAGGAAAAAACAGATAACTTTGTAAGAGCCATGGCAGAAATAATAAAAAAGCTGATAAGATAATTAAGCTGTTCCGACAAATACAAGCTTAACCCTCTCTCCACCTAAATCAACATAATGTTCCTCATCACTTGTTTGTCTAATCTTTCTTAAACTTGCCCCATCAAAACTAAATACATCTCCTCTTATACTTGAAAAAATATCTCTCCCGTATATGTCCTTACCTAATGGTTCAATTAGTCTTTTCTCAATCATAAGTCTATGGTCAAAGCTAATTCCGTTATTTCCCTTGTTTTTTAGGTCTTCGTATGTGCTCATTTTTAACTCCTTATATATCAAAAACTCTTTGAATTTGTTTTGAGTTTTGACTACTGTCAGAAAAATCTATCACGTTATTTTTCTGAAGTTTTAACTATAATTTAGTAGTAACATTATTATTTAAACCTTTTGGTATTGTTACTACCATATAATAACTATTGTTTTGTTAAGGTTTATCAAAAGAATAATAAACTCGAATCAGCATAAAATAACATGAAAAGCTTCGAGATTATTTACAATCCAAAAAAAATATACAAAGAAATGCTAAAAGACATTGTATCTGCCAAATCCAGTATCTGCCTTGAAACTTATATTTACGACAAAGACAAAATTGGAAATAGATTTCTATCTGCCCTAATAAAAAAGGCAAAAGAGGGTGTGAAAATAAAGCTGTTTATTGATGCGTGGGGCTCAACTGTCAAAAAAGATTATTTTGAAAAGCTGATAAGATTAGGTGGGGAAGTAAAATTTTTCAGGGAATTCAGGTATGTCATAAGAATCTTCAGCAAAAATCACGAGAGAAACCACAGAAAATTGCTGATAGTAGACAATAAGATTGTATATGTTGGTTCTGCAAACATAACTAAAGACTGCTTGGATTGGAGGGAGCTGACTCTAAAAATAGATGGTGATATTGCTTTAGACTTTGCAAAATCTTTCTTTCAAAGCTGGGAACTTTCAGGAAAGATTAATGAAAAAAGAATCAAAAAATTATTCCATGAAGGCTTTGAGATTATACCGGATATTCCATCTACGTTTTTCAAGCCAACAGAAAGAGAATACATAAAACTGATAAACAAGGCAAGAAAAGAAATTTTAATAGAAACCCCTTATTTTATACCCTCTGCAGCCATAAGAAAGGCGTTTTACAGAGCTGTCAAACATGGGGTTAATGTAAAGATCATGACGCCATATTACTCTAACCCAAGAATTGTTGATATTGTGAGAAACAGGGATTTGGGAAAAATTCACGAAGCAGGAATAAAAATATATTATTACCCAAAAATGCTCCACTCTAAACTTTTAATAGTGGATAATGACTTTTTTCTCCTTGGCTCGTCAAACCTTGATTACAGAAGCTTTATGCACCAGTACGAAATAAACCTTCTCGGAAGAGATAAAAAAATAATCTCGCAGCTAAAAGAAAACTTCAACAAAACCTTAAAAATATGCAGGCAATTTAATTATGCTGGATGGAAAAAAAGATCTTCTCTAAGAAAACTTCTAGAAATACTCCTTGCCTTCTCAAGAAGATATTTGTAATCAAGAAAACCTTGAGTTTACTGCTGCTTAAAAGCAACAGTTTGTTTTGGTTTTCTGGATGCTCAGAAATTCGAACTTGTGGGAATTTCTGACATTAAAATATTTTTAATTCTTCTCCAAGCTCCTCGCTTATATTCTCGTGCTGTTCTTCTTTTTCTTCCTGCTCTTCCTGTCCTGTTTCTTCTTCATTACCTTCTTTTTCTTCTTTAGGTTCTTGCAAAATCTCTTCTCCAAGTTCTTCTACAGATTCTCCACTGCTCTCTTCTTTAGACCCTTTTTCCAAACCCATCTCCTCAATTATCTCTGTATTTTTCTCAATTTCCTCGTCTAATTCTTCTTTAATTTGCTCAATCTCGTCCGATTTTTCCTCTCCTGATTCTTCTTTTTCTTCCTCTTTTTCTTCGCCTTCACCACTATCAACCCCCTTCTCCCTTTCTAATTCCCTAACATAAACAGAAATATCCCGCGCCATATCAGCATTAACACTTATGCTGTCTATCCCAGCTTCAACCAAGAACTTAACCATCTCTTTCCTGCTTCCTGCCTGCCCGCAGATACTTGACTCAACTTTATTCTCCTTGCAAACATCAATAACTCTTTTTAACTGAAAAAGAACAGCAGGATGCATCTCATCATACAAATACTGCACCTCTTCATTCCCCCTGTCAATAGCAAGTGTATATTGCGTCAAATCATTTGTCCCAAAGCTGATAAAATCAATCAAAGGCGCAATCTCTTCTATAATCTCTACAGCAGCGGGCGTCTCAACCATAATCCCAAACTTAATGCCCTCTATATTCAGCTCATTAAATAAATTTCTTGCCTGACTAACCTCTTCTACACTTATAACTTGCGGCAGCATTATTCCAAACTTCTTTCCTGTTTCCCCAGCTACTTTTTTCACAGCTAAAAATTCAGCTTTTAATATTTCCCTATGCTTCAAGCCAAATCTAATCCCATGCATGCCAAGCATGGGATTCAACTCTTTTTCTTTCGGCGCATTAGCTAAATTTGTAAACTCGTCGCTTCTTATATCACTTGTTCTAACCCAGACTTCATCAAAATATTCAGCAATCTTGCTAATCCCCCTAATCAAAATTTTCCCATAATCTTCAATATGTTTTAAAAAACCAATTGGATGCTTGCCAGAACTTGCAATAATCCCCTCTAATCTTAGCAAACCGACAGAACTGCATCCAGATTTGGCGGCTCTTTCTGCAAAATCAGGCAAATCAACCATAACTTTTATTTTTGTTTTTGTGGGAACAATTTTCTTAATTTTGACTTTCCCATCAGAATCTCCCTTCCCACCATGATGCTTCAGCTCTCCTTTATGAATTGTCCCTCTGCTACCATCAACAGTCACAACCTCTCCATCTTTCAAAATCTTAGTTGCCTTCTCTGTTCCAACTACTGCGGGAATCCCCATTTCCCTTGAAACAATTGCAGCATGGGCAGTCATTCCTCCCTCATCTGTAACAATTGCGTTTGCCTTCTGCATGCTGACAACCATGTCGGGATTAGTCATTTTTGTAACAAGAATATCTCCTTGTTTTATTTTAGAAAGATCCTCCATACCCTTAACAATCTTAACAACCCCCGAAGCTTTTCCAGGGCTTGCAGGAATTCCAGAAAGAACAACCTCTCTTATATCCTCAATTTCAATCTCTGTTTTGGCAAGAGTCGTGATTGGCCTAGTCTGCACAATATAAATCTCATTGCTCTCTACTGAAAACTCAATATCCTGCGGCTTTTTGTAATGTTCTTCAAGCTGGATTGCATAATTAGCAAGCTTCTTAACCTCGCTTCTTTTCAAAGCTTCCTGAGTGCTTTTTGTTGGAGAAAGCTGAACTTTTTTTGTAGCCCCATCAGACATTCTGACAACAGCTATTTTCTTGTCATTTATTTTAGCTTCTTTAATTTCTCCAAGTCTTGAAACAACATAATGGTCAGGCAAGATGCTTCCAGAAACAACTCCTTCTCCCAATCCAAATGCAGCCTCAACAACAACATCGTCTTTTCCTGTCATAGGGTCATGAGAAAATATAACGCCTGACTTGTCAGCATTTATCATCTTCTGGACAACAACAGCAAGAAGAACTTGCTCATGCTGGTAACCTTTTTTAATTCTGTAATAAACACTTCTGGCTGTAAACAAAGAGGCAAAACATCCCTTAACAGCGTCAATTAAATTGCTCTTTCCCTTTATATTTAAGAAAGTTTCCTGCTGTCCTGCAAAACTTGCTGCGCTTGAATCCTCTGCCGTTGCAGAACTTCTTACAGCAACAAATTCGTTTTCCTTGCCTCTTTTTAATATTTGTGTGGCAATATCTGATGCATTTTCAGGAATCGGGCTCAAATTGTCATAAGCTTCTTCTATCTCATCTTTTAAATCTTCTGGCATATCAGCATTTTTTATCATCTCTCTTATCTTCTCTGCTGTTTTTTCCAGTTCCTCTGTGTCATTCACATCTAATTTCCCAAGCGTTTCATAAATTTCTTTGTCAAGATTATTTTTCTCCAAGAAATATTCATAAGCCCTTGCCTTAATGCAGAACCCTGGCGGAACAGGCAAGCCCATATTATACATCTCCCCGAGATTAGCCCCCTTACCTCCAACCTCAAAAACATCCTTCTTGTCTAATTCAGAAAACCATTTCACATAATCCTCTTTTCCCTCTACCTCTTTCTTCCCACCTTTTTTCATAATTTAAAAAAGAAAAAGCTGTTAATAAATGTTACTAAATCTCAAGCAACAAAAAAGCAATTAAATTATCAAGAAGTTCTTGAATGTTTCTGCGGACTTTAGTCCGCAGTTTGTTTGAACTTCTGGATGCATGAAAATTCTATGAATTTTCTGCACAGAAAATCTAAGGGATTTTCTTGCGATCAGAAAAATAAAGGAGATTATCCTAACCCAAGAAAACTAAATTCCTGCTGGTTTCCAGCCATGTCTGTAACTCTTAAATTCAGGTCAATTGTTCCAGAAAGAGTTGTTGTGAAATATCTTGAAAACCTTGAGCACCCTGAACAAAGTCTTCTATAAACCCCATAACTGTCCAAATACTCAACACTCGCCCTCTCACTAAGATTTCCCAAAACCCTTATTCTTTTGTACCTTGAGCTGATATAAACACTGGAATTAATTGAAAGCTCTGGCTTCTTAGTATCAATGAGCAAAAAATAATTCTTTCCAGCCTTGATTCCATACTCATTCTCAATCTCAAATGTAACATTCGCATTCACCATTATATCATCTGGAATATTTGGAGAAAAAACGCAGCCTGTTGTCGATGTTGAGACAGGGCAGTTATTTTCCAAAATCTCGCTATAACTTTCATTGCTAATAATAACCCTTCCAATAATCGGCAAATCAGATACATAATTTATAACAAATTGCGTATTCTTGCCAGCAATGCTCCTTAATCTTGGAATTGTGCTTATTATTCTTAAATTAGAAACATAAACTTCAAAAGAAACATCATCTTCCAGCAAATTGTTATCTTGGTCATAAGCCTCAACTCTGACATTATGCTCGCCATTTGCAAACCTAAAACTTCTCGTAAAACTCTGGCAATTTGAACAAGAAGAAATTCTGATGTTATTGTCAAGAACATAAACAAGTTTTGCAGCCCTGCTCAAATTTACACTAATAGGCACATATCTCGACGAGAAAAAAGAATCTTCACCAGGAGAAATTAGGTTCATAGCAAGTGGCTCACATACATAATTTTCATCTGTTTTCCCGTCGCAATCATCATCCAAACTATTGCAAGTCTCTATTGAAGGCAAAACTCCTCCCCCACACGCACTCCATACCCCCCAATAACCATTTTCATTGCAATTCCTTGTTCTTGTTCCGTATTCACAAACCCCGATATTGCTCCCGCAGTTTTGGGTTTGATTATCTCCAGACTGGCAGCTTGGCTGAGATACATAGCCTAAATTTAATGTGGAGATAGTTGAGATAGGATAAATTCCAAAACCATCATAATCCCATTGCCCTTCTGCAACTCCAATTCCAGCAACATTAACATTTGAATTAATCATATTTGCATAATGCCCAGGAGAATTTCTCCATATATTATAAACCCAGCTTGCATTCGGGCTTCCAGAATGAGCTGCAATATTCTCCCAGACACCCCCTGAAAAGCCAGAATCTTCTCCCCTGTCTGTAGGATTTCTCCCATCTAATGAATAATGTGAAAAATAATTATTAGTAAGCAGGTCCTGAGAATGAAGGGTTGCAGATTGTGTTAATTGCGCATTAATTGTAAGATTTCCCCCACCCAACCTATTTCTCTCTTTATTAATCAAATCCAACAATTCATCTTCAAATGCAGCACTTGCAAAAAAAGAGCAGACTAATACAAATAAGACTGCAAACATAATAAATACAAATCCCTTTTTCATAATTAGTATAAGCCTTACAAGTTTATATAATTTTGTATTCTAAAGAATAAAAAGAATATTGATAACCAATTAATAAGTTAAGCAGTTTTAGTATCTTAGTTAATAATTTAGGTGTCTTATCAAAATTTCTTCAGGCTTTTTTTATCAAGAAAGAAAAGTATTATTAAGCCAAGAACAGCAAAGCTTCCAGTCATGAGAAAAACCCAGTGAAACCCTATTTTTTCTGCAATATACGCTCCTATCCAGGCTGTTAAAGCTGTTCCTAATCCGACACTTGAGTTGTAAATTGACCATTGGAATCCCCTCTGCCCTTTTTCCAGATGAGATGTAAAAAGACTTGACCAAGCAGGATATGCAAAACCCGCTCCAAGCCCGTATATGAACTGAATAACATACAAATGCCAGATATTATTCGAGAAAATATAGCCAAATGGCACAACAGCAATAAATATTGTTCCTAACAAGAGCATCCATCTCCTGTCTTCTGGATTAAAAACATAAGCAAAAATTATTTGTAAGATTGAATGGGTAACTAAGAAGATCGCGCTTGCAATTCCAGCTGCTATAATTGTTCCTCCAACTAGATTATCCTTAATAAAAATAGCAAGAATCGGGCTAATCAAGCCAAATCCGCTGAATACAAATATGTCTGACAAAATAAGAAGTTTCAGTGTCTTGTTCATTTCTTTTTCCTCTTTTAAGATTGTGCTTTGATTCCCCTGAAAATCTTAAGATTTCCAGGGCTAGAAAAGCAAAGCTTTTCTATGTTTTATTAAAAGAATGAGATTTATAAATCTTTATTTTATTTCCACTTCACAGCCACATCATCTGTCCTTTGCTTGGCATTTATATCTAAATTTCCAATATCTTTTATTTTAACAAAGATACCTGCCTTCCACATTTTTTCTCCTAAATATGCAATCATGCCAGCATTATCAACAAGAAGCGAGTTTTCAGGACAGAAAAATCTGGCTCCTCTTTCCTTGCACATTACTCTGCACATTTCCTGCAATCTCCTATTACACGCAACCCCTCCGCCTAATAACAACTCTTTCTTGCCCGTATGAGCCATTGCCCTTTCAGCAGCTTCAACTAACATAGCAAAACTAGTTTCTTCTAAAGAAAAGGCAAGTTCTTCAACTTTATATTTTTCAATATTTAGCATATTCCTCAATTTTGTCAGCATTCCAGAAAAAGCAACATCCATTCCCTTAATTGAATATGGAAGCTCCACATATTTCAATCCAGCTTCCCTAGCCCTCTCAGCAAGTTCAGCAATTACGGGCCCGCCAGGAAAACCTAAGCCGCAATAGCGGGCAAATGTATCAATAAAATTTCCAACACCAATATCTAATGTTTCTCCAAAAATGCGGTATTTCCCGCTTGCATAAGCTATAATCTGCATATTTGCACCAGAAGCATAAAGCAAAACCGGGTCTTTGCATCCAGTTATCTCTCCAATTTCAAGATGAGCGATACAGTGATTAACTGGAATAACAGGGACTTTCAACCTTGAAGCAATTTTTTTAACAAATCTCAAGCCTTCAAGTAAACAAGGAGCTAAACCAGGTCCTTGAGAAAACGCAATTGCCTTAATCCCATCCTCGCTAATCTCAGCTTTCTCTAATGCCTGAGAATAAACTCCATCACAAACAGAATTATGGTGCTTAGCAGCTTCTGCAGGAATTATCCCCCCGCTTTTAGTTTTATAGCTGTCTTTTTCATTTGCAAGAATTTTCCCTTCAGATACAATTCCAGCCCCGAACGTATGTGCAGTTGATTCAATTCCTAAAATCATTGCTTTCATAGCAATAAAAGAAATAAGGCGTTTTTAAATATGTGTCAAGAACCCTGTGCTAAAGCACAGGGCGTGCCTGGGTTCTTGAACATGTCAGAAACCTATTGTTTCTGAGCACTATCAGAAACTTCAGAAATTGAAAATTTCTGACAGCTCTCAGAATTCTGAAAGAATTCTGAAGTCTTTGATTTCTGAAGCTATCAAAAATGCCTTTGTTTTCTGCGAGTTAAAACAGGCAGGGTACGCAAAGAGCATTTTTGAAGTCTTAAAATAAAAACCAAGAAAAAGTATATAAACGGGTATTGACCCCAGAGCAAGCTCTGGACACCAAATCACCACTTCCCCACAGCAAGCTGTGGGGTATTACGATAAATAAAATAAAAATAAAAAACAAAGGCAGATTATCTTCTCTTCTTTTTCTTCTTTCCGCCTCTTGCCATCTTTGCTTCGCAGACGTTTCCCTTTCCGTCAACATAATAAAGATATCCTTTCTTTCTTTTTATAACATTCTTAACAATAACTTTTCCCATTCTTCAAAATTTTCCTCCTTTCATTTTTATAAAATTTTGGTAGCTTCAGGATTAAAAATCCTGATAGTCATCGAAAATATTATTTTCGAGATCATCAAAAATCTAATTCTTATAAAGATTTTTGAGATTACCTCCCTTGTCCTTTTATCAAAAACAAAGAACAAAAGTCTTTATAAATGTTTCGATTTACCGACGATAAAAGTTATTACAGCAGAGTTGCGAGAGTTTACAGGAATTTCCAGTAGTTTTGTAAATTTTTCAGCAGGTTTAACACCTAATTTCCAGGGCTTAACAACCTCAAAAGCAACAAACTTGTTATTATTCGCCCAAATTGCCAGGAATTCGGGGCAAAACAAAGAGTGTATGGCAAGACTAGTTTCTCTATCAAATTCAAAAAGCAAATTCCCTGCATTCCTACCTTTAAACATCAAGCCAAAGAACTTGCTAATACCAGAACATTTCTTAACATCTAACCCAAATCTTTTTCCCTTATAATTTAAAATTGTTTTCATTATCTATTCTCCGCCTTTTGTATTCTAAATATAGTTTATCGATATTTCTCTGGGTTACAAAATCATGATGACGAAAACCCCCGCCAAAACATTTTGGTATGTGCATCATCTCATGAATTATAACTTTTTCTTGCTCTTTCTCGTCGAGCTTGTCAAATCTCTCGCTTATAAACTCCAAAACATAAAACCCCTTCCGATTCAAGGCAAGCTGCATAATTTTCCCAAGCCCGTGGCATCTCGCAATAACTCCTCTTGAGCTTGTTCCCCTGCTCCTGACACATACAACTTCATTCATTCTCGCATGAGGAAATAAAATTCTTGCTATCTCTTCTGCCCTTTTTTTTATATCCTCTGCCAGATAATATTTTATCATTTTTCTATTTCACTCTCTTATCTCCACAAGCTTCTCCCTAGACGTTTTTCCCTTTATGCTTATATCAGAAACACAGACTTTAAAATGTTTAGCAAGCAGATTTATCAGCTCTGCATTGGCTTTCCCTTTTTTTGCTTCTTTTTTCAAGAAAATCAGGTAGCTTCCATCTTGCTGTTTTATTATTTCCTGTTTAGAACTTCCTGGCTTCACCTTAACTTTTATTAACATTAAAACTAAAATAAAATAACTTATTTAAACACTTCCACTTCCTATATCTTTGGTTATATATTTTACATAATATATCTTTCATTATAACATATAAAGAATATATTAAGTAAAAAATTTATTAAAAACCTAAATCATATCTGGCCAGTATTCTTTTCATTTCCTTACAGCCTCTTGCCCTTGCCATTCTTTTATGAGGAGCTTTGTTAAATGCCTTTACAAATTCCCTATATCTCAGTTGCCCCTTTATTGGCATTCCCTGCCTCTCAAGCTCTTCAAGCTCTTCAGGTGTGCTTAACTCCAAACTCAATCCTAATCTTTGTCTTAATTCTGTCATAAAAAACCTAATAAACCCGACTTTATAAGTCTTATGGTTTTGTATCTACTAAAAAGTGATAATTAATAGGATTAAAACCTGCAGCCTTTCCCCGCCCCTCCTGCTGCTGTTTTTGGTACAATATCGTCAAGTGCTCCAACTCCCTTTTTCATAGCCATTCCTGCTGTTCCTGCTGTTATTAAAACAGAAAGATTTATAAATAAAGGTAATTTAAATTACCATATGGTAGAAAATATTAACAAGAGCATACTAGAAATAATTGGGTTGTATAGAAATAATTATTTGGGGCAATTTCATATAAGGGAAATGGCAAAACTTATTGGAAAAAGCCATGTTAGTTTATTACCTCATTTGAGAAAATTTGAAAAAGGTAAAATACTCTTAGCCAAACAGGTTGGCAAAAGCAGAGTTTACTCGCTTAACTTTGATAACAACCAAGTAAAAGAGTTTCTGTCTTTAAGTGAGAAGCAGAATTCGCTGGAGTTATTAAATAAAGAGTTTTTTATCAAAAAGTTTTATGATGAATTTGTTAACATTGATCTAGATGGCTGTCTAATCTTATTTGGCAGTTACGCTTCTGGAGCTCCATCAAAGGGGAGCGATATTGATTTGCTGTATATGGGGACTATAAAAGAAAGTGAGAAAATGGATTTGAAGAGATTTGGCAAAATATACGGAAAAGAAATACATCTGATTTCAATGAGTTTAAAACAATTTAAAGAACAATTATTAAAACAAGGTGCCTTAGTTAAAGAAATTATTAAAAACCATATAGTCCTGTATAATCATGATGTTTTTATAAATAGGGTATGGAGGTATTATTATGAAAGAAAAGAAAAATGATTTTTCCTTTTACTTTAAAAAAGCGGGGGGCTTAAAACTTGGAAATCCTAATGAAACTCTTGTAGAGGTGTATAAAAGAAAGTCTAAATCAGCGTTAAATATGCTTGATTCTGCAAAAGAAAAACAAGAAGATGAATGGATTCTTGATACTTCCTATTATGCAAAATACTTTATTATTTATGCTTTATTTATGAAAGTTGGAATTAAATCAGAGATACATGACTGCACAATTTTTGGATTAAAATCTTTATTTGTAAATGAAGGTATAGTTAGCGAAGATATTTACAATGAGCTTGAAAAGTCAAAGGATTTAAGAGTTGGCGCATTATATTATGATAAAGATTTTGGCAGAGAGGAAATCTTAAAGAGGGCTGGGACCACTCCAGAGTTTTGCTTAAAAGTAGAATCAATCATAGGCAATATTTCTAAAAAAGGTATAGAAAATGTGAGAAAGAAGTTTGAAGATTTAAAAAAAGATACAGTTAGGATTTAATTAACCATTTTTGTCCCCACTCTAAAGTAACAAGAAAGAAAAGGTTTATAAATAAGACTTGCCGAGGGATATAAGGTAAAAATATATAAGTTTTGAAAGCCTAGTATAAACGGGTATTGACCCCAGAGCAAGCTCTGGACACCAAATCACCACTTCCCCACAGCAAGCTGTGGGGTATTACGATAAATAAAGATGAAACTCATAACAATTCCAACAACTAAATTACTACCTTTGCAGCCCTCAAAAGTTAGTTTTGAAGAGCTAGAGAAGTTAATTGAAACATTTGAAACAGATGGGAATATGATGGCTTTATCTCCAGTTAATATCAAACAGGAATCTGAAAGCAAATATTCTGTTTTAAGAGGCATTGATACTGCTTTGATGTGCCATATTTATGGCAAGGAAGCCCCTGTCCGCCTTTGGGAAAACCTGTCTGAAATTGAAAATGAAGAACTGAAAAAACAATATAAAAATTCGAGATTAAATTTGCAAAGAACGCGAGAAATTGGCATTTACAATTTACAAGATTTATTAGACATAGATGAAATTAGAGGGTATGTTGCCCAACAACATAACAATCCTGTTAAAAAACAGGTTAAGAAAAGGCTGGTTGAATATTTAGGGGTTGGATAAAGATGGAAATTTCAAAACAAGGAAAAAAGAAGACTTTAGAATCTATTGCTGAAAGTGTAAAATATGGGTGGGACTATCTTTCTTTTAGATCCGCTGTTGTTATTACTAATTTTGTTAAAAAAAGAGTTCTATTAGAAGCATTGAGGGAGAGTAAAAGAAGAGGCACAAATATAAGAATTGTTGATAGGAATCATTATTAAATCATTATGGGGTTTTATTCTGGAAATCCTAAAGAAGAGGTTGTAACTTATTTTGAGTCTGATGGAGATGTTTATGTTCCACCTATCTTAGATTTAGCCAGAAATAGTTGGGTATATGGAGTATATAAAAGCCTAGGAAGATTTCTTACAATAAAATTAGATAAATTAAAAAGAGAGTCTTAATTATAAATGATTCATTGGGATGCAGCTCTTACACTATCTAAAATCTTTTTTGTTAGGCCTTTTCCAATTGTTGAATGCGATGGTAATGGTTCAACAAGCTGACCTCCGGGTGTAACAATATGTGTTCCATGACGCCCGCCTCCACTCACAACTTTCAACCCAGATTTTCTAGCGAATTTCTCAATATCATGGGGTTTCCCGCTATTAAGCGCTTTGGTATATAACTTCTCTAATTTATCACCACCCCCTATACCCCCTTCAAGATAGCTTTTTAACATGGGGTCATTTGGATCAAGAATCTGCTGCCACTCTGGTTTTCCAGTATATGTGGCTGGTTTTCCCTTAGGAGATGTCGCTTTAACTACTTCATGTCCTGGCAGTAGTTTTTTATATCTAGCTGCCCTAATTGAATATGATTCTGAAATTGGCACAACTTCTCCTCCAGTTCGTCCTGCAGTAAGGATACTAACAGTTTCTCCTTGTTGACCAACAAAAATCTCCTCTATCTTACCTCCACTCACTCTCTGACCAATAGCTCTATTTCCAGAAGCTCCAGTGTTTCCTGTAATTGTGGGACCTAGGATGGTATCACCTGGTCGCCCCTCATAACCACCAAAAGGATCGCCACTATCCATCTCGCCATGAACATATCTTGGTTTAGTTGTTGCCCCAACTTCCCCCACCCCTCCTGCTGTTTTTGTTGCTACTGTCACTACTATAAAAAAGATAAATTTATAAAGAATAATAAACGGGTATTGACCCCAGAGCAAGCTCTGGACACCAAATCACCACTTCCCCACAGCAAGCTGTGGGGTATTACGATAAATAAATTTCCACAAATATGAAACATAATCATTACACCCAATATGTTATTATAAATACAGAATATAATAAAGATTGCATAACTGGAAGGTTAGCAGCTGAAATGTACGAAAATTTGTTATCTTTTCTTGCAGAATCATTAAAAAAAGATAGTAGAAAATCCCCTATTGATAAGATTTTTGATAAAGAAACAATGGACTGGTTATCTCACCCGCAAGTGACTATACTAGAAATTCAAAGTAAAGCCAAACTGCAAGATTTAGCAG
>Ga0209541_10003601_pt1 | contig 28303 bp, 25 predicted proteins | sample RifCSPlowO2_01_FD_184027 | JGI IMG/M metagenome (GOLD analysis project Ga0209541, IMG submission 184027) | Groundwater microbial communities from Rifle, Colorado - Rifle CSP2_plank lowO2_0.1 (SPAdes) (version 2) | ecosystem: Environmental > Aquatic > Deep subsurface > Groundwater | place... | reverse complement strand
CATCCATAATATTTTTGACATCAGTCTGTACCTGGCGCCAGTTGTCTTTTCCCGATTTTGGTAAAAGGATATATTGACCATAATCTGAGTAACTGCTTATCACATATTGGGGTTCGGCAATCACCAAGGGGATAATTTCATATTCATTGAGATTTTTAATTTCCGGAAATAGCCTGCGGATGTCATCTTCCGGTACATCGGTTTTGATATAGTTTTGCATCTCATCCATTAGCGGTAGTATCTTGGTGAGTCCTCCGATACTCAAAAATTTATCTTTCACCGCTTCAAGTATCTTTTGCTGTCTTTTGGCGCGGTTAAAGTCGCCGCCATCCTGCAGTGAATGCCGGGAACGGGAATATTTTAAAGCTATTTCGCCATCCATGTGCGCCGGTCCCGCCTCAAATTGCAAGGTTACATAGCGGCAGGGAAAAGCTTTGTTGGGTTCATCTTTTATTTCGTTGAAAAAATTTTCCAGATCAGACTTTTCTTTAAAAAGTTTGACTTTATCTTCTTCGCTCATCTGTTTGTTGATAAGCGGCTCAATCTGTTTGAATTCTTCATCGCGGCCGCAAAGATCGGTTTCTTTTCCGGCAATCGGGTATTCGTAGTCGCTAAAGGCGCGGTCTACTACCACGTCCACCCCTCCTAAAATATCGATCGCTTTAGTAAAACCGCTGAAATCGACGCTGACATAGGCATCAATCGGAAAGCCGAGTATTTCAAGCCCTGCATATTTGATTAAGCCCGCGCTGTCGCCATAAGCTAAATATTTTTTATCGACATTGGGGAAATCCTGAGGAAATAAGCCCATTTCATAAAGGGCGTTGATTTTGTAATGAAAATTTTCCTGGGTGGTGGTCGGAACCTTTACCCAAACGTCACGAGGTATAGAGATTAAAACGGCCTTTTTTTTCTTGGTGTCGGCATGCACGATCATAATAGTATCTGTAAGGTACGCCCCATCGTGTTTACCGCCGCCGTAGCCAAGAACCAGCAGATTATAGGTATATTTCTCCTCAGGCGACTTAGTGACAATGAGTTTACGAGTCGGTTGCTTGATACCACGGTAAAATCCGTATACCCGCCAGGCAAGAAAAATGCCGGAAATAACCAGTATAGTAATTACTATACCAACGATATTACGTATTTTAGAGCCCTTTTTTTTCTCCAGTCGTTGTAATCGGCTAACCATCATAAATTAATAGAAAATTGCAGACTGAAAATGGTAAATTCTCTTGCCAACAAAGCCTATCTCCTTAACGACTACCTGCAGGATAGGGAAATTAAAAATAACCTGTTTTCGATTATACGAAAAATCGCAGTAATAAACAAACTAAAAATTGCAGGCGTTAGGATAAGATTTTAAGTCGTTTGAGCTTAAGTAATAAATAGAAAGGACAAATTTGTTGATCGGAATTGATTTTTGGAATCAAAATCAGTTACAATTGTAAGCAGTCAACCATGATAACGTTTCCAACAAAATCAGGTCGTTTGCTTTCGCCAGGCCAAGCCGGTTATAAAATAGTTTCCCGCGTGTTTAATTACATCAAAGAGCTGGATGTGTTTTTACTGCACTTGGTGGGACGTATTCCTTCCCATCACCTGAGGCGGTTTTTTTACCGGTTGGATGGGATCAGGATCGGCAGCGGCTCGACGGTTCATATGGGAGCGCGGTTTTACAATCCGCATCTTATCCGACTTGGTGAAGACTCGATTGTTGGCGAAAACGTAGTTTTGGACGGTCGGGATAAACTGGTAATCGGTAATCACGTCGATATTGCCAGTGAGGTGATGATCTATAATTCACAGCATGATATCAATGATAAAGATTTTTCGGCGGTAACTGCACCGGTGAATATTCACGACTATGTTTTTATCGGCCCGCGGGCGATTATTTTACCCGGCGTGTCTATTGGCCGTGGTGCGGTGGTGGGTGCCGGCGCTGTAGTGACAAAAGATGTGGAGGAGTTTGCTATTGTCGGGGGCGTTCCCGCCCAAAAGATAGGGGAGAGGAAAAACAAAGATTTGCATTATCGTTTAGGCCGCGCTAGTTGGTTTCGATAAATCAGGAGATAGTAGTAAGTAGCTAGTAGCTAGGGGAAACAGTGATTTACGATTTAAGATTTATGAACAAAGAGAAATAAAAAACACGTGCAGTTTATTAGCGGTATAAGTAGAAGCGATTAACCAAAGGTTACCAACAGACAAAAAGGAAACAGTGTTTCTGGGAAGAAGGAGTGGGAGTAGGTGATGAAGGACGATTGGTAGTTTTGTAGGTTGTTGTGGTGGTAGGAGAGGTTGTAAGTTTTATAGGGTTAGCTTGTGTCTGGTGAGTATCACTTGTTGCTTTGAAGCTTTGGACTTTCAGTTTAAACTCCGGTATCTCCACATAGTCTCCTTGAGAGTTGGTACTTATCAGGTTAACGGTATATTCTTTGTCTGAGGTAAGGTTATCTGAAGAGTCGATGTTAATACCAAACCGTGACTCACTATTGGCTATTGTCTCTCTCCTTATTATCTCGCTACTATTATTTATCTCTTTTGGATCTTTAATCACCACTGTGACTTTACTTTCAGTTGGAGCAATACCATAAAAAGAGAAGATAGATGAGGGAATGGCGATAGGGGAAGTTGGATATGATGATGAGTCATAGGATGAGATGTTGGTGTTAATATTACCTAAGGAAAGTATGGTTAAGGGAAACCAGCCTTGATTACTATTGGAGAATACCGCCTGATAAGTTTTGACTCTTAATATATACTCATTGGAGTCTCGGTAATTACCGGCTTTATCGACTACTCTTACTTTGTATTTGTAGGCGCCTGGTGTTAATTTATCTATCTCTCTCTTACTTCTTACCTTGATCTGGTTTAAATCATTGATGTATTCCATGTATTTATCGGTTTCATCTCTGATCTTGTCAACTGTGGCTTGGGTTTGTCCGGGAGATGAGGGTTGGATATTATCGATATACACTACCCACGCTCCTTGAGAGGAAGAGTAAAGAAGAACCTGATACCTATCAATAGCTGAGGTCTGGTCTTGTGATTTATTAAAGATAAATGTTGGTAGCTCATTGGTATTGTAGAGGTTACTGGAGTTTACTAAACTGACTATTGAGTCGTCGATTGCGTAAGCTACAAACTTTACAGTCTTTTCTATTCCACCTGTTGTTGATGTCCACTCAAGCTTGGGGGAGGTGGTATCGGTAGTGAAGGAGACTGTTGAGTATTGACTCACTGCCGTATATGAGGTATTAGTATCATAGGCTCTTAGATATACCGAATGAGCGCCTTCAGAAAGACCACTTAGCGCACAGCTAAAGCTTTCACCGGTTGAGTTAAATGATCCATCTGAGGGAGTACAGTTAGTCCAACCACCAGATCCTCCAGCAAATGTCCCATTATCCAGACTATATTGAACGTTAGAGATATTGGTAACCGAGTTTGCGGCATTAACAGTACCGGTGATATTGACTGATGTTTGGGCCTGGAAACTGGAGACTGAGTTAACAGAAATAGTATGAGGGAAGTTGTAGATGATGTAAACATATCCGGCGTCTCTTTCACTTGGATCAGCTGTATAGCCATAGGAAGCTCCAGCAATCAGATCTTTTTTCCCATCATTATTTAGATCAATAAACCTCATACTGTCGCCTCCGGGAAAGTTTATTAAGTCAGTCGCTCCGTCGTAACGGATGCTATAATTATCTGCAGTATCGATAGTATTGCCCGTATCAGAATAACCAGAAAAAATTGAGTTATAAAAAACATATAATGATCCGGAGTATGTCCGAGAATTATTACTTTCAGTTATTGAATTAGAAACGATATCCAGTAATCCATCGTTATCAACATCTAACGTGGCAATATAATGGTAAGATAACCCTGATGTTTCCATAGCTCCATCAAAGCGGATGTTATAATTGGCTGGATTTGTCATATCGATATTTTGTCCGACAGCAGTGTAATTGGGTAATTGATTACCGTAAATAAGATAGAATGAACCAGAATTATTTCGAGAGTTGTAGTCAGCCCCTTGTCCCCCAATAACCAAATCGGTTTTTCCGTCACCGTCGATATCGTCGCTGACGCTTGGTGGAACAGCGACTTTTTCATTAGCCGCTCCATAAAAAAGCAGGTTGTAGTTATCGGAATCTGCCAGATCAATGTTATTGCCTACGTCAGAATAATCATCAAGAAGAGTGTTGTAAATTACATACAAAGCACCGCTGTCTGTTCGTGACTCAATAGCTGAGGTTACAGAGCCAATCAGCAAATCTTGCTTGCTATCATTATCAATATCCGCCGAACCAATATCTGGATCGCCGATAATGGCACTTGCCATTGCCCCATCATAACGAAGGTTGTAGTTGGCAGCAACAGACATATCAATGTTATTACCCACTCCAGAGTAATTATCTAGTAAATCATCGTATATTATCCAGAGAGAACCGGCATTAGTGCGGCCGTTATAGTCGGTTTTGACAGAGTGAAGAATAAGATCATTTTTATTATTATTATCCATATCGGCGACAAAACTATAGGTGCCAATCTGATCATTGGCAGAAGCGCCATCAAAGCGCAGGTTATAGTTTGTTTCTTCACTCATGTCAACATTATGTCCGGTGCCGGAATAGTCGTCAATTAGTGAGTCATAGATAACATAAAACGACCCGGAAGCGCTTTTTCCGTTATTATTAGCATTAAAAGCAGTCACCAAAATATCTGGCTTGCCGTTGTTATTGAGATCGGCGATTTTGGCAGTCGCATATCCGAATCGATCATCGGCGGTTGGGCCATCATATCTAATTGTGTAATTTGAGGGATCGGAGAGATCGACTGTGTTTCCAGAGCCAGTTAAGGAATTAAACAATGTTCCGTTAATATAGTATAGTGATCCTGAATCCACACGGCCGTTATTGTCAGCTCTTTCTGCACCGACAATAAAGTCTTGGACACCATCACTATCAACATCAGCGACACTAATACTGTCAAACCGGCCCAGTTTATCAGCCACTTCGGCACCGTTAAAACGGATATTCCAGTTACTGGTCGTTGCCATGTCATAAGCAGTTGCAGCTGAAACAGAAGAAGCAAGAATACACGAAAAAAATAAAAATAATATAAACCCAATAGTGTTTTTTAATCTCATATATGATCTCAAATTATATCACCCTTGTCCTACTAAAAATACCGCCTGCCAAGGGCGGAAATTGGAAAAGAAAGTTTCATCAATGCTGGTTTCATTGCCTTTGATTACTTTATATGTAAATTTGGTTTTGGCGCCCCAGGCTGGAAAATCTACCTGCTTCACTTCTCCTTTAGGTAATGTCGGGTCGTCCTGGTAAAGGGGAGCTGGCGGGGGAGACTCGTCCCAGATGGTGACCGGCGAGATATTAACCTGCCGATCGTCCCTTTTTCCGTAAAATTTAAAGGTCAAAATATTACTCTCTTTATCGATCGCCGTTTGAATAAGGATTGAGGCGGGTGTGTTGTTTTGGAATTTTAAATCCACACTTGGGCTAAAGATGGTCGCGTCAAAACCGGGCTGCGAGCCGTTTTCATAATAGGACACACGATAGGCGTGAGCGTGGCGTTCGGCAATCGGGAGACCGGTATTGATCGCCGCGCGAAATAGGGTAGTGGAGACTTGACAGACGCCGCCTCCGTCTCCGAGTACCGTTCTGCCGTTTTTTATAATGTAAGCCGGTTCATAGCCGGTCAGCGAGGAGATATCCCCGACCGTATTGTTAAACGAAAACATTGCTCCTTTTGGTATTAAAACACCGTGAAATTTACTGGCGGCCAGAATGACATTGTGGATACGGGTGGGAATGGAATGGGAATAATTGGATACGCCCTCACCAACAAGCTCCTCTATCCCAAACTGGTTGGCATGGCCTAAAGTGATCTCCGGTAAGATTATTTTATCGGTCAGGATCACCGTCTGATTAACTATCCGTTTATTCAATTGTTGCAGGGCCGCTTCAAGGTCTTCTTTGAATTTTTCTGATTGGATTTCCAGTCCTTTTTCATCGGGTTTGAAAGAAACTACTTTACCTTCGGTAAACTCAAAAAGGGCGTTTTTTGCCGGATAGTTAAAACGATCTTGCTGAGCTAGAATAAAGTCGTTGATAGCCGCCTGGGTATAAATCACATGGGTTAAAAAGTGAAATTTTTCTAGATTAAAAAAAACTACGGTCTGCTGTCTGATCAATGTCGGTAGATGATTAGTCCGACCGATGAGATAAGCGCGGTCAATGACTTCGTCGGTATCGGTATGCAGAGCCAGTGTTTTAGCAGACAGTGTAGCGACAAATTCATCGCGATAAATCACCTCTACCTTGACTTTGTCAAAAGACAGTTTCTTTTTACTAAACAGATCCTTGGCTTGTTTTTTTGTTTTACCGCCTAGGTCAATGTTGTCCAGATATACATTAGGATAAATATTGTTTTTGTATTTTTTGGCTTGGTAAAAAACATAAATTCCAATAAAAAGAGTAAAAATCACAATTCCTAAAATAATGCCGGTTAGACTATACCAGAGAGTGCTTTTTTGGTTGGGTTTTGATATCATAAATGTATGGATGATAAAGGAAATCAGGATAAAAATCAATCCCAGCCAGTAACATCCGGTAATGTTTTTGGGGGCAATGTACCGGAAAATATCCAGCCTGAAGAAGTGGCGCCAGATGTGGCTAATCCCAACGACGTATTAGGCACGATTCCTCCGGATGTGAGTCAGGATGTACCGGTTTATGAAGAGGGAAAAAGAAAATATTTAATTATTGCTTTTGCCGGTATTTTTTTTGTAATCATTGTCGTTTTGATTGTCCGTTACTTATTGGGAAACCGATTTATCTTTCCGGCTGGTACACCAGCAATATCTGACAAAGAAGTTACACTTACCTACTGGGGTTTATGGGAAGAAAAAGAGATTTACGAGCCGCTTATTAACGAATTTCAAAAAAAATATCCCAAAGTACATATTAAATATGAAAAACAATCACCGCAACAGTATCGTGAAAAACTACTAGCTAGAAAAGAAAACGGTCCGGATTTATTTCGTTTCCACAATACCTGGCTGCCTGAGATCCAGGAAATGGTGGCTTTTTTACCCGATGAGGTGATGAGCGCGCAAGAATACGAAAAGACATTTTATCCGGTGGCACAAAAAGACTTTAAAATTGGTGATAAATATTATGGAATTCCTTTGTATATCGACGGACTAGTGCTAGTCTATAATGATACGCTTCTAAAACAAGCCGGCATCAGTGCTCCTCCAAGCGCCTGGATCCAACAAAGTGGCGGGGGCGGCGATATGCTCTCGGCGGTTGGTAAATTGACAGTCCGAGACGCCAATAATACACTCATTACCTCCGGTTTTGCCGCCGGTACCTCAGACAACGTGGAACATTTTTCCGGTTTATTTGGACTGCTTTTGGCCCTCAATGGGGGAGATTTAAAACAGCTGGATAATAATCAGGCAGTCGGCGCGCTGCAGCTTTACCGTAAATTTGCCGAAGACAATTACTGGAATAGCAGTATGCCCAATTCCATTTCGGCTTTTATTCAGGGTAAAGTGGCGATGATAATCGTCCCTTCCTGGGAAATTTTGGTCATTAAAGCACAAAATCCAGATCTAGTTGTTAAAGTGGCGCCTATCCCCAAAGGCCTGGATGGTAAATCCATCTCTATTGCCGATTATTGGGCGGAAGGTGTATCACGATACAGCAAAAACCAACTGGTAGCCTGGCAATTTTTGAAGTTCCTATCGGCTTATGATTCCGAACTTAAGCTCTTTGAGCAGCAAAGTAAAACGCGATTATTCGGGAATGCTTATTCGCGGGTTGATCTGGCGGAAAAACTATCAGGACATGAGTATCTGACTTCGGTTATATCGCAGGCGAACTCTTATATCTCTTTGCCTTTGATTGCTCGTACCTATGACGGAGGATTAAACGACGAGATCATACAGTATCTGCGAAACGCCATAACCGCAACCAGCCAGGGAGTAGACTATCAGGCCGCTCTTGTTACCGCCAAAAGCGGTGTTGATCAGGTGCTGTCCAGATATAAGATTGAGTAGTATTTTACTATTTGCTACAATCATTCATATGCAATTGCCCTTTTTCTCCAAAAAGGCCGCTCCACAGGAAGATTATTTTGGGTTGTTATTCAAAAATAACGGTGCGGTAGGTTTCATTTATCAGCTCCAAAAAAATAAAGTTTCCATAGCCGCCCAAGATTCAATTACTTACAGCAACGGCTGGGAAAATATTCTTGAAGATATTGATAAACTAATTTCAAAGCTGGAAACACAGTCAGCGACACAGGTCAATAAGGTGATATTTTTTTTACATTCTTATTTGGTCGATCAGACTACTCAGGAAATCAAGAATCCCTATAAAGATATCATCAAAAACGTGGCAAAATCGCTCGAACTTAAACCTCTAGGATTTATTGAGCTTCATGAAGCAATAAAGGAATTTATCAAAAAGCGTGAACAGGCGCCGTTAAACGCGATCTTTGTTGAGCTGGACAGCAGCCATTTAAGCATCTGCGTATATAAAGGCGACAGACTGATCTTGTCGCGACATACACCGCGAACCGATGATTTAGCTGATGACATAATGGATGTCTTTTCTCAAAATGTCATAGACAGCCATCTGCCATCAAAAATGATCGTCTACGGTTCAGTACAAGAGGAAGAAATTGATAACCTTAAGTCTTTTCAATGGGATAGTAAACTGTTTATTCAGACGCCGCGCATTGAATATGTTGAAGAAAAGCAAGTTTATCAAGAGTTGCAAGTAGTTTTTGCGGACCAGATTACCGTATCGCCTACAAGCGATGATAAACGACCGGATGAGAAAGAAGAAGAGGGTTCTATGGTTTTGGGTTTTACTATAGGGGAAGATATCGCACTTCATCCAGAACTTAAGCCAGAAGAGGACGATTTAGTAGATAAAGCGGGGGTTGATAATAATCCAAGACTTTCTGAGGGATTTAAAATGGACTCTTTTTTTACGAATTTTTTTAATAAGTTAAAACTGCCATCTATGCGTATCCAAAATAAAGGCGGGTTGTTTGTTGTCTTTATGATTATAGTAATCATCATAGGTGGTTTTTTAGCGTTTGAATTTTTCCTTCATAAAATTGCCATTACAGTGGTGGTTCCTTCCAAAAGCATTGCCAAAACCATAGACCTGACTTTGGAGATAGGGACATCGGCGAAAGATCTGATGATTGCTTCTAAAAATACCACGATCGATATCTCTGATGAAACAAAAGCGACCGGTGTACGAGAAACAGGACAAAAGGCCAAGGGGCAGGTGATTATCTATAACTTTGACAATCAGGAAAAAACATTGGATAAAGGTACGCAAATATCTTTAAAAAATCTCAGTTTTCTTTTGGATCAAGAGGTGAGCGTCGCTTCTTCAAGCGGAGTCAGCAGCGATGGCACTAAACAAGCTGGTAAATCCAAAGTAGGCGCGACAGCCGGTGAGATCGGGTCCGAGTATAACATTGATAAAGATAAAGAGATGCAGATAGCCGATTTACCGGAATCTTTGTATCTGGCAGTCAGCGATACTGCATTTACCGGTGGAAGTAAAACGAAAGTGACTATTGTAGCTAAAAAGGACTTGGATGGACTGGAGGAGTCGGTTTTAGTTAAAGCTAAAAAAGAAGGACCCAGTATCGTTAAAAAACAGCAAAAGCCAGGGTTTAATATTCTATCAGGTTTAACCGAGTATAGCATCAGTGATTCGACATATTCCAAAGAGATCAGTGAGGAAAGCAATATTGTCGCTTTGCGGGCAAAAGTGGAAGCGGCGTATTACGAGTATGAAGACGCGCCTTTTAAAGAAAGGCTCTTATCAAAATTAAAAGCAGAGGTACCAAGCGGTTATCGACTTGAGCCTGACAAGTTGACCTATACGATCGAGAGTGCTGATAAAATGGAAGAACAGATTGATATCAAGGTTGATATCCGTGATAACGCGGTTAAAGATATACCCAAAGCTGAGTTATTGAGTAAAATTCGAGCCAAAACCAACGGTCAGCTGGAAGGGATATTATCTCAAAATTTTCAGGTCAGTGCCTACATGGTAGACAAGATCTTCCCACCGTTACCGATTTTTTCTGCCTGGACTCCGTTATTTACCAAAAATATTGAGGTTACTATTTCTTCCAAGTAAAAATACTTCATGGCGATCCGAGCGTATGTGAAAGAAAAGCAAAAAGGAAGGGTGCAGACGACTGTTCATCTGATGTCTTATGTTTCATTGATGGCAGGAGCGGTATTGCTTTTTTGGGCTTATTATCCAATCATTTCTTTTGAGATATATTCTCGTTTGTTTATTAATCAGATTTTAAATACCCCGATTCCCCGCTCTGAGATTGCCACCTCACTCTCAAACGTCCAACAGGTACTTGGCAGTTATAATGCTTTTTCCAGTAATTTGCGGGATTTTGTTCAGGCCAATGTTTGGTTTCCCAGTAAACCGCAAAATTTAGTCGCCATCAATCTTGCTGTTAAAAAATATACCATGTCGATCCCTAAGCTGAATATCAATAACGCACAGGTTTTGGTAGGAGGCGAGGATCTATCCAAGAGTCTTGTTCACTATCTTCCCCAGTCATTGCCCGGGGAATATGGAAATGTAGCGATTTTTGGCCACTCGACTCTACCGCAAATGTATAACGTAAAAGATTATAAGACTATCTTTACACATTTACCTTCATTGGAAAAAGGTGATAAAGTTTATGCGACGGTCGAGAATAGGGAATATGAGTATGAAGTGTATGATATGTTTATAGTGAAACCTGAACAAGTGTCGGTGCTTGAACAAAAACTGGATGACGCTTATCTTACATTGATAACTTGTGTGCCTCCGGGCACTTACTGGAACAGATTAGTAGTAAGGGCAAAAATGGTAAAACGCTAAAAAAATCTCTCTTGACCGACCTATAACATCTGATAAAATTACGGCTATGTCGATTAACTTAAAGAATACGCTTTTATCGGTGCTCAGATCCTTTTTTCGTTTATTTTATTTTTGTTTATTTTTACTGATTAAGTTTTTTATAGCGGTTGGAGAGATGACGACTTTTATTCTTCTGTTGCCGTTTCGGATGATCACATTGGTAATTCAAGAGATTTATAGACTGTTAGACAAGCTACTGCTATCCAGGGTATCGGCTAATCAAGAATATTATATTGAGAATGCTAATAAGTTGAAGAATTGGTTACTGAAGACCCATAAAAGAGTTAGTAGCAAAGGCGCCAAACTCTTAAGGAAATTCCCCAGTCTGCAAAGTATTTATCAAAGTCTTTTGTTTACTCTTTCCAAAATCATTCTAATACTGGAAGTGGTGTACCATAGCGCCAGTAAAAACATAAATAAGACATTAAATGTAGTTAGAAAAATGGTGTCTTTTCCGTTTTATGTTTTAAAATTATCAGTCAGCGCGCGTTTTCGTTATTTTTACATTGGTTTTGTGATGTGTCTTTTGGTAATTTTTTTCTTTCAATCGTATTTATTTATTAAGAAGTTACCTTCACCGCAGAATATCGGTAAAACCAACTATCCTCTTTCCACCCATATTTTTGACAGAAATGGCAGACTTCTATATGAAATATATCGCGAACAGAACCGCACACCTATCAAGTTGAAAGATCTACCCGTTTTTGTTTCGCAAGCTTCAATTGCTATCGAAGATAAGGATTTTTACCACCACAATGGAATATCTTTCGTAGGCGGAATTTTACGGGCGATCAAAGACACCTGGAAAAACAACGAACTTCAGGGTGGCTCCACAATCACTCAACAACTAATAAAATCAGCGCTTCTTACTCCGGAGCGCACAATCGAACGGAAAATAAAAGAGGTTATTCTAGCTGTCTGGGCAGAAAGACTTTACACAAAAAACCAAATACTAGAGATGTATTTTAATCAGGTGCCCTACGGTGGATCGGCCTATGGTATTGGTGAGGCAGCTAAAACCTATTTTGGCCACGATGCTACTCAGTTGACTATTGGTGAGGCAGCTATGTTGGCCGGGTTAACGCGCGCCCCGTCAGTCTATTCTCCGTATATTGACCCTAAACAGGCTCAATCTAGAAGGAATGAAGTCTTGCGCAAGATGTTTGAGTTGAATTTCATTACTAAAAATCAATACAGTCAGGCTATAAAAGAAAAACTAAACGTCGTTTCTCCAAATACCAATATTCATGCTCCGCATTTTGTATTTTATACTAAAGCGCTTTTGGAAGATAATTACGGTATAAAGCAGGTGGAAGAGGGAGGGTTAAAAGTAGTAACCACCCTTGACCTTTCTATTCAGCAGGAAGCGGAGAAGATCTTAAAAGAAGAGCTTGACAAAATTGCCCACATGAATGTAACAAACGGCGGAATTATCGTCACCCGACCAGACACCGGAGAAATTTTAGCCATGGTGGGCTCTAAAGATTATTTTTCCAACCCCTCAGGCGCTTACAATGTTACCACCGCCCTTCGCCAACCCGGGTCGTCTTTAAAACCTCTTTTATATTCACTGGCTCTTGAGCGTGGCTATACAGCATCTTCAGTTATCGACGATTCCCCAATCATTTTTAGCTTCGAAGGCTCTGAGAGATATCAGCCGGTTAATTATGACGGCAAATTTCATGGCCAAGTTACCCTTCGATCGGCTCTGGCTAATTCATTCAATATCCCAGCCGTGAAAGTCCTTAACACTCTGGGCGTGGATAATTATATATTACATGCTCAAAAAATGGGTATTACCACCTGGAATGACCTATCACGTTTTGGTTTATCTCTGGCTTTAGGCGGAGGTGAAGTCAGGATGGTCGATGAAGCAGTCGCTTTTGGCGTACTTGCCAATAATGGGGACAGAATTGATCTGACTCCGATCAAAACTTTGATAGATAAAGATTCTAATGTATTAGAAGGTTTGCAACCCTCCCCCAAAAACGCGCTTAACAAAGGTATCGCTTACATCATTTCCGATATTTTAGCCGATAACAATGCGCGGCAGCTTGAGTTTGGCGTGCATTCGGCTTTGGAAATTCCCGGTTATAAAGTAGCGGTAAAGACCGGAACTACTGACTCGAAGCGCGATAATTGGACTACCGGATATACTCCGGAATTTGTGGTCGTGGTCTGGGTTGGCAATAATGACAACACACCGATGAATCAATATCTGGCCTCCGGGATAACCGGTGCCGCTCCTATCTGGAATAAGATGATGACCTATCTTTTGACAAACAACGCCAATAAAAATACTGTTTTTTCACAGCCGGAAAACGTTGTCCAAAAACAGTGCTTTGGAAAAAAAGAGTTTTTCTTGATTGGGACGGAAAATAGCAGTTTCTGTCGGCCAACTATCATCCGACCTCAAAATTTAAATGAAGCCATTACACAAACACCTCTGCCGTCTATTGAGATTAAAGTAGTTACACCGACCCGGACAGCGCGGGAATCAACGTGAAAGTGAAAATTAGCCTTTAGCAACCTATTCGAGCAAGATAATGATTATAAGAGTGAATAATATCCGGCAAATTATCACAGCCAAATTTTTCAAGCATGGCGCGAGTGATGACAAATGACAGCATAGCCTCAGACACGACACCACCTCGCGGTACAATACAAATATCAGATCGCTCCACTGTTGCAGTGTCAGGTTTTTTTGTTATTAGATTTATTGTCCCTAAAGGCTTATAAAGCGTAGAAATCGGTTTATGAAAAACGCGAACAATAATCGGCATGCCGTTTGTCACACCGCCCTCAATTCCGCCGGCGTTGTTGGTTTTACGGTAATATTGATTATTAAAATATATTGTGTCGTGCACAGAGGAGCCATATTGTGAGGAATTTGCCAACCCTTCACCAATCTCTACCGCCTTAACCGAGGGAATACTCATCAGCGCCTGGGCAATCTGTCCGTCGATTTTACGATCATAATGAACATAACTGCCAAGCCCCACCGGAACATTTACTGCCCACACCTCAACAATACCGCCAAGAGTGTCTTTTTTTATCCTGGCTTTTTGGATCGCTTCTTTCATATTTTTGGCTGTTTGTCGGTTGAGACAACGGATTTCGGGATTAACGCAATAGCTGTTTTTAACATCCTGAAATGAGTATTTTAAGTTATCTGATCTGACATTACCTATCTGCACGGTATGACTGGCCATCTCAATTGAAAACTGTAACAAGAACTGTTTGAAAATTGCACCAGCCGCTACTTTAGCTGCTGTTTCCCGGGCAGAGGCTCGTTCAATGACATTACGCACGTCGTCAAATCCATACTTTTGCACTCCGGCAAGATCAGCATGTCCCGGACGAGGTTTGACCACGCGAATAGATTGGCGGTATTTTGACGTTTGGGGGCAGATAGCCATTGTTTTCTCCCAATTGATAAAGTCGCGGTTTATAATTTGCAGACTAATTGGCGAACCAAGAGTCTGGCCAAAACGTACTCCCGACATTATTTTCACCTTGTCTTTCTCAATCAGTTGCCGACCTCCGCTTCCGGCACCGGTCTGCCTTTTTTGCATCTCAGAGGCGATAAATTCTTCACTAATCCGCACACCAGCCGGCATACCTTCGATGATGACAGTGAGACATTCGCCGTGTGATTCACCGGCAGTTAAAAATCGCAACATATAAAAATATAACTTGTAACATGTAACATGAAACTACAATCAACTCAGTACAAAGGTCTATTCTTTATTAATCATCATTTATTCGTAATTCGTAATTAAATTCCTAATTTCCGATACGTTTCTTTTAACTTTTCTATAGTGATCTGACCTGGTGCGGTTTCACCATAATCAGTGGCAGCATAGGTCAGGTAATTACCAAGAAGTGGTCCCAAGATTCTGGTCATTGTTCCCTTTTTGCCCATCCCGATGATAATGCGGTTTTCCGTATGTGGTTTATTTACCATTAAGCGATATAATTTTACGTTTTCATATTCTTCTTTGACCATTGTCGCGATTTTTATTATCTTTGGTTTATACTGATTCATCTGAAAAATCAGTTTATTCATTTCCCAATAATTAGGCGTTTCCTCAAAATTATGATAGGAAAGGATGGTGTTTGCCAGACTTCGATTTTTAAATGGGTGTTTAACTATAGTATTCAGTTCGATATCGACATAATCAAACATTTGATCAATGGCAGCCTGAATTATCGCTAGCCGTTTTTCTTCTTTACCGGAAAATTTACCTCCCTCGTGGCAATTTCTACAGGTAAAGATAGCGGTCTTGGTAGTTTTATTTTTGAGCAAGTTTACATCCTTTACAGTCAGTTCACTCACGTAATCGGTTCTTAATTCAATCAGATCCGAGACTGTTTGTACTTTTTGCAGATTAGCTAAAAATTCATCAAGCGTTTTGCCAGTCACCGGTGTACAGATACGAATTTTACTCATAAGGCTTCAGATGTTTTAATAACACCGATCGCATCACCGATTCGGGTGCTTTTCGGTTGGTATATAATTCAAACTGGGGCGTACCCTGGTAAAGAAGCATCTCCCAGCCGGCAATCACTGTTGCGCCTTTTGTTTTTGCCTCGGCAAGCAAACGGGTGTGCGGGGGATCGTAGACAATATCAAAGACAATGTGGATTTTGGATAAATATTGTTGGGGGATTGGGGTGAGTTTATGCTGTTCTCCCATGCCAAGCGACGTGGCATTAATAATGATTTTAAAATTTGGAAGAATTGATAAATTATCCAAACTTTTGGCTTTACAATTAAACTCCGAGGCTAAACTTTGGGCTTTTTGCAGATTGCGGTTGAAAATTGTCACGCAGGCCTGACGGTGAGTCAGTCCATAGATTATTGCCCGGGCAGCGCCTCCGGCTCCAATAACTGCCACTGGCATATTTTTCAATGAAGCAATCTTTTCCAGCGGAGTAACCGCTCCAAGCCAGTCGGTATTGTAGCCTTTTAAGATTCCGTCTTCATTGACAACGGAATTGACCGCGCCGATTTTATTAGCCGCGCTGTCTATCCAGTCAAGATGTTTCATGACTTCTATTTTATGCGGCATGGTGCAAGTGAGGCCTCGGATATTGAGTGTACGGACCGTTTTAACCACTTGTTTTACCTCATCAACCGGTACCTGGGCAGCGACAAAAACGAATCGGTCATCGATTTTAAGAGCCTCGTAGGCGGCATTATGCATGGCAGGCGATAGGGAATGTCCAACAGGATCACCGATAATGAGGCAAAGACGGGTTTTGGCTGAAATATTCATATAATTTTGTTAATTATTTCCACAATTTGAACGACGGATTTGTGATCGGTGTTTACGATATAGTCGGCGTACTGTCGATATAAAGGTAACCGAAAATTGAATAACTTTTCTGCTTGTTTCCGATTTTTAAATAGCGGTCGGGGAGTGGTGTCAGATTTTAAACGGTTCACGATAACGGAAAAAGGCGTATCCAGAAATATTACGGTACCGTTATTTTGTTTTAAATAATCAAGATTAATTTTATTTAATATTACTCCTCCTCCGGTTGAGATTATAACGTCGTTTAATGTACTATACTCTTTTGCCAATCTTATTTCCCACTCCCGAAGTAACAACTCTCCCCTTTTGGCAAAAAATTCAGCCATATTACGGCAGCCGGTCATTTGGATGATTTCTTGATCCATTTCCAGACATTTTACAGCCAGCTTACTGGCTAATTTTTTGGCAACAACAGTTTTTCCTGAACCCATAAAACCAATGAGAATGATTTTCATTTCCCTTTTAACATATAACTTGTAACATGTAACATTATCTAAATTTTATCCTTTTAATCACAATTTTCTTTTATCTTTATTCCAGTTTCTTGTATTTTTTCCCAAAAATCCGGAAATGACTTATTTACTACCTCCGGCTCTTTAATCTCTATCCCCGGAATTTTCGCTCCGGCAATGGCAAAACTCATCGCCATCCGATGATCGCCATAAGCGTCGATTATTGCACCGTGAGGTTTACCTCCATGAATTAGTAGCCAATCGTCTCCCGATTCAGTTTTAATTCCCATTTTTTTTAGTTCATTCTGGACTGCAACAATCCGGTCAGTTTCTTTAATACGGAGCGTTGATAGACCAGTAATTATAGTTTTACCCTTGGCAAATGCCGCCACTATTGCCAAAGTCTGTGCCGAATCAGGCAGGCCAGTCATGTCTGACTGAAGTGCTTGCAGATTTTCATTGCCCGTTACTTCAATCCATTGATTTTGGCGATCGAGAGTTACAATGCAACCCATTTTTTTCAAGATAGCAAGAAATTTAATATCTCCTTGGGAAGTTTGGGGATTAATGTTTTTGACCTTTACCGTACCTCCGTTTACTGCGGCCAAGGCCCAAAAATAATTGGCGCCAGTGACGTCGCCTTCGATATGGTATCGAGTTTTTTGGTAAGTCTGCTTTTGAGTAATCGTATATTGTTGATAATTATGGTTTGTTACTGTTATTCCAAATTGCATTAATCCGTCAATAGTCATATCAATATACGATTGGGAAACCGGTTTACCAGATATCTGGATTTGTAATCCTTTTGGTAGAACCGGTCCGATAAGAAGAAGCGCCGTGATAAATTGGCTACTTAGCGAGCTGTTAATTTTTACGTGTCTTCCGTCAATTTGCCCGCCTTTGATTTTTATTGGCGGGAATCCCTCATTTATTAAGTAGGTGATTTTAGCGCCAAGTGTCCGTAAAGTCATCACTAAATCGGCAATTGGTCTTTGTCGCATTCTAGATGAGCCATCAAGAATAATACAACCCGGGACCAGACAGCAAAGTGCTGTAAGAAATCTCATTGCTGTGCCGGCCGCGCCTACATTAAGTGTCCCGTCAAATGGTAAAAAGCGTCCGCCGTTACCTTTGATTTTTATTTCGTTTCGATTTATTGAAATACCGACACCCAATTTGCAAAGTACGTTAATCAAAATCATCGTGTCAGCGCTTTTGGAGATACCGGATAACACACTCTCGCCTGTCGACAAAGACGCCATAATCAGCGCCCGGTTGGTGTAACTTTTTGAGCCGGGGATTGCGATCTCGGCGTTGATTTTTCCAGTTGGCGGCGTCAGTCTGATAGTGTTCATGTTAAGATGATTACACAAATAAAAATTTATTTAGCCTTTAATAAAGTCAATAGCTTTATTCACCAACTGATCTGCGACCGGTTGGTTATAAACTGCCTTACCTATCCGTTGCAACAGCGTCCAGTTGATTTTTCCACCGCTATTTTTTTTATCAGTCTTAATCAGTTGCCAAATTGCCCGCTTTGAATCATTATTAGCCCGGATTGGCAGATCGGCTTTATTGATCGATTTTTCAATTATCTGAAATTCTTGATTGTCGATCATTCCCAAAAGTTCCGATATTTTGGCCTCAGCGACCATTCCCACCGCTACTGCCTCGCCGTGAAATAACGGTTTTCTGGTTTGTAAACTCAACGACTCAACGGCGTGACCTATGGTATGGCCAAAGTTAAGCAGCTTACGTTTGCCTTTTGTTTCTTGGGGATCGGTCTTGATAATCGCTGCTTTTAGGCGAATTGAACCGGACACAATTTTTTCGAGTTGTCTGGGTGTAAAATCAAGCGGTTTTTTTGAGGTAACAAGCTGAAAATATGGACGATCCAAGATGAGTCCATGTTTGATTACTTCGGCAAAACCCTGAAGAAACGCTCTTTTGGATAAAGTTTGCAAAGTGTCAATGTCAATAATCACCGCCTGCGGATGGTAAAAAAGACCGACATAATTTTTCAGGTCATTAAAATCCACTCCCACTTTTCCACCGATTGCCGCATCTACCATCGCCTCAAAGGAAGTGGGAATATTTATGTAAGGTATGCTGCGAAGATAGGTGGCAGCTGTAAAACCACCCAGATCCGTGGTAACACCACCGCCAAGATTGATGATAAGCCCGCTCCGGTCGACAACTTTTTTTACCAACTCAAGATAAATTTTTTGGACAGTGCTTAAGTTCTTATTAATCTCACCGGCCGGGAAAACATACCAGTGAACGGGTAATTTGAGCCGATCAAGTTTTTGTATCAAAGTGGCAAGGTATAAGGGCGCCACATGGGAGTCGGTAATCACAAATGCGGCTGATGGTTGCATTTTTTCTACGACCGCATTAATTGTCGACATAGTTCCTTGGCCGATTATGACAGGATAAGTAGCAGTTTGCTTTGTGATTTGGATATTTATTTTCATAAATCTGTTTGAAGTTTTTGTAAAAAACGGTCGCGTTTTTTTTTGGTATTCTTAAAAAATACGGCCAGTTGCGGCGAATTGAGATCAACAGAGTTTAGCAAAGTAGAAAAGTGAGGAATTAGTTTTGCCAAATGAATCGAGTTTTTTTGGCTTATTTGCGTATGCATGACTGCATTGCCGCTTGAGAGACGAGTGACGGAAATAAATCCGGAACCGGCAAGCTGCAACGCTTCTAGCTGATTATCATTTACAAATGAAAAAAGCAGTGTCGATAAAAAGAAAACCAGATGAGACACATAAGCCAGGTACTTATCGTGTTCTTGCGCTTCAAGCTCCAAAGATTCACTTCCTAAAGAGGCAATAAATTGCTTTACTTTTTGCAAAGACGTTTTATCGTTTTTGGCATGCGGACAGATAATCCACTTTTTTCCGGTAAAAAGTGCAGTAGTTGCATTGATAAATCCGCTTTTTTCCGAACCGGCCATTGGGTGGGTGGCAAGACACTGGGTATTGGCATCTGTTAATTTTTCCATTTCCCGGACGATCTCACCCTTGACACTGGCCACGTCCATTAGAATTAATTTTTTCTTCAGATTTTTGCTGATCCTGGCAATGCGTCGTAAATACGTAATCACCTGATCAATCGGACAAGCAAGAATAACAATCTCGACCGCCTTCACTAAATCTTCAAGCTTGTCTAACTCGGCCTTAATTAATTTGTTTTTCGACGTATTTTTCCGCCGTAAAGAGTAAATTAAGATTTTTGGATCTTGAAATTTGATAGTTTTGACAATCGAACCTCCAATTAACCCCAGTCCAATAATGCCGATCTTTGGAAAGGGTATAGGCGGAGCGTTGTCAAGTACGTAGCCTTCTTTGACCAAAGAAAAGATAGTATGGTAAAGTTTCGGTAGTTTCTCTCTAAGAAGAATGTTTCTAGTCTGCGTTTGCAGTCTGGCGATCACTTCTTTTTCCCGGATAAGGTCAAAATGGGGGAGTTGCCGGCGTTTTTTATATTGGCCGATTTTTTTAGTGACTGCTAGCCTTTTTGACAGTAGATCAACAATCGATTGGTCGATTTCGTTTAACTTTCCTCTCCAGAGAGTCAATTTTGTCGTTTTCACAATCTTCCTCCTTGATAAAATCCCAGTATTTTTAGAATCAGGGTCTTCTTTTGACATAGCTGGATAATGCTTTTTATCTTGTTTAAGGGTTGTTTTCCCCATTCAAAGTCAGTAAAGAAAAAATATTTAAATGGCCGGCCATGGATGGGTCGTGATTCGATTTTCAATAGATTCAGTTGGTATTTGGCAAAAATAGTCAGCACCTCGCACAAGCTACCGGGTCGATGTTTTAAGGTGAAAAACAGTGAGCAGCGATTAGCGTTTTTTGGAACGGCCATAGGTTTGGATAAAATAAAAAACCGTGTGTAGTTGCGTTGGTTATCATCGGCGATATTTTTTTTCACAATCTCCAGGTTATAAATTAGAGCTGCTTCCCGATTACCGATAGCGGCTAAACCCATATCCCCCTTTTTTGCCACAAAACGGGCGGCGGCTGCGGTGTCGGTAAAGCCCAATTGTTCTACCCAGTGATGTTTTTTAAAAAATTGACTGCACTGAGCCAGGGCTTGTGGATGAGAAAAGACTTGTTTAATTTTTTTTAGATTATTGACTTTATTTAATCCACACTCTGGTACGCCAAGTAAATGGTTTTCAAACTGTAAATAATACTCCCCGACCACCTGGAAATGATATTTTCGGATAAGGTCATAGTTTTCCACCACACTGCCAGCCAAGCTGTTTTCCACCGGTATGATAATCCGGTTAACCACTCCAGTCTTTAAAGCTTGGAAAAGCTCTAGGAAATGACTTACGCCGATGAGTTTTCCGGTTTCAAAAAAGTATTGTTTGGCAGCCGCGTAGCTGTTTGATCCTCTAATCCCCAGGTAGCCGATTTTTAACACAGGTTTTTTTTAGGCAAATTGATAATTGACACGATCTGTTTTTGATTTGTGACTTTCTGGTTTGACTAAATCTCTGAATTTAGCGACTTTTTTGACCATTTGTTTTAACTCCTCAATAGTGATGTGCTGTTCCGTGTCGGTTGTGGAAGAGCCGGTTTCCACCAGTACTCCGTCATAGAGAAACTGGGAATTACTGATTTTTATTTTCAGCGCCTCAACTGTTGCCGCGACTATCTGATCCCGCATGTTTGGGCCGTGTGAATGGCTGGGATCAAGGTAAAGTTTAACGCCGGTAGCCAGCTTGGTTCTTCGGGATATTTCGTGGATAACGGCGTTTCGGTAGCGGTCTTTTTCCGGGACATCCACGCCGCGGTGAATCAGAACAATATCGCCGGCAATTTTGCCGACAAAACTCACGAGCCCAGCCCAGGTTTTTTCCATGCTGGTTTTTCCCTGATAATCGGGTGAGTTGGCGATATGCAGATGTTCGCCAACCCATTTACCGTTTTTAAGACCAATATGCCAGCCGCAGCGGCGGGCAAAATGAGCCATTTGCATAATAGGCCAGCCCAACTGTTCAACCGCCGGATTCCAAGGCAGTAATTTACCTTGCGGTATCCTCCCTACATAATGCGGTAATTGGACAAGAGGACTCATAATCTCGGTTGCGATAATCATGCCGGTATTTTGACTAATCTCCTCGGCGATGAGGACACTAGGCGGTGTTTCCATGTCGGGCATTTTACCGCCTTGCAGTAAAACTGCGGTGTTTCTCATAAACGAGGGGTAGTCGATACCCATACCATCTCCTGAGGTATGAAGAGCGGTACGCGACTTCAAGCCGACAATCCGGGTACCGGCAATCGCTTTCTGTTGGTGTCCCAAGCGATTGATAACGGTGATCTTGGAGATTTCTTTTACCTCGCGGATGTTGTTTTCGTCAATTGAACAAGGTCCGGCAATGATAGAGACGGCGTTGTTTTTCATATGTTTAGCCACAAAAAAACCTCCCTTTTGGGAGGCTTAGACTTTAGACGTTGTTTGGTTCTATTTTTTTACAGCGTCAGCTAACCTCCCGTAGGGGGGGTAAAATAAAACCAAAAATAGTTTGCTTGACGACTAATATTCATACTTATTAACAGTATTATACGTAATTGCTCACTTAAAAGTCAAGGGCATATAATCTAGATTTTTAGTCCGATAAGAAATTGCTTAATATTACCTTCTATTTCCTGCTCACTTGACCTATTGATAACATCAATTATTGCGCTTCCTACCACAGCTATATCAGCATAAGGTTTTATTTGTTTAATCCTCTCTTTATTGGATATTCCAAATCCTACTGCAATAGGAATTTTAAAACTCTTCTTAACATTCTTTAAGAACGATATGATTTGCGGGTCTAATTCTTTTTGAGCACCGGTAATTCCCTGTCTGGCAGTACAGTAGACAAATCCATCTGCTACCCTGGCATTTTTCTTTAGCCTCTCTGTTGTTGATGCCGGAGAGACTACCCTAATATTCTTTAAGTCTGCTTCTTTACAATATTTAATAAAGTGTTCTTCATGTTCCTCATCTAAAGGCATATCAGGAATAATAAGGCCGGAGATCCCAGCTTTTTTAGCATCATCACAGAATTTTTTTGTTCCATATTTAAAAACTGTATTGTAGTAGGCCATAAAGAGGAGTGGTATTTCAACTTGTTCTGACAACTTTTGAGCTAGTTTAAAAGCATCTTTCACTTTAATTCCTTTTTGTAGTGCCTCTTCGCATGCTTTCATAATTGTTGGTCCGTCTGCTAAGGGATCAGAAAAGGGGATTTGCAACTCTATAAAATCTACGCCATTTTCAGCCATAGTTTTTACAATGCTTACTGTTTCTTCTAATGTCGGATAACCTATTACAACATGTGTCATAAGTCCAATTCTCTTTTTGCTTTTTATTTGTTGTAGTTTTTCTTCAAGTTTTGTCATATACCCGCCTCTACAAGATCTTTCATAAACTCATAAAACTTTTTATCTTTAAATGCCTTTGTTAATATAAAAATATCCTTGTCTCCGCGACCAGAAAGATTTACAACAATAGTTTTGTTTTTTGACAGTTTAGGAGCAATTTTTATTGCATGAGCAACTGCATGCGCTGATTCAAGTGCTGGAATAATACCCTCCAACCGGGACAGCAGTTTTACAGCCTCTAGTGCTTCTTGATCCCTTATACTGACAAATTCCACTCGTTTCTTGTCATGTAAGAAACTCAATTCTGGGCCGATACCCGGATAGTCAAGTCCTGCTGATATACTATGTGTTTTTTGTAACTGTCCATCGCTGTTTTGCAAAAAATAGGATTTATACCCTTCTACCACTCCTACGCTTCCTGTTGGAAAACGCACAGCATGTTCACCAATTTTCTTACCTTTTCCTCCTGCCTCAACACCGATAAGATGAACCAAAGGTTCTTTAATAAAATCTGTGAAAGCTCCCATCGCATTGCTTCCGCCGCCAACGCATGCAATAACGAAGTCGGGCAATTTACCATCTGCCTCTTTGATCTGTTTCCTTATTTCTTTCCCAACAATAGATTGAAAATCACGATTCATTGTTGGGAAAGGATGTGGACCAACTACAGAACCAAGTACATAATGCGTATCCTTAACATTTTCAATCCAGTCCTTAATTGCAGCATTTACGGCATCTTTCAAAGTTTTACTGCCAAATATTACAGGAACTACCTTTGCACCAAGCTGTTCCATAAGAAAAATGTCAAGTACCTAATTTTTTAGACAGTGTGTCTCTTGCGAAATTCGACAGGCGTCACTTTGAGAACTGAATGAATCCGTTTATTATTGTAATAATATACCTGGCTGTAAATGTATTCAATCAGTTCCCCCAACGAGTTAAATCTGTTTAGGTCTCCGGCTTCCAATTTGAAATGCCCAAAGAAACTTTCTTGATGACCATTTTGCCAGGGACTGCTTTTTTCACTCATTGAGATTTTAGCTCCAACAATTTTAACAAACGCGATGAACTCCTCACTGTCATATTCCGATCCCTGATCGGAGTGAACAATTTCTGACGCTTTGTAATTGATGACTGAATCCTCCAAAGCTCCAACGACTAAATAGCGATTATGGAAACGTGATATATTTACTCCCACAATTTCACGGGTGTAAAGATCAATAATGGTTGCCAGATAGATAAACTTTCCCTGGAATTTAATGTATGTAAAGTCCGTACACCAAACCTGATCAGGTCTGACAATTAAATTCTTTTCAGTCAACGGTTGAACCAGATTGGGGATACCGCTATCCGGTTTACCTTGATCTTTCTTTTTGATAAATCCATTAGCTCGTCTCCTATATGGCTTGAGTCCATATCTCTTCATCACCCGGCGAATGCGGTTATGCCCCATTTTAAGGTGGAGGGCTATTCGTTTATGGCCGTAATCCTTGTGATCTACCATCACCGATTCAATCTGTCTTTTTAGTTCAGCGTCAATCTCCTCTCTCTTTCTTTTGTAGTAGAGGCTTTGCCGGGAAACTCCCAGTTCACGGGCTAATCTGGTTTTATTAACCCTGATTGTTAAGGTGCGTACCATATCAATTTTTTTTCCCCTTCTCGCGTTCAAACATGAGTTGGCCTATTAATTGCTTTAGGCTTTTGTTTTCCCGCTTCAACTGGTTTATCTCCCAGACATTCCCTCTTGCCCCTCCCATACCTTGTGATACCCAGCGATAGATATTATTAACATCGATTCCGTAACGTTTAGCTGCCTCAACTGCCGGTATTCCTTCAGTTTTAATCTTTCCAATTATTTCTTCCTTCAATTCCTTCGGATAATATTTTCCAGGCATAGTACACCCGTAAACTGATAACAGTTTTTTTTCGTTTCCGAGTCAGGCTCGGTTTCCGAAAGAGACTTGCTGTCTAGTTTACCAGGTACCTGTCATTTTATTGCTATTAATGTTGTTCATACTTTTATATTACCTCAAAAGTGACTTATATCTACTTACAATTCCTTTTTCTTCTTTGGCTTTGACTCGCTCTGGTTGACTACGTAGTAATTTTTTATTTATCCAATCTTTTAGCGTAATAACTTAAAGAACCCCCTTTAGGATAATCATTCAATTTTCCATAGAGCGTATATCCTAATTTTTCATAGAATTTTGGAGCTTGCCAAGAAAAAGTATCCGTATAAGAAAGATGACACTTTCGTTTAATTGCTTCTTTTTCAACCTTTTTCATGAGTTTTGTACCCCAGCCCTTTTTTCTAATAGATTCATTAATCCATAGAGTTTCTATATGCATTGCACCCCAGCGAAAAGATACTACAATCGCTCCAAGGATGTTGTTTTTTTGATTTTTAATAACAATAGATAAATAATCATCTTTTTCTTTTCTTATGTGACCTTTACTGGAGTGATATGCCAACATCCTACCCCTCACAACATTTTTGTCTTCTAACGTTGGTTCATCATTTCTGGAGATTAACCTTAAATTATCCATAAAAAGAATTATAGCAAGAGTTCTTACTGCTACTGGGGATTAAAAAAATAGCTTACCAGAATACTCTAAAGTCATCTGCTCGCTACACTAGACGATTTCAGAACTTATGAATGGACTGAAGACGAAAGTATGTCTACTTTTTGATTATTGAAGTTTCAACCTCATCAATGACCTCCAATAGATCTGGAGCCCGTGAAGAAGTAACTGTATCTTTAATATGTTTATGATGGGGATGCGTTTTAATCTTGGGAAAGTGAGGAACATTATCATATCGGAAAATAAGTTGCTTTTGTTTATCCATAATATGATAACGGTATTTTAATCGTTCAACTATGATACCCTCTTGTTTAATGACTTCATCAAATTCAAGAATCCAACCTAGTCTAAAGATTATATAACCTGAAATAAGGGCAATATGAGGACTTCGATACTGAAAGTTTAACTCAAAGGCAATGGGCGAGAGTCTTGTCTCAAGACCTTGATTGAGCTTTTAACTATAGAGGTTAAGAAGTTCCGATGGTTTCTGCAATTTCCTTTTTCGTATCATTCCAATCTTTAGCACTTACAGCTAAACCGTACCATTTAAACCATTCTCTATTATCTCCAAGTTCTCCGCTATCAAATTTATTTAAAAAATCCTTCCATGTCATGGAGTATTCTTTTTCATATCCTTTCATTTCGCTCTTGAGGGTATTTAAAGCTAAGTCAGCATAAGATAGTTCTCTCTTGAGAAGATCGGTTAATTTTATACTCATCTTAATTTTCATACGTACATGATACCTCATCAGGAAGTGATTATCAATAATTATATGGCCTCTGGTATGGGTTTCTCTTGTGCTCCCCCGAGTGGACTCGAACCACTAACCTTGTCCTTACACTTATCCTTAAATTACTTTAAGGGGTGGACTATTTCTTGTCCGACGTTACGTCGGACTCGGGTGTATAGTCTCTACACGTTTTCAGGTACTATATGGTACCTAATTTAGCTCGAGATTGTCCTTCGATTTTGCTCAGGATTTCCTCGAATTAGCCCGATTTTTCAATCCCGATTACTCGGGAAAGCTGCGATTTAGTTCACAGGGACCTGCTCTACCATTGAGCTACAGGGGATAATATTAGACATTTTATCACCCAACAATCCAAAAATCCAACCCATGAGCCGTCTGTGCTTATCGCTATCGGTTATCCTGATTGAAAAAATTCCATATTGATGAATGTTCTTTCGTATTTTTTTACTATCTTTTTTTAAACAAGCGACATATGTCTTGTGGAACTGATTTTCTGGAATTTGCGTAAGATCGGACCAATAAGATTTCGCATTTTTTTCATCTAATCCTTTATGTAGCCAAATCGCACCGTGCATTTTTCTAATCGGAATATCCAAATATCTAATAAACCAATCTCTCATAAACTTAATTAGTCTAGGATCGGAGTTCGAAAAACCTATTTGCCGATCTGACTTTTTTCCTTCCGCGGCATATAATGAAATTCCAACGACAAACTGATCACGCTCAGATAACTTTCCAACTTCTTTTTTACCTTTATTTTGATAATAGATTATTTTTTCTAACCTAATCCTACGTTTATTTTCAGCGGCAATTAATGAACCCTTCTTTTGACCATAAGTTTTTAATCCTATTAGTCTTCTCTTTTGTCTTTCCGATAACGCAATATCTCTACACCAACGACATATAGTATCTTTAGAAACGCGCACTTTTTGTAATATTTCTTTATAAGATAATCCCTCCCTCCTGAATTTTTGAGCTAGTGCTTTTTCTCTTAATTTGCCAGAGTACCCCATATAAAAATTGTATTTTAAGTACTAAGAATATTCAAGTATATAGAATATATTTGAAGGTTAGTTTATTTAGATTTTTCTGACCAAATTGGCTTTTCTGGTTCTGGGGTATTTTTCCAACGCAAGCACCAACGGATTGATTTTTTCATAATCGCCTATCTTGCCAATAGCGATCAATGTAAATGGCGTATGGTCTTTATCTAGAGGAAGAGTTCGCTTAACCTTTTTTTTATCAAAAAGCCCCATCTGTCTGGCGTAATATCCCAAATGCTGCGCCTGTAAAACCAACGACATCACCGCCGCGCCAAGATCATAGTAAGTCCAGTCTTTACCGGCTCCCAGGTAACAGGCAATGATCAGAACCGGGGCAGATGGGCACCAGCGGTTATGAAAAGGGATACAACTCATCAGCGTTTGGTGACTTTTACTGCCTTTTTCCACGAAATAAAAATACCACGGCTGGTGGTTGCGGGCTGAGGGGGCAAAACGTGCGGCTTCAATCATCGATTGTAAATCTCCTGCGGGCATTGGCTGATCGGAGAAAAACCGCGGACTAAACCGCGAAGCGATCTCCTTCATGACCGGAAAGCGCAGCCGCGACTGTTTTTTTTTGATAAACTCACTTGTTTTCATTTCTAACCTATTTTAGCAGTTTTTTGGCAATCAGATGGTATACCGCTTTCAGATGAAATTGCAAAAAAACACTTCATCTTTCAGCGGCATAACCAAGTCTGACTTGGCATAACCCTCCGTACTCCCGCCAAAGGCGGGATACGGTGGGTATATAGTTGCC
>Ga0209541_10003600_pt1 | contig 28309 bp, 14 predicted proteins | sample RifCSPlowO2_01_FD_184027 | JGI IMG/M metagenome (GOLD analysis project Ga0209541, IMG submission 184027) | Groundwater microbial communities from Rifle, Colorado - Rifle CSP2_plank lowO2_0.1 (SPAdes) (version 2) | ecosystem: Environmental > Aquatic > Deep subsurface > Groundwater | place... | reverse complement strand
CAACAAAGCCGTTTCCGGTATTCAATCCGACGGGTAACAAAATTTCTGACGCGTATTTTTCTTGGAATTGAAGGACTGCTTGTTTAGTGAGATCGCCGAAAAAGCCGGTGATCAAACCCTCCGGATAGACCCCCTCTTTAATAAGCAGTTCTTGAAGCATTGTCACGTCCTCTCCAATTGCTCCGCGAGCAAGGTTGCGGAGGATTTCTTTTTTTGTTGCCTGCCCTGGAGATAAACCCGCAATGCCGCGGTCAAGAATTTCATTTATTTTTTTCCGGGTTGAAGGACCAACAAAGCCGTTACCGCCGGTCAAGCCGCTGGGAACAAGAATATCAGTAGTATACTTCTCCTGAAAACGGATCACGGCTTGCTTGGTCAAATCTCCGAAGAAGCCCGTAACGAGGCCTTCGGGGTAAACGCCTTCTTTAACCAACAATTCTTGAAGAGTTTTTACGTCATCGCCAAGGGAACCAAGGTTCAAATTTCGTAAAACCTCGAGTTTTCTAGTCTGGCCGGGCGGCAAATCTTTCTCTTTTGCAGCTGTCCCAACCGCTTTCACGCTTACCTGGTCAGAGTTCACCGACTCGTTGCCGGCCGGATCAATGGCGCGGACGGAATAATAGTATACCGTGCCGTCAACAACGGTACTGTCTATAAATTCTGCTCCGGGAATTTCTGCGGCAACAGCCGCACCAAGAACACCGGAAACATCCGATCTATACACCTTCGCGTGCCGGAAATCCGCTGTTGGGTTACGCCAGGTTACCCTAATCTTGCCCGAGCCGATAGCGGAGACGCTTACATTAGTCGGCCCCAGTGACGGAGTAATGTCTGCCGCAGAAACAATTGCAAAACGAGTAAGATGCTTAACTCTGGCAATAACGACATTCTTTTCTTTGTCGATGGTGAAATTATCAACTTTCATCCACGCTTGCGCCACTTCATCAAAAAAGCTCGGCACGATTGAATCTTCGCTCATCCCCTGCCGTTTCAGCTCGGCTTCATCATACGGAAGGCTTATTTCTACTTCTTGCTGAAAGTCTTTAACTTCTTTTCCGGCTTGATCCTTGATGGTGATGTCATACGCTGCGCCGAGAACTTTCGCGGCAGGCTGAACCGGCACTTCTACGGTTGGCGTCATTTGAACCGTGACATTGCCGCTCGCTGCGGCGCTTTTAGGCGGAATTACCACTTTCGCGCCATCTTCGTCTTGGGCTACAATGGATTGAATCGCACTCTTTACTACATTTACCGGCTGGGGAAGCGGGCGCAGGCTAAAGACGGTGAGCGTAAGCTCAACCGGCGGTACTCCGGCCGCAGAAACGTCAATGATTACCTCCGAAGATTTATGCGGGATATTGTTTATTTCTTTGCCGGCGCCCAAGTGCCACCGATCATCTATGGAGAGCTGGAAACTAAAGTTGCCGTCTATATCTGTCCTTGCTTGATGAGACCTGCCTTTCTCCGACCAAGCCCACACCAATGCGTCAGATGGCGCGCCGTCAGCTAATCTTGTCGCGCCGACGATCACTGCGGTATTCGCCATTTCCGGTCTGCGGAATACAAGGGTAATCAGCCTTTCTTCTTTTGCCGTTAGTTCAAGCATTTGCTCTTCAGGATTTATATAACCGGCCTCGGAAGACAAAGAGGCCCTCACATAATATCTGCCCGGCGTTGTCAGAAAAACTGCGATGCCGGAGCCGTCCGATTTTCTAAATTCAGATGAAGGGGTAGTTGCTTGCGACGGCTGGGGATTTGCAGCACTCATTGCGTCCAAAACAATCGTGACGCCGCTTAAAGGATTGCCACTTTCGTCAAACACTCGCACGGTGATTTTAGCATCTGCTGCCGGAACGACAAAATTTGCTGTTATCGTTTCTGACTGCGGAGCATCTGTAAATTGGACTTCTTGGAATTGTCTCGGTTCTCGCCATTTTGCGACCGTGGGATTTACAGGCCGAATGCCCACCAGCCACTTACCCGGACCCACGCGGAGTAAATACTTTCCCTGACTATCGGTAAGCGTACTTCTCCATTCGCCAGAACTTTGATTATAGGCGCCCACGTGGGCGTCGGATACCGGCTCGCCGTTTGTGAATGTTACGGCGCCCTTAATAATTTTTGCCGACAAGCCAAACGCTAGATTAATCGTTTTTGTTTCGCCGCTTGAAAGAGAAAATTCAACCGGATCGGGTTTCAACAAATCGGTCATTCCCGAAGGCGCAAAAACTTCAATAAAATAGACTCCCGCCGGAAGGCTTACGCGATAAAATCCGTTCACGTTAGTCGTGGCCGTATGACTCAAGCTGAAGTCTTTTTTAAACATATGCACGCCAACACCGGAGAGAGGTGCTCCGAATGAATTGGTAACAGTTCCCTGAACATAACTTGGGGACACGGGCGGCGGAAGCGGCAAAATCTCCGTTTGGGCGAATGAAACTTTTTTCTCAAGCGTATTATTGGCTTCGTTAGATTCTTCAATCGCATTATTCGGATCAATCGTTGCCTTTATTCTATGTTCGCCTGACAAATATTGCGGCTGACCTACGGTTACGCCTCCGGGAAAAAGAAAAGACTGATTAGAAAACGTGCTTAAGCTGTATGTCCATTTCAACTGGTCATCTATCCAAATGTAAAGATGTCCGACGCCGCTTGGCGAGCTTGCTTCTCCGATATTGCCGATTTTTACCGAGAGCTTTCCGTTATCATCGTAAATATCGAGAACGGTTAAATCCGGCTTGGAAGGGGGAGGCGGGGGCGGCGACGCCAGCACGGTAGAACTTACCCAAAAAACAGTAGTTGCAGCCGGCATGGACATAACCGGCATTCCCGAAAGCGAACCATATCCCCAGATATTGACTACATATTTTTTATTCGGATCCAGCGCAGGGCCGTCATACACATACGGCGGCGAGCCGATTTGATACCATTTTTGCCAGACAATAGAAGACGCCCCTTGGCTCAACAAAGATTGATCAGCCACTACAATATTATAGGGTCTGGAGCCTTGAGCCCATCCGCTTATCGAAGTCCAATTGAAAGTTGGAATAAGTGGCGCGGGAGATTGATCTTGGGTCGGGCTTTGAATAGTGAGGTGCGGGAGCAGACGATGAGTGGTGATTGCGGACAGCGTGCCTTCGTTGCCGGAAAAATCAACCGCAACTAGATAAAAACTGTGATCGCCTACGGCAAAATAAGAGGATGGTTGAACCTCTTTGGTTATAATAACCCAATTATCCGGATCGTTAGTGGGGCTTACTCCCCATTCGCCGGAAGAGCCAAATTTCGGCCCCGAAGCAGTTTCGAGTTTCTCAAATTCTGCAACGCGGCTAAAACTTGTCCAGCCTGGTTTTTTGTGATACAGACGAAGTTCGGCCGTACTGGTGTTATTGACCAACGAGTACCGAAATGAAACTGACTGCGAAAAAAGACCGATGCGCGGCGGCTGGCTAATGCCCCAATTCGCCAGCATTTCAGTGGGAGCGGGTAAAATGACTGATGGCAAGGTAGACGTAGAAGCCGCGACTGTTGAAGAAGCAACCCAGAACGTGGTAGTGGCGAAATTCATCGAAATATACGCTCTCTTATCTGTGGTTGCGGCAGAACCGGCACGGATATAGACGGTGTACGATTTTCCGGGCTCAAAAGCAGAACCGGTATATGTTTTTGAATACTCGGTAATACCGGAAACATTGTACGAAACAAATGTATCCCACCTCACGCTTGTCGCGTCGTACACTTTAATAGTTGCGTATAAATTATTGTACGGCCATCCGCTGGGCACGGTCCACATAAATATCGGCGTTGGCGAAACAGGAGAAACGGCCGCAGTTGGACTTTTAATAACCGTTCTGTCCAAGGCGTAGTGATACGCAAGGGCCGAGGCCGACCCTTCAACTCCGGAAGAGTCAACCGTAGTCAAGTATGATTGGTATTCTCCTACGGGAAATTGCGAAGAGGATCCGTTATTACTACCAGCAGTCCAGAAACCAACCGCGCAAAACGCAAGGGTCCATGAGCCGGAACGCAAATTACCGTTGCAAGAACCGCCCGTAGGATAAGGCGTGAGAAGCGAAGTGGGATTAGAGAACGTCGCGACAGCCGTGAACGCCGATTCTCCGGGCTTTTTCTGATACAGCCGGAAGGCGCTCACATTTGACATACTGCTCGTCGGATAGGTAAATCTCACATGTTGGCTATATATGCCTACATATGCCGGCGACGTTCCTCCGGCTCCCCACGTCGCTTCAATATTTATCGGGGCGACAACAGAAGACGAAGACGGAGACGGCGGCGGAGAAGTACTCGGAGTCGACGTAACATCCACATACACCGTATCGGCTGCTGAACCGTATGCATTCGAACACGTAAGAGTGTAAGTTTTCAGCCCCGTCACCGTAACGCCTATAAAATTCCAAGTTCCGGAAGGAACGCCTTTATCTCCCGAACCTGCCCACGTGCCTCCGGGAGTGCACGTAGTCGGGCTGTTCGTAGTAGTCCATGTCAAAGTGTAAGAGGCCGGAGCCGTGCGAAGTACCGTACCATCAACATTATCCACCTTCAAGTCTATGGTGGGCGATGATCCGGATGGCGGAGGAGGCGGCGGAGGTGGAGGCGGAGGTGGAGGCGGAGAAAAACCTCCATTCGTCAACACTTCGCTCGCGCTCAAGGCGCGATTGTAAATCCTCAAGTTATCTATATCGGTATCAACTGCCGAATCTCCAATAATAATATCGTTTGCGGGTGTTCTTACCGAACCAGAGTACTCCGGATACTGCGTAAGGCTAAGAGAATGGGTGAGGGCACCATCAAGGTAATACGCGGCTTCGCTGGAATTTCTTGTATAGGCCACATGATGCCATGCACCGTGAGACAGTTGATTAGGATTTGAAGTTTGACTCCAGTAGCCGGTATTCACGGCAGTATAGCCTGTGATAATGGGTCCAAAATTGTATTGATTCCACAGCTGCCGAAATACCCTGAAATTGTAATTATTCGTGGGGGATCCTTTATACACGAGGTCCTGCAAAAAGCTCCGGTCGGCTCGTTGGCGGAACCAAAACTCAACGGTGAATGAAGTGGGAAGATCATAGACGCCATTATAAGGAATTTTTACGTAGTCGCTTGCCGATGGAATATACGCATAACCGCCTAACTTTCCTCCGCTGGAATTAAATACGGCACTTCCTATTGTTACGGCGTTCGGTTTTCCGGAAATCTCGTTATTGCCGTTTCCGTCGAATTTCCAGTAACCGATCAACGACGAATCACCGCTTCCGCTCGGGGTTGTTACAGATATCTGCGAGCTCTGCGAAGATTCATTGTTATTTCCGTCAAGTGCCGATACGGCATAGGTATAGGTCGTAGCCGGTGAAACAAGCGTGTCGGTCACAGAAAGGCTGGGAGAAAAAACGTACGCGAAAAACGATCCGCTCTTGAAAACCCTATATGACGTGACTCCAACATTATCGCTTGCCGCATTCCAGGATAAAGAAACCGAATTGGACAAGACCGACGTTGCGGTTAAACCGGTAGGAGCTGTCGGCGGCTGAGTGTCTGCGCCGCCCGGCATCGTAACAGTCGGCTGATTAGAACTCAAGGAACAACCTGTTGCGGTACAAGCATTGACCCTATATTTATAGGTCCCGTTTGCAACTCCGCTATGGACCCAGGAGGTCGCGTTGGCCGCAAGATTGAATCCTACTTGAGCCAAAACGCTCCCGTCGGCGGCCAATTGGTAGACACTGTAATGTGTTTCATTCGTGGCGTTATCCGTCCAGGTCAAATTCACATTTGAACCGCTCGCTATGGCAGTGAGGTTTGTGGGGCTTGCCGCGAAGGTAGTTGCGGCGTAAGCGACAGAAACGACATTGGAATCGGTGGATGAACCGTAAGAATTAACCGCATTAAGTTTGTATTCGTACGTTCCGGGCATTATGCCGTAATCGGTAATGCCCATCTGTGTTGAATTCGCGGAAAAATCAGATTGCGTTACTCTTCGCCACGTCGTAATTCCTTGCACCCTCGTATATAGGGTGAAGCCGGTTTCATTGCTCGATGTATCCGACCAGGTGAAATTCGTGCTCACGCCATTACCTCCGTATAAATAGCCAGATAAGCTTGAAGGCGCAGTCGGCACATTGGAAGCGCCCTGCGTCGTCGCGCTCACCGAACCGCTCTGCGGTGAAACATTGCTGGTAGTGTTATAGCCGGCAACGGTATAGCTGTAAGAAGTGTTGGCCGACAAACCGGTGTCGCTATAAGAATTAGAAGTTGTATTCGTAAGGAATGAGCCGTTTCTATAAATCTTGTAGCCTACATTATTTATTGAAGTGTTCCAGGAAAGATTAATTTGCGAGGAAGAGATGGCTGAAGCAGAAAATCCGGAAGGGGTTAAAGGAGGAACAGCAGCTGACACCGACATCGGAGTAGACCATGTTGACTCTGCCCCTGCTCCGAAGTTGTCGCGTGCTTGCGCCTTTATATAGTACGTTCCTGCCGCGGTCCATGTGTGCGAAACCGAAACTGCCGTCCCGCCCGCTTGAGGCGTAATAAAAGGCGATGACGAGAAAGTCGAACCATCTCCCCAGTCAAAAACCGCCTGCACTTGATCGCCATCATTATCGGGGGAAAGATAGGTTGAGTACTCGTATGAAGTTTGCGTGTTTACGTTTTGAGGCCCGGTCGGTGTCGCGGGGGCAGGCGGCGAATTATTCGTGGTATCGGCAACATTCGCGTACGCGCTCGTGGACCAACCTGATTCCCGGCCCGTCACATCTCTTGCTTTGGTTCGCACCGTGTAGGATCCTGCCGAACTCCACGCATGCGAGGCAACGACGTCAAAACCACCGGCAGTAACCGTATAGAATGGGCTCTCAAAAGAAGTTCCATCGCCCCAGTCAAAAATTATTTTAAGCTGATCGCCGTCCGGGTCTGGCGCAAGACGAGAAAGATAACTGTAGGTTGAGTTCGTTCTCACGGACGAAAGACCGGCTGGCCATCCTGGAGCTGGCGGAGGGCTACTCACTTCTATGGTTCCCGTAACCGTGTTGGAGTTGGGCGAGCAACCGTAGGTATTGCACGCCTGAACATAATAGTCATAGGTGCCGTTTGCAAGCGTCTGATCCATATAAAAATTCCACATCCGCGACGGTTCGCGAAGCTCCCAGCTCCCACCATTGAACCGGCGGTACAGCTTGAAAAAACTCGTATCGACTATGACGTTCCAATACAGCGTATGCGAAGTCGGGTTCGGCGACACGGCATTTATCGTCACAGTGGGCGCAGCGGTGGGAGCAGCGGCGGGAGAAAAAGGCACAACAGGGATCGTCAGGTTTCCCGCGTTCACCGGCGCGCTATATGTCACATTGAGTACGTTCGAAATGTCGTTGGTCGCTTCCGCCCAAAAACGGTAATACCAACCGGTTTGGGGATTTCCCAAGGCCCACTGCGCATTATTCGTAGACACCTGGAGAAACGTCTTTGAGGAGGAACAATCCGATGGCAATGGAGACGAAGAATAACAGAAATATATCGTAACGTTCCCGCTGTTCAAATTGGTATTCGTATAGGTTCCGCCCCAAATCTCCGAAGTCCATCCGTGATAGGCATACGCCGAAGGAATTGATAAAAGATTCTGAAGCGACAAGAACAACTTTTGAAACCGGGTAAGGTAGTTCGAAAGTAACGCCAATTGTTCTTGAGTCTGAACATCAGTCGTTATCGCTGCGTGAGTAACTGGAGCAATAACAAAAAGACCTATAGCAAGAAAAGTAATCGTGAAAACAACCCAATTATCTTTTTTCATAAAAATACCTCGGCGCGTTAAGGATTATTAAATGTTGCGGCAAGAGAAAAACTGGCTTCTCCGGGTTTTTTCTGATACAGCCGAAACGCGCTTACGCTTGCAATGCTGCTTGAGGGATACTTAAACTAATTATGGTCGTGCAATCCGACATATCCCCGGCGCATGCCCTCCGGCAGCCCACAGCGCTTCAACGTTTGTCGACGCCGGCAAATGGTTTGGCGCATCGGCAACAGAAACACCGGCAATCGCGAAAGTGGCTGCACAAAGAAAAATTATAGGAAAATAGCTACGAATAAGAATCTATTCTCCAATCTTACCAAAACTGCTCTGTTCCAGCTTTAGAGTTGTCCACACCATCAAAATATCTTCTGAAATAGGTTTTTGAAGAAAGAAACAATCGCCTGCCACAGTCGCGAGAAAAAGCCGCGGCGCGGTTCAGGGGCCGGCGGTTGAATTTCTAATTCGGGTTCGGGTTTCAGTGCTGGGGGTTCAATTTGCAAAATTGTGGTAGTCGCCTCTGTGCTCGTAGTCATAGAAGACGTCGCCAAGGGTTGTATTTCAGGCTCCGGCTCTTCTGGCGGTATGGTATTTACTTTAAGCTGAATCGTATTTACCGACTCATTCCCTCCGGGATCTACCGCACGAATGAGATAGTAATAGGTTGTTCCGGCAGTAAGCCTTGAATCTATCACCGCGGTCGAAGTTATGTTGTCAAAGACAACTTGTCCGAATTTTCCCTGCGTTTGCGATCGGTAGATTCTTACATGCCGGAAGTCGGTTGCGGGATTGGTCCACGAAAGCTTCACCTTTCCTCCTTCAAGCGCTACAGCTTTCTTATTGGTCGGGGCTTCAGGCGGAATAATATCAGCTGCAGAAATGATAGCGAATCGGGTAAGGTGTTTTACCCTTGCTTTGATTTCATTTTTCTCCTTATCTTTGGTGTGATTTTCTATTGTTTTCCATTCTCCTTCGTCTTCATCGTATGAAGCAGGAACAAGATCATCTTCCTTTACGCCATGAGTTTTTACGTCTTCGTCTTTGTACGGAAGGGTTATTTCAATTTCTTGCTGCAACTCCTGGACCTTTTGGCCGGCTTGATCCTGCAGAGTGATATCGTACACAGTGCTTATTACCTTTGCCTGGCGCTGGGAAGGCGCTTCGGTGGTTGGTGTTATTTCCACGGTAATGGTCGGGCTGGTCGGGACAGCGGCAGGAGGAACCACTACTCTTGCGGTATCCTGAAGTTCAATAACGATCTGCTCGGCAGACGATTTTGTAACGAGCACGGGTTGGGGCAGGGGTTCGGTACGCGCCTTCCTCAAAACAAGCTCAATGGATTCTGACGCTTGAGCAGTAACGGAAATAACTATTTCAAAAGAGCGGTACGGAAATCCGTCGATGTCTCTGGCAGCGCCAATGTGCCATCTCTCTCCGCGATCTAGAGCCATTTCAAATTTGCCGTCAAAACCTGCTTTCGCGGCGCGCGATCTTCCGCCTTCTGACCACGCCCAAACAAACGCATCAACCGGCTTGCCGTCTTCAAGTTTTGCCGCGCCGCGCACAACCGTCATTGTAGGAGAGGCATAAGAAACGGTCGTGGGCGCCGGTTGGCCGCCGGGACAGTTGTTTGAAATGGTAAAGTAATCGTCGTTTATGTCATAAATTTCGGTTATTCCCCAATAAGGTTTATTGTCTGCGTCATAAAAGTGCACCATGATGCCGGCCTTGCTCGTCTCGACATTGGGCACGGTCCAAGAGTACGCGTTCGACCCGCGTTCGTAGGGAGTCTGGCCTGGCCCGCTGTTAAAAAACCAACCGGGCTGCGGCAGCGTATCGCGATCCTTATGAAACGTAAGCGTGATATGGTCAACGTCTGTTCCCTGATTCCAGCGAACCGTCACCTTGGTTCCCGGCGCAAAGCACTCGCCGCCGTTCGGATAAACCAATTGCACATAGTTTGCGTACGAAAGCGTAGTGAATGCAAATTCTTTCACGTTTCCTTCGTTTCCGGCGCGATCTTTGGAAATTACCCGATAGTAATACTTTGTATTCGGAAGAAGGTTAGAAAGAGTGATGGCATGGTTTGTCCCGTACGCAGCGGTCCATGGAGAAGCATACTGGTAAACTTCTTGCGTATAAGCCGACGGCTGGAGCCCGAATTCAACTTTCGAAATTGCGGGCTCGTTGGTAGTCCAGCCAATCTGCGCTCCGGTCAAAAAAATCGGCCAGGCGGATACCCCGCTAAACGTGGGCGGCTTCGTGTCGCTTGCGCCGCAATCTGCTTTAATGGTGAAATCCTGATCAGAGACGTCTTCTCCGAGAATCTCGCCGGACGCATTCCGGGCAATGAGTTTCACGCGCACCCGGCTTGACTCAGTATTCGGCGCAACCCAGCTGTAACCCGTGTTCGTTCCGGGAAGATTTTCGGCAATTTTGGAATAATTGGTGCCATCAGCAGTATATTCCAGAGAAAACTTGTCTATGCCGCTTATATCGGTATTCCAAAGTAACGTAATACTCGTTCCTCTCGAAACGCATTCTGCCGGCTGGGGTCCGAGTAAAGAAAGAAAAGCGGCATCTGCCGTAGAAATGCCGCTAAATAAAAAAATAGGTGCTGCAAGCAAACTGCCTGAAACGACGAACAGCTTTTTCATGGGTATGCTATTGCGAATCCAAGCGACCTATGCATTATGGCGCCAAAGGTTCCTCATAGGAAGGAAATTCCTATCGATATACTTCCGGCGTTTGGCGAGGAACCGACGAAAACGGCAGACCAAATCCGCCGAGAAACGGAGAAAGATCAAACTCTTTGGCATCGGCTGGAGCATCAATCGCGATCGGCTGATTATGCTTGCTGAACGTAAGGGTGAGCGTGAAATTTTTAACCGGTTTGTCTTTAAGCAAGGCAGTGAGGTCCGGCTGAATTTGATAGAGATTGCTGTCTTTAGTCCCTACCCACAGATGCACCGAAACTTCCGGAAGTTTCCCCACTGCTTTTTCCGCCTCCGAGCGAATCGAGCTCACATCCGGCTTATTCGCTGAAGCTCCGGGCATGATCAAGTTTGAATAATCTGAGGCCAACTCGACCCATCCAACCAAGAAATCCACCAATGCTTGTTTATTCACCATTCGCTTCACATGATATGTAGAAACGCCGTCAATGTCTTCCGCGCCGATTTTTTCAACACCGGTAAAGAACTTGGTCTTCGCAATAAGTTCGGAAACCTTCCCCGCTATTTCCTGAAATTGCTGAGTCTGCGTTGAATACACGCTCCGCGGCTGTTGGGGGGTGAGATATTGTTCAGCCTGTTGCCTCTGGTCAGTCGGGAGTAAGTCAAACTGCTTCTTCATCACTTCCAATTGTTTTTCTTGCGCCTCGCGGATTTTCTTCACATCAAAACTCCACCACGGTCCTACATATTGAAACGCCTCTGCTGGCAGTATCGGCGGCACGTCGGTAACTCTCGCATACAGCGCATCTCCAAGATTCTTTACCTCGCCTTTCACGGTCATTGAACCTTCTTCTCCGGTCGCAGTAAAATGGAGGGTTGCTTGTGACTTTATATTTTTCGGGTCCGTGCGATCAAAATCTCCCTCCACTGCAACCAAAAGCTTTCCGCCAGCGGCAAAAAGACCGAGAGGCCCTTGCATTTGCATTTGCTGGCGCCCATAGTCATCAAACGAGGGACCCCCAAGCGGTTGCGAGGGTTTTGGAATTTCTGTTTCGAATGCCAGCCGCGTATGAAGCGTTGTCGATTTAAATAAATTCTCAAACGCTGCATCCACCTTTTCCTCCGGATTCAGATAGAACGTAATGACATTACGCTGTGTCCAGCCGCCGACTCCGACTATCGCAATTACGATCAATACCAAAATAATCGGCACGATTGCCGCAAAACCAGACCGCGCGTAGCGTATACTCAATATCATTTTCATTGCTTCTTATTATACCAAATGTGATAAGACACCGCAGCGTGCATGTGGATAAGTGAAGCTCCGCCGACAGGAGTCGGCGGCTTCTTTCGATTCGGCGCGGAGCGAAACCCCGCACCGAAAGCCCTTCGGGCTTAGCACCTTCATCCCCAGACAGGAGTCTGGGGCTTTCTGGTGCGGGGTAAAAAACGGCTCTGCTTAAAGATTTGAAACAAAACCCCCAAAAAACAGGGGGTATACATAACACACATGCCAGATGCATAAAGAAACCCTTCGACTCTCCCTCGATACTCTCGGGATCGCTCAGGCCGTTCAGGCTCTGAGAGCCCTCAGGCTCAAAAAGGTATTGTTTCGTAACCGCATTCATGCGGACGAAACAATAACTATACTCTCGGTGCGAGCGGCTTTCCTGCGACAAGAAGTTCCACATCCTCGCGGCCCAGCGTTTCCCATTCGAGAAGCGCACTCGCCATTCGGTCAAGTAAATCTCTGTTCTCCTCAAGAACCGCCTTCGCTCGGCTATATGCTTCGTTCAAAATCTTCTGTACTTCTGTATCAACGTCCTCTGCCAGCCGTTCGGACACTTGATTACGCTGAGTAATTTCGCGGCCGAGAAAAATCTCTTGCTCTTTATCGCCGACGGCAATCGGACCGATTCGCTCGCTCATGCCGAATTGCGTTACCATTCGCCGGGCAAGCTCGGTTGCCTGCTGGATGTCCTGTGAAGCACCCGTCGTTACTTTCCCGGAGCCGAATACCATCTCTTCCGCGATCCTCCCGCCGTATGCCATGGCAAGACGGCCGAGAATGAATTCTTTCGTATAATTATGGCGGTCTTCTTCCGGCAAAGAAAACGTGAGCCCGAGCGCGCGTCCGCGGGGAATAATCGTTACCTTATGAATAGGGTCAAGGCCGGGAATTTTAATACTCACTATAGCGTGTCCTGCCTCGTGATATGCAGTAAGACGCTTTTCCTCTCCGGAAAGGACCATGCTCTTTCGTTCAGGACCGAGCATGACTTTATCTTTTGCGTCTTCCAGGTCTTTCGTATCAACTTTATCCTTGTTGCGCCTAACAGCCAAGATCGCGGCTTCGTTTATGATATTGGCCAGTTCTGCACCCGCAAGGCCTGGCGTACCCCTTGCGATCCTTTTCAGATCCGTATCCTCGGCAAGAGGAATTTTTCGGGCGTGCACGCGAAGAATCTGTTCTCTGCCATTAACATCCGGCATATCAACCACAACTTGCCGGTCAAATCTTCCGGGCCGCAGCAATGCCGGATCAAGAATATCCGGCCGGTTCGTCGCCGCGATCAGGATGACCCCTTCGTTAGACTCGAATCCATCCATTTCGACGAGCAGCTGATTAAGCGTCTGCTCGCGTTCATCGTGTCCGCCGCCAAGCCCTGCCCCGCGATGCCGACCGACCGCGTCAATTTCATCAATAAAGATAATGCTGGGGGGGTGGGCTTTCCCTTGCTCAAACAAATCGCGCACGCGAGAAGCGCCGACGCCGACATACATTTCCACGAAGTCAGAGCCGGACATGTAAAAGAACTGTCGCCCCGCTTCTCCGGCCACGGCCCTTGCAAGCAAGGTTTTGCCAGTACCCGGAGGCCCTACCAACAAAACGCCCTTGGGAACTCGACCGCCAAGGCGGCTGAATTTGGCAGGATCTTTAAGGAATGCGATTACCTCTTGAAGTTCCTCTTTTGCCTCTTCGCATCCTGCCACATCTTGAAACGTCACTTTCGGGATTTCGGCTCCGGCCTGAACGCGTATTCCTTTCTTCAAGAATTGATTCATTCTCGCCTGTTGTTGTCCGCCGACTAATCTAAGCATGAAAAACACCAGGGCAAAGAAAAGCAGCCACGGCAGATACGATAACATAATCGAGAAACGCGACGGCGGCAATTTTTGAGTTTCAATATCCGTGACGCCTGCGGCAACTGTCTGGTTATATATGGCAACCCCTATTTCTTTCGGCACGTAGAGAATTCTTCCCTGTTTTCCGCCGGTCTCATGCCACTGCATCTCATAACCGCCATCGTATTTTTCTTTCAAGATTAGCTGCGTTACGCGCTTGTCGGTAAGCGCCTGATAGTACGGCTGGAGGGTTTTAACTTCAAGGGCCGGTTCTTTTTGCTCCTCATTTTTTCCTGCAGGTATTACAAATTGAGCTATCGCTGCTCCGATAAGCACCCAGAACAGAAGATTGACGATTATACGAAACAGCGAAGCCCGTTTTCTGTCCATACAGCCTTTCTCCCTATCAACGATCTATTTTGAGTATGAAGCAGGGAAAGAAAAATGTCAAAATCAGCGGGACTTGCAAACGAGAAACGAAAAGCTCAAGGCGAAAGAGCGTCTTGAACGGTTATGCCGAATGTTTTCTCATTCGTTCTTCCTTTCGCGTCGCTTATCCTGACTATAAACGTCGCGGTAGTGCTCGCAGACGGAATTCCTGAAATGACTCCCAGTGACGCCTCCAAAGACAACCCTAAAGGCAAAGAACCGGAGGCAACATCCCATGTGTACGGCCCCACTCCCCCGCTTGCAGCAAGCACGGCACTATACGCGCTACCGGAGGTCGCATTGAAAAGTTGAGCCGTCGTGATGACCAACGGATCATATATGGAAAGAGAGAGAGCTCTTGTGCTTGCCGTAGACCGGCTGTCAGTCAGCTGCAGGACAAAACTGAATGTTCCGGAAACTACTGGAATTCCTGAAATAACTCCGGAAGGGCTTACCGACAATCCCTGCGGCAGGTTGCCGGAACTAATACCCCAAGTATAAGCCGGCACTCCCCCGCTTCCGGAAAGAACGGCCCCGTATAAAATACCGCTGGTTCCGTCAGGAAGCAATGCGGCTTCAATCACGAGCGGAAGTGCGCGTATTTCAATCGCAACTGTTTTTGTCTCGCTGGCGCCGGCCGCATCTTTAACCCTGAGGCTAAAATCAGATATGCCGGAGCGCGTCGGAGTACCTGATATTTCGGTGACAGAACTAAATGGGGAATAAAAGCGCAATCCCTCTGGCAACGCTCCGGTTTCAAGTTCCCACACATACGGCGACATTCCCCCTCGCGCGGCAAGCACGAATCCGTAAGGACTTCCTACGGTGCCCGGCGGAAACAGCACCGTCGCGATCGTCATCGGTTCTCTCATATCAATGGTAAAAGAGCTTGTTCTCTCACTGCCAATATTGTCGGTAACCGTCACCGCAAAAGAAAATGTTCCTGCGCTTACCGGCGTGCCGGAAATAACTCCTGTCGACTCGTCAAGAGTCAAACCGTCAGGCAATGTTCCCGAAGCAATGCTCCATGTAAAGGGAGGATATTTACCGGTAGCGGAAAGCGCTTTGCGGTAGACGTTTGCGATAATGCCGCTGGGCGTACTGGTAGTAGTAATAACGGGCGGCTCAGAAACAAAGGTCGGCGGCAAAAAAGAAGATGGGACCGGCTGAGAACCTGCTGATGTGGCTGTCGGAGAAAACGGAAGGATCGGCGCTAACGGAGACAAAGGAGATTGGGGGTTGAACGGCGAAAGAGGAGAAGTAGGAGAGAGCACGGGAAGAGGAGAAAACGGCGCAAGCGCGTCGGGAGAAGGTAACCGGGAAACCGGCGAAGAGGTCGCGCCAGCGCCAACCGCGGCGCCGCTTCCAAATGCCGCGTCAACGGCGCCGGTTACGAGAGACCGTTTTTCAATAATCCACGCATCCGTCAACTTGCTGCCACCGACATAGATACCGGCTAAATCCGAAAAAAGGATATTAGGAGCGGCGATAGAAGATTCAACAATACCGCGTCTTCCAAATTTGGTATCAAAAGCGCCGGTCGCGAGCGTTCGCTTCTCAATGCGGCTGCGCGCGCTTGTATTGGAGCTGCCGCCGATATAAAAATGGTTAGAATCAAAGCTAATGGCATCTGCCGCATTGGCTTCTCCTGTTTCAGTCGCAATAACGCCGCCTTTTCCGAATGCAGGGTCAAGTCCGCCATCTGCCGCATAGCGCTTCTCGATCCGCCAGCTGTTATTCGCGCCTCCGACGGCGAAGAGATTTCCGGAATGTATCGCCATCGCATGAATCGATGATCCGGCCCCAAAATCTACATTCAAAGGGTCTGCTTCGCGAACAATGCCGCTCTTACCAAAACCTTGATCCAGCACGCCGGTTGATGCAAACCGCTTTTCAATACGCCATGGCGTGCCATAATCACTTCCTCCAATATACAGGTAAGGACCGTCGACAATGATTGCAAAATCGATATTTGCATCCTGAGGATATCGCACGGTCGCATCTGACACAACCGATCCGCCTGCGCCAAATGAAAAATCAGGCATACCGTTTAGAAGCAGCCGTTTTTCAATGCGCCAATTAAAATAACTGTCATAACCGGCAATATATATGAAGGTCGAATCAATCGTCATTGCCTTTGGTATCATGGTTTTTTCGTCTCCGGTGATAGCCCCTTTATTGCCGAAATTGCCATCCCGTTCGCCGGTGGCAATGGATCGCTTCTCAGTGCGCCATTTATGCGTAGGGCTATTGTCGCTTCCGACAACGTAGATGGAGGCCGCATCAACTGCAATTGACATATCGTCAGGAGGACTGAAGAGATAGCCGTCCGCGGTTACAACGCCGTCAATGCCAAACACTTTTTCCAACACCCCGTTTGTAAGAGAACGTTTTTCTATTCTCCAGCGATTGCCGCTGTCACGCCCCACAAGATACATATGCGCGCCGTCGCGGACGGCGGCATATATGTTTTGGCCGCGAGTGGCCGGCGGAAGATCTTGCGGTTGAGGCGCGGCTTGTCGAGGGGGCGGCGGCATAAACTGAAATCGCGGCGCTGGTTGCTGCTGGCGCCGAAGCAGTTCCAGCTGATTTTCGAGATCAAGTCTTAACAAATCGCTTGATGCCGTCTTGCTCTTGCTTTCAACGCTCAAGGCATACTCCACGCATTCACGCCTGAAATAACTTGCTCCACCGCAGTAATATTTCTGGAGCGCGATTCTGTCTTTTTTCCCGATCACGTCGGCTCGGCCCAACGCTTCAGAGCCGTCAGCGCCGAGTTCTTCTAAATAATACGCCGCCATTAACACTGCGTCATTCAAATCCCACGGATTTTTGACGGATTCACCCTTTCCCCGAAGAAGCAACCACCATGTATTCGGCTCAAACTGGGTAAACCCCATCGCGCACGTTGAAGAAATCGGGATATTGCCCTTGTCGGCATTTCCTCGTTCATCGACAAACCCTAATCGCTTCAAAATGTCATCGAAAAATCGCGCATTGATATATTCTTTTTTGCAGTCGTGGCGTTTCCAGTTGCGGCAATCTTGGGTATTGCGATTCGCGCACAGCGCCCCCCACTGCGCATCGGTTTTCCCCAAATTCCTTCCGAATCCGGTTTCTTGCCCCAAGAGGCCGTACAGCAGGGCGGCGCGCACCCCGGTTTTCTTCGAAGCCGCGGTTACTGCTTTCGTAATTTCTTCGACGGTCGGCGGACGGAGAGAAAATATCTTAGCCGCATTAAGTTTAGGCAGGAAAAAAAACAAAAAAACCGCGGCAAAAAGCGATCCGATTATTATATCTCTCAAAAATCTTCCCTTCATATTAGTACGCCCTCACCGAGCCTTTACTCCATATCTACTCACAACTCCGAAAGTGCATCAGTATCATGCCAAAAAGCAAAGAGCTTTTGGCGGTTTTTGAGGCCGTTTTGGCATGGTTCGAGCACTCAATTTTGCCAAGCGTCTCGGCAAAACGGCCGAAACCTCGCAGTGGCTCGCTGGAGCCGCGAGAATGAGCCAAAAGTTCTTTGCTTTTTGGCAAACATTTCAAACTCGTGAGCAGTTACTTTATTCTTCCTCAAAACGAAATGTTTCTATGTACGGCCGGTATGTTTCGTCGTCAATGTCTGCCACGCGGATATAATAGATCTTATCCACCCTGCTCCAGTAATAATAAAATCCTTCGAAGACATCCGGTATGATTTCGGTAACCCGATATGCCGCTTGAGATCCCAATTCTATTTTCTCCCGCGGCGAATACAGCGGGAAACCGCTCTTTTGTTCTTCTGCCGCAAACCACTCTTCAAGCGAAAGTTGATTCGGATTACTCGCTTCTGTCCGTATTCGTAACACCGGCTCGCACGACGGATCGCCTTCGCACATATACTGAGGATCATGCAATTCAATGGAATCGCCGGAAATGCTCCGCGCGATCACAAGACGGCCGGGCATCTCAATGTAATAGCCGTAGCTGTGATTCTTGATAATCTTTTTATCATCCTTTTCGATGATCTCGACTCCTTCAAGTTTCACATCTTCGGTAACTTCTTGAGCGACTAACGTTTCCCGCTGCTCCTCAATGCGCTGTTCTTCTTCCGGCGAGCGCTCTGATAACCGCTCGAGCCTCCATTCTGTTATGGCAATCTGCCTTTTGACGTCTTGGGCTTCCCGAATAAATTCTTCAATTTCTTGTTTCGACGCATATTGCCATATTAAAATCATGCCTGCGGCAAATAGCGCCGTAACGCCGATTTCAAAAAAAAGCAGCTGCCGGTGTACGTTCACCCACTGTGAAGCGCGCGCCCACATGCCGCCGCTCCCCTGAGGAACAGGAGACGGCGCGGTGGATTTTTGCTCATCGTTGATAGAAGCCATATCAAGTATTACAACTCTGACATATAGAGTTGCTGGGTATATCAAGCATTATAACACTATTCATTTTAAAAAGACGGAGTGGCTATGAACCTCGTTACAACCCAATCAAATCATTTCCGCTTTTTGTAAAACTTGCTTTACAGAATATCGGTAATTATGAATTCTGGTCAGTGCCTCCTGTGCCTGCTTTTTTGTAATGAATCCTGCGGTTACCTCTCTCGCGAGTCTTGTGGTATCCGGGTGAAATCCCAACATTCTCCTGGCCTTGTCTTCGGCCGCTCGCGCAAACAAGCATGAGTTCGCATTAGATTCAATAAGCTTTTCGCCTCGCGGAATCTTCCAGCCAAGTTTTTTTAAAATTTTCTCCGTATCGTGAATTTTTCTCTGGAGAAGAAAAGGCAAATGAACAATATAAACCGGCGGTTTATTTCTGAAAGGGCGAAGCTTTCTGATGGCCGAAAAAGCAAAATTTTTAGATTCGCTATCCTGGCTTAATCCGGCCCATTCGTTTATTCCCAAAATAACTACGCTCACACCGTGCTTTAACGCCTCTTCGTAATAAGCTCGAATTACAAGCCGCCTGCACAATTGGCAAGTTCTCACAAAGGGGATTTCATGCCTGCATTTAACGGAGTAATGCCTCCGCCCTTCGGCATACCATTTCCGGAATCTCTCTTTTAACTCTTGCGAGTCGCGTTCGCTGTATAAATCCGCCGTTCTTTGAAAACAGGCGCGGTCAACCGGGCGCACGTATTTCCCTACGTCGATTCTTTCATGCTCCACATTTAGCTTTTCTGCGACCTGTTTTGCTCTTGAAAATATGCGCTTCGGGTAATAGTGGGTGTCTAAAGAAAAGGCGAGGGGCGTGAACCCCATTCTTTTTATCTCCCATAGTGTAACGGTGCTGTCCTTTCCGCCGGAAATTCCAACCATCGCGTCATATCTTTCTCTACCCGAATTTCTAAGCGAGAGCAAAAACCGTAGTTCTTTCTGTAATGGTATTCTACTAAAGTTTCTTTCGTATTTTTCGCAGACATCACATAACCCAGATTTACCTATTATGCTCGCCGAATTGATGCTCGAATTTACACATTTTTTGCACTCAATCGCCTCCACCAATGCTTTAATCTGGGTAACAATCTCCTCTTTTGTGGTAACGGCAGTGTTGAAGGAAAGGTGGGCGATTCTTTCCACTTTGTTGGTAGAAAAAAGACGCTCCTCGATTTGCCTTTCTTTTTCCGCCGCTTTTTTAGTAAAACGCTCGCGTTTTGAAACCCGCGTCGCCAGGTGTTTATTCGGTGTTTTTAGATAAACTGCCAAATAGCCGCTTTTCTTGAAATAAATTGAATTTCGGTAGCCGCGAATTCCTGAAATAACAATAAATTTCTTCGGAAATCTTTTCCGGTGGATATAAACAAGCGCTTTGGCGATTACCGATGGAGAGTAACGGTTTTTAAGATACGTAGAAAGATTGCGCGCTTCTTCTCTCGGAATATTCTTCCAGGGCCGCCCATTGTAGATTTTGCCGATTGTTCGTATAAAATTGTTTTCGCTCCTCGGCAACTTCTCTTTAAGGGAAGCGGCGGGATTAAGGACCAAATCAAGGGCCTCAACGTATTTTGCCGAAGAAAAAGAGGCGGAAAACAATTTCGCTATAGTCGTTTTACCGCTTCCGGGAGCGCCAAAAACGGCTATGCCCTTATAGTTTCTCTTCATAAGCTTACTTTAGATTCAATTTCAAAAAGAGGGGGGTACGGATTCGAATTTTAGAAAATACTCTTTTCTCGATGCACCTCGGACTCTGAACTCATCGAGCTCATCGAGTCTGTCATTCGACCTCATCGAGCCTGAGGCTCTCAGAGCCGAATGGCCTGAGGCCCTCAGAGCCGAATGGCCTATCTCAAGCTGGCTGGTCCCCCCTGAACAAAACCAGAACTTTTTACCAAACGAATCCCGACGACTGACCGTCTCTGCTTCGCGGGCGCGCCGGCAATTATGATTTTGCTGAAAAATATTTCGTAATCATAGCCATAGCGGGGTCCATTTCAGGATCAACCAAGCGCGTCCCGGTTGAAATCACCTTTTGCGAAACTATGGCGGCAATGTCTTCCTGGTCTTTGGACTGACCCGGCGCGGCAATGATAGCCGCGATTATGGGCACTTGGTGTTGTAATAAGCGTTCAAACAGGACGTGACGCAGCTGGACCTGGCGGAATACGCTCTTGACCTGGCACCGATGCAATTATTGATGCAATTGCTTCTTTCTAAAAGATTACTGATTGAATCACATCCAGTCGTGCAAGCGTTGTATTCTTCTATATCCGGTTCAGCCGGGCAGTCCGCCAGACAGAGTTTCTGCGCAGCCTCTTTCTCCTGTAAGCAGGAGGGTGGGTTCGGCGTCGGTACCGGTACCGGCTTCGGCGCGGGGGTCGGGACCGGCATCGGAGTCGGCTCCGGCGTGATGTCATCCGGCACGATTGGTTTCGGCGACGGCTGGGACGGCGTCGTGTCCGGCTCAGGAAGGTATGGCCCAGAAGTCACGTTGGGACCAATCAACTCATCGTACCCACCCTTAGAAATGCCAACCGGTTCCAAGTCAACAACTTTCGAATAGCCAGGGAGCATCATCGCATCGACATAGGGGAGCAACCAGTAATTTATCCTGTCACCGATATCCATGATAATGTCACCCACACCGACGGCAATCTCTCGCGATGACAGGCACCCCGACCACTTGAAAGCCTTGCATCCAAGATCCCAAGCATCGATTGCTGTCTGCAGGTTGGCTAAGAACGTCATTCTCTTACCGAGAAGCTGCTCGATAACCTTATCGCCCACTTCACCACCCAACGCCGCAAGCAGGCCCTTTAAAGTAGCCACATCCGGAAGCTTGCCCTCGATTGCCAGGTCAAAGTACATGGAGAGCTCGGCCGCCGCCGCCACCTTGAGCGGAATGTTCCAGTTGTCCGTGTACACCGACAACTTCAGTGTGGCGATGAGCTGCAACAAGTACGGCTCGTTGATCCAGCCAGCGTCGCCCGTCTCGGCAAAGCCGCCGCTACTGCCGCATAAAATCTCTACAAGAGTGTTCAGGCGAGAATCGGTATCGGGGTTACCCATGACAGCCGCATAACATTCGGACGGTGTCGAAGCATAAGCGGCGCTGATCAGCCCGATCGGCCTCTTCCCCTCCGCTTCTTTCAAACGCTCCTCCGCCAATCCCAGGTAACCGCCGTAGAAGACATCGATCTTAGCAACCTCATCCACGCCCATACTGACAGTCGAACCATCGGTCGTCGCCAGCCTCACTGTCACCTTAGGATTCTTCTTGATCTTCTCGACGCCGGCGAGCAGCTCTTCCATCCCCTTTTGCGCCTTCGCGATAGCCGCCACCACTTCGGGATTGCCTTCCGGCACTTTACCGCCGGCTGACTTCAGTTTCTCAACGGCAACGGCCAAGACCACCTGCGCGAGCGAGCCTTTCGGCATCTGGCCTCCCTCTGCTTTCACGACGGCGCTCGGCATGGTCGGAGCATAGACCATGAAAAGCTTACTCTGATTCGACGAGCGAACACTTAGCTTGTCGCCGTTCCTTTTCATCTGGACCACCATAAGTGAGACCTGATCAGGAACGAACGTGCCCTTGGCATCGTTATACTCCAACGGCGGCACGGGCACCCTCACCTCGGTCGCCATGACCTTGAAAGCAGGCACGGTCAGCCTCTTCTTGGTGCGAGTAGTAGTGAATACGACCGCCGTGGCCGCGTCAGGATTGAAACCTGCGCCCCTGATGACAATCGTGTCGTAAGGAGTGAAACCGAAGCCCTCCACGCTGACAGCCAAGCTGCCGTCGACAGGAGCTTGGATAGCACCGGTTGTCTCTTTGCCGCTTTGCATGGATCCCCGAAGTTTGGCTAAAAGAAAGGACATTCCGGCCAAACCAAGCACGATGACCAAGACTGCGAGGATCCTTGTCTTCGGAGTAAAGTTCGGCATATGTATCATGCGTAGTCTACCACGACCGGCTCCGGCGGTCTATGCGGCGTCCCTCGACAACGAAAAGAACAGTGCCTCTCTGCTAGGGCCACTATTTTTGGCTGTGTTCTTCGGTCTACCGTGTCCCTCCGAAGCTCGACAGAGCGAAGGGGGAGAACCAACCAGTTTCAATCAGTATAAGCGTTATTCGGGTACGATTCTAGAAATTTAATGACCAGCCTGCCCTGAGTTTATCGAAGGGTCTCGGTCGGGGCTATGATTCGAAGTCAAAACCGATTGAATCGGCCTCGAGTGAGTCGCATAAGTCGGCAATTGGTTTATGGTCTGAGTGAGCCCGATACGCGTCCAAGTCTTCTCGGCTGCGAGTTGTGACTACAACAGCGTGCGTATATTCTTTCGCCCATTTTGAAAAATTCTCACCAACGTAAATATCGACAATTTGCGGAATCTTATTTTTTAGACCCCGTATATCATTAATTAATTTCTCGATAGTTGCAGGCGCTGCCTCCGACCTCCATTTAAATAATGCGACGTGGATAATCATTTTATTTTTGTAGCTGACCCGTCTCGGTCGAGAGTCAGTTCACTTCAATTCTTTCTGGATTCAGTGATTCAAAGTCTTTTTCAGAATAAATTCCGATTCCTCTTTGTTTTTTGTCTTCACGAGTACTTGTAGTAAATAACGTAATGTGTAGCAAAGGAACTTCGAATTTTAATCCGGTTATTTCTTCAAGTTTGCCATAAAACTGCCCTAAATTTTCAGTTTCAACCATCTGAACAATAGATCTTCTTGTTTCGGGAATAGTTTTTTCGTGATTGTTTGGATCTGGATCGTTATATTCTTTTTTCACGTAATAGAACTCCGGTTTAATTTTAAATTTCCATTCTGTACTTTCCGCCAATCCTTGAATCTGTGACAAAATTTCATTTCTTTTATTGTCAGAAATTCTTCCCAGGGAAGCCAAAATAGCCTCCATCGTATCGCTTCCAATCACAGTTAAATGTATTTCGTCTTTTTCGCCTAACCCTCTTGCTTCTGCGATTTCTTTGAGTTTTGATGCGTCGACGGCGGTTTTATCTACACCCAAAATCAGACCGCCTTTTTTCTGGGCTTCGAACTTAATGCCAGAAACTGCCAAAACCCACTCCGACTTTGTATCTTTAGTCTCTAGGTTATTCATTGTTTATGCTAGCCAACGCGGTTTCGGATGTTTCCCCGGTGATACCCCATAAAGGGTTTTCGGGGTATTACTATCTTACTATCCCGAACTTATCCATCTAAAGCTTTAGCGAAGGAGGACGCACCTCGGACTCTGAACCTATCTCCCTCCTCCGCTAAAGCTTCCGCCTTCAGTAAACTTTCGGCGGACAAGTCGGCGGGCAAGCAAGCTGGCTGGGGGTTGTGGACGATCCTTCGACTGCACTCAGGACAAGCAGCGCTTTATGGTGAGCGAAGTCGAACCATCAGTCGGTATGATTACTTGCACTCCGCTGGCGGTAAAGTTGCGGAGCTGAACGGATATTTGGGATTTTTCTCAACGGCAAAACCATTGACGTCCCACCCGACGAACTTTGCGCAATCGATACGGCTTCCTGCAGACCTCGCCACAGGCTCGTCCTTACAGCAGCAGTTAGAATCGTTCTGCCAGCCCTTCGGAATTAAATAATCGTAGCAGGCCTGTTTATTCTGGATACACAAGAAATCTTTGGACGTATCCGAGCAGACCTGCTGTGACGTTGCCGGAGAATATCTGTTCTTTCCGCAAACCGCGGTACAGCGGGCCTCGTTGGTGTCAGCGGGAACTGGAGGAGCTCCCGGCGACTCGGGCGCTTCTTTCTTTTCTTCTCCTATGATGCCGCCTTCGGCGCTCATCAAGTCTGTTTTCATTTCTGCGGGAAGACAGGTAATGGGTATTGAAAAATACCAATCCTGCTTATCAATGGATGATTCTATTCTAGCCAGAAATCCTGAATCTTTGTCGTAAATAGCTTCCGACCATTTATAGGTGAAATACGCCTTCCACTCCATGTATCCCACGCGCCCGGAGTATTTATCAGCTCGATACCGTCCGTATCGCAAAAGATCAAGTATTCTACCCCCCGCAGTTTTGCAAGTAAATTTTGCGGCATAGGATTTATTTTCACCAAGTTCAAGTATGTCTTGAAGCGGTTCGCCGTATATTTGCTCGGGAACAACTTCGGGGGAGTACTCGGAAGCCAAAAATGTTCCCCCGCTTATAGTGAGGTCGTCAAGGGCTTGCCGGTGCAATTCGCGCCAAAATCTAAGCCCCTTGGGATCACCGATCGACCTCGAAAACTCCACCATAACATTTCTCCAAATCTTTTGACGTCTGTCAAAGTCCAAATCTTCTTCGTCCAAATCTTCCGGGGGAATCGGGTCTTTAGGTTCTTGGCCAGAATTTTTTAATATCAATGTTTCATCCGGATAGAAAACTTGCGCCGTTGCATCAAATTCGTCCCCGACATAAAAAATAACCCCCTCGTCGCTTTCTTCAAAACTTTGCCCTTCAATGGTAACGGACTCCGTTTCACCAGAAGTCACGCCCCCTACGGTGAATCGAACGATAGGATGATACTTCCAGGCCGAAACGGAAGAAAGGCCGCTTATGGGAGCGCTCAGAGTCATTTTACCCGCACGAAGATCAACGACACCGCTTTGATTTGAAAGCGGCCCGGCAGCGCCGGAATGCGCGTGATGGAGATTCGCGAGGGCAATACCATTCCCCCCGCCGTCAGACAGCGGCACGGCTTTAACATCTAAAACGATCGAAATTCGCGCTGGCTCTTTGAATTCAAGGCCTTCCGGTTCAAGAGTATAAACAGCCAGCAACTCGTCTGAATATCCAACGTCGTTTTTTCTTATTGAAACGGCATCCGTAGAGACCCCGTCGGGAAGCGCCCCATTGGGAATTTCAAGCGAGGCCAATCCGTCGTCCGAAACAACCGTTTGTTTTTTCGGCTGCCAACCGAAAAAGCCGACTATCAGAACGACAACAAGAACAACAGCAATTGCAATATAGATTTTTTTCTCCTTAAACAAATTTACCATATAAGTTATTTTATTATCTTGATTTTGCGAGGTCAAGAACATGGCACCCGGTCTTTCGAACGGGCGCTCAACCTTGCGAGGCGAGAGGATGCGAACTATTTCAAATCGGATGCGCCTCGGACTCTGAACTCATCGAGCTCATCGAGTTCATCGAATCCCTCGGGACTGAGTCTCTTCGAGCCTGAAGGCTCTTCAGAGTCTGAACGGCCTCGGGACGAATGTCTGATGATTCTCTGAATCAGAAGATCTGAAGACCCTCAGGGTCTGAACGACTCATCGAGCTCATCGAGTCTGAGACTCTCAGAGTCGAATGACCTGAGGCTCTCAGAGCCGAATGGCCTATCTCAAGGTGACTGGCCAACTCGGTCTCGAATTTTATATCGTGAGACTATCAGTAGCTTTTTGGGTGCTTTTATTTTACCACTTCGACGCTCCTCGGACAGGATCGAATAAGACAAATGAGGCGTCGCTAACAAGAGCATTCCACGTCTCATGTGATTCCTCTCGAACCGTGTCTTAAAAATGAACTTCAAAGACTACGCATGGCTTCCCGCCACATACCCCGTCGTCCAGCACAACTGAAAGCTGTAACCGCCCGAAGGGCGATTTATGTGCAATAAATCCCCTGTCACAAAAAGATTGCCGTAACGTTTTGAATGCATCGTCCGCATATCCACCTCGGTCAATACGAGACCCCCGTCGGCAACTACAGCCCGATCAAAACCCATCAAACCCGTAATAGTGAGAGGGATGTTCTTAAGCACATTCACAACACTTCTTCGCTGTTCTTTGGTAATGCTGTGTACTTTTGTTTCGGGACTGATGTCTTTGGCAAGAAACACAAGCATATCTGCAAAACCCGCGGGAGCAACCTGTTTTGCTATATTTTTAAATAGCTTATTTTTGTTAGCATCAAACGCCTGCCTCACCATCCGATCAAGTGCGCCGATATCTGTGGCAGGAAAAGCATCAATATGCGCAATAACAACACCTTCGTGGAGCAAATCGGCGACCTTCCCCGCACTATTCAAGATCACCGGCCCCGATATGCCAAAATGAGTAAACAATACATTACCGGTGCGGGACATCTTCTTCATGCCGTCAACAAAAAATGTAATTTTCGCGTCGGCGAAGGATACCCCCGAAATCTTTTTAACCCACGTCTCCTTTGTCCTCAATGGCACAATGGTCGGTGTCGGCTTCTCCACCTTATGGCCTAGATTTTCCAGCCACTTAAAGCCGTCCCCCGTCGAACCCGTTTCCGGATGCGACGCACCGCCCGTGGCCAATATATATGAGCGTGCAGAAAAATCTCCTTCTTCCGTCACCACTTTTTCAATATGCCCGCTTGAGCCGAACATCTTATGTACCGTAATGCCGAGTCTCGTCTCAACCTTTCCCTCTGCCATATATTCCCCAAGAGTCCGTACAACGTCCTCGGCATTATCCGTCTCTGGAAATGCGCGTTTGTACGCCTCAACTTTAAGCTTCAATCCCCGAGATTCAAAAAAAGAAAATGCGCCTTTCATGCCTAGCTGCGAAAACGAGGAATGTAAAAACGGCTTCGCCTTTCCATAGTAGGAAAGCAGGATATTCTCGTCGCTTTCAGCGTTCATGATGTTACATCGCCCGCCCCCAGAAATAGAAAGCTTCTTCCCAAGCGTGCGGTTTTTTTCAAGAAGCAATACCCGCTTCCCGCGTTCCGCCGCCCGACCCGCCGCCATCATACCCGATGCTCCACCGCCAACCACAATGACGTCAAATAGATTTTTATATTTGGCCATAATAATTTAAAAATTTCCCGGATATAGTCAGTTCTTTAGACGGCAAAGAGAAAAATACGAAACGATGACATTTTTAAAACCTAAGCGTATTCATTGGACCATAGTATGAACCCAAAAAAATTTTACTGGTCCACATCATAAGCGCGATCGCAAGGATTGTTAATATAAGCGCGGTAATACCTATTTTTCGCGCTTTTGGATCCGATTGCTTCAAGTATTTAACGACATAGCCGAGTCCGAACGGAGCAAGAAGAAAACTAATAAAATAAATAACCATCTGCTTCTTTGCGGACGTTGCGATAGGAGGTTCTTTCAATTTTACTCCGCACTGCAAACAAAAGTTCGCGGACGCGGGGATAGTTACACGACACGACGGACACAGTATTTCTTTGGTTATATTCATAATGTTTAAAATGGGGGTTGTCCAATCTGGCGGAGAATCTTTCCTAACAAGAGCTGACTTTCTCGGTCACGATTTTTATACCATGCGACCACCAGTAACTTTTTTAAGTACTCCCATTTTATCACACCAGCGCTCCTCGAGCGGGATAGCCTATCACGATTAAATCGCTAAGCTCAAATTTTCTCCATGAATTTAGCAGTCCCTCGCTTGTGCTCGGGATGAATTTCTAATCAGCTGTATTCTCCGGTCTAGAACCACCACGATTCAATCAGTACAAGGGTTCTTTGAGAGTCGTTCCAGAAATTAAATGACCCGTCTCGGTCTGGGGTTATTTTCTAAAAACCTCTTTGATTATAGACTGGATTTTCTTATTAGCGATCCAATTTTCGTTAAACCTTTCTTTTAATAAATCATCAACGTTTTTATAGCTTTTACGGAGAAACCTCAGCGCAGATATAAGCTCTCTTCGATTTTTGTTTAGTCCGCGCTGGTAAGCGCGGAGCACTTTGACAAATCCTCGGTGGCTGCCGGGCTTGGATTCGAACCAAGATGACATGGTTCAGAGCCATGTATCCTACCATTAGATGACCCGGCAATATATTATTGAATGTTGAATCTGCCCCTCGGTCCTGAGCTCGGGTCGTTCAGA
>Ga0209541_10003598_pt1 | contig 28328 bp, 30 predicted proteins | sample RifCSPlowO2_01_FD_184027 | JGI IMG/M metagenome (GOLD analysis project Ga0209541, IMG submission 184027) | Groundwater microbial communities from Rifle, Colorado - Rifle CSP2_plank lowO2_0.1 (SPAdes) (version 2) | ecosystem: Environmental > Aquatic > Deep subsurface > Groundwater | place... | reverse complement strand
TGTGGCCGGAAAAGCCGCGCTAAAATATTGGCCGTAAGTCATTTGAGTCAATCCGGCCGCGTAGGCAGCCACGTCGGCCGTACCGCCGGGAACAAACCAGGTAAAAAAGATTAATTTCCAACCGATCCGACCGGCAAACTTATCAACCATCACTAATTCCTCAAGGCTTAAAAGTTTTTTTAACACTGGTCTACCTAAAAATCTGGTTAAATAAAAATTGATTGAAGTGCCTATTATCCAGGCAATCGTGGTATATAAAGTTGCCGCCCTAAAGCCAAATAAAGCCCCGGCGGCGGTAGCTAAAACCACGCTGGGTACCGGAACTAAGGGAATTGTCAACAGCTGCAAAACAATATAAACCAACGGCGCCCGATAACCAGTGGCCATCAAATAAGATTTGATTGCCTCGGTATCGAACGAAAAAGCCGGAATTAGGTTAGTGCCGGAAATAACATATGAAACGACTGTCGGTACGGCTACAATCAATAAAACTTTAGCAATAATTTTGATTCTTTGGCGGATTTTTGCTCGCATTATTTGGCAAAAGCGATGATAATCGCTCCGGCGGTCATTAAGACCGAACCGAATAAAATTTGCAGGGTAATTTTTTCTTTTAAGAACAAGCCGGCTAAAATAATCGTTAAGACCAAACTCAACTTATCAATCGGCACGACTTTGCTGGCATCACCCAACTGCAGGGCGCGAAAATAAAATAGCCAGGACAAGCCGGTAGCGATACCTGACAAAACCAAAAACGCCCAGGCCTGGGTTTTAATTTGGCCCAAACCGGACAGGCCGCCCTGAAAGAAAACAATGCCCCAGGTAAAAAGGAGAATGACACTGGTTCTGATCGCCGTGCCCAAATTACTGTTGACGTTTTGAATGCCGATTTTGGCTAATATCGTGGTCAAAGCCGCAAACACCGCCGATAAAAACGCCGCTAGATACCAGGTCATAACTGATTATAATATATTAATGCAAACCGAATTTAGCCAATAATTTTTCGTTGCCGGCGATTTGGTAATGAAGCAGTTCGGAATAGACGCCCCGTTTTTGGGCCAATTCCTGGGGCGTGCCATAACCGACTAATTTACCCTGATCAATGACCAGAATTTTGTCGGCCGCCTGGATGGTACTAAACCGATGGGCAATGATGATCACCAATTTATCTTTCATTAAGTTTTCCAGGGCTGACTGGATGGCGTTTTCCGATTTAGAGTCCAAACTGGAAGTGGCTTCGTCCAAAATCAGAATCGGGCTGTTTCTCATAATCGCCCGGGCGATTTGGATCCGCTGTTTTTGGCCGCCGGAAAGTTTGACCCCCCGCTCGCCGATCTGAGCGTCCAGCTTACCCGGCAGTTCCCTGACAAAATCATAGGCGTTGGCTTTTTTCAAAGCGGCAATTATCGCTTGATTAGAAACTTTGCCGCTGCCGTAACTGACGTTTTCCCGGATCGTCGTCGAAAACAGTTCATTTTCCTGGAAAACCAAAGCCATGTGGCTTCTGACCTGCTGGTGAGTTAACCGGCCGTAAGGTTTATCGTTTAAGTAAATCTCGCCGCGGCTCGGGCGGTAAAACTTGAGAATCAAGTTGATGATCGTCGACTTACCCGCGCCGCTGTGGCCGACCAGGGCCACCGTCTGCCCGGAAGGAATGCTAAAGGATAAGTCTTTCAAGACTTCCTGGCCATCGGTGTCATAGCGGAAGCTGACTTTGTCAAAACGCAGGCTGGGAGTGGGAATAATTTTTTTGGCCGGAAGCGGCGTCATATTTAAAACTTCCTCGGATGATAAATCCATTATCTGAAAGTACTCTTTGGAGCCGGACTCGGCCTGCTGGATCCGCTCCAGGATAAAGCTCATGGCAAACAACGGCTGACGCAGTAAATTAATCAGTTGTAAAATCAGCACCATTTCCCCCAAACTCAATTTACCAACAAAGGTTTGATGAAAAGTAATTAAAGAAATGGCTACTAAAACCAGTTCCAAAGAAAACTCGCGGACAAAGTTGATGACGTGGTAGGCAATCGACTGCCGATCGTAAATCTCGTTGACCTTGGCTAAAGTTTTAGAAACCAAGCGCCACTCACTCACCTGGGCCATAAAGCCGCGCACCAAACGGATATTGCTGATCACTTCGCTGATCCGGCCGCGGGAAATATCCTCCAGTTGGTTTTTTTTGACTTCCTCAACGCCCCACTTCTTGGTGGAGTAATGGCTCATGTAAATGTAGGCCGGGAAAATTAAGAACGCCAGCAGGCCGATGGAGAAATTGTAGTAAAACAAAATTCCCACGGTAAAAATACTCTGGAAAATCGCCGGCAGGACAAAGTTGGTAAACATACCCATAAAGTCCTGGATTGAAGCGATGCCGCGAATCAGTTGGTTTAAAATCTTGCCGGAAATTTCCGAATCGAAATATTTTTGCGGTAGGGTGAAAACTTTGGAGTAAAATTGCTCGGTTAAAAAGCGGCGCAGGCGGCTGTTGATGTAGTCGCCGAAGCGCATGGATAAAGACGACAGTAGGGTGGAAACTAAATTGACCGCCAACAACCCAAGCATCAAGTAACTAACGGTTCTTAAATTGCCGGTTTGACCGGTAATTTGTTTCTGAATGTCGTCGACGATGAACTTGACAAAAAACGGCTGGACCTGCTGGAGCACGCTCATCACTAAAACCAATAACGACAATCCCAGTGTCAGCCGGTACAAAGGTTTAGACAGGCTGATGATTTTGCCGATGTTCTTCATTAGCCGATTTTACTCCACAATCAGGGTGCCGACCATGCCGTTGGCGCGGTGCTGACCAACGGAACAGAAATATTCGAACTCACCCGCCTGATCGGCAGTGAATTCGAACTCTGACGTTTCGCCGGCAACGGTCACCGGGCTGTCAACGCCTAACTCAGTAATGTCAAAGTCGTGCTGCATATCCAGACTTTTAAAAACAATCCTGACTTTGTCGCCTTGTTGAACGGTGATGGTACTGGGATCGAATCTAAAGTTGGCGCCGGAAACGGTAAAGACTTTGACGCCGGCTGCGTCGGTAATCATCGGAGCCGGCGACGCTGTTTTTATCTCTGCCGGTTTTTTGGAATACATCACTCCGCCGTAAATCAAGGCGGCTACCACGAGTAAACCTAAAATATATTTCATTCTATCTCACCCCCTTTTGGTATTAGTTTAACACTATTCGTATCTTAGTGCTTCTATGGGTTGTAGGTTCGAGGCTTTGCGGGCAGGATACCAGCCAAAAATAATTCCGATGGCCCCGGACACCCCAATCGCCAGGGCAATTGAGGTTGGAGCAATGGTGAACGGCAAAGACAGAGCTTTAGACAAAAAGTAAGAGGCACTAATCCCCAAAAGCATACCGATCAAACCGCCGGCAGCCGTCAAAATCACCGCTTCAATCAAAAATTGATAAATGATAATTTTCTTTTTGGCTCCCAGGGCTTTTCGCAAACCGATCTCCCGGGTGCGTTCGGTCACCGTCACCAGCATAATATTCATGATGCCGATGCCGCCGACCAGTAAAGAAATGGCGGCAATCCCGCCCAGAAGCGCGGTAAACGTGCCGGTTACCTGCGAGACGGTTGATAAAATATCCTGTTGGGACATTATCACAAAATCGGCGTCTTCCGGATCATTAATTTTGTGGCGGGCGAGCAGAAAATAACCGATCTCGTCCTGGGCCTGGGTCATGATTTCGCTCGATTTAGTCTCCACGGAAATACTGGTCAGATGACTGACGCCAAATAACTGTTTTTGGGCCGTGGAAAAGGGCGCGTAGACGGCGTCGTCGGCACTGCCGCCAAAGCCGCCGCCCTTAGATACGGTCATACCTATCACCCGCAATACCTGGCCTTGAACCCGGATGGTTTGCCCGACCGGGTCGACCCCGCCGCCGAATAAATCTTCGGCTGCCTGCGGGCCAAGGACGGCCACTTTGGTCATCGAATCGACGTCGCGCTGGGTAATAAACGAACCGGAAGCCAGACTCAATTTATGAATCACGGCATATTGAGGATAGGCGCCGATAATTTGGGTGTTGGTATTGTTGCGCCCGGCAGTAACTTGACGCCGGCCCGAATATTCCGGAGAGACGTCGGCCACCGTAGTCATGGCGCCGTTGGCTTTAATCGCTTCGGCGTCGGCCAAGGTCAAACTGGTACCGGCACCAATACTGCCTTGAATCGGACCCTGGCCGCCGCCGCGCGAAGAAATCGTCAGCAGGTTGGAACCCAACGATTGAATTTGCTGTTCGACCGCTTTTTGACTCCCCTGACCCAGAGCGATCAAGGCGATAACGCTGCCGATGCCGATGATAATCCCCAGCACTGCCAAACCGGTGCGCATTTTATTTAGCGTCAACGTGGCAGCACAGTCTTTGACCAAATCTAGAAAATTCATATGATTTTGCCGTCTTTCAAATGAATAATTCTTTTGGCGTGGGCCGCAATGTCCGGTTCATGAGTGATCATTACGATCGTATGGCCCTGCTGATTTAATTTTTTAAAAATCTTCATAATTTCTTCGGCTTGAACCGAGGCAATATTGCCGGTCGGCTCGTCGGCCAATAAAATCGCCGGGTTCATTACCAACGCGCGCGCGATAGCGACGCGCTGTTGCTGGCCGCCGGATAATTGGTTGGAAGCGTGGTTCATCCGGTCCGACAGTCCCACCAGCTTTAAATATTTTATGGCTGTGGCTAAACGCTGGGATTTAGGAACGTCGGCATAAGTCATCGGCAGGATGACATTTTTAATCGCGGTCGTTCTTGGTAGTAAATTGTAGGACTGGAAAACAAAACCGATTTTCTTATTCCTGATTTCCGCCAATTCATCGTCGCTTAAATTTTGCACCTTTTGCCCGTCTAAAATATACTCGCCGCTGGTCGGCAAATCCAAAGCACCTAAAATGTGCATTAAGGTCGATTTGCCCGAACCCGACGGCCCCATGATCGCCACAAACTCGCCCGGTTTAATGGTAAAAGAAACGTCGTCCAAAGCCACGGTTTCGACTGAACCAATCCGGTAAATCTTTGTCAGGTGAGACACCTTAATCATAATTTAGCGTGCCCGAAAGCTGCCGCCGCCAAGGCCGCCGAAAACCGAACGCGTTTGGGTTTGACCCGACCCACCATTGGGAGTCAATGCCGGATTGGTGACGACTTCATCACCCTCAGATAGGCCGGAAACGATTTCGATTTGACTGTCGGAACTAACGCCGGTCTCCACGGTCACCGTTTCGGTTTGACCACCACTAACAACTTTAACCGCGCTTTGGCCAGTCTGTGTTTGAATACTGGTGGACGGGACTAATAAAACATTGTCTTTGGTGGCAGTAATAATGGCGGCGCTAACCGCCATATTGGGCAAAATGTCTTCAACTTCAGTATCCAAAGCGATCACCGCCGGATAAGTGGTAACGCCGGAAGTGGTGGTGCCGATTGTATCGACGCTAATCACTTTACCGGCAAAAGTTTTGCCGGGAAAAGCGTCCAGGGTGATGGTCGCCGGGTTGCCGATTTGAACTGAAGTGACGTCGATTTCCGACAAATTGACAGACAATTGGGCGGGCGCTTCGGTTTTGATGCTGGCAATTTTTTGGCTGGAAGCAGAACCGGTAGTCGTCGATTGAGCTAACAGCACAATTCCCGGCTGTAAAGACAGGCCGGTGACCGTGCCGGAAATCGGGGCGTAAATCGTAGCTGAGCTTTGCTGGTAAGATAACCAGGCGGCTGATAAAGCCGTTTGGGTTTGAGCAATTACCGCTGTCTGGTTTTTATATTTAGCTTCAGCCGCCAGCCAATTATCCTGGGGAATATAAAATTCCGGCAGATTACGGTTACCGGAGTTAGTATCTTTGTAAGTATCGCTTTCTGATAATTCTTTATAAGAATCCCATTTACCCAGCATGTCTGCCCGCAGGGTATATTGAGTATATTTGGCTGTTTCGAGCGCGTTTTTGGCGCTTTGATAACTCGACCAGGCTTGGGTGGAACGCTGTTTACCATCTAAGTCTAATTCCAACTCGGCTATTTTTTGGCCGGCAGTGACGATCTCACCGTTACCCACATAAACATTTTTAACCACCCCGGAAGCCTGCGTGGTAATTTCGGTATTGTTGCTCGAAGACACCTGGCCTGAGGCCGTCACCGTGACTACCAAGGTACCGGTTTCCGCCGGGCTGGTTTGAGCCTGAACCGTGGTTTGCGCCCGACCCTGCCAGCGGAAATAACCAAACAGAACCACGCCGATAATAATAGCAGCAGCAATTATTAATTTCTTAAACTTCTTCATTTTGACCATAGTTTAATTAATTAAACTGAAAGTTAACTGAAAGGTTGTCCCTTGACCCAACCGGCTGGAAACTTTAATCGCCCCGCGGTTGGCGATGACAATTTTTTTGGCTATCGCTAAGCCCAAACCATAGCCGCCACCCGCAGTTTTTGTCCGCGCTTGGTCGGCCCGGTAAAACCGGTCAAAAATGTGCGGTAGGTCTTTCGGGGCAATCCCCATGCCTTGATCTTTAATAGTGATTCGTGCCTGAGAATCGATTTTTTTTACACTCATGTCCACTGCCGTCCTGGCCGGGCTGTACTTGATACTGTTATCCAAAAGAATGACTAAAAGCTCTGTCAGCTGCTCCTGATTGCCTTTGATTTTCGCTAAAGTTTTATTGGCCGTGATTTGAATCTTTTTCGCTTGGGCTAATGACTCTACCCGCTTACGCGCCTGATCAATCACCGTTTTAAGTGATACCGGCACCAAAGATATTGACTGATTGTGAGTTAGTTTTAATAAGTTTTCTGACAGACTCTGCAATTTATTAACCTCGACTAAACTTTCTTTAGCCAGTACAGATTTTTTGCGGCGCAGATAAACCTCGAACGCCGTCTTTAATGACGTCAACGGCGTTTTCAGTTCGTGGGAAGCATCGGAAATAAACCGGTTTTGTTCATCCATCATCTCTTCGATTGGTTTGAGCGTCTTACCGGCCAGAAAGTAACCCAAACCTCCCGCCAAAACCAAAATCGTGCCGTTGATAAAAATTAAAGTCAGCGCCAATCGCTGCCTAATCTCGATGATTATTTCCGGACTGGGCGGAAAAGGGAAACGACGGTCAAATCGCCCCAGTTCCCGATGAAACCGGTTGAAAACCACCAGGCTGAACAAAATGCTAATCGTCATGATGATGACTAAATACCAGGCAGTCAGTTTTAAGCGGGCGGTTTTAAACATAAGTTAGTCAATTTTGTAGCCAAAACCGCGCCTGGTTTGAATCAACTCCGGCCGGCCGAGTTTCCGGCGCAAGTTTTTAATGTTGACTTCGACGGTGTTTCTTAAAATATCGGCGTCGTAATCCCAAACATGAGCTATGATTTTCTCTTTGGTTAACACCTTGCCTTTGTTTCGGAGTAGATATTCCAACAGGGCAAATTCTTTGGCAGAAAGATTGACGGTTTTACCCGACCGCTTGACGGTAAAATTTTTCGAATCGAGAATTAAACCCTTTGCCTCTAAAACCGGCCCCAAAGCCGGCCGCGGCCGACGGGTTAACGCTCTAATCCGGGCCAACAGCTCTTCGAAAGCAAACGGCTTGGTTAAATAATCGTCGGCGCCGCTGTCCAAACCAATGACTTTATCCTGGGTCTGGCTTTTGGCGGTTAAAAGCAAAATCGGCGTCTGGATTTTGGCACTGCGCAAATCCCGGCAAATTTCCAAACCGGATTTTCCCGGCAGCCTCAAATCTAAAACAATCAAATCGTAATCTTCGGTCGAAGCCAAGTCATAACCCTTGTTGCCGTCATAAACGACGTCGACGGCGTAGTTTTCCTGATTCAGCCCGGTTTTAATATTGCTGGCAATCCTATACTCGTCTTCGACGACCAAAATTCTCATGATCCATATTATAGACCTCAAGCTGAAGATTGGCTGAATCCCGTACATCGTAACCTAGACGCAAAAGTTTTTGTCGCAGTTTGTCAGCCAACTTAAAGTCTTTCTTTTTCCTAGCCAGCTCCCTATCTGTGACGATCCGGCGGATTGACGCCGGCAGCAACGTTAAAGGTTTCAAGATCGGTTGACTCATTTTCGGAACCACTGAAGGAATGATTTTGAGGGTTTTAAGAGTGTTAAGGTGATAATATTTCCCTGCCGCCAGTTTAATTTTCCGACTTTGATTAATTAAAGTCACTTGACCCTTGCCGGAAACTGAGATTATTTTCCGGTCCAACCAAAAAATTAAGGCGGTGAGTTCATCGATGCCAACAATGGTGGTGCTTTTTGACAATAATTTTAATAACTTGCGCCAGCGATTTTGCCCCATGAAGCAGCGACTGGTGTCAATATCCCGACCGCCTTCCCGATTGTTCCAATGAGTCACAATCGTCAGGTTAAGTCCAAACCGGGAAAATAGGTCCAGCCCTGGCTGCCAATGTAAATCTTCCCCGGCTTTGTAGATTTCATAAACCGGCAAAACGAAGCGCCCGGCGGCCAGAGCCGAGGCGCTGGCTAAAGACAAAGCCGCTCCCTGCTGCCAGCGCTTAATCATCTCCTGCCATAAGGGCGAGTTTTTAAAAACCCGGGCGGCGTAGGTCGGGCTGCCGGCGCCGGCATGGACATAGTCAACTTTTTCCGGCAACTTTTTATTGGTAAGCGTAATTTGGGGCTTAAAGTTAGCCAGGCTTTTAATTAAAAATTGCCGGAGTTTAGCGTACCAAAAGTCGGGGCTGGCTTCAAAGCCGGCCGGAGTCGTCACCAAAACGATTTTCACCGGCGCCGGAAAACTTTTAACCAGTAACTCGTGAACCCTGCGGCCGCTAGAGTCCATTTCGCCCGAACCAAATAAAGCTAGCGGTCCTGGAAGTAAAACTTTATCCATGCTGGGTTAATACCCAATCGCCAGAATCGGGTGATAATTTCCGCTTTGGCTAAACCTTGCTGCTGCCATTTTTTGCCCAAATTATTGATCGCGTCCACGGCTTCATAGGGAAAAATTATCCAAGCATCGGTTTGGGCACCGTAGTAATTGGGTTTAAAAGTTGACCAGGGTTTATATAACAAAGTGGCCGTCGTCACCGACTTAGGCTGGTGCTTTTGTAAATACTTCTCCACAAATTGCAACGAACCACCGCTGTCCGCCACATCATCAAAGAGTAAAATCTTTTCACCTTTAATCGACTCGGATAAATCCTGGTAAACCTGTGGCTGTTTCAGCTTTTTATAAATGCCGTTATAGAATTTAACTCCGATCGAGGCGACTTTATCGACGCTTAAAAAATCAACCATCGACCGGGTCATCGGCCAACCGCCTTTGGCCAAAGTCACAATCCGGTCAAATTTTAGTTTAGCTCTGATAATTTTTTTAGAAATGGCAAAGGTCAATTGATTCATCTCGTCCCACGTCGGCATTATATAAGTCGTGTCTTCACCCGGGAATTTAATTACCTTAAAGTTCATAATGATATTTATACAGCTTACTTGATTACTTTAATACCAATATACGGCGGATCATTTTCAAATTTTTCCCAAAAACTATTTCCTTTTTCGGTTTTTCCCTCTGGGGTGATGGTTAATTTTATCCAGTCCTGCTTTGTAAAACCCGCCTCTTTTGCCGCTCTTTCGTAATCCGCAATAGAAAAGTCTGAAAATTTTGCCGACATGGTTATCTTCCCGTTTTCATCAATAAATTCGACCTGGATTTTACCATTATCAGTTTTACTGAATCTCCGATTATAAGCGATTTCTCCTAATCGTTTATAACCAGGGTTAAAAGTAATTGAAATAAAAGAACCATTTCTAACCAACGCCTTTTGGGCATAAGAAAAAATTTCCCGCAAATTTTTTTGATCACTGGCATACAGTAAAACCATCACCGAAACAACTTTATCAAATTTATATCCTGGTAAATTTGGTGGTTTGTCGGCGGCAAAATATCTAATACCCAATGTCTCTTCCTGCTCTAATTTTTGAGCTTCCTCAATCTGCCTGATTGAAGGATCATAACCCACGACAATTGCTCCTCTTCTTGCCAACATTCGAGTTAAGGTGCCATTGCCGCAACCGATATCTAAAATTTTCTTATTTTCAACTTTGCCAAGTAATTTTAATGCCTCGGGATATTGAATAAATCTCTTAGCCGGATCAACTTGCGTCAACGACGCATACTCGGCACTAAACTTGTCGTATTGATGAATTTGTTTATCAGTATTATCCTTACGTCTATATTGATTCATTAACGATATTTTATCTTTCCAACTCCAAAAATTCCAATTGATAATCGCCTTCAAGGTCTGACCTTGAAGTGATCACTTTAGTAAAAATATGGGCATACTTGGGAAAGAAAATCTCGGCCTTAAAGTCGCCTTTGACTTTGGTGACATAAAGTTTGTCAACCAAATTTTGCTCCAGCGCCTGTTTGAAAATTTCGCCGCCGCCGATGATAAAGATCTCCCCGGCTTCGGCTTTAGCCGTCTTAATCGCTTCTGCCAGCGAATTAACCACATGACACCCCGGGGTGGAATAATTTTTATCCCGGGTGATGACAATGTTGGTTCGGCCCGGCAGGGCCCGGCCGATGGACTCGTGGGTTTTGCGCCCCATGATAATCGGGTGATTCATGGTGATGGTTTTAAAATGGGCAAAGTCTTTTTTGAGATGCCACAACATCCGGTTTTTGGCGCCGATGCCCAGTTTGTTATCTAAAGCTACGATTATCGATACTTTCATAATTACCTCTATAACACCTTAGAGGTGTTAGTCTTAAAACCCTCCTACCACGGTAATCTCCGCTTTGATACCCGGGTGTGGATCATAGCCGATCAGCTCAAAGTCGGAAAATTTAAACTGGTCGATTGATTTGACTTTGGGGTTTAACTTCATGGTCGGAAACGAACGCGGTTTTCTTTTTAGTTGAGTTTTTACCTGCTCGAAATGGTTCTCATAAATATGGGCGTCGCCGAAAGTGTGGACAAACTCGCCCGGCTGATAACCGGTGACTTGGGCCAGCAATAAAGTTAACAGCGCATACGAAGCGATATTAAACGGCACGCCTAAAAACATATCGGCCGAGCGCTGGTATAAAAGCAGGGATAATTTGTCGCCGGTAATGTTGATGTGAAACATCGTGTGGCACGGAGCGATCACCATCGAAGCGGCGTGGCTCCCGGACATTTCGTAAATATTAGCCGCGTTCCAGGCCGAGATAACGTAATGTTTTTTCTGGGGATAGGTTTTGATTTTATCGATCACCCAACCGAGTTGGTCAATGGTTTTATTGCCATTGGGCCAACGGCGCCACTGGACCCCGTAAACCGGACCGAGGTTACCGTACTTTTCGACAAACCCGGGTTTGGTCTTTAACTGATCGGCAAACTCTTCATAAGAAATAAGTTTACCCGGCGAATGCCGGGCCCAGGTGTATTTTTTGTAGGCCCACTCGTCCCAAATGTGAACGTCGTTATCAATCAAATATTGAATGTTCTGCGAACCCGACAAAAACCAGATCAGCTCGTGAATCACCCCCCGGCTGAAAACTTTCTTGGTGGTCAGTAGCGGAAAACCGGCTGATAAATCGAAGCGGATCTGCCGGCCGAAAACCGATTTCAACTTGACCCCGGTCGAGTGGCTGACTTTCCAAGCGCCGTTGTCAAGAATGTCTTGTAACAGATCCAAGTATTGGTATTCCGGATGTGCTTTTTGCATGTATCTGCTATAGTAAACCAATGCCAGCCAAAAAAAGCAACCGCTTATCCAGAAAACACTTCGTTTATCTAGCCATAATTTTAGGACTGAGCGGTCTTTTATACTTTTTTAAAGACCGGTTCGTCGTCGCTTGGGTTAACGGCAAACCGATCACCCGAATCGCTTATGTGCGCGAGTTGGAAAAATTGGCAAAAAACCAAGCCGTAGACAGTTTACTCACCAAACAGTTGATCATTGCCGAAGCCGCCAAACAGAAAATCACCGTCGCCAAAGAAGAAGTTGACGAGGCCATGACCAATATCGAAGAGCGGGCCAAGACCCAGGGAACGACTTTAGATGAACTCTTAACCGCCCAAGGCGTTAGTTTACAGTCGGTACGCGAAGAAGTTAAGTTGCAAAAACTTTTAGAAAAAATGGTTGGAGAAATCACGGTTGCCGAAGATCAAATCAGTAGCTATTTTAAAGACAACCAAGCCGCCCTTTATAAAGACCTGACTTTAGATGAAGTCAAAAACGACATCAGCGAACAGTTAAAACAACAGGAACTGATTAATAAAATCCAGGAATTAATTGCCAAGCTTCAGGCCGAAGCGCAGGTAGTTAAGTGGCAGAAGTAACCACGCCCAAAAGTCAACCAAGGACAGATGCCCGGATTGGTCAAAGTCAAACGGCAGCAGCGTCTTAAAACTCACCTGGTTTGTTTCCTTGTTTAACACCACCCAAGTTTGCCGCGGCAGATAGTAGGGCTTTAATAGCACTAAACGATAAGCCTGCTTGGGCACCAAGTTATAAAGTTTTATCGGTTCGGAGCGGCCGAGATTAAAATCAACCAGATTTTCCTGGAGCAGGTTATTAACCGAGTCGTATACCAGCAACCGGTATTGATCCTGGAGGCCGCCGACTTTAAACAGCAGTTTGGCCGACAGAATTACTTCAGGCGGCGGCACAATCGTGATGGTTTTGACAATCACTTCGCCAAAAGGCTGACCCTTAAACGACAGTTGTAACTCTAAATTGATCGGCTCGGCTCCGACTGACGAGTCGGGAGTTTTGAGATCAAAGTCAACTTTGGCCGACTGCCCCGGCTCAGTGGTGCCCAGATGACCGGCAAAAAAAGACTCAGCTTGTAAACTGCTGGTGATTTGAAGGCTAAAATTCTCCCGTTCCCAAATCGATTGACCGGTGTTGGTAAACTCCAAAAAGAAACGGTAATCAGAAGCAGTGACGACTTCGTCGGGCAGGTTGTGATCGACTAACTGGCTTTGGTTAATTTGCTGCGGCCGGCCGGCAGATTTGGGCAATGCTGCCACGGCATCATAATGAGACGTCCCCATCCAGGAAAACTGCTTAAAGGGCACTTGGGGGTAATTCAACACAAATGGCGTTACTGCCACTAAATTTGCCTGCTGCCAAACTTGGTTAAAGGCAAGGGTGTAAAGGTTAGCCAAATCGCCGCTGGTATTGACCCAACCGGTCTCGGTAATAAATATGGGTAAATTGCCCGGCAAACCAAACCGGGATAAATAGTTAATTTCTGCTAAATAGCTGCGCAGGCTGCCCCAGCCGGTACCGCTGACCGGGCCGGAAAAACCGGGGTTAGGATAACTATGCGAGTTCCAACCGTCAAACAACTGAAACACTTCCGGATCAGTTAAATACATCTGCCGCCAATACTCGCTGGCAGTCATCGTGTCTTTAGAATTGGGCGCGGCGGTGTCCAGACCGGCAGGGAGAATGAAAAAGTTATCAGAGGCGGCTTTGAGTTTAGCCTGAAACTCTTTGACAATGGCCGCATATTCATTCGGTTTGATTTCATTACCCCATTCTTTGGCGTGGTTGGGTTCATTAAATAAAACGACGTAGCGGTTTTGAATCACCCAGTTTAAGGAGCTTAAAAATTCCACCCAGCGATCAATGTCTTCGCTTTTCGGTTTAACCCAGTGCGAGTTTTCCGGAGTCGTGGCCAACCGGACAATCGGGATCAGGTGACGCCGGCGCATTTCGTCGAAAATCGCCTGCCACTTTTCCTGGTTCAAATCGTTGAGGCGGATCACCACTGTCACATAACCCCAATCGCCATTGGTATTAACCAACTGCGCTGCCGGCTTTAAATCTTCTTGTTCCAAAACATGAATTCCGACCCGGTTATTGGGCGTCTGCCGAGGATCAACAATCGCCTGCGCCGGCTGGACCAACAACAACCAAAGTAATAATAAGCTAAACCAAATGATCCGACGCATATGCTAGGCGCTTAATTACCTCGTCTTTGCCTAAAATATACAAAACGTCGAATAAAGGCGGCGTGGCCGGGCGGCCGGTGACTGCCAAACGGATGGTCATAAATGCCGGCCGGGGCTTAAGCTTCAACTTAAGCTGCAGCTTATGGAGCTTGGTTTCCAGATTAACCACCGACCAAGTAGCTATCTGGCTAACCGTCTCGCTCACTTGTGACAGATATTTAGCCGTTTCTTGAGCCGGCATCCCCGATTCTTTGAGCACAGCCGATGCGTCGATTTTGGGCTGGGTGACAAAATATTCTGTCAGTTCGTTAACTTCTGACAATTTAACCAGTCTTTCGGCAATCAAAGGCATAATTTGATTAATTAAAGTGTCGCTAATTTTAATCTTGAGAAACGGTTTAATTAATTGAATTAGCTTTGGCAGAGGGAGCGAGCGAATTAACTTGGCGTTAAAATAATCCAGTTTAGCCAGATCAAAAATCGGGTTGCCAGACTGGATGTGTTTTAAGTCGAACTCATCGATTAATCGATTAATTGGTAATAGCTCGGAGTTGTCTTGGTACGACCAGCCTAAATAAGCCATAAAAGTCACTAAGGCCTCGGGTAAATAACCCTCGTCGCGGTAATCTAAAACGCTTTTGGCGCCGTGGCGTTTACTTAACTTGGCTTTATCCGGCCCCAGGATCACCGGAAAATGGCCGATTTGGGGTATTTCCCAGCCGAAAGCCTGGTAGAGCAAAATGTGTTTGGGGGTCGAAGAAATCCACTCGACGCCGCGAAGAATATGGGTAATTTTCATCAGGTGGTCGTCAACCACGACGGCCAAATGGTAAGTCGGGTAGCCGTCGGATTTTAACAGCACCTGGTCGTCGATCAACTCGTTTTTAAACTCGATTCGCTTTTGAATCAAATCATCCCAGGCGGTCACCCCCTGATCCGGCACTTTTAGGCGGATGACGTAAGGTGTTTTTTTAGCCAACAAGTTTTTTATTTCATCTGGTTTTAGCTTTAAACAGCGCTGATCGTAACCCTGGCCACGCCGCTTAGCCAAACGCTCTTTGGAGCAAAAACAATAATAAGCCTTGCCGGTATCTATCAGCTGGCGGGCCAGCTTTTGGTAAATATCCAGACGCTCGGACTGGACCAGCGGGCCTTCATCCCAATCTATCCCCACAAATTTTAGGATTTCTAAAATCTTAGGCAAAGACTCGGGTACTAATCTGGCTCTGTCAGTATCTTCGATACGCAAAATCAGTTTGCCTTGATGGTGCCGGGCAAACAAAAAGTTGTAGAGCGCCGTCCGGGTGTTGCCGATGTGGGGAATACCGGTCGGGCTGGGCGCAAAGCGGACACGGATCATAAATTATATTATACTGGAAAATAGGATGGCGACCTTAACCGAAACGGCAATTGGAGTCAGAAAATTGATCAAGTTAAGCCTTTTGGGCCTGGCGGCGTTCTTGGTATTAAAATTAGGCCTGTTCATGTACGACACTTACCTTAAAGTGGCCCGGCCGTCTCCGGCACCGCCGGCGACGGTGGCTTTCGGCAAACTACCCAAGATGGCTTTCCCGGAAAAACTCCACCCGGAACTGACACTGAGACTGGAAACTCCGACCGGCGGAACGCCAAATCTGGGCGACCGGGCAACGGTCATGCTCATGCCCCAATCCCGACCCAGTTTTACCGCTCTGGATGAAGGCAAGGTCACTGCCAACAGATTAGACTTCAGAAACGAACCGAGCGAGATCACCGAACGGCGCTATAAATGGGAATCAAGCGAATTTTTACCCAGTACCTTGGAAATGGATATTGTCAGCGGCAGTTTTACTTTGAAAAGAAACTGGCAGGCCGACCCGACGATTTTAAGTAACAAACAATTGCCGGGCAAAGAGCAAACCGAAGTGGAAACTAAGACGTGGCTGCGGCAAATCAATTTGGGGGATGAAGGACTGGATCAGGGCCGGATCGACATCAGTTATTTGACCTTCCAATCGGGCCAATACGTTAAAGCGGTGAGTTTGTCGGAAGCCGATTTTGTCCAGGCCGATTTATTCCGGCCGAATCTTAATGAACTGGCGGTCTTAACCGAAGAACCAACCAGGGGCGTCGTCAGGATAATTTTTTCCGGCTCCCAAGAAGCGGAAAAACGCCTGGTCCAGGCGGAATACAACTACTTTCCGGTGAACACTGCCGAGACCGCCACTTACCCGATCAAAACCGCCAGCCAGGCTTGGCGCGAATTGCAAACCCGCCAAGGTTACATTGCCGCCATCGGCAACAACCCGGAAAACGTCATTTCGGTCAGAAGAATTTATTTGGCTTACTTTGACAACACCACCCCTCAGGGATTTTTGATGCCGATCATTGTCTTTGAAGGCGACAATGGCTTTTTCGGTTATGTCGAAGCGATTACGGAACAGTGGCTGGAGTCGGTACCCGCCAGCGATGGTTTTGGTAAGCCCAATTGATTAAAGCGGTGGTCTCGCCAAAACGGTCCCCGCTGCCCAAAACGACGGTAATTAAATCGCGGCCGCCCCGGCTGACAAAGCTGACAAAACACTCGCCGGCCAACTCAGTCCAGCCGGTTTTGACGCCGGCTAAACCGGGGGTTTCACCCAAAAGTTCATTGATTGTTTCCAAATCGTGGCTGATGGTGTTATCCGTATCGCTGACGGTAATGCCTAAAGTGCCGACAATCTTTTTGAAGACCGGATTGTCCATGGCGGCGGCGGCGATCAAAGCCAAATCATGAGCGGTCGTATAGTGGCCGTAAGCATCCAAGCCGGAAGCATTGGTAAAGTTGGTGTTAGATAAACCCAGGTTTTTGACTTTTTGGTTCATGGCATCGATAAAGGCGTCTTCGCCACCGGGAAATTTTTGCGCCAAAACCGTGGCGGCGTCGTTGGCCGACTCAACCAGCAAACCATAAAGCAAATTCTCGACCGTAATCCGCTCGCCCGGCTTTAACTCCATTACCTGGCCGGTTTGGTGGACCGAATCGATGGTGATGACTTTATCTAAAGGGTAAGCGTCAAGAGCGACCAAAGCAGTCATGATTTTGGTGGTCGAGGCCGGCAGGAGTTTTAAGTCCGGACTTTTGGCATAAAGAATGGTCTTGGAATCGACGTCGATAACTACTGCCGACCGGGCAGATAACCCGGGCGCTTTGACTCCGGTAGCATTGATCGGAATCTCGGCTAACGGCGGCAAAGATAAGTTTACCGTCCGCACCAGCGGCCGGGCTTCGCCCAAATCCAAATCATAAAAATGATTGCGGCCGGGCAGCAGACTCAGGCCGATTAACGCCAAAATCAAGCTGAACTTAACGTCGGGGTGCGATTTTAGCCAAGCAAAAAACGCCTTCATTTAACAATCTTCAAGTGGAGTTCTTTGAGTTGTTCTTCTGAAGCTTTGGAGGGGGCGCTGACAACGCTGGTTTGGCCGGAAGACACCGCCGGGTAGGCAATCACTTCGCGAAGAGACGGTTCGTTAAACAGCACCATCAACAGCCGGTCAATGCCCGGAGCAATACCGCCGTGGGGTGGGACACCGTAAGTAAAAGCCGTCAGCATGTGCTCGAACTGCTGTTTTTGCTCCTGGGTAAAGCCGATCAGGTCAAAAACTTTTTGCTGGATCTGGGGATCATGGATCCTGATCGAGCCGCCGCCGACCTCGTAGCCGTTTAGAACCAAATCGTGCTGGAGGCCGCGGACTTTGAGCGGGTCTTTGTCTAAAAGCGGTACGTCGTCGGGGTGCGGGCTGGTGAACATGTGGTGCGACGGGGCAAACTTGGCGTTTTTGCCGGCGCCGTGGAAAAAGTCTTCCTGGGTCTGCTGATTAAACAAAGGAAAATCAACAATCCAGGCAAACGCCAATTCGTTTGGATCGGTTTTATCTTTTCTTAAATCCGGCTTGTCCGAGCCGTATTTTCTAACCGCGTCGTGATGAGCAATTCTCGGCCACGGCGACTGACTGATGGTTTTGCCGGGAAAAACCTCTCTAACCATGGCGGTAAACATCGCTTCAATTAATTGAAGAATGTCGTTTTGGGTGACGAAGGACATTTCTACGTCGAGCTGGGTAAACTCGCCGTAGGCCCGGTCGTGACGCGGGTCTTCGTCGCGAAAACAGCGGGCAATTTGAAAGTAGCGCTCGAAGCCGGCGACCATCAACAGTTGTTTGTACTGCTGGGGCGACTGGGGCAGGGCGTAAAACTGGCCCGGCTGTAACCGGGAGGGCACCAGAAAATCCCGGGCGCCCTCAGGGGTAGTTTTGGTGAGGATCGGCGTTTCGATTTCTACAAACTCTTCTTTAATTAAATAGTCACGGATGAACTTGACCATTTTTGACCGAGTCCGAATAATATTATTTAAGCGTGGCCGCCGTAAATCCAAATAGCGATATTTCAGGCGAACCGATTCATCGATATTGTGGCCGTCGGTGTCGATGGGGAACGGCAGTTCCCGGCTGACGGTAACCACTTCGACTGATTCTGACTGGATCTCGACTGTGCCGGTAGCTAGTTTAGGATTAATTAACTTTTCCGGCCGCTTGACTACTTTGCCGCTGACGTAAATCACCGATTCCGGTTTTAAAACCAGATCGGCATCCTGGCTCACTATCTGAACTAAACCGGTCCTGTCTCTCAGATCAAAAAAAATAATTTTCCCGTGGCTTCTAACCGAATTCACCCAGCCTTTGAGTAACACCGTTTTACCTATCTGTTTGATCGTATCTTTGACTAACATCCGCTCCATGCCTCGATTGTACTGGGAAAGCCCTCTCTTGACAATAAAGGCGAATCAAAGATAATGCTTGTTGATGCCGCCAAAATGTGAAAATTGCCTTATACCAAAAGAGCTAAGATGCCAGCCCGTCAAAAAGACTTTAGGACAATGTCTAAAAGTAGTTAATCAACATGTGGAACCGGACATTTCGATGCCGGCGCTAAAGACTCTTGTTGGAGACAATACCAAGTCAATACAACAATTTACTAATGCTAATGATGATTTGCCGCCTTCAATATCGGAAATGTTGGTCCAATATGACGATTTTAAATTCAAGGTTCAAAGTTTTGTGGCGCTAGAAAATAGTCGGCACCAAACCGTAGGCTTCTTGGTTCAATTTAAAAATGGCGGCGAGATTATTTTCCGACCTTAATTTCTTTGATCTTCAACTCTAGGCTTTGGTGGTTGTTCCAGGAATTTTGTTCGATTGAGTAAATAATGTCGATTAACTGGCCGGGTTCGAGTTTCTCGGCTAAATCACCCTGGCCGAAAGCAATACCGGCAAAACCGGGCAGTTTTAACTTTAAATGTCTGTTTTCGGCTCCGACCGGATAAAAACTCAACAACTTGACTGATTTGGTATAAAACAGCGGCACGGGATTACCAAACCCAAACGGGGCAAACCGCTCCAGCTCTTTAAACAATTCCCAATTAATCTGCTTTAATTCCAAATCGCAGTCGTAGCCGGTTTCCGGCTGTAAGTCCTCATCGGTCAACCGGGCCGCCGCCGCTTCCAGTTGTTTTTTAATCTTGGGCAAATTCTTGGCATCGGCAGTAAAACCGGCGGCCATCGGGTGACCGCCTCGTTCCATGACCAAATCGCCTAAATCCCGGATGGCTTTAATGGCGTCAAAGCTTTTTATTGAGCGCATCGAGGCTTTAGCGTGATGCGGGCCTAAAGCGACCACGACTGCCGGACGATGAAACTCTTCGGCCAGTCGGCCGGCGACCAAACCCACCAAACCTTCGTTATAATTCTGGCTTTGAACGAAAATTAAGGTTTTATTTTGGCCGACTCTTTTCCGGGCATCGGCAAACATAGTAATAGTTTGATCCTGCCTTAACTGATTAACCTCGTTTAATTTGACGGTGAGAGCCTGTGCCCGCTTTGGATCAGTGGTGCACAAAAGCCGCAAAGCGTCGACGCTGTCGGCCAGACGGCCCATGGCGTTTAGGCGGGGCGCCAGAGTAAAACTGACTTGATGGGGAGTAATTTTGGCTAAATCAATTTGCGCCGCTTTGGCCAGGGCGATGATTCCCGGCCGGGGCGAAGTTTGCAGTTTTTCTAAACCGTATTTGACTAAAGACCGATTGGCACCAAGCAGTGGTACCATATCGGCAATCGTGCCGATGGCGGCCAAATCATCACCTCCGAGGTGTGAACTTCTTTCACCTCGGAGGTGGCGCGCTAAAAACCAAGCCACACCGACGCCGGCTAACTGATCGGAGTGGACGATGGCCGCCGCTTCCGGCCAGACCGTCTTGCCCTTTTCCTGCTTGGGCTGATGGTGGTCGGTAATGATCAGATCCAGGCCATTTTTTTTGGCAAAGTCAGCCGCTTCAAAACCGGTAATGCCGTTGTCGACGGTGATCACCAAAGGTTTATTTTTAAAATTTTTGAGGCCGTTAACCGACAAACCCCGAACCGGATCGTTGCGGCCGGCAATATAGGGCAAAACCTGGGCTTTGAGTTGATGTAAAGCTTCCCACAAAACGGCCGTAGCGGAAATCCCGTCGGCATCGTAGTCGCCGTAAACGTAAATCGGGCGCTGGGCTTTGATGGCCGATTTTATAACGCCGGCCGCCCGGTCAATCGCACTTGGTTTAATCCCTACGGCTGTCAAGCTGATTTTTTGCGGGTTTTGAGGAGAAAAAAATTCTTTAATCTTATCCGGCGAGGTCAAGCCGCGCTTTTTGAGTAAAATGTCAATAACTGTCATAATGTAATAAATGCAGTTTAAACTACCGCCGCCGGTAATGAAAGTTTTGACCGTTTTGGAAACGGCCGGATTTAAGGCTTATGTCATCGGCGGTGGCGTCCGCGACCTGCTTACCAAAACACCGGTTCAAGACTGGGATTTTACCACCGACGCGATTCCGGAGCAGATCCAAAAACTATTTGCCGATAATTATTATGATAATAATTTTGGCACGGTTGGGGTAAAGCTTGACGACCAAGTCTTTGAAGTCACTACCTTTCGGACCGAATCGGGCTACTCCGACCGGCGCCGGCCGGATAAAGTCGCTTGGGGTAAAACCATCAAAGAAGATTTACAAAGGCGGGACTTTACCATTAACGCCATTGCCCTGACGTCTAAACTGGAACTGGTTGACCCGTTTAACGGGAAAGAAGATCTGAAAAACAAACTTGTCCGGGCCGTCGGTGACGCCAATAAAAGATTTGCTGAAGATGCCTTAAGAATGTTGAGGGCAATCCGCATCGCCAGCCAGCTGGGCTTTGTTATTGAGGTCAAAACTTTAGCGGCGATTGCCAAAAACAGCACTTTAATTAATCAAATTAGCGCCGAGAGAATCAGGGATGAGTTATTAAAAATAATTGCTTCGGCTTATCCCAAAGAAGGAATTATGCTCATGTTTAATGCCGGGCTACTGGAACACATTTTGCCGGAGCTCCCTACCACCCGCGGCGTCACTCAAAGCGGTCATCATACCAAAGACGTCTGGAATCACAGCCTGGACGCCCTCGCCGCCTGCCCGTCGACCGAGCCGATTGTCCGCCTGGCCACTTTGCTGCATGATATCGGCAAACCGCAAGTTAAGGCCATCGGCGGGAAAAATACCGAGGTGACTTTTTATAACCACGAAGTCGTCGGCGCCCGCATAGCCAAAACCATCGCCCGCCGCTTGAAGTTATCCAAAAAAGATACTGACCTTTTGTGGCTGCTGGTACGCTGGCATATGTTCCAGTACGAACCGAAAATGACCGATAAAGCCATCAGGCGGTTTATCAAGCGCGTCGGCCGGGAAAATATCAACAAGATGATTATGCTGCGCGTCGGCGACCGCGTCGGCGGCGGCTCCAAAGCCAGTTCCTGGAGATTGCGCGAATTTCAGGAGAGGATTGCCCAGGTGCTCCACAAGCCGTTCGAAATTAATGACCTCAAAGTTAACGGCAACGACGTGATGAAAATCTTAAAGCTTGCTCCCGGCCCTAAAGTCGGTGAAATCTTAAAGAAACTTTTCAACGAAGTTTTGGACGATGCCAAAAAGAACGACCGTGAGTATTTGCTGAAAAGAATTACCTCTATAACACCTTAGAGGTGTTAGTCTGTTAACTCCACTCCTCTAAAACGATATGTTTAATAATCTCTAGTTCTCTTTGAGAATATGCTTGTTCGAAAACAAAATCTTGATAAGAATTTTTTGTTTGAAAATAACTCAAAATCATCTCTTTACTGCAATAATCGTTATTATTTAATCTTAGATATTCAGACAATGATGAGTAAGGATATTGTTGTAAATCACTTAAACTTTTAACAATTCCTGAACTAAAAGGATTTAGATGAATATATCTTGATAAGTGGAGTAGTTGATTTTCGTTTTCTACTTGGATAGATTTGAATTTTCCCTGTAGTAGCGGGCCAACACGATTATGCTTGGTGTTGAAATAACGCGTATAGCTGTTGGAAAATTTGCTGAGATAATTGGAGATACCGTTATCGACTAATTGTTTTAACAAAAAATGAAAATGGTTGGGCATTAAACAATAAGCCAAAATTTCCACTAAAAATTCTTTTGTATTCTTTAACTGTGCTAATTTTTCTACTTTAACCGAAGGGGATAAGGCCGAAAAATAGGAATAACGTAAGGGCGGTTTTTGATTTTGGTAATAAAGCATTATTTCCAATGCTCTTTGATAATGGCGCTGGCTGGAAAAAATTGTCTGCGAAGCCGTGCCTCGATTAACGATGTGGTAAATCTCTCCGGTGACTAAAGGTATTTCTCGGCCAGGCATTAAATTACCTCTATAACACCTTAGAGGTGTTAGTCTGTTAACCCTTTCGTTTAAATAAGACTAATAAAGGCACGGCGGTAAAGGGAGAGGAATAGGTGCCGGAAATGGTGCCGATTAACAGGGCCAAGACAAACCAGCGGGTCGTCACCCCGCCCAAAACAAACAAAGATAAAAGCATGAAGATAATTGTGAGTGAATTATTGATTGACCGGGTCATGGTTTCGGAAATTGAGCGATTGGCTAGTTCCACAAATTTCTCTTGGGAGTGGAGGCGGCGGTTTTCCCGAATCCGGTCGTAAAGCACAATCGTGTCGTGAACCGAAAACGACAAAATCGTTAACACCGCCGTCACAAACAGCGCGTCGATTTCTACTTGAAGATAAACCCCCAAGATACTGAATGTCCCCAGAATAATTAAACTGTCGTGGAGCATGGCCAAAACGGCGCAGATGCCGAAAGTTTTGTCTTGAAACCTATAAGCCAAATAGACCAGAATAAACAGCACCGCCAAACCCAAACCAACCAGCGTTTTTCTGATCAACTCTTTACCCAAAATCGGGCCGATGGTGGCAAAACGAATCTCTTCGACTGCGCCGAATTGGCTTTTAAGTCTTTCCTGCAAAGCAATGTTTTTAGCCGAATCGAGGCCGGCGCTTCGCAAAATAAAACTATTATCGCTACTAACTTGGAGGCTGGCGACGTCCGTTTCCGCCTCGATTGCCGGCTGGAGCTCGCTAAGCGGGGCATTGACTTTGAGTTCCAGTAAACTGCCGCCGGTAAAGTCCAGGCCCAGGCGCAAACCGTTGGTCAGCAAAGAATAACCGCCGATCAAAAGCAGCGTCAGCGACAAACCAAAATAGATAAACCTGTATTTGAACCAGTTGATCATTTTTCCTTGACTTTCAAAAATTGGCGCATCAGCGTCCGGGTCACAAAAATGCCGGTAAATAAACTGGTTAAGACCCCCAAAAATAAAGTCAGGGCAAAGCCGCGCACCAAACCGGAGCTATTTAAGGCTTGCAGGTTCAGGGGATTAATTAAAATCAAAGCCACGACAATGGTGGTAACGTTGGCGTCTTTGATCGCATCCCAGGCCCGGCCGAAAGCCAGTTCCAAGGCCAAATGAAACGGCCGGCCGGCGCGGCGTTCTTCTTTTAACCTCTCAAAAATTAAAATATTAGCATCCACGGCCATGCCGACCGACAAAATCAAGCCGGCGATACCCGGCAAGGTTAAGGTCACCGGAATCAAGCGGTAAAGACTTAAAGTAATTAAGCCGTAAATTATTAAACCAACCACGGCAATTAATCCGGGCCAGCGGTAGATAAGAATCATAAACAGCGACACCAAGGCCAACCCGACCAGCCCGGCTTTAATACTTTGATTAATTGAAGCGGCCCCTAAAGTGGCAGAAATGTTGGTTTGGCTGATAATCGACACCGGCACCGGCAAAGCACCGGCGTTCAATTGGATTGATAGTTGCGTGGCCGTATCGGCATCAAAATTGCCGGAAATGACCGCCCGGCCGTCGAGGATCGGCTCATTAACAATCGGTATTGTCACCGGCTGATCATCCAGAAAAATGGCTACAGGTTTACCGACGTTGGCTTGGGTCAAAGTAGCAAATTTTTTGGCGCCGTCCTGGGTAAATTCCAAATCGACTACCGCTTGACCGGACTCGGCCCCGGATTGGGCAAAGCTGACGCCGGCTTTTTTGAGATCCTTGCCGGTTAAACCGGTCGAAACAAAAACCATGGCGCTGTCCGAGGCTTCCACTGTTAGACTTTCCCGAAAATCCAGTTGAGCAGTTTGACCAATCAGCTCGACCGCCTGATCGACTGCCTGAATGCCGGGCAGTTCGACGATCAACCGATTGGAATCGCCCACTTTGGCGGTTTGAATTACCGGTTCGGCGACGCCGTAAAGATCGACCCGCCGGGAGATAATCTCTTTGACCGAATTTAGCGCGTCGGACCGATCAACCTCGGCAATTTGGCTCATATCCGTGTCTAAAACTAAGTGAGTCCCACCCTGAAGGTCGAGGCCCATTTTCAGCGGCTTAACCCAATTCACCGCTAGAGCAACCAGGGCAATAAAGATAATTAAAACTAGCTTAGCTGACCATTTCTTCTTCATCGCCGATTAACATTACCCTTCCGCCCATCAAAATCCGCAGCAAAAACGGGTCGCGCCGGGACTTTCGGAAACCAAACTCTTCCAGAGTCATCGGCGCATAATTGATTTCTTTTTCCCGCTGCGATTCGGCCTGGCACACCAAAATATTTAACTGCGGCAAATTAACTTGGCCTACCAGTAAAAGATCAATGTCCTCCTCGGATTTTCTGGCTTGGAAGCGGACAAAGCGGCCGGAGAGCATGGCAAACTTAATGTTGCCCAACTTGTGTTTATTTTTAATGATCTCGGCACCCAAACCGCTGGTTTTGGCAACCAGGCTCAAAAGATCCTGATAAAACGGGTAGGTTTTGACAAAACCGTAGTAAAGACGGTTAGCCCGGGGTTCTTTTTTGACCAATCCCCGCGTTTCCAGGCGGAGAAGCTCCCGGCGCACGGCGTTGATTTCTTCGCCGGTTTCCCGCACCAACTGGCGAACATAGAAAATTTCCTGCGGCTGGGAAAGAAAAATCTTGATCAGTTTGACTCTGACCCGCGAGACGAATAAATCCGTTAAACTTGCCATAATCAGCCGGGCAGGTGATTAATAGTCGACTTCATTTCCGACCGGTAAGACGGAAACCCAGATCCGGCCGGGGTTAAATTTAATTTCTTTGCCTTTCTCATCAGCAAAAACGGTGCGACTGGTACGCTTGGCCTTGCTCCAAGTCCCCTTGACTACCTGGCCGTCTTTGAAAATTAAGGCTTCACCTTTACCGGTAGTGCCGTATAACAAATGGACGTTGTTCTCATAACCGTCGTTGGCTTTGCGCTCGGTAGCAAACTGGATCACCAGATTTTTGCTGGTCAGCGGTTCACCGGTATTTAAGTCTTTGTGCTCCTGGCCGCCGTTAAACCGCTTATACACGTTGGCGTCTTTGTCGTACTGCCAATTGACCGCGTATTCTTCGTAATCCCAAAACTTATAACTGATTGAACTAGTTGTCCCCCGGTCGGCGATATCGGCCGCGGCTTTGGCAAACTGCCAGGGGGTGTAATCGTCGCTCCACTCGTTGTCGTCCGGATCAACGTTAGTAAAACCGCGTTTACTGCCCACCGCCCAAAGTTTCTCGGTGGTAGTGTACATGGTGTGTTCGGTGGCAACGGTGCGGCCCAAGCGCTCGTAGTCACGCCAAAAAGTCGGGTAACCAATGGAAAATTGGTTTAAGTCGTTAGCCGCCGACCAGCCGTAGTCGCCGATCTGGCCCAAGGCGTTGGCCGGCCCGGGAGTGTTGGCCCCGCCGACGTGGATGTATAAAGGAAAGTTATATTCCGACGCCCAATCCAGAAAATATGTCCGCGCCGATCTGACCGGGCCCAAAATTGATTCGAAAGCTGAAGCCTGGCAATAAAACAAGGCCATAAACCGGGTAATTCCCCCCTCGGCCACCGCTTCGTACACAATGTCCGAGTCGGACAAACCGGATTGCGGCCGCGACTCCTGGTGGTTTTCGATCATGACCGCCAACGGCCGGCGGGTTTCCCAAATATTCTTCTCGGCTTTGGTAAATAACTCTCCGGTTAACGGACAGGTTTCGTTTTTGTTGCCGCTAACCTCAATTAAGGCTTTGCGGTTGGGGTTGTCAGTTGTTCCCGGTGTGGCGCCGTCAGGCACCGGCGAAGTAAAAATCGATCCGGTTTTACTCTTGGCTAAAACACCATAGGTCAATCCGGCCGTCAAAAGATAAACGATTAAACCGCCGGCAATTAATTTCCACTTGGCTGACTTATTGGGCATGGTTCACTGCCTGCCTTTCCTCTTTAGATAATTCGTGACTTTCGCCTTTACCCTCTTTAACGGCTTTGGCGTAAAAACGAGTTGACTCACGCGAATGTAATGAGCTTAACACAAAACCATTGTCTTTGGCATCAAGCAGCGCCAAACAGAAACTTTGGTCGCCGCCGGTTTGGGGAAAGGGGTTGAAACGGATAAAGCCGATTTTTTGGATAAACCCCAGGCTTTTAGTGTCCAATTTTTTTAAGCTTGAGCTTACCGCCTGGATTTGTTTTTGGGTCAGATCGGCCCGGGTCAACAGGTCTTCTAAAATGATTTTTAAGTCTTTTTTGCTGGCGTTCTTGGTTAAACGGCGGTAATGACTAGCGCTTTGGATCAGTAAAATCGTCAGGGCAATCACCCAGGCAAACAGGAGCCCCACGGCAATCGTAATCAAGTCAACATTGAGTAACATCTGTATGCTGATTTTACATTGATTTTTGCAGAAATGCTATTAGTTTTTTGGCGGCGCGGGCGCGGTGGCTGTAAAGCGCTTTTTCTTTCCGGGTTAACTGGCCGAAAGTTTTCTTTAAGCGGGGCAGGTAAAAAATCGGATCGTAACCGAAACCGCGTTGGCCCAGCTCGCGCACGGCGATTTGGCCGCTAACTACCCCGGTAAAAGTGGTGATTGGTTTGGCCGGCCGGTAAAGAGCGATAACGCAAACAAAACGGGCAGTTCGCCGGGGCATTCCCGCCAGCCGTTTTAAAAGTACTTGCCTGGCTGTCTCAAAATTGCCCTTGGCAAAACGGGCCGAGCGGACGCCGGGAAAACCCCGTAAGGCCTTGATTTCCAAACCGCTGTCGTCGGCTAATACCGGCAAGTTGTATTTTTGACCGTAAAACCTGGCTTTGATAATTGCGTTTTGTTTAAAAGTGGCGCCGGTTTCTTGGGGAACCGAGCCGTGGAAAACCATCTCCAAGCGCCACGGCCACAGCAGCTGCCGGTATTCTTTGACTTTGTTCAGGTTACTGCTGGCAATTAAAAGTGGCATTGATTTAGATTATAATAGGCTCATGGAAAATCATCGCTGGCAGTTAATTGCCGGGTTGAAAATCGGCGCAATTATTTTGGTCATTCTGGTGATCGGTTTAGGTTTTGCCTGGCAGCAAAAACGGGCGCGGATCAACCAGGTGGGCGTTTCCAGTTTCAGCCGCTTAATGGGGCAAGCGGCCGACGACGAAATCCTAGTCATTCCTTACCAGCAAACTTTATACAAACACTTCGGCAACGCCTTAAACCCCCAGGTAAAACTTGAGGTCAAAACCACTACCGGCTATAAAAATCTGGAGTTTTTAATCGACTCGGGCGCGGTCGTTTCCGCTTTGCCCAAAATTGCCGCCTTGGATTTGGGCACGGATTTGGATAATTTGCCGCGGATTACCATTGAGGGTTTTGCCGGGCAAAAAACCTTTGCCTACCGGGGCGAATTTGTGGTTAAAATCGGCAAAGAAGAAGTCGTTCTGCCCGTAGTCTTTTCCGAAAACTCCCAGGCAAGCAATATTTTGGGGCGGATCGGGTTTTTTGACCAATTCAACGTGGTCTTTAACGCTGATGATAAAAACATTACTATTAGTCGGAGAACAATATGAACATACGCCGCTTACTGCTGTGGTTTTACCATTTGTCGTGGAAAAAATTGCTGGGATTTTCCACTTTGGCCCTGG
>Ga0209541_10003597_pt1 | contig 28329 bp, 31 predicted proteins | sample RifCSPlowO2_01_FD_184027 | JGI IMG/M metagenome (GOLD analysis project Ga0209541, IMG submission 184027) | Groundwater microbial communities from Rifle, Colorado - Rifle CSP2_plank lowO2_0.1 (SPAdes) (version 2) | ecosystem: Environmental > Aquatic > Deep subsurface > Groundwater | place... | reverse complement strand
TCATCTTTCCGATGTTTATGTTTCCATCATTGAAGCGCTAAAGGCCGCGAGTTGGCAGAATAAAGTCAAACCGGTTTTGCATTGGATTGATTCGGAAAAAATTGAAAAACAGGGGACTGAACTTTTGGCGAACATGGATGGGATTGTGATTACACCAGGATTTGGCAAAAGGGGGATTGAGGGCATGATCTCGGCAATCACCTATGCTCGTGAAAATCTTGTCCCATATTTAGGCCTTTGTTATGGGATGCAAATGGCAACTATAGAATTTGCAAGAAACGTTCTGAAACTTAAGAACGCGCACACGATGGAGGTTGATGATGACACTCCACATCCGGTGATTAATTTGATGCCAGACCAAGAAAAGAAACTTCTAAAAAAGGATTACGGCGCGTCAATGCGGCTAGGTGCCTGGGCTTGCGTACTCAAACCAGGCTCACGAGCCGAGAAGGCCTATGGCTCACGAAAGATTGAGGAGCGGCATCGCCATCGCTATGAATTTAATAATAAGTATCGCAAGCAGTTTGAAGCCGCAGGATTTATTTTCTCAGGCACCTCACCAGACGGTCATTTGGTGGAAATAATAGAACTTGCCGATCATCCATTTTTCGTAGGCGTGCAATTTCATCCCGAGTTTAAATCAAGACCTCTAAACCCCGGACCACTATTTCGAGAATTTATAAAAGCCAGCATTAAGAAATAAAAAAACCGCCCCGAGTGAGGCATTTTTGGAATAATATTTAATTATTTTACATGTGGCAAAACGTGTACGAAGCGGCGTTGGTGCAGGTTACCGTCAAAACCACGGACTTTCTTCGCTGTGAATTTTACTGATCCAACTACAACTGCGTACAAAGTGTCATCAGACCCGATGCGGACATTTTTACCCGGATGCCATTTTGTACCCCTCTGCCGAACCAAAATTGAGCCGACTTTAGCGATTTGACCGCCAAAGAGCTTGATTCCAAGTCGTTGTGATTGTGAGTCCCGGCCAAGGGCTGTAGAGCCGCCGGCTTTTTTATGTGCCATAAAAGCTAGTTAGTAGTTGGTAATGAGGAGTTTGTAGAAGTATTGCCGAGCTGAAAGATAAAAATTTCGCGGGCGACGATTTGATCCCTGCGGTCATAAATCATAGATTTTCTTGGTGTGACGCGCAGGAAACGATATTTGGTTGTTAAACCTTCGGATAGCGGATCTAAGATAGTGTACCCGTTTTGCAGGACAAAGTCAAGACTCGGCATAAACTCGTAGTCGGATAGTCGGGTCTTGTAAGCCGGCAGGGAAATGACGACCTTGCTGCCGGGAGCCAGGATTTTTTTAAATTCCTTAAAGACCTGATCGTATAGTTTTTCTAAGTTTTTAAAATTCGCTTGCATTTCAGTTTTCTTCGGCACCTTGCCGTAGATTGGACCAAGAGTTCCTTCGGTGACTACCGCAGCAACTTTATACTTGGGCAGTTGGATAGAAATTTCCGCAGCATGGGATTTGAAAAGTTTATATCGGTTGGGTGGGACGTGATAGCGGTTACGGAACCATTCCAGGTTTTTTTCGCTGTTTTCAATCATCTTCTGTTCCAGGTCCGAGCCAATGGCTTGGTATCCCATCAGAATCGCTTCTTGCAAAATTGTCCCGCAGCCGCAGAAAGGATCTAGGATATATTCCAGAGGTTTTAAGGGCAAGGCCAGATTGAGCATGGTTTGCGCAACCTTCGGCGGAATCATGCCGACCTTTTCATCACGCGCGGGGCGTTGAAAATCGCGACGACCGTAATCCTCATAGTTTTGGACGATCAAAGTTTTGCCGACAAAGATTCTTTGATTACCACAGATGACGATAATCTCTGCTCCTTTTTGTAGCAGTTGATTTTCGTTGACTTGGACAGAGGATAAAGCTTGAGCGGGGAACTGCGGCAGTACAGCCCGCACACTTTGGGCCTGGTCTTGCAAGATTTTTTTTATCAAAAACGCAATCCTAGTTACTTCCTCACGAAATTGCAGAGTTGGATCAAGGGCATAGATGGAAACGCCGAATTGTTTCTTGCCGGAGTACTCCTGAAAGTAATCCTTGATTCGTTTGAAGGTAAAATAGTTAATTAGGACTTGCGAAGGATATTCTTTACCCTTCTTTTGAAAAGTATCAAAAAGGCGTATAATCTTAATGATTCCGCCCAACCGCTGTTGCAACGCTTGCGCGTTGAGCGGCTGATCGGTTTCAATCACCACGACTTCTGGGGAGCAGGCCATGATTTTAAAGATCACACCGAGTGAAGTGAGCACTTGCAAAATTTCGGCCAGCGACATGGTATAGACCCTCCCTAAAATAAACGCGTACTGCATAGTATGGATTATAAAAACATTCTAAGAATTCATGAACAAAAAATTATTTTAACTACCGGCTATTTGCTAGTGGCTGGGTTGGCTTTTGGACTGGGGAGATATACCCTGACAGATCTGCCACAAGAGCAGAGTAATTATACCCCAACAATATCGGGTTTACAAACAAATTCGGAAATAAACAAAGAGACCGAGTGTGATGGAAAAATTAAAGGCTCTTCCAGCATGATTTATCATGTTCCAGGCGGCTCATTTTATAGCCGAACTACAAACCCAATCCGGTGTTTTGACACCGAAGCGCAGGCGGAAGCCGCAGATTTCAGAAAGTCGTCAAGATGAAGCGAATATATTTAGACTACGCAGCTACGACACCGCTTGACCCGCGCGTTGCCAAGACAATGCGTGGTTTTGAGTCAGAAATTTACGGTAACCCAAGCTCTGTCCATCGCGAGGGACAAGTGGCACGAGCCAAGATTGATTTTGCCAGAACAGAAATCGCCAGGTTTATTAACGCCAAGTCTCAAGAAGTTGTTTTTACCTCCGGCGCGACGGAAGCGAACAATCTGGCCATTCAGGGTGTGATAAACCACGTGATTCGGTATTCAAAAATTAAGCCGCATGTCATCACCACAAAACTTGAGCACCAATCTGTTTACAATTTAATAAAAGATCTGGAAAAGAGGGGAGTGATTGAAGCAACTTTTGTATCCCCTGACAAAAATGGTTTGATTAACGCCCAAGAGATAATTAATGCTGTCAAAGATAATACTGTTTTAGTTAGCGTCATTTTTGTCTCAAACGAGATTGGCACAATTTTACCAATTCGTGAAATAGGGCAGACTCTTAAGGAACTAAAACCTAAAACCTACAACCTAAAATCTGTTTATCACATTGATGCCGTCCAAGCTGCGAAATTCTATAACTGTAATGTTGAAAAACTCGGCTGCGATTTATTAACCCTTTCCGCGCATAAGCTTTATGGTCCCAAGGGAATCGGATCTCTTTACATTAAATCAGGGCTTAAAATGCAAAATTTGATGATTGGAGGCTCCCAAGAATATGGTAGAAGGCCAGGAACACAGAATACATCCGGAATTGTCGGCTTTGCAAAAGCTGTTGAACTTTTAGGATCACTTGAGAATCGTCAAAAAAGGTCTGAAAAAATTTTTGTGCTGCGCGACCTTTTGATCAAAGGGTTAAGCAAGATTCAGAAAGCAGAACTAAACGGACCAGTCGGGGAGACTCGTGTTGCGGATAATGTCAGCTTTACTTTTCATAACGTTGACCAAGACGCGCTGATGACCGCGCTAGATCTGGCGGGAATTGCCGCATCAACCGGTTCGGCTTGTGTTTCTGGTTCCTCGGAACCATCACATGTAATCCAAGCGCTTGGCAAAGTCAATACTGGACAAGCCAGCACAATTCGGTTTACACTGGGTAGCAGTACCAGCGCCATGGATATCAAATCAGTTATTAAAATCGTGTCTAAAATTATTAGTGAATTAAGCAAATGAAATTGCGATTTTCGTATAAATTTTTTATTCTAATCTTTCTGGCCTTCGTTTTCGCAGCCATTCTTTTCATATTTCAGAAACCACCACAAGTAGGGGAAGCCCCAGAAACGATATTTAATCCAGCCACCCCGGACGTGGTCTTGGCTGACCAGGTCCTTCTTAACGTACCATTCACGTCCCAGGCGCCCCTGGCCGACTGGATTGATCCTCGGCACCAAGAGGGCTGTGAAGAGGCCTCCTTGCTCATGGCCTGGCTTTGGATTAATGGTCAGAACATGACTAAGGACGAAGCGGAAAAGACCATTGAAGATATGGCTGACTTTGAACTATATACATACGGCAATTTTCGCGATACGAATGCTTACGATACGGCAAGAGTAATGAAAGATTATTATCAATACGAAAAGACTGAAGTTAAAATTAATCCGACTATTGAAGATATAAAAAATGCTCTTAGGCAGGGGAAACTTGTTTTAGTTCCGGTTAATGGGCAAAAGCTTAATAATCCTAACTTTAAACGACCCGGTCCGACGACTCACATGCTGGTAATCAAGGGTTTTGATAATTCCAAAAATCAATTCATAACTAATGATCCGGGCACGAGACTCGGTGAAAGTTATATATACGACTATCCAGTGGTTTACGATGCTATGGTGGACTATCCAACTGGTGATCATCTATCCCAGGATGACCGACCGAAATCCATGATCGTGATCTCAAAATAAAAGAAGCAACATCCTGTTATGAACGAGCAATTAAGAGAAAAATACTCTAATCTTAAAAAACGTTCTAAGGAAAAACTTAATACGTCTTTCTGGTCTCTTGATAATATCCGAGATGGCTTGAATTATTTCTTCGAGGTTTATAAAAGATACCCAACCGTCCCTGAAGTAGATAAATTTGAATTTTTGCCGACCGCCAGAACAATACAAAGATCCTTCGGTGGGCTGGTTAGTTTAAGAAGACAGCTAAACCTAGCTAGACCTACGAATTATAATTCCGGTGAAGCTAGAAGTATACTTGCCGGTAAGCTCTGGAAGAACGCTCGCGAGTACGAGGAAGCTTTTTACAATTATCTAATAGAAATATTACCAGAAGTTACCGTTCATGAACATAAAATACTAAGACCAGGCGGTGTCTCGTGCGATTTCTTTATATATAATTCGAAATATATAATTCGAACAGCAGAGGAACTGCAAAGGATAAAAGATATAAAAATTTAGTTTGTCCAGTGCTGTTTATACTAATCGGGAATGCGTCAATAACACAGGAACAAATCGATAGAATAATTAAGAATAAAAAAAACATACTTAGTAGTCACATAAAAGTACTGACTGAGGGAACATTCAAATCCAATCTACAGTTTTACCTACAAACGTAAACGGTTTCACAGTTTCTACAAAAAAGGGGAGAAGAATATTTTGTTTATCAAATTCGGTAATACTAATACCTATAGCAGACGACCAGTTATCCTATAGTGACATGTGGGGGAGAGTCTATAAAGAGGTACATTTAGAGATATCGAGCTAGTCGCACAAGATACCTTTTGCGTCGCTTATAATAAAATACTGGTAAAGTAAGTAATTCGCAACGTTGCTACGGGAAGTTTAATGTTTGGGTATTCCCTAGCCTCTTTATCGTAAAATGTCGTGTCTTATTTTTTGTTGTTTAAATAATAATTAGCAAATTTAAAACGCCTCAGGGGTGAGGCGTTTGAGGTCTCCCCTACTTATAGAAAATCCAGGGGATTGTAAGTGGCGCCATAAGGCACTTGGTATGGTCCATAGAGGCTGGTATAGGTTCCTTCCGCCACGCCAAAGCCTCTGGCGTCAAAAATCGTAAAGTGGAGATGGTAACCGCGGTGTGAACCGTAAAGCAGTCGCGTGGTATTGCCGGTATTACCCTCAAAGCCGACCAGCTCACCCTCTTTTACTGTTTGCCCTGATTTAAGTTTAAACGTACTCATGTGACCATAGACACTGACAATGGCCTTGCCCGCAAATTTTCCCACGTCATGTTTAATGGCGACCCAGTTGCCATATGCCCCACTGCCGGTTCCAGTTCCGACGACCGTACCATTGGCCGTAGCGTAGATTGGAGTACCAGGCGGACCCGCAATATCTATGCCATTATGATAAGTGTATCCAAGTTTGGTAAATCCGGTATTGCCATATCCTTGAGTCAAAATTCCCTGCATGGGCCAAGCAATCAAACCATGAATCGGTTTTAGTCGGTTGGCAGTTCCAAGCTTGGCCGCAATCTGGCTGTCCAGATCGTTAATTTCTTTGCTCAATTGCGCTTCTGCTGCCTCGGAATCAGCTAACAGTTTTTGATAAGCTTTCTCCTGACCCTTGGTTTGGTCTAATACTTGCTGCTTGGCCTTTTGCTGACCAGCCAATCCCGCTTTCGTCAAGTCTAACTGGGTTAATAAAGTGTCAAGATTGATTCGCTCGCGTTTTAAGTCGGCTTGACGCAAGTCCAAATCAGCCTTAAGCTGCTTGATTTTTGTCAGTGATTCCTGGCTTTGTTGCTGAATACTGGAGATGTACTGAACTTGGTCTAAGAACTGTTGGAAGTTTTCGTTTTCCAGCGCAATCTCCAGGGGCGAACGCTGATCCAGATCGTTAATTTCGGCAATCAAACTTTTGAGAATATTTTTTTGCTTGGCGATTTGGGCTTCGGTTTCAATAATTTGATTGGTGACATCTGCAATCTCTAGATTAGTCGTGGCGATTTTATTCTCCGTGACTTCGATTTGCGCCTGCGTTTCTACAATTTGCAGATTAAGGATATTTAGGGTATTCTTCAGGGAATTAACTTGCGATTGGGCCTTCTTGATCTGGCTTTGGTAATCCGTAATTTTAGATAAAATCGCGTTTAACTCCTCTTGCTTAGCTTGTTTTTGTTTGGCTAGCTCACTCGCGCTCTGACCGGTAACATGCGGTTTGGCGCCCATGGCGAAAATAACACCAAGCAACAATAAGGCGATCATTACCTTTTTTATATTATGATTTTTTTGTTTCAAATGATAAAACATAGTTTCTATATTTTATCATAAATTTCAGATTTTGTAAAGGTTTGCTACGGCAGAATTAATCCGTTTTAGAATAATTTCTCGGCCATTTGGTAAAACCAGGAAAGCTTTCATAATTTCGAAAGGCCCCGGAGATGCCTCAACGCCAGTGAGCGCGACTCTTAGGGGCCAGAGCACTTCCCCGGTTTTCATCTCGTTGTCACTAATAAATTTTTTTATATTGTCTTCTGTCGGTTTGGTTGTTTTCAAAAGTTCCAAAAGTTTTTCCAGATTCTGAATGATGATTTGCTTATCTGATTTTTTCCATATCAAGAGTTTGGCATCATAGGTTGGATCTTTGAAAAAATACATGACCCTCTCCCCTATTTCGGATAGTTTACGTAGCCGATCTTTCTCTAAAGCCAAAATTTCACTAACGAATTCAGTTGGATACATGCTGACTGGAATCTCGGCCTTAACTAGGTATGGCAAAGTTTTGGCAAAGAGCTCTTCGGGCTTCATTTTTCTGATATAGACGCTATTAAACCAGTCAAGTTTATCCAAATCAAACACCGCGCCGGCTTTGTTGACTTTTTCAAGCGAGAATTGCTCAATCAAATCTAGTAAGGAAAAAATTTCATCCTTGGTTTTCGGATTCCAGCCAAGCAGGGCGATGAAATTCAGCAACGCGTCCGGCAAGTAACCCTGCTCTAATAAATCCCTGACAGCGACATCACCCTCCCGTTTGGAAAGTTTTTTGCGAGTTTTGGAAAGCAGGAGCGGTAAGTGAGCAAATTGCGGTGATTCCCAGCCAAACGCGGAGTAGAGCAAAATATGCTTCGGAGTGGACGGAATCCACTCATCGCCCCGGATCACATGAGTAATTTGCATCAGGTGGTCATCCACAACACTGGCTAAATGATAAGTCGGGAAGCCGTCTGATTTAAGTAAAACCTGATCATCCACTTCATTACTTGAAATTTTAATTTCACCATGCACCACATCGGTAAATCGAATTGTTTGATCGGAGGGAACATTGAGTCTAACCACATGCGACTCGCCGGCGCGTAGTTTTGCCTCAATTTCTGGGCCAGATAAAGTCAAACACTGTTTATCGTATTTGGGCGGTAATTTTTGAGCTTCCTGATTTTTGCGCAGTTCTTCAAGTCGCGCGGGATTACAGAAACAGTAATACGCGGCCTTTTTTTCAATCAGTTCTTGTGCGTGCTTTTTATAGATATCTAACCGTTGGGATTGGGAATATGGACCAAAACCACCGCGCGACTGGGTCCCATCTTGCCAGTAGGGTCCTTCGTCCGCGTTTAGCTTGAAATCATTGAATGTCTGTAAAATATTTTCAAGTGATCCGGGTACAATCCGCGCCTGATCCGTGTCCTCGATTCGTAGGATGTACTTGCCCTGTTTTTTACGCGCAAACAAAAAATTATAAAGCGCCGTGCGCAATCCCCCGACATGCAAAAATCCCGTCGGACTGGGAGCATATCTAACTCTGACTTCTTTACTCATATCTGATTACTATTTACTAATTACTACTTAATAATTTTATATTTATAAATTTTCCAAATAAATACCGGAACCGCATTCCAGATCCGCTTAATTCTCCAAGGCTGGGTGATCAGGCGCCAAAGCCATTCTAGGCCCATCTGATGCATGAAATCGGGTCGTACAGCCCGCTTTCCAGCGAGATAGTCAAATGTACCACCTAGACCAATCGCGAGTTTAACGTCCAGTTTTGAGAGGTTTTCTGCAATCCACCGCTCTTGATGCGGCGGCGAATGGGCTATGATTAGTATATCAGAATTACTTTCTGAAATCTCTTTTATTATCTGATTATCAAATGGGCGTCCTGATAACGCTAAATTTATTTTTACGCTAGGATAAAGTTTTTTTAATTCGTAGGCAGCCTGTGCCGCGACATTATCTTGGCCACCAACAAAGGCCAGAGAATAATTATTGTCAGCTGCAAGTTTTGCTAAATCATACGCGAGACGATTGCCTGGAATTTGCTCCCGAATGACAGAACGAACGTAAGTTGGATTAAAAATAATTGCTGCGCCAGTGTAGATAATTTGCCAAACACTCGCTAACCAATTTCCCTTTAATGATAAAAACTTTGCAGCCCAAAGAATGCCAATACCATCAGGTAAAGCCAGGCTGGACTTATTGAGCACTTGGAGATACTCTTTATCCTGAAGAGCAAAAATTATCTGCTCCGAATATGGTGTCACAATATAGTGCGGTGAATCAGATTGGACAAAATTGTCTATCTGATCCAATGCCTCCCGTTTCGTAATATTGTCAATCAAAACACCCGCGATATCTACTTTCATAAAAGTTTTTGCTCCATAAGGGGGATGTACTTTGGATGATGCAATAATAATTTGCTTTCGTAAAGCGTGATTGTTTCGGCGCGGAAGCTCAACTTCCGCAACTCTTCCTTAGGGAAATTTTCCACCTTCCGTTGTTGGTTCATGACATTATCCATATGGAGGTTGCCAAGTTTGACGTGCGCATAGTACTCGTGATCCTGAAACTTGTAACCCAAAGCTTGAAACTGTTTTTCTAGATAACCCTGAAGCTTGTTTAGCTCCGTGTTCGTCGCAATAGTCATATGCAATTGATTCCGGAATTTTGTAATAGCCTCAAATTCGATATTGAAGGCTTCTTGGTTTGATGTAAACTGCAGAAAATTTTGTTTTATCTTTTCCAATTCTGGATCAGTCAGTTCGCCAAAAAAATTCAAGGTGATATGAAGGTTGGTCGTGTTGATATAAGGAATCGGCAAGCGGCCTCTTGTGATTTCACCAACCATGTCTCTTGTTTTCTTGGGTAACGGGATAGCTGTAAAAATTCTCATAATGTCTTTTAATTATAGCATAATTCTGTTATGCTTATTAGGATGAAAGTCGAGAAAAATTATCTTAAGAAAACTAAAGAGCAGCACCTCCACTCCCCTGCTCACGTGTTGGCGGATGAACTTTCCCATAAGTTCTCCGATAAAAAACACTTTGGGTTTTATTTGAAAATGGCACTAACTCACGATCATAATTTATTACGTCGAATAGCCGGCGAAGTTTTAGAGAACCAATCTACCAAAATACCTGGAGCGCTTTTCGCCTTTTTGGTTAAAAAGCAGAAAGAGGTTAAAGATGCTTAAAATTGTCACTGTTCCAAATTCAATTCTAACCAAGAAAACCGAGCCGATTAAAGTGATTGATCAGGATCTGAAGAAACTTGTCACGCAAATGATTGAATCCTGTCGAAAGGCTAATGGTATTGGATTAGCTGCCCCACAAATTGGAAAATCTATTCGTCTTTGCATTATCAACTTAGAACACCTTGGGTTGCCTGCCTTTGCCTTGGTCAATCCTAAAATCGTGAAAAAATCCTGGAAGAAATTGGAAATGGAAGAAGGGTGCCTGTCTATCCCAGGGGTGTTCGGTATCGTCAGGAGACCCGCGAAAATTACGGTTGCAGCGCAAAATTTACACGGGGAAATAAGAAAATTCCCAGCTCATGGACTACTGGCCCGCGTTATTCAGCATGAGGTTGATCATCTGGACGGCATTTTATTTACCTCAAAGATTAGTCGAAGAACTGATGGTGCAGAAACTACACGCAGAAAACTTTTAGAATGAAAATAATTTTTGTCGGCACAACTGTTTTTGGCATTCCAACTTTAGAAAAACTAAAAGCTGACCACCAGCTTGTTTTGGTGATTACCCAACCTGATATGCCCACTGGTCGCAAACGAGTTTTAACTCCCCCGCCAATAAAAGTTTGGTCGCACAAAAATAATATCCCGCTCTCGCAGCCTGTGAAAATTTTAGATTGTCAGGAGGAGATTACAAAGAATAATCCCGATTTGATTCTGGTCGCAGCTTATGGTCAGATTATCCCTAAGGCTATTTTAGACATTCCTAAGTTTGGCAGCATTAACATTCATGGTTCGCTGTTGCCAAAGTACCGAGGCGCGTCACCCATCCAAGCCGCAATCTTAAATGGTGATGGTGAAACTGGCATAACCCTGATTCTAATGGACGAGCAAATGGATCATGGTCCCATCATCGCGAAAGAAGTCATCAGACTTTCCGGAGACGAGACATATCCTGTGCTATATGCAAAATTAAGCCAGCTGAGCGCGACTTTCGTACCAAAACTTTTATCTGATTGGTTTGATGGAAAAATGAAACCAGCCGAGCAAATTCACGCGCAAGCAACTTTCACCAAACTTTTAAGCAGGTCAGATGCTAAGCTTGATTGGACGCAACCCGCCAAAAAAATCGATCAAAAAATTAGAGCCTTAAACCCTGAACCCGGAACTTGGACAACCCTAGATGGCAAGACTGTTAAAATTTTATCCTGTAAACTTTTAACAGAATCAAAAATTGAATTGCCTGGTAAAATCTACCCACACTTAGGTCAACTCGCAGTGAAATGCCTTGATGGCAGCATCATTGTGACTCAAATCCAACCGGAAGGCGGGTCTATTATGACTGGCGGAGATCTCCTTAATGGTCTCAAATCTGGTAGCCGATTATTTATCTGAGACCTCGATAATTGATTTTATATATCACTCCGGCTTTGCCATCCGAGGCATACATGGTCCCGCCGGATTGGATTAGAACATCAACAGGACGACCTAATGCAGAATTTCCTTGCAGCCAGCCGCTGATGAAATCTTCCTGACCCTGAAAATTTCCTCGCGCATCTAATTTAATCCGAACGAGTTTGTATCCAGTTGGTACGGTTCGATTCCATGATCCATGGAAAGCCACGATTAGATCGTACCACATGTCCTCGGGCCAACCTTCCTCGGGCACAAAGCCCAAGCCTAATGGCGCAGAATGCGCTTGCATTTCCACTTGTTGCGGGGTTTCAAACGGCTCCATGCATGGGTTTCTGATGTAGGTATTTTTATCAAAATTTGTATCATGGATGTTGTTACCATAACAAATCGGCCAACCATAGTTCCCACCCTCCTTGATCATGTTTATTTCTTCAGGAGGGACGTTGTCTCCAAGTAAATCCCGCCCCATATCTGTCCCCCACATTCGACCGTCAACATAACTCCAAGTAAAGAACACGGTATTACGAAGGCCTTTAGCAAATTGTTTGAAATCCGACCCATCACGATTCATGGAATAAATCGCGGCACGCCGTTCGTCCAATTCGTGACAAACGTTACAAGACGAGCCAATCGAAACATAGAGTCGATTATCCGGGCCAAAACCTAGTGTTCGAGTAAAATGTCCATTGCCAGAGGGTAAATCCGCAATCTTTTTCAAAGGCGCATCAGAATTCAGTTTCGTACGAACAATTCTGTGGGTTTCCGCGATGTAGATCGTGGTTGGGTCCTGGTAATCAAACGCAATCCCGTGCGGTTGTTTAAGATTTCTAAAAATATCTTGCGCAGTCATGGTCCCGTCACTGTTTCGAACAAGTTTGGAAACGATACCTGCCGAAGTTCTGGAAACCCACATATTATTTTCCGGATCAAACGCAATGACGCGGGCACCTGACAAATTCTTTGCGTAAATTTCGATGCTAAATCCGTCCGGAAGTTTAAGTGGAAAATCAGTATTATTTCTTCCAGGCTCCAGAATATTTACGATGTCATCCGGTGGTGGATTGATAACCGGCTGGATGCCGCGGAAATTAGGCCAGAATATATAAACACCGTATAAAATCGTGGCCCCGATTACTACAACGGTTAGATTCTTTAGAAATATTTTCATTTTATACCTCAAACGACTTACCTAGCTCTGGTAAAATTACTTCGATGGATCTCTTTGGGATCAGTAAGTTAAATGTATTATATAAAAAGCTTGTGGTTTTAAACATGCCGTCATGAACTGGGAAGCACTTTTTTGGCTTTAGATCAAAAACATAGTTTATCGATTCTTTCGTATTTGACCACGAGCCAGGAGTAGGAAAAGCCAAAATTTCAACCGGTCTTTGTGGATTATATAATGCATCGCCCGGATAAAACAGCCTGTTATTAAAAAAATATCCGGTATTTAGAACTTGGCCATACTCTTCAAAGATTTCCGCATGCTTAGTCCCATGACCTTCTATAAGCATGTCACCGATTTGTTTTTCTTGTCCATGTTCGACTAAGTCAAATCCAATACCTTCCTTTTCCAAGATCGCACCAACAGCCGAATTGCTAATAATTTTTATGTTGGGATTTCGTGATAAAATCGTCTTTATCGAATCCAAATGTAAATGGTCGCCGTGTTCATGAGTAATCACAATACAGTCTATATCCGTGACGTCGTTTTGAGCTGTCGAATATATACCAGGATCAGTAAGGATTTTGACCCCAGCCTCTTCGATAATTAGACAACAGTGTCCTAGTTTTGTAATTTTCATCTCAATATTTTACCAGATTTAATGCGATTTTTTTCCCAAACCATTTCTTTGCGGTTTTGCTAAAATTTTGATCAAGCCTGGTTACGTAAAATTTACGTTGCTGTTTTTTGCTTAGTTTGGATGCAATTTCTTCGTGTCTGGACAAATAATCAGCGAGTTTCTTGGGAACAATCTCGTCCTGGCTAATGACTTTAATCCCCTTGCCAATTTTTCTTGAAAATTTATCCTTGATCAAAGCGTAATGAGTACAGCCAAGAATTAAATTCTTAACATTTTTTGATTTTATCAAATCCGAGTACTTTTCTACTGCCAGCTTCAGCTTAGCAAGTTGCACATTTTCTATCAATTGGACCAATTCCGGCGCGGCGATTTCACTAACCTTCAGCTTAGGATTAAGTTTTTTAAGCTCTTTGGTATAAGCCTGGGCTTTAACTGTGCCATTCGTCGCTAGAATACAAACATCTCCGCCGCGAATCAATTCGACTGTGGGTCTGATGACTCCCAAAACTTTTCGATTAGCATAATATTTAGGCAAATAGTCGCGTTGAATTTTCCGAAGCGCTTGCGCGGAGGCGGTGTTGCATGCCACGATGACCAGCAAGCATCCTTGCTCAAATAAAAATTTAACCGCGTTGGCGGTCAGGGCATAGATTTGTTTTTGTGATTTATTTCCGTAAGGCAGATGTTTGGTATCGCCAAGAAACACAAAATCATATTTGCGAAGTTTCTTGCTACTGAGCATGCTCCGGAGCAAGAAAAGCCCACCTAAGCCTGAATCGAAAACTCCAATCTTCATAATTCATCAATTTTCGCTGCCATAATAAAATCGTTTTCTGAAAGGCCGCCCACGGCATGCGTCCAAAGTTCAATCACGACTTGGGAATATGCCACATGCATATCCGGGTGATGATCCTGCTGTTGGGCGAGCAAGGCGACCTGGTTAACGAAACTCATGGTCTTGATAAAGTTCTTGAACGTAAATTTTTTCTGAATTTTTTTTTCGTCTAAAACTACCCAACCTTTTGACAGCTTTGGTAAGTATTTCGCAATATCTTTTTTACTAAAAGCTAAAACACCCCCTTCGCACGGCACGCATTTTTTATTTGAGAGTTTTATTTCCAAAGTGATAGAATGACCCCGAAAATCAGAAGCTGCAGAAGATTGTAAGCGTTATTGAGTGTCCAGAGCTTCCAGGATTTACCTTCCCACAGGACAGAACCTAAGGTCAGCGGGGCTAAAAAGCCTAGCCAAATCCAGAAGCCGGCGGAAAGTCCAGCCGAAACTCCTTCGGTCCTCATGTAGCTGGTTGTAAAGATCAGGAAGTGGGAAAAAACATAAGCCATGACTAACGAGCCGACAAAAGTCAGCGAATAACTTTTGGTCATGCTGTTTTTCATCGCTTCCTGCTTGGAAGAATCTAACTTATCAAACCCCATCATTTCAATCCACATTTTTCCAAACAATGGACCGTACCACACGTAACCTAAAACCATGCTGGCCACGCCACAGGCCAAGACTGCCAAATAATTTACATCAATTGCTTGCATATTTTAAAATTAATTATAAACGAGTTTATTAGACATTATCGTTCAGCGTTAAGCTGTGGCTACCGTCCGTGCAGACACACTGTTCCATTTGTTGTCCGTGAAGATGACAACCTTCGGTGTCGCAGGTTTTGGGACCATTGGAGGCCCCCCGCATTCTGGACACACGTAATGTGCGTTCATATGGATATAATTAATTATTTGACCTCGAAAATTATTGTCATTTGAGCGATAATATCCTGACTCCCGGCTTCAATTGCCGGCGCCGTTCCGCCACCGCCCATACCATCCTTAGTTGCATCCAAGACGTAAGGCATGGGATACGGTGAATATATTGAGTTTTCTGAAATAGTCACGACTCTTCCCAGACGCAAACCAGAGGCTTGGGCTAGATCACTGGCTTTTTGTTTGGCTTTTTCAATGGCGATTTTTCTCGCTTCCTGTTTCAAATCATCCGGATCATCAAAACTAAAATTTACACCCTGAATTTGATTGCTGCCATTATCCACGGCACCGCTTAAAATTTTACCCAGAGTTTCGGTGCTTTTATCAACGCCGTGAACTTTAATCGTGAGAGTCTGGTTCGCTTGATAACCGTTAATTGTATTTCGACCATTATTATATTCGTAATTTGGATAGACACTGAAATTTGAAGTCACGATATCGTCATCCGCAAGGCCTTGCTTTTTTATAAAGTCAATCAGTTCGTTGGTTATTTTCGTATTTTGATCTTGCGCAGCTTTGGCAGTCGGTTCGTTGGTTAAGACCCCGACATTCACAGTTGCCAAATCAGGCCGGGCTGAGACCTTACCTTCCGCCGACATAGACAGGGTGTTTTTCGGCACACTATTTCTAAAGTCCTGGGAAAAATTATAGACCTTATCTAGGACACTTATGCCTAAAAAAGCGACTAGTAGCAAACCCAACGCTTGCCAAACCCACGGTTTTATTTGATCGGTGTTGATTTCCATCTAATGTTTATATTATTACTATAGATTATAACAAACAAAAACAGAGGGTCAAAGTTACGGCGCGTTCAGGATTTCATCGGGGACGAGCCACTGGCAGGATGTTTTATCTTTCTTCATGCGCTCGATGTCTTGTTGAATGTCCAACTCATGTTGCTTTAAAAATTGAGTCAAGGCCTGCTCAATGTCGCTTGGATCAAACATTATCAATGAATAGTCAGCAAGTTCGATCCTCACACCAGTCATAGCGAATTGCTCGGATTTGTTTATGACAAAATAAATATTGTTGTATTTCTGCTTGATTTTATTTAGGTCGTACCCAAAATGCATCTCCAGCAAGGTTTTGGATTCGGTGCCTGTGAGAAACAAAACATAGTATCGGAACCAGCAATCATTGTCAGAAACGCGGATAATGACCAAGTCTTGCTCATTTACTCCTAGCCCCGACATAATTTCGGCACTGCCGTAAAACTTTTCGTGCTCGGATTGATAATCATAAGCCTGGGCTCGTTGGGCTTGAAACTGGCTGGCAAATCGGATTACTTCGTAGCCGGTCACCAGAATAAAGACGAAGAGTATTGTAATGATTGTCGTTCTGAGACGAACTCGAATAATCTGATCTTGAAGCAGATCCTTCGCTAATCGCTCAGGATGACAGGCAAGAACGACACTGTACACAATAAAAAATAAACTCAATAAATAACTTTGGTAAATAAAATTCGGAATCTTGGCCGCGCTCAAACTAATCGCCGCAAGATTCCACGCAAACCATCCTCCGGATAGCCATAAGAGAACTTTGTCGTGTCTGTTTACTGTTTTCTGCTTACTGATTACTAATCCTAAGATTAATCCCAGATAATACACCCAAGTCCACCCAAACAAGTATCGCTGTGGCAAATAATTTGTCAGGTACCAGTGCCACGGTCGCCCCCATCCTTCGTAGCCAGAGGCCGCATGAAAAATCGGCACAATGATTTCTTGTTTGAAGGTTTGGGGCGAACTTAGATATAACGAACCATAGGAAACAACTAAAAGTCCTAAAAAAGATAGGATTGCAAACCAAATTTGTCCGGAAATTTTCTTATGATCATAAATCAACAACCCAAAAAAGGTTGTCGCTGGGATAGCGCCAAGCAGATTTTTAGTCATGATTGGCAGCGCGACAACTAAGCCTACTAATATAAGTTTCCAAAATGGGTAATCTAATCGCTCTTCACTCTCCCCTGCCAAATACCAAAGGATGACACCAAATCCGCCGACCACGGTCAAGGCCAAAACAATATCGGAAACGCCAAAGGCATAGCCTGTTATTAACTCGTGTGTGAAAGGCGTATTAATCCAAAAAATCGCCGCAATCGCTGCGGCCACAGTCGCCCACAGGCTTTTTCTAAATCTGTACACGCAGAAAATAAAAAGTAATCCGATCAGTAAAGTGATAAATGCGTAAGATAAACGCTTAACCTCAATTGTGATTTGTCCATCCAACTGAAAAAACAAATACGGCACATATGCAAACAGCGGCGGGATGTGTTGCCAGAATGGCCCTTCCATCCAGTTTCCTGATTTCTCGTTCAGAGGATTCACGCGGACCATCGGCGGAAAAAATTTGCGTGTCACATTGGCTGCCACCACGGAATTTGATGACTCATCATGCGCGCGCAAATCTTTCTGAAAAATCAACGGAAGGTCCGACTTGGTATTGTACAAAAAATAAGTCGTAAAAATCAGACAAAGAATTACGACCACGATCGGCTTCTGGTATTTATGCATACGCTAATTCTACCGTACTATTGACAAAAACACTAAAAAGGAGTATAATTATAACTTACATGAATACCTTTGAAGGCTTAGGAATCGCGCCTAAACTGCTTGAAATCCTAAACCAACTAAAATTTACGGTACCGACACCCATTCAATTCCAATCCATCCCGATTGGTATTTCGGGCAAAGACGTCATGGGCATTGCGCAAACTGGTACTGGTAAAACCATGGCTTTCGGCATTCCCATGATTCAGAGATTGGCGCAGGAAAAGGGTCGCGGCTTGGTGATTTTGCCAACTCGGGAACTGGCTTTGCAGGTAGATGAAGCTTTGCATAAAATCGGTAAACCATTGGGGCTCAAAACCGCTGTCCTAATCGGCGGTGAATCCATCAACCGACAATTCCGCGCTTTGCGACAAAATCCACACATCGTGATTGGCACACCAGGCAGGCTTAACGACCATTTGGAGCAAAAAACCTTAAACCTTTCGCAAGTTTCGATTTTGGTTTTAGACGAAGCGGATCGCATGCTGGATATGGGATTTGAGCCACAGATCAAACGGATCTTGGCTAAAGTTCCGAAGACCAGACAGACCATGTTGTTTTCCGCCACCATGCCGGATGAAATTGTCAAAATTGCAACTGCATACATGGCGCAACCCTTGCGAATTGAAGTCGCGCCCCAGGGTACGACGGCGCGCGATGTGGCGCAGGAAGTTTTCTTTGTCAGCCGTGATCAAAAATTGTCACTGCTCTCCAAAGTTCTTTCTGAACATAAAGGTTCGGTGCTGATTTTTATCCGAACCAAATTTGGCGCAAAAAAAGTCGCCCAGTCCGTGCGCAACATGGGTTATTCGGCCGCGGAAATTCATTCCAACCGATCTCTTGGTCAAAGAAAAGAAGCCCTGGAGGGCTTTAAGATCGGACGATATAAAGTTCTGGCTGCCACTGACATTGCCGCCCGCGGCATTGATGTCACAGGCATTGAGCTGGTGATAAATTACGATTTGCCGGAAAACCCTGGTGACTATGTCCATCGAATCGGTCGCACCGGACGAGCTGGAATGTCAGGCAAGGCCGTCTCATTCGCAACACCTGATCAGAGATACGATGTCCGATCAATTGAAAGACTGATTAAACTTTCTTTGCCAGTGTCGGAAGCCCGTGGACTTTCCTCTGCTCCTGTTTCCAGACCAAATAGCAGATCAGAACAGCCCAGACGACCATTCAAACCGCGACGCGACTTCAAACAGAGCCGTGGCGGGTTTGCTCAACGCCGACCTTTTCGTCGCGGTGCACCCCTTGATCAAGGCTTTGATCGAAACCACCGCTGAACCCAATCCCAAGCCGCCAGGCGAATTCCTAGCAATTCCAAACCAATAAAAATTAGCCACGAACCAGGTGTGAATGGTGTTAGTAGCGCCAAAACTCCGAGCATGATTAATCCGATTCCGATAATTCTCTTCACAAGCCCTCCAAATCTGAAGGCCTGATTTGTTGGACTTGGTCCAGGCTCACTCCGGTTCCGGAGAATAAAAATTTCCCGAATAAAATCACAAGCATAATTGACACCGTGGTCAGGATCCCACACATTAAGGCGGCTTGCTCCGCGTCATCTTTGCCGCTGAAATAAAATTTAACGGCAAAAATCAAACCCAAAGGCGGGGCGACGAGCGAGACCAAATACGCCCAGCGTTTTTCTTTATCCGTCAGATTGTTTTGTTTGTGTTGCTGCAGCGCGTTAATCATGAGACTGGCCACGTCAATTTTTTTGTCAGCTTTAGCCAGCTCCTTGTATGTTTCAAGTTCTTTGGTCAATTTTTCTTCGTTCATTTTGTTTTTGTAAAATATATTACACTGCCACTGTTTCTATAAGTTTAGCACAAACTTGATACGGGTCCATATTCGCAGCCGGGCAGTTCGGATTAATTATTAAAAGCATGCTAGCATATTTTGGAATTCTTTGGCTAGTTCGCTCTCATCTATAACAATATTTTGCACAAAAATAAAATCTCCACCATGTGGAGATTTTATAATATAAGTTTTATTTCTTTGGCTCGGGTGCTGGCGCTGGAGTTGGTTTGTCACCATTCGGTTTGGTTCCATCAAACATAGATTATTCCTTTCTTGAGGGTTAATTTATGCTAAGCCAGCATAGCAAATCAGGCGTTAGCTGTCAAGACTTTCTTTGGCTGGGGAGGAAGGATTCGAACCTTCGGATGATGGATTCAGAGTCCATTGCCTTACCACTTGGCTACTCCCCAATTATACATAATTCTAACAAAAAACCGTATATTTCAAAAGCGCAAGAAGTGACTCCACTTGACCTTGGAAATTCATGTGTTTGCCTTGATGGCGTGAACGTGGGTTGTAAGAAACCGGGACCTCAATAATTTTATAGCCAAGTTTGGAAACTTTCGCTGTCACTTCTGGCTCAAAGCCAAAGCGCTGGGATTCAAGTTTGGGCACGATCTCATCCAGCACTTCCCTATTGAAAGCTTTATAGCAAGTCATGATGTCGGTTATCTTTTGGCCGATCAGAAAGTTTGCAAAACTAGTAAAAAGCTGGTTGAAAAAACTGTGCCAGAAACCCAAAGCTCGGCTTGGGTTAAGATAGCGTGAACCATAAACGACTTTTGCTTCTGATTCTAAGAAAGGCTGAAGCACTTTTTCTAGATCCTTGGGATCATACTCTAAATCAGCGTCCTGGATAACCGCGATGTCACCTGAAGCTTTGGCAAAGCCGGTATGAATCGCCGCACCTTTGCCCTGGTTTTTCTCATGTCTAACCATAATCACTTGCATATGCAAGTGATTATGCAAGAGATTAACCGTGTTATCAGTTGACGCATCGTCAACAATAATAATTTCTTTTTCTAGATTTAAAACATTGGCCGCCAAAACTTGCTTGATGACCTGCTCAATCGTTGCTTCTTCGTTGTACACGGGAATAACGATACTGACTTTTTTATATTCCATGACTATAGTTTAACTTTTTTTGCGGAATAAAAAAAGTCGGCCATAAATTTCAGGTCGACTTGGTCGGCACGAATGCGCGACAAGCTACGTGACGACTCTGTGCGTATTCACACATTCGCCGAAGCCAGATTTGCAACTCTTGATCACCCTGTGGGTTTGCTCGAAGCAATTCGTACTGCTTCTCGCCGTCTTTACTCACCGTAGCGATCACCAACTGCAAACCTTCGCTCGTTTCGTACGCGCAGATCTTGACCGAACGAAAATTCCAGCGATTTTCAATCACCACGGGTTCAACCGGACAGCCTCTTGTCAGTTGTTCCAAGAGCTGGGTTCTGTCAGACTCGGAAGAGGCCGACTCCATCACAACTGAAAGTGCTATGATGCTAGTCACCACAGCGACAGAAAAACTAACAAGCACGATGGTTGCCAGCCACGAACTGTTGTTCTCTTTTGCCGACATCATGACCTCCGGAAATGTGATCTGACCCAGATGATTAGGACGACACGAGCGAGTCCGGCCCACAAGCGCCAGTCGTCGTTTTTCACAACCCGCACAGAATCCTCCTTGAAAACCAATACCTGACATCATACAACCTCTTGAAAACATTGTCAATTCAGGCTATAATTGCCTTGGCTGTAAGGGGCCTTTTTAAATATTAACAACCCATCGCGAGCGACTGCTTTATCAACAAGTATAGGGCATCGGCAGTCGCGTGGCGATCTAAATATAGATTGCTTCGTCGACCGCCAGATAAATTCTAAATGTTAAAAATCGGCCTCCTCGCAATGGTCACAAAATCATGTTAACAGAAGCAAATATCATTGGATTTTCCGTTTTCGCAGGATTAGCCGCTATCGCATACGGAAGTTTTCTAGCTTGGTTAGTGATGCAAAAATCTGCCGGTAATGAAAAAATGCAGGAAATTGCCACCGCGATTCAGCAGGGTGCAAATGCGTATTTAAAACGACAATACAAAACAGTCGGCATCGTTGCCATCATCCTCGCAATCATCATTGACCAATTCTTAGGCTGGCACACGTCTTTAGGTTTCGTTATTGGCGCGGTGGCTTCAGCGCTCGCAGGTTTTATCGGAATGTATGTCGCGGTGCGAGCCAATGTCCGAACCGCCGAAGCCGCTAGGTCTGGTTTGGAACCGGCGTTCTCACTTGCCTTCAGGGGTGGCGCGGTCACCGGCCTGTTTGTTGTCGGCTTAGGACTTTTGTCTGTCAGTCTGTTCTATAACGCGTTCCACGATCTGTCTGCTTTGGTAGGTCTAGGCTTTGGCGGCAGTTTAATTTCGATTTTTGCCAGGCTCGGCGGGGGGATTTTTACGAAAGGCGCGGACGTCGGCGCGGATTTAGTCGGAAAAATTGAAGCTGGAATTCCGGAAGATGATCCAAGAAATCCGGCTGTGATTGCGGACAATGTCGGAGATAACGTCGGGGATGACGCAGGTATGGCCGCGGATCTGTTTGAAACTTACGCGGTCACCATCATTGCAGCCATGCTTTTGGGTTCTATTATTTTCAAAAATAATTCAACATTTATTCTTTACCCTTTGGCGCTTGGCGCCGTGTCAATTTTCGCTTCAATCATTGGTTCATTCTTCGTCCGCTTAGTTAATGGCCAAATTATGACCGCGCTCTACAAAGGATTGATTGTATCCGGGATCTTAGCGGCTATGGGTTTTTACTGGGTGACGAAAGATTTGTTTATCCCATATTTTAGCCGAGGGCTGATTTATTCAACTCTGATTGGATTAGCAGTCACGGCGGCCATGGTCATCATTACCGAATACTACACATCCAAAAAATTTAATCCTGTGCAATCAATTGCCAAAGCATCAACAACGGGACATGGCACAAACATCATCACCGGTCTGGCGGTATCCATGCAGTCTACTGCTCTGCCTGTGCTTGTGATTGTCGCCGGGATCTTACTCTCGTATCACTACTCCGGAATCTATGGGTCAGCCATTGCCGTGGTCTCCATGTTATCCATGGCTGGCATTATTGTGGCCATAGACGCGTTTGGGCCAATCACAGACAATGCCGGTGGCATTGCCGAGATGGCTGGGTTGCCGGCGGATGTGCGCAAATCCACTGACGCTTTAGATGCTGTCGGCAATACCACTAAGGCTGTGACCAAAGGCTACGCGATTGCGTCCGCCGGGCTTGCGGCTGTAGTTTTGTTTGCTTCGTACACTGAAGAGCTAGCGGCACTTGGACAAAATATTACTTTTGATTTATCTGACGTCAAAGTCTTGGCTGGATTAATTATCGGCGGGCTCTTGCCTTATCTGTTCGCTTCCATGGCCATGCAGGCGGTGGGCAAGGCCGGACACGCGGTTGTCGAGGAGGTCCGTAGACAATTCCGAGAAATTCCAGGGATCATGGCTGGAACTGCCAAACCTGATTATGGACGCGCCGTAGATATCGTCACTAAAGCGGCAATTAAAGAAATGGTGGTCCCCGCTCTCTTACCAGTAGTCGTGCCAATAATTGTCGGGGTGACCCCGTTTTTGGGAGTGCAAGCACTTGGCGGTGTACTAGTTGGTTCTATCGTCACCGGATTGTTTGTGGCAATTTCTATGACATCCGGAGGTGCGGCTTGGGATAACGCGAAAAAGTATATTGAAGAAGGAAATCACGGCGGCAAAAAATCATTTGCGCATCAAGCCGCAGTGACCGGGGACACCGTAGGCGATCCATACAAAGATACAGCTGGTCCGGCCATTAACCCCATGATTAAGATCATAAACATTGTCGCGTTATTAATCATTAGTTTTCTAGTCTAAAACTTTGGAGGATTTATGCCCGACCAAATGGATGGTGAGCAGTTTGTGGCTGATCTCGAAACGCAGCAAGCTGCCGAAGAAAACGCCGACGAAGAGGCCGGTCTCTTAAAAAAAGCTCTTCATCCAACTCCCCAAGAGGTTGACGAAGAGGCAGACAGTGCGTTACCAAAATAGGCGCACTGTCTTTTATATAACCTTATCAATTATCCCGCCGCCAAGGACTTCGTCACCTGAATAAAATACCGCGGCTTGGCCTTCGGTGATTGCACGCTGCGGCTGGTCAAAGGTCACCATTACTGTTTTCTGTTTACTATTTACTGTTTCCTCTATTTGCGCTGCATACTCCGGATGATGATATCTGATTGTCACTCCGGTCTGAAAAGGCAATTTTGGCGGTTTGTCCACCCAACTTAAATTAGATACAGTAAACTTTTTCTTCCAGAGACCCTTATCTTGCTTGTCATTCGTCACGACAAGTCGGTTGGATGCAAAATTTTTACTCACAACATAATAAGGGCCATGACCACCTAGGTTCATACCTTCCCTTTGACCGATCGTGTAGTAGGGCAAACCATCGTGCTGCCCAAGAATCTGACCATTCGCAGTCACAATCTCCCCTACCTTAGCTTTCACATGCGCTTTCAAAAATCCTATGACATTGATCTTGCCAATAAAGCAAATTCCCTGCGAATCTTTTTTCGCGGCGTTTGGCAGTTTGAACTTTTTGGCTAATTCCCGAACTTGTGTTTTTTTCAAATGACCAATGGGGAACAGGATTTTTTTAAGTTGCTCTTGTTTTAAAGTATACAGAAAGTAGCTTTGATCCTTAGCCGGATCAAGGCCTTTCGTAAGTTTGTAGTGAGTAGTTTGTAGTGAGTAGTTTGGTTCTATCTGTGCATAGTGGCCTGTTGCCACAAAATCCGCGCCCAAACTTAAAGCCTTATCCAAAAAAACTTTAAACTTAATTTCGCTGTTACACATGACATCCGGGTTGGGAGTACGCCCAGCCGCGTATTCGTGAAGAAAATATTCCACGACCTTGTCGTGATATTCTTTCTCAAAATTCCAGACATAAAACGGGATCTTTAAAACCTGCGCGACTTTGCGGGCATCTTCCGAATCTTCCGCCCAGGTACAACCATAATCATCAAAGTCTTCTGACCAGTTCTTCATATAGACCCCAATCACGTCAAACCCTTGCTTTTTAAGCAACGCGGCCGTAACGGACGAATCAACGCCACCAGACATCCCGACGATTGCAGTTTTCCTGGTTTTTTTGGTCATACAAAAAATTCTAGCACAGTGAACATGAAAACGCTAGAATTGGATTTTGTCGCCAGGATTTAAGGTCCCTTGCTGTTCCGGCTTAGGCGGTGTTGAGGGTTGTGGGGCTGGTGTTGCTGGGATCACGGGTTTTTCTGCAGGCTTAACGATAGACTGCTCCGGTGACTTACCTAAATCCTTAAGCGCGGCTGCGGTTTTTTCTGCTCGCTCGGACATTTTTTCCGTCGTAATTTTATTCACAGTCTGCCAAATGGGATTTTCCGCAGGCTTCTTGTCATTTTCGCGCCTCGGTTGCGGTTTATCAGTATATCTGCGCTCTCGCCTATCACGAGGCTCAATCCGCTGTGCTGGCGGTTGGATTAGTGGGGGTGGTTGTGGCGCTACGGATGTCACTGGCGGTTTTTCTTTGTATCGCAAATTTTCCTGCAACTCTTCCTGGTCTACGGCGCTACTTTCAGCTTCTGCCGCGGCGGCATGGAATTCCGACCCCATCCACTTATTAATCTTTTCTTCCACGTTTTCTCGTTTGTTTGCATACCGTTCTCGCGAAACGCTAATCACTTTCTCGCCATTGCCTGTTGATTCAGCAATTGGCGGCAGGGTGGTTGCGGAAAAAGGCGTAGAAGAAACGCCGTTAATCATAAGTTTCAAATAAATATGGTACTTGGTCAGGTTTACCAAATCGTTAAGTAAGTATGTGGGGTCAAACTCCTTTTCTAAGAATTCGGCATCATCCGCGCCCACGCGAAAACAGATGAGTGTCCCAACGTTTCCAAAAATCGCATCTCTCACCACCGTATTTTTCTTATCCGTCACTAACTGACCAATGTATTGATGCGCGACAATCACGTTTAGACGATACTTGCGGGCTTCCGACAAGATATTGGCAAACGATTCTGTGGCAAAATTTTGAAATTCATCCACATACAAATAAAAGTCCTTCCGCTCTTCTTCCGGCACATCCACGCGGCTCATGGCAGCCAATTGTAATTTGGTAATAATCATAGCGCCCAAGAGTGCGGAATTGTCCTCCCCAATGCGTCCTTTGGACAAATTGATCAAAAAGATTTTCTTGTTATCCATGATTTCGCGAAGGTCAATGGAGCTTTTGGTTTGTCCAACAATGTTGCGAATGATCGCGGATGACAAAAACTGGCCAACTTTATTTTGAATCGGGGCAATAGCCTCATTGCGAAATTTGTCATTATAATTGGCAAACTCATCAACCCAAAAAGACTTCACAACCGGATCTTTAATATTGTCTACAATTCTCTTCCGATAATTTTTATTGACCAACATGCGCGCGATACCAAGCAACGTGTTTCCTGGTGAGTCCAGCAGAGCCAAAATTGTATTGTTGAGAATATATTCCATGCGCGCGCTCCAAACCCCTGCCCAAATTTTCGTAAACACGCCCATGAGCCCGGAGGCAACTAAATGTTTATATTTCGGGTCCACTGATTCCAAAGGATTAAACGCAATGGGAAAATCGCTGTCTGCCGGATTTAAATAAACCACGTCATTGACCCGGTTGGACGGAATATAATCCAAAATCTTTTCTACGGAATCGCCATGCGGATCTACAAAAGCGACACCATTGCCATCCTGGATGTCCTGAATGACCATGTTTTCAATCATCGTGGTTTTGCCCATGCCAGTTTTTCCAATAATGTACATGTGACGCCTTCGGTCATCGCGACGAATACCAAAGGCCACTTCTCGGTTTCGAAAATTGGTTTTGGCAAATAAAGTTATGTCATTATCATCAGCCATGTTTTTCCCAATTAATTTTATCGAATGGGTAGGTCCATTGGCGGCGCGGACTTTACCGTATGTACCCGCTCCAGCTGGGAGATGCGTGCATGCGGAATAATCGGGAAATGGAAAATTGTGGCCAACTCTTCCGTATTCATATAAAACTTACCTGATCCTTTCCAACTACTTCGAGCAGTAAAATAATGCAGCAGGTGACGTTTGCGTTTAAGGATATTGGTGCGGAGATAAGGCCGCTCCAATGTTTCCGAAATTTTATATGCTTTATCAGTCCAGGTATGCGCAATGTCAGGCTTGATCCCGTTTAAATTCACATCATCAAAATTCCGCACCGCTCCCACGATCTCCGGCACTCTTAAACTTTTCTTAAATTTATCTTTTGGCGCTAAATACAAACCTCTAACGCGAACTTCATAACTAACCTTGGACATGGCGTGTTCGATGGCTGTGATGACCATTTTTTCAACATCTGTCCGATGCAGCATGAGACTGGGCGGTTCCTCTTGCTTTCTTTCAGGTTTGGCATGCGGATCGGCTGGTCCAGAAACCAAACTGATCAAAAAATCACCGAAAATCCTTGGAATAAAAAACAACGCACTTAGCCAAAACGGCTCCTCATTATGTGCAGGCACACCCTTTAGTTTATCAACCAAATGTTTAGTATGCTCTTTCCATTTATCATCCTCTGGTTTAGCCACCACTTGCCAAACCATAAGTTCGTGCGGTTCGATATTACTCATGACTTCAATTAAATTTGATAAAGGATCAATAAAGGTTTCCATTGCTGAATGTTCAAACGAATCCGTCTGCAAATAAGTCCGAATGGGATAGGCGCTGTCTTTTTTTTTATTCCACTGCGTGCCCCAGAAATCAAACTCTGCATGATCCGGATCATAATGATGCGGGATACTTTTTAGATAATCCTCCACTTCATAAATTTCCGCCTTCGGATATTGCGCAAACACGGCACTTTCGAACAAATTGCGATAACGCGACGGGATTTTAAAAATATATGAAACTTTCCCGCCTAAACTTACAATTTCGCAGGTAATCCATAAGATACTCTTGCCGTTTAAAATTTCACCCCAAGTATAGTTCGTATGAATCGCGTGCGTGGCTGCAAAAATCTGCTCCATGGCCAAGGCCGATTTTTCGCTTAACTCGTCAATTTTAACTTCCAGAAAAACCCAAGCAGTAGACGCGATGTACTTATTGTTATTGCTCTGCTTGCGCAGGAAATACATCATCCAGATCAGCAAACCTAAAAAAAGCACCCAACCATAATACTCAATCAGTGCGACGTCAACAAACAGTTGGATCAACTCATTGACTAGGTTCATTGGTGGCGATGGTGTATTTATCTTTGGCGACTTTTTGAAAATTTTTGCGATTGGAAAGGCCAACCAGAATCGTATTGCGTTTGACTTGTCGCTTTTTTAAAACTTCCGCGATGATTTCGTCACGGGACAGAGGTCGGCCGGCGTTGGTTAAAATTTCTTTAATGACGTCAGCCACGACACCCTTTTTATATCCCCAATCAGCAAGAGCGTAAATACCCCGACCGACTAAAACGAACCGATTATCCTTGATCAATTCATTATGCACGGTTTCCTGGAAAGCCGTCCGGGTATCAAAATGATTATCATTAATCATTTTGGTAATCGCGGAATAATGCTCAGGTTTGCCGCCGTGTTTGAGAACCAGGAAAGCCTTGTCACCGACATCTTTTGGCTTAACTTCGGTCCAATCTTTCAGACCAATTTCATGAAATGGGTTGATCTGGATAACCTTGGCAATATTAAAGTAACTTTTGAGCACTTTTTCCGACAATTGGGCTTCCCGTTCTTTATAGAAAGCCGACTGGCGAAATTCGGCATAGAGTTTGTCTTGCGTGATCACGTGTCCGACTGATTCCAAAATTGTCATAAATTCAGAAATCACTTGCTGCAGTTTAATCAAATCAAAC